>Ga0105046_10017778_pt1 | contig 10860 bp, 8 predicted proteins | sample MAT03_FD_78385 | JGI IMG/M metagenome (GOLD analysis project Ga0105046, IMG submission 78385) | Freshwater microbial communities from Lake Fryxell liftoff mats and glacier meltwater in Antarctica - MAT-03 (megahit assembly) | ecosystem: Environmental > Aquatic > Freshwater > Ice > Liftoff...
TGCAGAAGGATCTGATGGGCAATACCAAGAACACGCCGTCGGTCGGCTTTTTCGGCACGCCGGAGGACAAGGAGTTTGAGTTCATCTACACGGGGCATCATGTGACGCGGCGCTGCAATGCGCATACGGACAAGGGGCTGGGCTTTGGCGGCGCGCCGATTTTCTACGGGAATTTCGCGAAGGCTTTCCGCGAGTCGAAGGATCACGAGGGGAATCCGTTCTGGTATCAGGGGCTGATCTTCAATGAATTTGCCAGCGCACTGGATGGCCGGCAGCGGGAGAAGATGCTCGTCGGGCGCGAGCCGCGGGGTGAGAAGCCCGAGGCGGTGATTCAAAGGCGCAAGACGGATCTGCCGGGGCTGGGTTGCGCCGAGCTGAGCAAGGATCAGCAGGCGAAACTGCTGGAGACGATGCGGCGCATGCTGGTGTGTTTCCGCGCGGATGATGTGGCTGCGACGATGAAGTCCATCGAGGATCGGAAGCTGGTGGAGCAGCTCTTTGTCTCCTGCTACGGCGGCGCGTATGACATCGGCGACGACAAGGTGTGGGACACGTGGCAGATCGAGGGGCCGGAGATGGTGTGGTATTTCCGCGGCGTGCCGCACATCCACGCCTACTTCCACCTCACGGCGCAGGGGGCGTAGGGCCGGAAAGCAGAGCTGCGACACCAGCGGGCGAAGGACGCATCCACAAGGTCGCGAATGTCACCGGTGCGACGATGGGACTATCGAACGCGGTAGTTGCCGAAGTCGAACGGCTGCAAGCCGGGGAAGGGCGGTGGATCAGCTTCCGCCAGGGCTTTGTCGGTGCCGACGACTTCCACGGTGAGTAGGAGGCCGGTCACGCCCGGGGTCGCGCGGCGGAAGAGGATGGACGTGTAGGCGCGGAGGTTTTGGTATTCCCAGCGGCCATCTTGGAAATCGAGCGTGGTGCGTCTCCACGGTTGCTTGCGGCTCATCGTTTCCAGAATGGCGGCAGCCTCGGAATCTTTGTTGATCTCGAAGGACTCGCGGACGCATTTGCCGTCGATGAGGGTGGCTTCCACGGGGCTGCCTTTCACTTTGTAGAAGCGCAATTCCACGCGGCCCTTGCCCGAGGGGCGGGTGCGCTCAGAGGTGCCGAAACGTTGGTCGAGCTGACCGGCAGTTTCACCAGGGGAGGCGACGAGGGGAGAAGACAGCACGATGAGCAGAAGCAGCATTCTCATTGGATGGAACGTGGCGCGGAAGGGGAGCGACGGAAAGCAAGAAATTTGCCTGCAAATCTGGGCGGAACTCTTCTCTCGATCGGCCCTGACTCGGTTATCGGTGAGGGGGCGGTCGCCCCTCACGCGGAGGCAGCCTCACGCCTCGTTCTCATTGCAGGCGACCGGGTGCCTGTCCGGCTGGGATGGGTGTATGTGGCGTTGGCCCGCAGTGTGTGGCGGAAGAAAAAGTGCAGGACGTGCTCCAGCGTTTTCCCGTCTCGCTGTCGGTTCGCCATTGACTGCGCACCGCGAAAAATCCTCAACCTTGCCGCATAGAGCCCACTGCCAATTTTGATGCCAAAAAAGAAGCCTTCCAAAAAGAACGATCAACCTGAGCTTCCGCTCGACGCCGCTCCCGCAGCGCCTGCGGCAAACGACAACACCCAGCCGGCTGAGGAAAGTCCGGCTGCACCTGCGGTTCCCGCTGCGGACAGCTCGCCAGTCACAGCACCCGCCGAGGATCTGGCACCGAGGCGCCAGCCGGGCGAGAAGGTGCAGGATGAGCAGGCGCCGCTCGCGCAAAGCTATCGCAATTGGTTCCTCGACTACGCCAGCTACGTCATCCTCGACCGCGCGGTGCCGCACATTGATGACGGCCTGAAGCCCGTGCAGCGCCGCGTGCTGCACACGCTGTGGGACATGGATGACGGGCGTTTCCACAAGGTCGCGAATGTCGTCGGCGCGACGATGAAGCTGCACCCGCACGGCGATGCGTCCATCGGCGCGGCGCTCGTATCCATCGGCCAGCGCGGGTGGCTCATCGAGGGACAGGGGAACTTCGGCAACATCTACACGGGCGACGATGCGGCGGCGCCGCGTTACATCGAGGCGCGGCTCACGAATTTCGCGAAGGACGTGCTTTTCAATCCGAAGACGACGAGGTGGCAGCTCAGCTACGACGGGCGCAACAAGGAGCCGATCACGCTGCCGGCGAAATTTCCGATCGTGCTGCTCGAAGGCGCGGACGGCATCGCGGTCGGTCTCTCGACGAAGATTCTGCCGCACAATTTCAACGACCTCTGCCGCGCGGCGATCAATCACCTCCAGGGGAAAAACTTTCGCATCCTCCCGGACTTCCCGACTGGCGGCACTGCCGATTTTTCCGAATACAACGACGGCGAGCGCGGCGGCAAGGTGAAGGTGCGCGCGAAGATCGAGGAGCGCTCGAAGTATCTGCTCGCGGTCACGGAGCTGCCTTATGGCGTTACGACTGAGTCGCTCATCGAGTCCGTCCTCGCCGCGAACGCGAAGGGGAAAATCAAGGTGAAGCACGTGGACGACAACACGGCGGACAAAGTCGAGATCCTCATCCATCTCCCGCAAGGCTCCGAGCCGGACAAAGTCATCCAGCAGCTCTACGTCTTCACGAGCTGCCAGGTGCAGCTCAATCCCGCCGCATGCGTCATCGTCCGCAATCCGGAGACCGGCGACGACAAGCCGCATTTCCTCGGCGTGCGCGACATCCTCAAGACCAGCGCCGAGGCGACCAAGTCGCTGCTCAAGCGTGAACTCGAAATCAAACTTGGCGAACTCGAACAGCAGTGGCACTGGGATTCGCTGGAGCGCATTTTCATCGAGGAGCGCATCTACCGGAACATCGAGAAATCGAAGACGTGGGAAAGCGTGCTCGCGGAAATCCGCACGGGGCTGAAACCTTTCCTCAAGCAACTCCGCCGCGAGGTGACTGAGGAGGACATCGTGCGGCTCACCGAAATCCGCATCAAACGCATCTCCGCCTACAACCGCTTCCAGGCCGACGAGGCGATGAAGAAGATCGAGGAAGGCATGAAGGCGACGAAGGCCAGCCTCAAGAGCCTCACCGCGTACGCCGTCGCGTGGTTCGAGATGCTTCAGGAAAAATACGGCAAGGGCATCAAGCGGCGCACGAGCTACGACGAGATCGAGCAGATTGATGCAAGCGCCGTCGTCTCGGCGAACCAGCGCCTCTACGTGAATCGCACGGACGGCTTCATCGGCCTCAACTGGCGTCAGCACGAGTTCATCACCGAATGCACGATCCTCGACAGCGTGCTGTGCATCATGAAGGACGGGTCGCTGAAGGTCACCAAGGTCGCGGACAAAACTTTCATGGGCCGCGAGATCATCCACATCGCGATCTGGCCGAAGGACGGCGACACGAACTTCTACACGATGGTCTATCAGGACGGCGAAAGCGGGAAGGCCTTCGCGAAGAAATTCCAAATCGGCGGCCTCTCACGCGACAAGCTCTACCCGCTCGCGAAGAGCGAAAACTCACGCATCGTCTTCCTGCACATCGCTGCGACGGAAAAGGAGATGCCAAAGTCCCTGCAAGTCTCGCTCGACGGCCGCAGCGGCGCACGCGTCCGCGAACTCGCTCTCGATCTGACTGCACTTCCCGTCAGCACTCGAACGGCCAAGGGTCTCACGGTCACGAAGTGGACGGTGAAGGACGTGACTGCTCCGAAGAAATAGCGCCCGCCGCACTGCAACGAAAACCACAGGCGTACGGACTCTGCAGGAGAACGTGCGTGGCTGCTCGGACTTGCAGGCAGCAAGCGCAGCGGCGAACAATTACGGCACCCCGTCTTTCGACGCACCACCGGCGCCGACACTCCCGTGTTCACCGGGTGTGATTGAAAGTGAGTCCGGAAGGAGCCTGGCGCGGAAGGTGGCACAGCCCGTCCCGGCTGTGGGGCCTGCGGGCATCCTGCCCGCAGTGCGCTACACTCACCGGCGGCGGCGCGGGAGGCGTGCCTCCCTTCCATGCGGGCAGCGGGCGGGACGCCCGCTGGCCCCACAGCCGGGACGGGCTGTGCCACTTTCCCCTTCCCCGGCTGCGTTGGATTCCGGACCGGCTGTTGATCACGCCCGTGTTCACCAAGCCGCCGAGGTACTCATCGACACGAAGACGAGAAAAGCGAATCCTTGATCCAATTCTCCTCCAACCATGTCCCGTCGAATCGCTCTCATTGTCATCTTCACCGCCGGCCTGCTGCTGCGCACCGCAGAGGCAAAGACCATCCGTGTGCTCACGGTCGGCAATAGTTTCTCGCATAACGCGACGCACTGTCTCGGCGATCTGGCCAATGCTGCCGGCGATACGCTCATCCTGCGCGAGGTGAACATCGGTGGCTCCAGCTTCGACATCCATTTGAAGAAAGCGGAGGTGTTCGAGAAGGATCCCACCGCCAATCTCGGTCGCTACACTTCGGGCAAGGGGCTGAAGGAGGAACTCGCGAGCGACCAATGGGACTTCATCACCATCCAGCAGTCGAGCATCAAGAGCCACGATGTGGAGACCTACCGGCCCTTTGCGAAACAGCTCGCGGACTACATCCGGCAGCATGCTCCCGGCGCCACGCTGATGCTGCATCAGACGTGGGAATACCGGATCGATGACCCGCGTTTCGCGGTCAAGGAACCCAAGCCGGGTGAACCAAAGACGCAGGACGAGATGTATGCCGGGCTGGCGGGCGCGTATGCGACAATCGCCAAGGAACTCGGGCTGCGCCTGATCCCGGTGGGCGATGCGTTTCATGCGGCGAACCGCGATTCGCAATGGGGCTTCCGCCCGTTGGCGAAGCCGTTTGAAGCGAAGGCCGCGAAGCCCGGTGAACTCCCGGTTCAATCGCACTCGCTCAACGTCGGTTGGAACTGGAAGAAGCAGCTCGACGGCTCGAAGAAGCTCATCATGGATGGACATCACGCCAGCGCGGCGGGTGAATATCTCGGTGCGTGTGTCTGGTATGAGATCCTGTTTGGCCTGAGCGTGGAGAACGTCAACTTCGCCCCGCCGGGACTCGACGCGGACTACGCGAAGTTCCTCCGCGCGACCGCCCATCGCGCAGCAAAGTGAACGGCAACTTCATCGGATTGGATCTTCATCTCCTCCCCTGCATTCGCTCCACGTCCCGCGTTTCGAGCGGCCTTTATTCATGAAACTACACACGCTCCATGCCATTTCGGTTCTTTGTAGCGGCGCTTTCGCCGCCGACCCCGGGACCGCAAACTCCGACCCAGACCCCGGCCGCGGGGCGACACGACAACCGCCACCCAACGACGTTCGAGCCGATCGTGCAGCGGGACTTCGGCCAAAGAACGACGAATCGGGCAATGGCTTCGAGACGTTGTTCGATGGGCACACGTTCACGGGCTGGGAACAGAAGGGCAACTGGGTCATCGAAGAGGGTGCCTTCTATCGCAAGGCCGCCGGCGGACCGCTCACTTACACCGTGAAACCGGTGCCCGATGACTTCGAGCTGCGCTTCGATTGGAAGGTGTCGAAGGGCTGCAACAGCGGCGTCTATTATCGCCCGGCGCAGTATGAGTATCAGGTGCTCGACAACGTAAGCAGCCCGTATGGCGAGAACCCGAGGCAGGCCGCGGCATCGCTGTTCTTCTGCATGGCGCCGTCGAAGGATGCGACGAAACCGCTCGGCGAATGGAACGAAGGTCGGGTGATGTGCAAAGGCACGGTCATCCAGCACTGGCTGAACGGCGAGAAGGTCATCGACTTCGACTACACCGACCCGAAGTGGGCCGAGGAAGTCGAGTTGCTGCGCATCCGCGGCGCCGATCTCAAAGCGCGGGGTGGCAAGCTGTGGCTGCAAGATCACGGTGCAGACGTGTGGTTCCGCAACATCCGGATGCGGGTGATCCCAGCGGAGGAAAAGCTCGCCCGCTCCGAATTCACGCCGATGCCAATCCCGCCCGCGGCACTGGAGAAGGAGAAGGCGCGTGTGCAAAAAATGCTCAAAGCGAAGAAGCCGCCCGTGAAGAAGTGAAGGCTCGCAGGCCAACGAACCGAATTTTACGGCACTATCACTCCTCCCCCTGGCTCCACTTTTCCTCCGCGCGTCCGTCCCGATCTCCCGCGTCAGACGGAGTCCGAACAGGAGGTGACTCGCCGACAGTGGGGCAGGCGACTCGCCTGCCTCAGTCTCTTCCGGCGACTCGCCGGAAGAAGCAACGGCGGGGGCTGGATGTATTGTCCCCCAGGACAGTTCGTTCCCTCGGCAGCCTTGGCCTTGAAGGCGGAATCCCCCCGGGATTCCGCCCGGAAATGAACAGGTTGAATGCTCGGCGGATTGCGCCTCCAAGCCAAGGCTGACGCTGGCAAGGAACTGCGCCGGGGAAAGCTTGTCCGCAGCATAACCCCCATCGTTGCCTTCTTCCGGCGAGTCGCCGGAAGAGACTCAGGCAGGCGAGTCGCCTGCCCCACTGCCCACTGCCCACTGCCCCGCTGCCGGAGGTTCGCCTCCTCTTTGGGCCGCAATCTCCGCAAGGCATCGGGCTCAGGACTTGAAGTCCCGTCTCAAAAAGATCGCCCAGCCCACGAGGAAGAACGTCGCATTCAACCCAATGAGATAGAGGTAGTCCTCAGCCATCTTTTCCCACGGCACGGGGCTGCGGAAAATATTCATCCAGGTCACCATGTGGGTGGTCATGAACCACGGCTTGTAGGACACGAACTGCGGCCAGAAATACAGGATGCGATCCACAAGGAACACCGTCATCGTGACGACGGTCGCCGCCGCAGGCTTCATGTTGCAGCACGAGAGCATGAAGGCGAGCGACACGATGGAGCAGAGGCTCAGCGCAAAAAATGGCAGCACGCCGAAGTAGCGCACGAGACCTTCTCTCGGCGGGAACAGCGCCAGCAGCCGTTCCTCGGGAATGACCGCGCACAGGCTCCCGAGCCCGCGCCACGCCCAGCCGGTGAGCAAAGCAGTGCCGCCGATGAACACCACCAGCACGAAGCAATACAGCAGCGAGGCGAGGAACTTCACCACCAGCACCCGGCTGCGGCTCACGGGACGGCACAGCGTCATGCGCATGGTGCCGTCCTCGACTTCCTTGCTCACGATGTCGCCCGCAACCAGCCCGATGAAGAGCGCCCCGAGCAGCACGACGGTGAGCGCCATGACATTGAACGCCAGCGTGAGGCCGCCGAAGTAATCCTCGAACATCGCGCCATTGCCTTCGAGGAAAGTGCGGAATCCCTTTTGCGCCTTCTCAGTTTGCAGAAGCATGAGGACGAGCATCTCCAGCCCGAGGAACGCGCCGAAGCCGATCCATGTGCGCTTGCGGGCGAACAGCTTCAACAACTCGGCGGAGAACTGGCGGAAGAAAAGGCGCACGGAGTTTAGGACCTCTCTGGGGAACAAAAGACATGTTCTCGACGTTCTTGCGGGGCGTCCAAGGAGGGGCGCTTTGATAGCGCCCTCTCGATGCGGTCGCTCCGCGCCGCATCGAGCCGAAGCCGTGGCCAACGCGAAGTGCGTGCGGAGTCCCGAGACGCCTTCGCATTGCCACCGTCAGGGCTGGCAGCGGCGCGGAGCGACCGCTGCCAGAGGGCGGTATCATACCGCCCCTCCTTGGTTCCGACTCCGCCGGGTTGGGATTCTGGAATTTGTCCGCGGCCAGTCGCTGATGGCAGGAGACACGCCAACAATGTGGCGCCGACGATTCGTCGGCCCGAAGCCGTGAGCGGTGGACAAGCATCCGAAGCTAAATTGGCACTGCTCATGATTGGTGGACCCGCTGGAGGTAGAGTTGCTCGAGCGTCTGCTTCTCGGGCGTGACGGCGCGGACTTTCACACCCGCATGGATGAGGCGGGCGACGATGTCCGCGATGTCCGCGCCGGCCGGCAATTCGATCACACCCGCCTCCACGATAGATGCACCATTCAGCAGCGCGGGCACTTTCTCCCATGGCGCGACGTCGATGCGGAAGCGCTGTCCCTTTGACGCGAGGTCGTGCCAGCGGCCCGAGTAGATGAGCCGGCCTTGATTGAGAATGGCGACGCGATCACAGAGCTGCTCGACCTCGCTCAGCAGGTGCGAGCAGAAGAGCACCGTGAAGCCGCGCTCGCGATTCAACCGCTGGATGAGCGCGCGCATCTCGGCGATGCCCTCGGGGTCGAGACCATTGGTGGGCTCGTCGAGCAGCACGAGTTCCGGCTCCGGCAGCAGCGCCTGCGCGACGCCGAGCCGCTGCCGCATCCCCTGGCTGTAAGCGCCGACCTTGTCATGGATGCGTGCCGTCAGCCCGACGAACTCCACGGCATCGGCCATCTCCTTGCGCGACACGATCGCGCTGTAGCTCGTGAAAATCTGCAGATTCCGCCACCCGCTGAGGTAATCGTAAAAGCGCGGCGCCTCGAAAATCGCGCCGACTTTCGCGAGCGCACGCGCGCGCTGCCGCTGGACGCTGATGCCACCGACGAACGCCTCTCCCGAATCCGGATAAACCTGCCCCAGCAGAATCCCGAGCGCTGTGCTCTTCCCCGCACCGTTATGCCCGAGGAGACCGAAAATTTCACCCCGCTCGACGGCGAACGACACGCCGTGCAGCGCCGGCTTTCCGGCGAAACTTTTGCGCAAGCTGTCGAGGCGGATCGCTTCCATCACTTCGTCGGAGAATCATCCACAAACGTCAGCTCCTGCGAAGCGTGCCCGTCGGCATAGAGGACATTGAGTTTGCTATCGAGGTTCGGATGGAAGCCCTCTTTGTCGCCGATGACCATGATCCGGCTTGGGTCGTCGATCAGGTCCATCCGCAGGAAGCTCACGCTCAGATTCGCCAGTCGCTGGCCGTTGAGCCGGTAGTTCCAGTAGTAACTGGTGCCCGATTTTGCTGCGAGACCCCTGCGGTCATCCGGGCAGGCAAAGACGCGCGGGTCGGCGACGTAACCGCGCAGCACCGTGTCGATGACCGGCACATCCTCGGCCAGACTCTCGCGCGAGGGCCGGAGTTCCGGAAAGGTGCCGTCGTTCTCCGCGACCCACCGCGACAGGCCGGCGCCGATCTGCCGGAGATTCTGCATGCACGCCACCGCGCGGGACTGCCGCTGCGAACGCTGCCACGCGTAGTTTCCGAGCGACGCGAGCACCGCGATGATGGCGATGACCACGAGCAATTCGATAAGCGTGAAGCCCCGCATCCCCGGCTGCGCACGTCGCATCATCGCGCCCATTTCACGGTCTGCTCCAGCGCCTCGATGAATGGGAGCGCATCCATCTTCGCCTCGATCGTGGCTTCGCTGTAAAAGGACTTCATCCCCTGGTCGATGATCTTGCGGAGCTGCGGGTCGTTGAGATTGCGACCGCCGCCCTCGGGGTCGCCGCTGCTCAGATTGTCCACCGCCTTTTGGATCATGCGCTTGCGCTTCGCGGGCTCCATCTTGTTCAGGTTCTCCATCATCTGCTTGAAGCCCGTCGGCAGCACGCGGTCGAGGTAGCGGCCCTTCTCGCCGTCGGTCATCGCGGTCCAGAATCCTTCGAGCCGCCGCTGGTTGTTCATCCGCTGGCGTCCGTCGTAGTCGAGCCGGTTCACCTGCGAAGCGATGGCTTCGATGATCTTCGCGCGCTCGGCGTCGGCCTTGCCCTCCAGCGGATTCGCGGCGGCGAATGCGACGATGCGATCCGGTGTCGGCAGTCTCCCGCGGATGATCGTGGTGGCAGCCCACACGACCAGCCAGAGGCTGGCGAGAACCGCGACGACTTTGATCCAGTTTGGGCGCATCGGGGACTTAGTTAGCAGCCTATGGAGAAACTGCCACATCCGAACGCGCCTTGGGAAATCGAGCTGTGAAGTCGGCGTGCCAATGGGTGTCATTGAAAGAGGCTCTTGCAAAACCTACACGGTCACCGACGCGCGGCGCCATCGCCCAGAGGAGTGAAGGCATCTCGCCCGCTTACGGCTGAGGTTTTGCAAGAGCCTCGAAAGTGATACGATTCATCCAGACTGGTTGCCTGAAAGCAGGGGGTGGCGGTGGAGTTGCGTAGCGTAGCTCTCCTGAGCTGCGCGGGCGGTTCCGTACGTGAGGCCTCCTGGAGCGCAGCTCTGGAGAGCTACGCTACTTTCCGGTCACGCGCCGTCATCTGGCATCAGGACTGTTCAAATCGTATGAGTCCAGTGGATGAGCGAAATGGTGGCGCGGGATCAAGGAGGGGCGCTTTGATAGCGCCCTCTCGATGCGGTCGCTCCGCGCCGCATCGAGCCAGAGGCGTGGCCAGCAATGCGGCGGTGTGGAATCCGGCGATCTCTCTTGCGTGGCAATGCTCGTGGCTGTCAGCGGCGCGGAGCGACCGCTGCCAGAGGGCGCTATCATAGCGCCCCTCCTTGCGTCTGCCGCGACCTCCACAATGTCGCTCTGGACACGAATCAAATCACGCCCCGCGCCTACGTGGAGCCGGCGGGTGATCGGCAGCACATCCCCGCCACGCACGCATCCCTCACTCCGTCCCCGCGCCCTTCTTCCTGCCCTTCCCTCCCGGCTTCGCACCACCAGACGGCAGATCCTTTCGCGCAAGTTCGCTGATTTCTTCGGTCCGCTTCTTCCACAGCGCCTCCATCTCGCGCACCCGCTCGGGCTGCTCCGCGGCGAGGTTGTGCGATTCACCCCGATCCTTGGAAACGTCGTAGAGTTCCCACGGATCACCCTTCGCGGCGACGAGTTTCCAGTCACCGGCCCGCAATGCCCGATTCTCCTCATGCAGCCACCACAGCGAATCATGTTTCACCGCGCCGTTCCCCTTGAAAGCAGGAACGAGGCTGATGCCCGGCGAAGATGGAATCGGCTCCCCTTCCCAATTGCCCGGCTTCTTCGCACCCGCGATCTCGAGAA
>Ga0105046_10017781_pt1 | contig 10859 bp, 8 predicted proteins | sample MAT03_FD_78385 | JGI IMG/M metagenome (GOLD analysis project Ga0105046, IMG submission 78385) | Freshwater microbial communities from Lake Fryxell liftoff mats and glacier meltwater in Antarctica - MAT-03 (megahit assembly) | ecosystem: Environmental > Aquatic > Freshwater > Ice > Liftoff...
CTTCTCAAAAACGGATGATTAAAAACCTACGAAGTACTTAAATCATCATCAACCGTTTTAAAAACTGGTATGAATGTCATTTTAATTAAATGTCATCCAAATGACACACTCAACCATTTGGGCAATGTAAAAATGGATCAGACCATTTTTACAGACATAAAGAGAAATCGTGGTTATAGAATAGAATAAGCCTTAATCACAAAATCTATTTCGAAAATTTTTTTCAAAATATCTGAACCAATTTTCCCTTTAACTCAACCGACTGTGGGTCTGAACAGGTATATTTTATGTGAATAACTTTGCCAATCTCATTTGGTTGAATTTCAAACTCTCCAACCGCCCAGGAAAGTCCACTCCAAATAATTTTATCATAATGAATTTGAATGTCAATGGATTTTCCTTCCAAAGAAACCTCCATTTTGTTCAACATTGCCAACGATTTTGCACCAGGCTTGCTTCCACCGGAAATACGAAAAGGAATACCTCCTTTCTTGAATTGCTGGAACAACAACCTGTATTTTCCTTTGGCAGAAGGCACAAAATCAACAGTGATTTCATTCCCATTTTGTGTACATTCAATCGCAATTTCTTTGGTTTCAGTGGGGATTGGCCAAATGTTATCTCCTTTTCCCAAATCATATTTCGGGTCCGCAAATTTTCCTGAACCCAACACTGCCAGTTGCTCTGCACCCAATGAAATTGTATTGTTTTTTATTTCAGGAATATAGCCTGCATCCGAAAACAAAAGTCTGACTTTCTGATCTTTCCAGCCATCCGGCAAAACGATTTTTTGCCCATTTTGTGATGGATTCACTACAGTCAACACTTGGCCTTTTTCCAATTCTGCCAAGTATCCAAACACTTCAGCTTTGCCGGGGACACCTCCAAAAAGCACAGTCTTTCCAAAAGTAAGCAACTCCATGTACAGTTTCTGCGTTCGGGCAAAAAAATCAGAGTCTGCCGAATCAAGCAAAGTCAAATCACCATAAATGGTATGTAAAAGTCCCGCCCTGGCCAAAGAAAGCACCAACATTCCTTTCCAGTTATCCTTTCCTCTATTGTAACAGGTGCCAGTTTTGCCTACCATAAAGGAAGTATTGTCTATCCTTGAAAGTGGAATTCCATTTTTAGCATATTGCCAAATCATGTGGTCGGAATAAATGTCTTTCGATCGCCAAAAATTAAAACAAGGTACATCCGAAGGTCTCGGATCGCCGCAATACAAACTGTCAAAAACTGTCAGCCACTGGGTGTCCACCGTTTTGCGGTAAGGAGTACCTGTATCAGATTGCAAGCCCCCGTAACCATTGTAAGCAAGCAAAATGGCTTCCCTGTTTTTTTGCTTAAATGCGTGCAAAGCAGCCCGCCATGCGGTTTCATTTTGCAACTGGATTTCCCTTGGCAAAAGCGCTTCTTCGATTGCAGGGGTTGCGGCTGAAAAACTTGCAAAATCAAACTTAAAAACCCTCACCCCCCGGTCATAATGCATTTGAAGACTGCCAATAAGGTGTTTTAAATAGCCGCCCGAAAAAAGACAGAGGGTAGTTTTGGAACTACTCAGAGAATCTTCCCATTCGGGAATTGTTTTTAGAAACCGGTTTCCTCCGACATCCATAATATTGGTAGAAAACCAAAGTCCAGGCATTAATTGGTTGTCCTTACATTTTTGCAACCAGCGATCCGGCCCTGTAGCCGACCAGGACTCTTTCCGCCATTCCCGATAGCCGCCATCTGCATCAAACCAAAACATATCCATCAGGTAACAATCGAATTGCACTCCCTGGCTTTTCAACTTTAACAGTGCCTCTAATTGCTTAAAAGCCAGATCTTCCGTTAAAGGAATCACATCCGAAAGCTCATCGTAAGAAGCCCAGTTGATGTAAATGCTTTTCGGTTTTCGGAAACCAGATAATTGATCTTGTTCTGATTTGCTTAATGTTTTCGCCTGTGTAGCCCAATCTCCAGCCAACAAAAAACCAGCACCAAACAGGTTCTTTTGTATAAACGATCTCCTAGTTTTCATGCCCAAAACTATACCTAAAAAGGAATTTTTATATTATTTCAGTCCATTGTGTGTTTGTATCTTCATCAAACACCCGGTATTAATGTTTCAAAATTTGGGGCTGTACGCCGTGGCGCACCGGGCTGTTCGCTTCAATCTATTGCTCCGGGGCGGAAGCAATAGGATTTCCGCTTCCATCCCTCAGCCAACCCGCCACCAACAAGTCTTTTTGCCTGAAAATATTTTCACTTTTTCCACTCTGTTCATCGCAAATCTTCCGGCAATGGATTGCTTTTCTCTCAATCCCACATTTCAACCTTTTTACGTAATCTTTATGCCAATGTGCCTTCATTTTTGTTTCAATCTCTTTGCTTGCTAAATTTGCCGGAATCTTTTAGTTGCTTGCCAGAGTTTTTTTTAATAAATCGAATAGTGGCTTTCAAGTTTGAATTATTAAATTTACCAAAGAGCTGAAATATCAATAGGAAAATGGACAATCTTATCCCGAAATCAACAGATTAATCTATACACCTGTGGAAGAAAAGAAATATCTGATTGAGCTGTTAAACCTCATCATTCACAACCTTGGTTGGGGAGAATCGGCTAGTTGGACAAATTCCAATTACAGGGCCTTATCGGACCGGATTTATGAGAAAAACAAGGAAATAGTGCATCCTCGAAAATTCATTATCGTCTATCTTGACCAGAAAAAAATCCTTAATGTGAAATACGATGGTGAATTGGGAGAAATAGTAGGAATAGAATACCTTTTCAAGGGCCATGCTGGAGTCGATAAATACTCCCTCCGAAGCAACACAGACAGCACCAAAAGCGAAGGAGAAGATTTTTAAGAGAGGAAGTTCGTTGCAAACCGTCGGGTTTGAAAATGGAGTTCAGAGTATAATCATTTGGCTCATGAGAAGGAATCAAGCCTAATTTTTTTTCCTCATTTTTTAACTATTGCTTTCAAAAAATTACCTAGATCAGTCATCGGTTCCTTCCATAGGCTAATGTTATGGCCATTTTCTTCCAGAAGCTTGTAGGTCGATTTGATAAGAGGTATGTCTGCCAATTGTTTGATAGGAAGCGGAGGAGTTATGTTATCCTGAAGTCCGGCATAGTAGAAAACAGGGTTTTTTATCCTTTTCGCAAAATGGTAAGCATCAAAGTACGAGAGAGTTTCATACATTTTAGTAACTGGAACTTTTTTCACGACACTCCACTGCAAAAATTCCGAAGCAGGCCATGTAACCCGCCGAAAATATTCTTCATAATTGGCAAATGCAGCCATGGCAGAAACGGTGCAACAAATGTCATCCCTCAGTCCGGAAGCACAAATAGAAAGATATCCTCCCTGGCTTCCACCCGCCATAATAATCTGGTCCTTATCTATTTCTGTTCTTGTTTTTACAAAGTCAACGGATCTGTAAATATCCATAACCACTCCTTGGTAAATGTAAGTTTCCGGAGATTCTAAACCTGCCGTGAAAAAGCCCGGGAAAGGGGGAGATTTGGGATTTCTGCTTTCACCATGGGCCCTCACGTTGAGCGTTAGTACAGCTTTGTCTTTGAACCAGTAATTCGGTTTCATCCATTGGCTGTAGCCAGGCAGCAAAATCATAACAGGAATTTGCGGCGATGAATTCACCGGAATTGTGTACCAGCCATAAATTGTATCTCCACCTAAACTGCGAAATGAAATTTTGTAGGTTTTAGGTTTTATTGATTCTCCCTTTTCTTCGGCTACACGATAATCCGGTGGAATTAAAGAAAGTTCACGAATGGTCTTTTTCCAGAATTTTTTCCAGTTTTTAGGCTCAATGGGTTTGATGATCGCATAAGACGGAATACCTACAATCTGAATGTTAATTGATTTCTGAAACAGCGTATCCCCTGAAATTCCATCCAATAAACCTATGTAGGAAGTGTAGTAGTCCGCCGAATGCAGTTTTGCCAGATTTGCAACAAAAGAAGTTTCAACCTGCTCTACATTTTGAAACAGAACCGAATCTTTTAGGATTTTAACTTGTTTTTGATTGTGAAGCGTATCTGAATACACAGTAAACATAGGAATAAGCTTTTGTGGCCAATTGAACTTCAGGCGCTCAATGCAAATTTTGTTCGAAATCAAAATAGTCATGTTCACTTATTGCTGCACAATTGGAGATCGCAAACTTCAACTTGTTTTTGCAGGAATAATAAAATCAGGAATGAAATGTAGAAGACATTGACAAGACATATTTGCAGAAATGAAATTCGGCCCCATTTTTCCTCATAATGCATAATTGATCAAAATGTCAGAATAATGTTCGTGGTAAAGAGAGTCAATAAACCTAAAAATGAATTAAATTTTGGTTGAATATCTTTCACAGATTTAAAATGTCCTGCTTTGGTCAAATAGAAATTTGCAGACTTTCTTCTCATTTACTCATTATGAAGTAAAAAATGACTTTGGAAGATCCCCGGAGAAAAAAAGCCTCGGTAATAAAGGCGGGTTGTGTAAATTCTATTTGGGTTGAGTCCATGGTATTGTTCCGTCAAAACCCAATATAGAAGCGGTTGCTAAAAGCTTTCAGAATATGGTCATATTCTTGAATAATAATTTAACCTAAGGTAATATGGGTTGCCTTAAGAATAGGATGGTTTTACCGTACATACCCGTCTTTTCATGGCAAATTTCAGCAAGCAACAAAAATGCATCCAGCACTTTTGTTTTATTTGAATCTTTAATTCATGCATCAAAACCAAAGATTAAATGCCCGAGGCAGGCAAAAATAGTTCTTCAACCCCGGTGGTTTCATTTGCTGAACTTACCAATTTTTCAAACAATGAAAGCGGTCTGGGCATTTCCCCGATTTACCCACCCCATATTATTTGTCCGAAACTGGTTCAGATTCACACCAACGATTTTCACCTTATAGTTGTGGTTCAACAAGGACAGTGTGATATAGAATTTGAAAATCGGGAGGAAGAAATCAGTCAGGGAAGTTTCTTGTTTGTTCATCGTAATCTCGTTCATAAGATGACCACCATTTCAGGCACAAAGGGATATTTTCTGGCATTTACAGAAGAATTCTTAAGCCAGGAACTGAATCTGGATTATCTCAATTTCAGCTTGTTAAATTATAAAAATCGTATTTTTCAACAGAGGATCGATAAGATAGAATTTGCACAATTGGATGAATTGGTCCGCTTCTTACTTCAGGAGTATAACCACCTTCATTACCCGTTGAAACCCATGGCTTTGAAATACAGGCTCGGACTGGTTCTCATTTTCCTGCAGAAATGTATTCAAAACGAAGAACCTTCCAACGACACAAATAGCATGAATGGGTATTTTACATTTAAGGCATTTGAAAAACTGGTAGAGAACCATTTCATCAAAGAAAAGTCGGTTGATTTCTACGCTACACAACTGGCTATTTCTACTAAAAAACTGAACGATCTGGTAAAAGAGCATGCCAAAACCACCATCCTGGATTTTGTGAATGAACGGGCCATCATCGAGGCAAAACGCCTTTTGTTGTTTACCGATATGCCCATTAAAGGAATCGCTTATGAACTTGGGTTCTCTTCAGATTCTTATTTCAATCGCTTTTTTAAAAAATATGTCCATGCCTCCGCCCTTATCTTCAGGGATAAAGGCCGGCTACAAAAAATAATACAAAGACCTGAAAATTGAAAAGTATGTCACACGGTAAAATTAACACTTCTAAATTACTGGTCATTGGCAGCAGCAATGTGGACCAGATCATTTTTTCTGAACACCTGCCCAAGCCCGGAGAAACGGTATCACAAGGTAGATTTGTACAGGTTTATGGTGGAAAGGGGGCAAATCAGGCAGTGGCCGCTTCTAAAGCGGGTGCCGAAGTTACCTTGGTTACTTCCTTAGGCGATGACAATAATGGAGATGAAATTCTGAACAATCTTCAACAGTTTGGGATTAATGCCAGCTTCATAAAAAAGCAACCTGGAGCACATACGGGTATAGCCTTAATTATGGTGGATGCCAAAGGCGAAAACTGCATTTCCGTAGCCTTGGGAGCCAATAATCTCCTTTCTTTTGAAATGGTTCAAACGGTGGTGTCGGATTTTGAACAACACTTTGACATTGCCTTGCTTCAGATGGAAGCTCCTATTGAAACCGTTTCGTATTCGATAGATTTACTTTCTGAGAAGGATATTCCGGTGGTTCTCAATCTGGCCCCGTTTTACAATCTGCCAGAAGAAACTTTGAAAAAAGTATCCTACCTGGTGGTCAATGCTTCAGAAGCCGAGGCACTGGCCTATTTTCCGGTTTCAAACCAAAACAGTGCAGAACAGGCCGCTAAGGTTATTTATTATCAAACCGGCATACCAAATATCCTGATTACCCTTGGAGGAGAAGGAGTTTTGTTAAGTAAAGAAGGCGTTTCATCTTTCTTTGCTGCCTTTAAGGTAAACGTGGTAGATACCACAGCGGCGGGTGATGTATTTTGCGGCTATCTTACAGCCGGACTTTCCAATGGAACTCCGGTGGAAGATGCCATAAAGGAAGCCATTGTTGCTGCTGCCATTTGTGTTACCCGTCAAGGGGCTCAACCAAGCATTCCGGAAAAGGAAGAAGTTGATAAAATTCTGTCTGGTTTGACTAACGATAAATACTAATTATAAACAAATATGCTCATTGTTCAATCATACACTACCGCCATTGCGCTCTGTTTTCTAACCATGATCTGTTGGGGAAGCTGGGCCAATACGCAGAAAATGAAGGGAATAAACTGGTCATTTTCGCTTTTCTATTGGGATTATGTTTTAGGTATTCTCTTTTTTTCCGGCCTTTTCGGACTCACCATCGGCAGTACCGGTGCTGAAGGGAGGTCATTTTTAGCCGATCTTTCACAAGCCGAACAAAATGCCTTGCTTTCTGCTTTTGTTGGGGGCATTATTTTTAATCTGGCAAACCTTTTGTTGGGTGTGGCCATCGAAGTTGCCGGCCTGGCCGTTGCATTTCCGGTTGGAATTGGAATTGCACTTGTTTTAGGCGTAGCCATTAATTATTGGGGTGATCCTCAGGGAAATCCATTGTTTTTAGGATTGGGTGTAGCCGCCATTGTTTTGGCCATTCTTCTTTCGTCCATTTCCCATTTTTCCATGAAGCGAGCCACAGCCACAGGTTCCATCGGTATTGTTTTATCGGTCGTATCCGGAATCCTGATGGGCCTTTTTTACCGCTTTGTTGCAGCAGCTATGGCCACTTCTTTTGAAAATCCGGAGGCAGGTCTTCTCACCAATTACAGCGGTGTTTTTGTGTTTGCCTGCGGGATTTTTACATCCAGTTTTGTGTGGAATACCTGGTTTATGCGCAATCCGGTAAGTGGACCAATATCAACCTATTCTCAGTGGTTTAAAGGTAGTTTCAAAGAACACCTTCCCGGAATTCTGGGTGGAATGATCTGGTGCCTTGGGTTTTCTGTCAACCTGATAGCCAGCAACAAGGCCGGGACTGCAGCTTCCTATGGACTCGGCCAGGGTGCAACCATGGTGGCAGCTGCATGGGGTGTTTTTTTATGGAAAGAATTTAAAGGGGCTTCTCCATTTGTAAATCGCTTGCTTGCAGGGATGTTTCTTTTTTATCTGGCTGGAATTGGGTTGATTATTGCGTCCAATTAGCCTCAATTTTATTTTGAATCAACGCATGCAATTTCTTCGGATCAGGACATATTCTGTCTTAGTTCCGTTTTGTATTTTTTTTGCCTTTGAGGTAAAAAGCCAATCCTTTGATATCCCATCCGGCTGGAAATTCAAAGCTACCGACAGTACGATTTTCGCAAAACCAGACTACGATGCCAGCCATTGGTCGCCCATCTTGCCTGGTGCTGCCTGGCAGGATTTTGAAGATTTCAAAGACGTGAAAGGTACCAACTGGTACAGACTTCAAATCAAAATCCCCTCTGATTTTAAGCCAGAAAATAAAGACGGCATTTTCCTGAATCTGAAACGAATATCGGGTGCAGATGAGGTATTTTTTAACGGGTACCCAATTGGCCGGACGGGAAATGTCGTCAACGGAGAGGTCGAGAATGCAAAGGACCAAAGGCAGTATTTTATACCAACCGAATTTATCCATTTCGGACAAGAAAATACCATTGCCATCCGGGTTACAGCTTTTGGAAATAAAAGTGGACTTACACAAGGGAAACTATTCATTTCACTGCCCGAAGCAAAAAAACAGGATGAAAGCAAAGTTGTTTCAGAACTTGAAAAGCTGGTGTTTGATGGCCGTAATAAATTTAAGGTAGAAACCAAAATAAGTAAGCAGGCACTTTCCAGAATAAAGGAAAATAAAGGGGCGTGGATTAATCTTAGTCAGATAAACAGGTGGGAAAGTGTTTCCATAAATGGGGTAACGGCAACAGCGAAAGTTCGAAATCGCAAGGAGGTAAATTTCTTAATTCCCGAGTCTGCTTTTCCGGATGAAAATGTTCAGCTCGTGGTTTTAATGAAGGATGAGAATGTTGGATCGTTTTATCGTTTGGGATCCACACTGGAGCCAATCAGCAGGATAGAATGGCTTGATATCGAAGCCAAAACAAAAGTTGAAGCGGGAAAATTGGTAACCCATATTCACCTGAAAAATCAGAGTTCATGGCCTGTCCGATGCGATTTAGGCGTTTTTTATACCAGCGACATGTTTCGGATTTTAAAAGAAACACATGATATACTGGAGATAAGAGCCAATGCTGACACCAGCTTCTCATTCAATCAATCCAAAAAACTAAGCGGAGCCATTAAAACAACCCTTCGGTTTAAAGACCTGACAACCGGCTTTGTGGTGGATAAAGTTGCGTTTTCGGAATATCTGAAAAACAATAAACCAGATATTCCTGAAGTTCCGAAATCAGGGATTTCCTATTCTGACCAGCATTCTGTCAGCTTCAAAATTCCATTTACAGTAAAGAATGTAATCAACGAACAGTACACTCCTTTTCGAATGCAAAATCAGCAACTGAAGGGAAATCTCGGCTTTTTGTTTTACAACAATCTTGAAAAAAGACTGCTCAAAGTAGATACCGCCGAAATCATGAGTGGATATAAAATCAGGCCCGGCAAGCAAACCTACATTGGCGAACACGCCGGAAAATACATCCAGACGGCTACCAATACCTGGCTTACCACCGGGAACAAGGAATTGAAGCAAAATCTGGACAATGTGGTAAGGCAATTAATTTCAACTCAATTACCGGATGGCTACTTAGGTACTTATCTACCCAAAGATTACTGGACCCAATGGGATGTCTGGTCGCATAAATACAATATGATTGGCCTTCTTACTTACTACAGGGCTACCGGATATTTGCCTGCTTTTGAAGCGAGTAAAAAAATGGGGAATTTGCTTTGCCGGGTGTTTGGAGAAAATCCGGATCAGAAAAATCTCAACCTAAGCGGGTACCACCAGGGAATGGCACCCTGTAGTGTTCTGGAGCCGATGATAGACCTGTACCGCCTCACTGGTGATGAACAATACTTTAAGTTTTGCCAATACATCATTCGGGATTATGATTTGGAAGGGGGAAGTAAACTGATCAAAACCTTGCTTGAAAAGGGAAATGTGAGGGAAACGGCGAATGCAAAGGCTTATGAAATGCTTTCTAATCTGGTTGGGGTTTTAAAGATGTACAAACTCACAGCCGATGCCAACTATTTAAGAGCCTGCATTACAGCCTGGAATGATGTCCGCACAAAGCGATTGTACATCACCGGAACAGCAAGTTCGCACGAACATTTTCAGGACGATTTCTATTTTCCATTTGAGAATGCAGATCGCATGGGAGAGGGCTGCGTTACCACCACCTGGATTCAATTTTCTTTGGACCTTTTCCGCACCACCGGCAACGCACGGTTTATGGATGAGATTGAACGGTCGATTTATAACCATTTGCCTGCTGCCGAAAATCCCCAATCCGGTTGCGTGAGCTACTACACACCCCTTGAAGGAAAATTACCTCATTCCTGTGCTCTTGGGTCTTCCTGTTGTTTATCGAGTGTACCCAGGGGAATCTCTTATATCCCACAATTAATATGGGGAAATTACAAAGGTGGAATCGGAGTTTTTCAATACACCCATGGAATTGTAAAGGACTCATTCATTGTAGCTTCCGGTAAAAAAATCCCCTTAAGTCTCAACATTGAAACCACCTACCCCCTGAATGGAAAAGTGATCATAAAACCTGGAAATATTTCGAAAATGCGGTTTCCAATCTCGTTGAGGGTGCCTTCCTGGACTCAATCATTTATTGCAAAAGCACAAGGCAAATCGTTTAAAGGAAAACCCGGTACTGTGCTCACCATAGAATTGGATTGGAATCCCGGCGATCGAATTGATGTAGAGATGGATATGAGTATTCAAACCATACCCGGACATGCGGAATTTGCCAATCGGGTTGCCATCCAACGTGGTCCACAAGTATTGGCAGTGGACAGCAGCCTCAATATGGGATTGCCTGATTATGGCTTGAAAATTCCTTTATCACCAATCCAAACCATGTTGCTAAAAAACTATGAGGGTAAATTTCCAGATCATTGGGTAGGAAATCAGGCCTGGACCTTTTCCTTAGGCGACAAAGCAAAGCCTTTGATTTTAACACCGTTTAGCCTGTCCGGGCAAATGGGAACGCCTATGAAAGTTTGGTTGGAAGTGAAAAAGTGAATTGAATTTTGATTGGAAGATGGATGTTGTGGCTTGGGTTTTCGTTTATCCAATTCTGCTTTGCCATGTTGATAATAAACTTGTTTTTAAACCTATCATACAACAAATTTATTGCTAAAATTTTCCCATCTTGAATTGTATGACCCTGTTATTACAACCAGGCTTTCC
>Ga0105046_10017784_pt1 | contig 10857 bp, 7 predicted proteins | sample MAT03_FD_78385 | JGI IMG/M metagenome (GOLD analysis project Ga0105046, IMG submission 78385) | Freshwater microbial communities from Lake Fryxell liftoff mats and glacier meltwater in Antarctica - MAT-03 (megahit assembly) | ecosystem: Environmental > Aquatic > Freshwater > Ice > Liftoff...
CAGAGATTCGGCGTTTTCCATCTATTGACGGCGGGATATTCATTTTGTCGAACCATGAAGACACCTTGCCGCTTACGATTATTCAAAATGGCGTTGAGCGGATTCTATTCGGGAAACCCTTGGACATGGCTATACCTGGAGCACCCGATCAGAAATTGCTCGCGCGAGTAGCAGGTGAGTATGTTGACAATAAGAATCGCAAGCTCGTAATCGCCGCAAGTTCAGGGCTTCCAACGGTACGTATTTATTGGGGTGGGCCAGTTACATACGGTTACCTAGGTGTTGCTGATGATGGCATTCCACATCTATTCATGCTGAACACCACTGATGGCATTATTAATTTCAAGGACGACGGAGCATTAAAGTTTTCACCTTCCACCGGACGAGGAAAATCTGTGTCGATGACAGGGCTAACTCCGCCGATGGTCTTTGAACGATAGCACTTTAGTGCGTTGCAAAATTGCTCGCTGGTTCGCTCGTTTTCGGTAATTCGAGATATTCTCAATTCTTGTTTTTTGAATTTTCGACTTAGGCGGCGATTTCATTCTGCATAACGCCCTGCAACCTTGCAGGACATTCTGAACCAACGTGTGCAAGTTCTACCCCAGATTGCGAGTTAACCGGGGGGGAGTGGTCGTATTTCGGCCAGCGGCAGGTTTCCGTTTTAGACTCAGGACTAACCGTCCTTGGTCGCTTCGATTTCCTACCTCAGGACACCCCTCCTGAGTGGAAATCTGCGTAATTTCTGAGCTAAAGTAGGCGCGGTAGTCATCACTTCTACTTTGTCGTGTGGCGAGAATTCGAAAGATTCCCGATAGGTCCGACGAGGTCCACTGGGGCGCGTCATCAATCGCCGTGTCTCGCTAACGCTTGTTAGCCGGAGATCGCAGGTGAATCGATCGGCGAAGAAACAAGGTCTCCATTACTAATGCCTATGGGCGCCGCCAAGGGCAGGGCAGAGGCAGAGGCGGTTCCCGAGGTTACACGTTGATGTAGTCTACTCGGTAGACGGGAAAAGTTACGAAGATAATTTTTCTGTCGACAGCAGTTTTTTTATCAACATGTCGACTACGGCGTGCGACCGGCGACCTGTCTAATTGTAGATTTTGCACTTGGGCAACTTGGCCCGAAGTTCCTTCACGCATGCGCCCGTCACCTGCGTGTTGCTGAGGCTTAACCAAGTGAGGCTCTTGAGGGCGGCGGCAAGCTTCTTAACCCCCGCGTCCGTCACCTGCGTGACGCTGAGCCTCAGCGTGGTGAGGCTCTTGAGTGCAGCCAACTCTTTCAAACCCGCGTCCGTCACGTTCGTGCGGGTGAGTTCCAAGTCGATGAGGCTTTTGAGAGCAGCCAGCTCCTTCATCCCCACATCTGTCACTTTGGTGTCGTAGAGGCTGAGAACCTGGATGTCGATTGGGATTATCTGCTCCACGCCGGGAATGGTGATCGTCGGTGTGTCCTGGCCACACGCCACACTTGAGAGAGCCATCGAACTGAGACCAAGAGCCGTCATCATGCGGGACATAAGGCACCTTGATGGGGTTGGAACCTGAGTGTAACCGAGCTTTCTCAGATGGCGACATCTGAGGAGTAAAGATGTAAGACGAGTATAAGTCTCGATCGATCAACGTCAAGCACTTTCTCCTATTCCGATAAGCGAATCGCACGCTGCTTAAGACATTCGTGCCTGGCAACGAAGTTCTTGCACCGACGTTCCTTTTGATGATCGCGTGCGTGATTTTAATATTTGGCTTGTTGGTGTTTTAATCATCGTTTAGGATTAGGCATCCGTGGTTCTCACTTTGATTTAGCTGTGTGGATAACAATAAATTACGTAGCAGAATCACGGTTTCCTCCAATATCAATTCGGTAACAAGCTGCGTCTCGGTTTTATAATCTTTGCCTAAAGTGCTGACAGCGAAATAACTGCTTATGTCAGGACGTTGATTTGTAACCGTTCACGGCCTTCGGCCTTGAACGGTTACGTTTGCCCTAACTCGTCGACTACGTTGACGTCGTAGATGTCCGATGAAGTTTAATGTGATTCTGGTTTGTGACACACCGCACAGCCTCGCGTTTCGAACAATGCTTGGCCTTGGCTGAACGCGGTGCGTGCGAAATTCGCGAACGCAAAACAGCCGGTCAACATCCAAATCGCGAAACGAAAGTTCGCTCGACGAGTCCTAAGCATCGTGCGGTAAATTAAAGTCGTAGTGGATCTTATTAAAGATCCTTCCACTCGGGACCTTTAACAAGATCCACTACAAGTTCCGACCGTTATTTTCCGGATGATGCTAAGTGCCAGCCCAAACCCGTGAAGAGCGGTTGTCTGTCCGAAAACCGGGGCTAACGCCCGTCGGCTGATTGCTGCAATCGTCTCTTCGGCTAAATTAACAAGTCCCAAGCCAGGCAGGTGAAGAGCTGACAGGATACACTTTACCGTGTAGTAGCAAGAACGACTTTTGGAGTTTAACATAGCGTTCACTCGAACCTCTCCACCAAATGACGGGAAATCAGGAGCTTAGAACATGACGCGTTGGATTCTTATTTTAGGGTATATCGGCTTGCTTGACAGTGCGGTCGGTGTAGTTGTCGCAGCGGAAAAGCAGCCGCCGAACATTTTGTTCATTTTCTCGGACGATTTGGCTTTCCAGGCGATTAGTGCTTATGGTGAGAAGCGGCAGTTATTGCAAACGCCAAACATGGACCGGCTTGCGAAAGAGGGCATGCGTTTCGACCGCTGTTTGGTTACCAATTCGATTTGCGGGCCAAGTCGCGCGACGATTTTGACCGGCAAGTACTCGCACATGAACGGCTTTTACAACAACTCCAACTCAAAGTTCGATAGCAAGCAACCGACATTCGTAAAGTCGCTTCAGCAGTCAGGATATTCGACCGCCGTCATTGGCAAATGGCATCTGATAAGCGATCCGGTTGGCTTTGATCACTGGCAAATTTTGCCTGGCCAAGGGGTCTATTACAATCCGCCCATGGTTCGGAACGGCGAGAAGATCAAGGAGAGTGGGTATACGACCGACATCATTACCGACCGTTCGATTGAGTGGATGAAGAATCGGGACAAGACGAAGCCGTTCCTGTTGATGGCACAGCATAAAGCACCGCATCGAGAATGGTCGCCGGCACTTCGGCATCTCGGTTGGGACAACGATCGGGTGTACCCGGAGCCTGAGACTCTGTTCGATGATTTCAAAGGCCGAAGCCGTGCTGTCTCCGATCACGATATGGGTATTGACAAGACGTTTACGGAACTGGACGCCAAATTGACAACTCCCAACGGAATGACACCAGAGCAAGTCAAGGAATGGAACGCTTATTACGAACCTCGAAACGAGTCCTTTCGCAAAAGCAAGCCGACAGGCAAGGATTTGGTTCGATGGCGTTACAACCGCTACATGCACGACTATCTAGGCTGCGTCAAAGCGGTCGACGAAAGCGTTGGCCGATTGCTTGAGTATCTCGATCAAGAGGGGCTTGCCGAAAATACGATTGTGGTTTGTTCGTCGGACCAGGGTTTTTATCTTGGCGAACATGGTTGGTTTGACAAACGTTGGATTTTTGAAGAGTCGCTTCGAACACCGATGCTGATTCGTTGGCCGGGTAACGCGAAGCCTGGGAGTGTCAATAAGGACCTCGTTTCCTTGTTAGATGTCGCCGAAACATTTCTCGATGTAGCCGGCCAGCCCATTCCCAAGGAGATGCAAGGGCAGAGTCTTGTGCCACTGCTCAAAGGAGAGCGACCAAGTACTTGGCGGGATAGTTTTTACTATCATTACTACGAATTTCCGGTGCCACACCGAGTGAGACCTCATTATGGCGTGGTCACAGATCGGTTTAAATTGGTGCACTACTACCATTCCGACATTGATGAATGGGAGTTGTTGGATCGCGAAGAGGATCCGTTGGAGGTTAAGAACTTTTACAACGATCCGAGTTATGCGCAGAACTTGAAGCAGTTGCAGGCGGAATTGGATCGCTTGCGAAAGGAGGTCAAGGAGCCGGAGACGACGCCACCGGAAGCCTATGGAAACGTTGCATCGGAGAAAGCGCCCAAAAAAGCGGCTGTTCCAAAGTGAACCGACGGCGCTAGCCGCGGGCAGCAGTTTTGTTAACTTTTCCATCAATTCAGGCCCGAAGCTAGCGCTTACAGTTCACAAACTGAGTGCCATTTCGCTTGCGCCGTACCGCTAACAAAGTAAGTGCCATTTACGGTGGCAATCAGCTTGAAGTACCCGAATACGATTAACTGAAAAATTACCGAGCTGATCTGTCTCGATTCTTTTGGAATCTGCTATGATAAAGTGGTACTTCGCAAACGCGTCGTGATACGAAAAGCAGTGTTTCGAAACAATTCATTTGGCCTCAAGGTAAAAGGAGACGACCATGGGAAAAGGCAATAACAGTCAAAAGAATGACAAAAAGGGAATGAAACCAAAGCAAGACAAGAAAAAGGGCACTCCGAAGCCAGAAGCCAAGAAGTAGTTCTGGTCTCGAAATTTGGTTTTGAAATGATTTGACCCCGAACTAGGATCGAGGATGGCCAAATGCCTCTCGATTGAAGTTCGGGGTTAAGCGTTTAACGAGCACTCAATTGTGTGTCAACTCATTTTATCGGGAGTATCGTGATACCAACCGCAATGGAAACCCAGCATCTGACCCGCGTTTTTGGCAATCAAACGGCGGTCGACTCGGTCGATCTCAAGGTCGCTTGCGGCACATTTTATGGCTTCCTGGGTCAAAACGGCGCTGGCAAGTCGACGACCATCAAGATGCTGACGGGTCTATTGAGCCCGACCGCAGGTACCATCTCCGTGCTCGGTTGCAATATGCTCGACCATACCCAATCGCTGGAGGCCAAAAGGCAAATTGGGGTCATCCCCGAAAATTTGGCACTTTTCGACAACCTAACAGCCATTGAGTATTTGATCTTTGTTGGGCGTATTCACGGCTTGGAGCGAGAGACTATTCGAGACCGTAGTGATGAGATGTTGAAATTGCTGTCGCTCGAAAAAGAGACAAAAAAACTTGTGCTGGAGTATTCTCACGGCATGCGAAAAAAACTATCTCTGGCAGCAGCCCTCCTCCCCAATCCAAAACTGCTTTTCCTCGACGAACCCTTTGAAGGTGTCGACGCAGTCGCTTCGTTAACAATCCGCGATCTGCTTTCTAGCTTTGTTGCCAAGGGATCGACAGTATTTCTAACGTCTCACGTGCTGGAGATTGTGGAACGACTTTGTACGCACGTTGGCATTATTCAAAGTGGCAAATTGATTCAACAATGCTCCATGGACGAGCTTCATCAAAGTGGGACGCTGGAACAATGTTTTTTGCAAGCCACCGGGGCGGACAAAAATCAAGTCGCGAAGCTCGAATGGCTCGAGCAAAGATAAAACTAGCAAAGCATGTCTTCTCCAAAGCCGCCAAAAGCTTACTTTAGCAACACGCTCAAGCACTTCCAAACCTTTGTCTGGTTAAGATGGCGTATTCGCGTCAATCAGTTACGGCACTCGTCTGGGATTGGCAAGGCATTGGCGGCCATTCTGCTGGTCTCCTTCGCAATGAGTTGTGTGGCACTGTTGGCTTCAGGGTGTGTCATGGGAGTTATTTTACCCCGGGTCGTACCGCGAGAAAACTACTTTTTGTTTTGGGACGGTTTGATCGCTTTGTTTTGCTTCATATGGATGATCTTTGTTGCAACCGATGTGCAGAGAAGCGATGCGATCACTTTTGATCGAATCTTGCATTTGCCGGTTTCGTTTTCTCAAGCGTTTGCGATCAACTATCTGAGCTCTTTGATCAATTTGCCACTAATGTCTCTATGCGCGTTTACTTTCGGATTCATTCTTGGTTCCTGTTTTTCCATTGGGCCGATCGCCTTACTTTTTCCCATTCCATTTTGCGTTTTTCTGATTGCTATTACGGCGTTGACGTATCAATTTCAAGGTTGGTTGGCCGCGCTCATGGCCAACCCAAGGCGTCGGCAATTGGTCATGATTGCGATTCCGTTGTGCATCATCGTCCTTTCGCAAATCCCCTCATTCATTGCGGTGCGGTTCGCGAGGGAGGATGCGAAGCGTGCTCGTAAACAGCAAGCGGCACAAGTCTCAGAAGCTCAACCAGTGCCGGAACTGCGCGCTACGCCTAAGGAAATCGATACGCCAGAAAGTCCTGCGTTAGAAAAAACAGATGATTCCCCGGCCAATGTAGAGAGAGAAAGAGAAGAGAGTAATGGCGAGGCTCCAGAGCAAGCAGTCGCAGCAGGTTCGGCCAATTCGGGTAATGAAGGCGGTGGCGAAGAATTGAAAGCTATCCAAGAACAAGAACGGAAAGAACGGCTTGAGCGCGAACGAGTTGCAGCCAGGGCGTTATGGATAGGACGATTGCGGCAAGCGAACTTGTTCGTCCCGCCGCTGTGGATTGCGGGTTGTATCGAGTCCATGATGGCAGGGACATTTCACTTCTTGTGGCTTACCGGTGCGATGGCCTTGGTTGCCTTTGTTTCATTGCGAAGAAACTATCGCCAGACGCTTCGCTTTTACAAAGGCGAAACCGATTCTCGAGCTTCTGCAGTTAGCAGCATGACCGCGAAAAATGCCGATCAAAGAACAAGCGGGACTCTCAGTTCGCCACCCGTGAAGGGCAGCCGACGATTGCTGTTGGTCGAGCGTCGCTTCCCAATTGTGTCTGAGGAGACTTCGGCGATCATTACGATGACGCTCAAGTCCATGACGCGAGCCCCTGAAGTCAAACTTTACTTGCTCTTGCCGCTTATCGTTCCTTTCATTTTGTTTGGCGTTTTGCAAGCTTGGGAGTTGCCCGAGATCGATGAATTAAAGGCAGCAATCGTTGTCGGTTTCTCCGCTTGCTGTTTGTTTATTTCATCTGGAATTTTGGGTAACTTGTTTGCTTACGACCGTGCCGGATTTAGAGCCTTTGTGCTTTCGCCCGTTCCTCGCGACCGCATCCTGCTGGGACGCAATCTGGCCACGATTCCGTTTTTGTTTCTACAAACATTGATGATGGCGTTGGCCATCGGCTTTTACTTTGGGATTTCGATAGACAAATTCTTTTGTGCGGTTTTTTTGTCCGCTTCCATTTTGCCACCTTTTTGTCTTTTGACTAACGTGATGGCCATCGTAACTCCCTTCCCGCTTGCCGCAGGCAGCATTCAGCCAAAGCAATTCCATCTTGTGCCGATTTTGTTTAGCCTAGCCCTTAGCATGCTCATGCCCGCGATGACCGCATTGGCTTTGCTGCCGCTTGGCGTAGAGTGGCTATTAGATCGTTTTATCGAAAGTACGTCCTTCGTCCCCTTTGCTTTCCTTCTTTCCATACCATGGCTAATTGGTTCCCTTTTTTTCTATCGTTGGTTGTTGCCATGGGAAGGAAAACTTCTAGCGAACCGTGAAAAAGAGCTGCTGCGAATCGTCACATCGAAGATTGAATAAGTTAGGTGATCATGGCGAGTGAGAAGAAAGCACGACCGGAGAGCCTCGATTTTTTGTTGGCCGCAATAGCCCCTGTATTTATCATCGGGATGATCGGTTCGCTTGTCTATTTCATTATTATTGTTTGTTACGAAGGTCCATTCACATCGCGACTGATGTGGATTCTGGGGCTTTATACTGTTGCTGCGGTATTGATTGCTCGAATAGCAATTGAGCAAAGCCGACAGCTCGCATTCACCTACATGTTTGCGCTGGGGGCTGCCACGTTGTTTGTGACGCCGCAGTTCATGACTATCAGTGGACCTTTGGCGATATTTAGCCTTCCTATCTTGATCGGTCTCCTGGTGATGGTGGCGGTCCTGGCTGATAGGATAACGTTTGATTGCACTTCAATGAATGAGCAACAGCAAAGTACCGGAGTCGGACTCTTGCAATCGCTTGGTTTGGTAAAGAGCGAGCGCAATGCGTCGTCAACCAACGCGGCTGTCAAAACCACAACCGAGTCGGAAGGCGCAACGGGTTCGGCAACCGCAACGATTGCAAAAAAGCCGTCTCAGCGCAGGCACAATCCGGGAGTCTGGGTCTTGTATTTTGCGTTGTTCGCGCTGCCCTTGTTTGGACTTGGTCAATTGGTAATCAAAAGCTCGATCGATCGGCGTTGGGCGTTCACTTACTTGTTTGTCTATCTGCTAAGTTCGCTCTTTCTGTTGGTCTTGATATCGCTTTTGTCTTTGCGAAAGTACTTGCGAGAGCGCGGTGTTCCGATGGAAACTGCGTTTGCCATCCGTTGGCTGGCGGTCGGCATGACGAGTGTCTTTGTTGTGCTGTTTCTGTTGTCGATGCTCCCGATCCCAAGTTACTCGCTCTTGTCGATGGACATGCCGTTTCGCTTTACCAGTCGAGAGGACTTGAAGGCGAACAAGTTGGGGTGGGGAAAGGAGGGTGTTCCCGGAGAAGGGCCTCAAATGGGCAAAGGAGAGGAGGGCAAAGAGCAAGGTGAACAGGATCAAGGTGAAGACGGTGACAATCCAAGGCAACCGAACGACCAAAATCAAAACGGCCAGAATAACGGCCAAGGGAAGGCAGGCGATAAGCCGAACGGCAATGGCGAAAGCAAAAGCCCTTCGAAAAGCAGCTCCCAACAAGGCGATAAGGAAGGAGGAAAACAACAAGGAGGAAAACAACAAGGCGAGAAGCAAAGTAGCGATAAGCAACAAGGCAAAGAAGACCAAGTGGACCAACGGCAAAGCGAAGCCCAGGATGGCTCAAAGCGTGAAGCATCAAAGAGCAAGGAGAACGACACAAGCAAACAGGACAATGCAGAGAACGAAAAAGGGGAACGCGAGAAAGACGCTCAACCGGTTCCCAAGGAGAACGATCCTCAGCGGGCTCCTAAACGGGAGCCACCTCAGGGCGACAAGCCTCCTCCACAGGAGCAAAAAAAAGGGGGCAATCAACCCAGACCAGACAATGCGCCAGAACCAGAGCCGCCTCAAAAAAATCCCTCGATGTCGATCCAGTGGAATTTTCCCGCTCTGGTGCAGTGGTTGGTGATGCTTGTTTTGCTAGTGGTTGCTCTCATTTTCGGAATCAAGTATCGAAAGGAACTGATGCAGGCCATAATGGACTTTGGAGACTGGGTTAGTCAATTGTTTGGTCGTAAAAAGAAGTTATTGCATCCAACCGACCAATTGGTGGAGGGGGAAACCGCGATTGCGGATTTTTATCCTCCATTCAGTTCCTTTTCAAATCCTTTTCATTCAGGGAGCGGTTGGAGCCGGGAGCAAATGGTTCGACACCTGTACTTGGCTGTACTTTCTTGGGGTTATGAGCGCAGAGTGATTCGTAGCGAAGAGGAGACGCCAGAGGAGTTTATCCGTCGCCTTGCGAGACGGTTTCCTGAACAGCATGAGTCGTTGAGCATGCTTGGGCGATTTTACAGTAGAATTGCCTACGCACGCGGAACAATCTCTTCGTCGGAAATCAAACCGATGATGGAGCTATGGCAATGGCTAGTGGCAGCGCCGAAGTTGGTTCAACCGATAACAAAACTAAGGTCCCGGTAGTTTCATGAACGCATTTTCCTCATCAATGTTGGATCGACGAAGATTTCTTGGGCAAACTTCACAAGGCTTAAGTGGAATTGCATTGGCCAGTTTGTTGTGTCGCGATGGTATGTTGGCGGCAGACAAGCCTCCTCTACGACCACAGATCGATCCAGCGCATCCATTTGCTGCGCGTGTATCGCATTTTGCGCCCAAGGCAAAGAACGTTCTGATGATTTTTTGCGCGGGTGCGTGTAGTCAGCTAGATACCTTTGATTACAAGCCGGAGTTGATTAAAAGGCACGGCGAACCGATGCCTGGTGCGGATGGGTTGGTCACCTTTCAAGGCAAACAAGGGAACCTAACCAAGAGCCCGTGGGAGTTTAAGCCGCGAGGCCAATGTGGAAAGATGGTCTCGGATTTGGTACCGATGCTCGGTGATCTCGCCGACGATATGTGCTTTATCCATTCGCTCACAGGAAAGACGAATACGCATGGTCCTGGCGAGAATTTCATGTCGACCGGATTTACGTTGGAGGGGTTTCCAAGCGTCGGAGCTTGGGTGACTTGGGCGCTTGGGACTGAGAATCAAGAGTTACCGTCGTATGTTGCCATTCCAGATCCGCGAGGGACGCCGCAGTCGAGTGTCAACAATTGGGGTTGTGGATTTCTGCCCGCGGCTTATCAGGGAACGGATTTTAATGCCGCACAGCCTCTCCGAAATTTGGAGCGGCCTAATGGAGTTTCCGCAACGACGGATCAAGCGACGCGAGATTTTCTTCAGCAGATGAATCTTCGTCACATGCGGGACTTTCCGGGCGACAGCGAATTGGCAGCAAGAATATCCAGTTATGAGTTGGCAGCGAGAATGCAATTGAGCATTCCCGAGGTAACCGACCTCAACACCGAAACGGCAGACACGTTGAGAATGTATGGAGCGGATGACGCTGCCAACGATCTGAAAGCCAAGTACGCTCGCAACTGCATTCTGGCCCGTCGACTTATCGAAAAGGGAGTTCGGTTCGTGCAATTGTTTAACGGAGCGTACCAGACAGGCGGCGAGGGAGTCAGTAACTGGGACGGCCACAAGCAACTGCAAGAGCAATACGGAAAACACGGGCTGGTATTCGATCAACCGACGGCCGCATTGCTACGCGATATGAAGCAGCGCGGTTTGCTCAAGGACACGCTTGTCGTATGGTGTACGGAGTTTGGACGAATGCCGACGTTTCAAGCTGGGGCGAGCGGCCGAGACCACAATCCAGCCGGTTTTACCGCTTGGATGGCAGGTGCAGGAGTCAAAGCGCCTTTCACGTATGGTGCAACAGACGAGTTTGGATATAAGGCAG
>Ga0105046_10017786_pt1 | contig 10857 bp, 10 predicted proteins | sample MAT03_FD_78385 | JGI IMG/M metagenome (GOLD analysis project Ga0105046, IMG submission 78385) | Freshwater microbial communities from Lake Fryxell liftoff mats and glacier meltwater in Antarctica - MAT-03 (megahit assembly) | ecosystem: Environmental > Aquatic > Freshwater > Ice > Liftoff...
ACGCCAGTATAGCGACGAAATTTAGTCTTTGAAAGTTTTGATAGTTGTATATATTTCTCTGTATCCATGATACAAAAATAAACATCTTTTTATCCGTTTACGACTTTCGCATGAAGTCTAATAGCGTTTTCGAGCAAAGCGCAATTTGGCGATGACAATGATTGTAGCCCTGCTATTTACTCGCAGCCTTTTAGTGTAGCGGGAGATGTTCCCGTGCGGGCTACATTTCGCTATCAAGCTGCTGGGAGCGTTTGCACGGGGGTATTGGTCAATCAACAGACCGACGACCAAAACCTACGCCAGTTGTTTGTTACAGCCCGGCACTGCATTCATACGGGTAGTTTTGGGCAAGGACCGCTGGTTAATTTAAATGACGTTATTTTTTCGTTCAACTTCCAAAGCCCCGACGCAAATATTCAGAACGTGTACCCGCCAACCAGCCTTTCTTAGTTGGAAATAGAGGTATTAATGACAATATAAACAATGGTACAGTATCTCGGTATGTTTTTCAAAGTCCAGTAAATCTGATTAGCGAAACCGACCCTTTGGTGTCTGGTTTTAGGGTCGATGTGGCATTATTAGAAATAATGACCCCCATTCCTGCCCATTTCAACGTGGCCTACGCGGGCTGGATGCCTTACGCCCCGCCAGGGCTTAACGGAAGTTGGGTAGCTCCGTTTCATTTGGTGCATCATCCATCGGGCGATGTCAAAAAATACGGTCAAGCCTTCCAAATAGTTAAATTTGAGAACTCGCTCAACCTTACTTGCCGCATCACAACCCGCACCATTGACACCATCATCAGGCTGTTTACGGGGCGCAAAGTGAGTACCGAGCGGGTTTGCAACCCGTAGATGTGCCGCAGTACGTGGTGCCGCTCTTGCACATTGGGGCGGTGAGGGGAGGCTCCTCGGGCAGCCCTTTTTTTACCAACACCCAGCGGCTTTTTGCCAACACGAGCGCGGCGCTTGGTCAGTGCGTTAATATTGGGCCTACTTTTGGTAAATTCCGCAACGCTTTTGCCATTCGGGCGTTTAAGGAAGCCTTCAATCCTACCTTCGACATTGGGGCCAATTTGTGGGGCATCGGCGCGCGCTCGTTTGTGTGCAAAGACTCGTTGCGCCTAAGTGGTAATTATTTTCGCGCCAATCAGTACCAACCCTTCAACCAAATTACCCTTACGACCGCCCAAAACATCAGGGCGGGCCGCCTTGATACTGACCGCGACGGGCAAATTGCCTCAAGAGCAGTAACAATTGGAGCAAATGCGGCTATAGATATAGGGGGGGCTGCTACTCTTTCTTGGACAGAAGAGCGTTTTTTGCGCGTGCACACGGGGGCAAGTTTTACGGTAACGGCGGGCAACAACATAGAATTATTGCCTGATTTTCAAGTAGATACAAACGCAGTTTTTGAAACTTTTATTGCGCCCTGCCCTGCGCCTTTGAGTTCTTTCAAAATGAGTGGCGACGGGGTAATACCGCCTCCACCACCCTACGACCAAGTAGCCAAAGAAGACCGCGCTAAAACTTTGAATCTAACTATTCCAGTGAAACAATACAAACCCGCGCCGCCTGTTCGGCTGGCCTTGGTTGGCAATAAAAACGATAAAGGCACAATGCCGTTTCAGTATGCCATGCCCAACGAAGGTAAAGTGGTTGTCTATTTGCTGAACAGTACGGGCCAAAAAGTAAAAATGCTTGTAGCTGAAGAAAAGCACAAAAAGGGTATTTTTAGGTCAAGCATTGCAATCAACAATTTGAAGGCGGGCAACTATTTGCTTAGGTATGAAAACAGCCACGAAAAAGACGAAAAGAAACTCACTATTTTGTAGTACTCTCTCTGTCCCAATTGGGAACTACACAGTATGAAGGTATTCAAAAGTTAGTTCTTCTATTTTTTGCCAGCGAGTTATTACCTTGTTGAGCCATGTTTTTCGCACTTCCACTTCAACAACACATTCATTATCAAATTGTTGCGTTATTGTTTTGAGGTCGAAGTCTTTTATCATTCGCATTACTTCGTTCATTTTTTCGTGGCGGTAGGTTAGTCTATACACGTCGTTTATTGTTTTTTCAACGATGGGTGCTTGTTTTAGCGCATCTTCGGTAGCAGTTTTGTAGGCGTTGATAAGACCTGGGATACCCAGCAAAGTGCCGCCCCAGTAGCGCACCACCACAACCAGTACATTGGTCAAATCCAACGCATACAGCACGTTCAAAATAGGCTTCCCTGCCGACCCCGTCGGCTCGCCATCGTCGTTGGTACGATAGGCGTTTCGGTCGGTGCCAAAGCGGTAAGCATAACAAAAATGAACCGCTTTGGGGTGAGTTTCGCGGAGTTGCGCCAAGTGCTGCTTCACGGCTTGGTCGGAGGCAGCGGCATAAGCAAAGGCGTAAAATTTACTGCCACGGTCGCGGAAAACACCTTCGGCGGGTACGTTGATGGTTTTGTAAGTATCTTCAAAAAGCATATTCTGGCGCGCAATGCTCGGGGCTTAGGCGTATCGCTTGCGGAGCAATTGCATCATATACACGTTGATGTCCCACTGGCTGGCTACGGGTAAATTGGTAAAAGGCAATGTGGGCAAATACCCTGGCGCGGGGCCAAATTCGCTCGTAATGGTGAGGGTGGCAGTGCCTTTTTTGCGGTGTATTTCTACGATTGTGTCCCACCATGCCAAGTGCGCATTTACGGCACTTTGCCATTCGGGCGCGCGCGGGTCGTTTACTTGCGGGCCTTCGGGGTGGCCTATGCGGCTGTGAATGTGGTCGGTGCGGTTGAGGGCGCAGTTCATGCTGTTGGCTTGGTCGGCCAAAAAAGACTCCGATACATTGACCCAGTGCGAGAAGTCGCCCGTGAGGCGCATGTCAGGAAAAGCCACAAAATAATGGTCAGTAGCGGGGAGGCTGTACGTAAAACGCCCCCGGTGCGTTTCGTGCAGAATCTTTACGCCCGTGGTTTTTTGTACCTCGGCGGCCACCTGAATAAGCTGACAATTTTGCTCAAAAGTAAAAAAATCTTTTCCGGTATGGGTATTGATAAACAGCGGCTTAACTGCGGCCAAGGCTTCTAAATCTTTGCGAAACTGGGTTTTGTGTTCGTCAAATTTGGCACTTCCCCCAAAAGCCATCAAAATGGTTTCGAGGCCGTTGGCTTTCATTGTTTTTACGGCCTCGGCGGCTTGGGTTATTGGGGCGGCTATTTCCATTCCGTCGTAGCCAGCAGCTTTTACTTTTTGGGCGGCGACTTCATAAGAGAGGTCTTCCATTCCCCATTTTGGGCAAAAAAACGTAAAATTCATTGTATGGGTGTTGGTTTCGCTATTTATTCTCGAATATTGCCCGAACGCCAGGCTTCTACCATCGGATACCATATTGGTTGGTACTCTACATAGCGTTGCAGTTCGTAGTGGTCTTCTACAAACTGGTTTGGGCGGCGGTTAAAAGTAAAATTTATTTCCGAAAAATTGGCTCGTTGGGCATACACCCACACTTCGCGGTCTTTGCTGCGCTGCACGCGGTCGGGCGGGCCCATGACAATAAAAATCATGCCTTTGTCGGTTTTCCAGCCTTCTTTGTAAGTTGTAAACAGTCGGTTGGCTTCTTCGACGCGCTGGTAAAATATCTTGATGGTGCGCTTGGCTATGTCGGTATTGCCGCTCATCAACGTAAGCCAGTAGCGGTCGAGGTCTTTTTTAGCATCTTTGGCGTTGAGCAAATTGGTAATCTCCTGACTTTGGCTCACGTACATAACAGGACGTGCCAATTCTGCGGGACGGGTTATTTTTGGAAAACGTTTATTGGCAACCACAATGCCAATGCCGTAAGCATCGAGGGTATCTTCTACCATAAAATACAGGCCTTCTTCGCGCAGCACAATGGGGGTATCTGTGTTGAGCATAAACGTCGTGTCCACGTTTAAGGTACGGGCGGCGTTGCGCGGGGAGGTGTTCATGGGCGACACTGCTGGGTCAAAATCATGCTTATATCGCAGCACATGCAGTTTTTTGTGTTGTCTTGTTGCACCCCGAATCATAAAAGTATCGTTGACCGTTACGTAGTTTTGCAAAAGTGGAACGCTCCCCGAGTGCTCAAATAAGCCCAGACGGTCGCTGACCTTAGGGGCTTTGAACCTAATTTGCAGGTCGTTTAGTACTTTTTTGGTAGTGCCAATCTCCGAAAGTTCGGAGAGCAAAATGCCTGTTATTTGATTGGCAGGTTTTTTTACGTCAAACCGAACCATGAATTGCGCCGCGCCCGTTTGAGTGGTGTTGGCCTCAGTAAAGGGTACATTGCCGTAGCCCAGTCGCTCGCGCGAGGCAAAATCGGGATAGATAACATAATTGAGCGTAAAGCGTTCGGCCAACTCTTTGAACCGCATGCCTCCGCCAATGCTTCTCGACAAATTGGCTTGCAAAAAAATCGTAACGAAGCTTGAGTCTTTGCTCAAAAACTTGGTTTTTATGCCCACAATCGTCAGCTCGTTGGGGCTTACTGCACTGGCCATCGCCTTGCCGGAGGCAGCACTTTTGTCGCGCGCTTTTTTGATGGTTTTGGAAGTAGTGCAAGCCGTTACGGAAACGAGCAAACAACAAGTATAAAAAATAAGCCAGTTTTTCATAATTTTGGGGGTAGTCTAATTGCTCCGAAGCCCAGATAATAACGCAGCAATCGTAATTTTCGCGCTTTATGTGGGTTATTTCTTCATCAAACTGATTTTATCCAAGTCCACGGTTTGAAAATACCGATACACTTTTAAAATAATGGCCAATGCCACCGCCGATTCGGCAGCAGCTACCACCAAAACAAACAAGGCAAACATTTGGCCCAACAGGCGGGTGTCGTACTGCGAAAAAGCCACTAAATTGATATTGACTGCGTTCAAAACCAACTCAAGGCCAATCAAAACCCCAATGGCATTGCGTTTGGTAATCATCACTGCCAGCCCAATACTAAACAAAGCAGCGGCGACAAGTAAAAAGTGAGCAAGCGAAAGCATTTTTTATGGGTAAATTGGAGGTTGGCGGGATCCGCCCGCGCGGTATTTTTTTATTACCAACTAATGTTGCAATGTTAGCAAAAAAAAAGTAAATTATCACTTTATAAATCAACCACCTATGGCCAAAGTAAAATCAGCTTATTTCTGTCAAAGTTGCGGGGCGCAGTCGCCCAAGTGGCTGGGGCGTTGTCCTGCTTGCGGCGAATGGAACACTTTTGTGGAGGAAGTGATGGAAAAAGAGGACAAAAAAACACCTGGTATTGCCTGGAAATCGGTCAGTTTGGCCCGAAAACCAAAATCTATTGCCGAAATAAACTACGAAAATGAGCCACGCATTGTTACTGCTGACACCGAGCTCAACCGCGTGTTGGGCGGGGGCATTGTGCCAGGCTCCTTGGTGCTTATTGGCGGCGAGCCTGGCATTGGCAAATCAACGTTGATGTTGCAAATTGCCCTCACGCTTTCGCAGTACAAAGTGCTGTACGTGTCGGGCGAGGAAAGCGACCAGCAAATCAAAATGCGGGCCGAGCGCATGGAAAGCAAAAGCGACAACTGTTATATTTTAACCGAAAACACCACCGAAAACCTCTTTCGGCAGGTTGAAGATTTTGACCCCGCTATCTTAATTATTGATTCAATTCAAACGCTCACCTCGTCAATCATTGAGTCGGGAGCGGGCAGCGTGTCGCAGGTGCGGCAGTGTGCTACCGAGTTGATGAAATACGCCAAAGAGAGCGGCACGCCCGTTTTTATGATTGGGCACATTACCAAAGATGGCTCCATTGCAGGGCCCAAAACCCTCGAACACATGGTAGATACGGTGTTGCAGTTTGAAGGCGACCGCCACACTACCTACCGACTGCTACGTACGACAAAAAATCGCTTCGGGAGTACGTCAGAGTTGGGTATTTATGAGATGCTGGGAACGGGCCTGCGGCAAGTAACCAACCCATCGGAGATTTTGATTTCGCAGCGCGAAGAGCTACTGAGCGGTATTACCATTGGCTCTATGCTCGAAGGCAACCGCCCGCTCATGATAGAGATTCAATCGCTGGTGAGCATAGCCAACTACGGCACCCCGCAGCGCAGCAGCACCGGCTTTGATGCCAAACGACTCCAAATGCTGCTGGCCGTACTCGAAAAACGCGCTGGTTTGCGGCTTGGTGTGCAAGACGTATTCTTGAACATTGCGGGCGGCTTGCGCGTAGAAGACCCCGCCATTGACCTGGCCGTGGTGGTGTCTATTGCCTCGTCGTTTGAAGATGCACCCGTTCCGCCGTCTTTTTGTTTTGCTGCCGAGGTAGGTTTGGGAGGAGAAATTCGCGCCGTAAACCGCATTGAAGGCCGCATAGCCGAAGCCGAAAAATTGGGATTCAAGCAAATTTATATTTCAAAATACAACACAAAGGGCTTGAATATAAAAGACTACGCCATTCAAGTACGCCCCGTAGCCAAATTGGAAGAAGTATTTGGGGAATTAATAGGGTGAGATAGCGTGCTTTTTTTGCAAGTACGCTATCTCATCAGCTCCGCAACCGAAAGCCCACGCTGTGAATACCTTCTATTTTGAGGGCGGGGTCATGAGCCAAGTATTTGCGCAAACGTGAAACAAAAACGTCGAGACTACGCCCCATGAAGTAGTCGTCATTGCCCCATACGGCTTTGAGCAGGTCTTCGCGGCGCACAATTTGATCGGGACGTTGGGCCAAATAGCGCAGCACTTCGGCTTCTCGAAAAGTCAAGGCTTGGGTAAGACCATTGCGTTTAAGTTGTAGTTTGTCAAAATCAAATGCGTATTCCCCTATTTGTAGCGGAGCCATTTGCGGTTGGGTACTTGCAGCAGGTTTGGTTTGGCTTCGGCGCAAAAATACTTCGATTTTCAGAATCAATTCTTCCATACTAAACGGCTTGGTGAGGTAATCGTCGCCGCCAAGGCGCAAGCCGTAAATTTTGTCTTCTTGCAAAGCACGTGCCGTCAAAAACAAAATAGGTACGTCTGGATTGACCGCCCGAATTTGTTTGGCCAGCGTGAAGCCATCTATCAGCGGCAGCATCACGTCCAGCACGCAAGCATCAAAGTGTTGCTGCTGAAACGACAGCCAAGCCGCGTGGCCATCAGGGCAATGTACAATTTCATAGTGGTTGAGCTCGAGGTTGTCTTTGGTAACAAAACCCAAATTTTGGTCATCTTCAACGTATAAAATGCGTGGCTGCATCATTGGTTATGGGTATTGAGTCGTGGGTATTGAGTAAATTAAAACTGACTACTTACTTTTTTTGGGGTATCACAATTCTGAATTCGCTGCCTTTATCCACTTCGCTGTCGAGTTCGAGTTTCCAGCCGTGCGCCTTGGCGATTTGCCGAACGTAGCTTAGGCCAATACCAAACCCTTTGACGTTGTGGAGGTTGCCCGTGGGCACTCGATAAAAGTTCTTAAATACTTTTTTTTGGTGTTCGGGGGCAATCCCGATGCCGTTGTCGCGCACGGCGATGATTAGTTTTTCGCCGTGCCGCGAGGTATTCAGATCGACGGCGGGGCCTTGGGGCGAGTACTTGAAGGCATTGTCGAGCAAATTGGTGATGGCGTTGGTCAAATGAAAGCGGTCAGCGTGGATATATGGCTCGGCGGCATGGAGCTTTGTGGTAAGGGCGGGGCCGTATTTTTCGACAACGGCCTCAATGACTTGGTGCATATCGAGCCATTCTATTTTGAGTTTCAGTTTGTTTTTTTCGGCTTTGGCCATGTTCAGCACCGTTTCAACTTGGCTTTGCAGCCGCGTAGTTTCTTCTTGCACAATCTTGACGTATTTTTTTAGACGCTCGGGCTGAGTTAAAATGGCATTGGTGTTGAGTACATCGGCGGCAATTCTGATCGTAGCAATGGGCGTTTGTAGCTCGTGGGTCATGTTGTTGATAAAATCGCGCTGTATTTCGGTGAGTTGCTTTTGGCGTAAAATCACAAAAAGGGCGTAAGCAAAAAAACCAATAGCCACCAGTACCAACAGCGATGAGCCAATCCAGCCGCTTAAATCACTGACAATGGCCATGCCATGATTGGGAAAACGTACGCCAAAATAGTACGGATACTTGCTGGTTTTGAGCCAGTTGGCGGTTTGGGTTGGTTTTTTTTGATTGTTTCGGGTGCTAAGTGCCACGCCATAAAACATTCGATTGGTGGCGCAATCGTAGATACCTACCTCAAAATCAGTAACGAGGTCGTATTTACGAAAAGTGGTTTTGAGGTAGTGTTCGAGCAGGGCGGGATTTACCATTGAATTGGTATTTACCAAAAAATAGTCGGTGGCCAATTGCTCCACGGGGTTATTTTGCAGCATTACTTTGTTGACGTGCGCCAGTTGTTCGGCCACGTCTTGCAGGGCCACATTTACGCGTTGGTTAAACTGCCGCTCGCGGAGGTCAAACGCGCGCCGCACCCAATACATCTGCGTAATAATCACGCCAATGATAGAAAGTGCCGACAACAAAACCAATAACCGAATGGTAGATCTGGGCATAAAATCAGCTAAGTATCAAGTAAACCAACGTTCAAAGATACACTTTTTGCGACTTTTTAGGTTCATTAACAACTCATTAACAAACATTGGCAATCTATTAACAACTGGCTGAGAGCAGGGCTGTTACTTTTGTGTCGTTGCAAAAACAAATGTATTATTTAACCTTTAAACATTCATTTCAAATGAAAAAAGTAACATTATTCTCGTTTTTACTGGCGTTTTCGGTAGCGTCCGCGGTATTTGCCAGTGCAGTAGCGGCGGCTTTTAGCTGGAGCCAAAAACAGCATAATTTTGGAAAAATTCAAAAAGGCAAGCCTGTTGTGGCCGAATTTAAGTTTGATAATTCGGGTCAAAATCCGCTCATTATCAGCAATGCCCGAGGCTCTTGCGGCTGTACGGGCGTAGAATATCCCAAAGAACCCATCATGCCTGGCGCATCGGGCACAATCAAAGCTACTTTCAACGCCGCCAGCGTGGGGGCTTTCAACAAGACCGTAACCGTTGAGTCGAACGCCGAGAGCGGCGTAGTTTACTTGGAAATTCGCGGCGAAGTAGTAGAATAACACTTTTGCCCATGATGAATGATAAGTAATTTATCATTCATCATTTTTCCCAGTTTGGCGGCGCGATGGGCAGGCACAAACGACACCAAAAAAGTAATAATTACCACCAAAAAGGCCGTAATTACAAAATCTGCTATCTCCATTTTTACGGGATAAGCCTCAACCAGCGAGGTAGTCATACCCATCGAAATCCAACCGTATTGCAATTGTAGCCAGCAGGCTATCGCCCCCAGTATGAGGCCAAAAGAAGCACCTGTAAAAGCCACGATTGCCCCTTCAAACAAAAAGATGTTTCGGACCAAAGCCGTGGTGGCACCCATGGCAAATATCATTTTGAGGTCGCTGCGTTTTTCGATAACCAGCATGGAAAGCGAAAAGAAAATATTAATAGCCGCCACCAGTACAATCAGCCCAAGCGTAATATTTACAAATAGTTTTTCAATGCGAATGGCCCGCAATAAACTGGCATTGAGTTCGTCGCGGGTTTGTACTTTAAAGCTTTGCCCCAATTTTTGTTGCAAAGCCGCCTTTATGGCATCGGGGTTAGCGTTGGGTTGTAGCGTTATTTCCAGAGCCGTGCGTTGGTTGCCGTAATTGAGCAACTGCGAAGCAAAAGAAAGCGGCACAATGACATAGTTGTCGAAGCGCGATTCAAGCGCGAAAATACCGGCCACCCTAATAAATTGCTGCTTGAAAGCATCGGGAGAATTGAAACTCAAAGTGGGGGTGTCGCTGCGCGGATACCAGAGTTCCAGAGGGGTCAAAAAGTCGTTAATATTGAGCGAGAGCATTTGCTGGGCCGTAATACCGACTACGGCTTGTGGCTCGCCGTTGTTGGCCAGCGTGAGCGTGCCGTCGAGCATGGCATCGTCCAACTGGTGCCGTTGTAGGTAGCTGCTATCTACTCCTTTGAGCTTCACCACGGCGCGGCGGTCGGCGTATCGAGCCAGTACATTGTCTTCTATGACCTGCGTAACCAGCAGCAAACCAGCTGTTTGTTTTATTTTTTGGAGCAATGGCTCGCTACTTTCAAAGCGTTTGCCGGCAGCGGGCGTTATTTTTAGATCGGCATCAAAACTTTTAAACAACTGGCGGTTGAGGTCTTCCATGCCATTAAAAACCGACAAAATAATAACCAGTGCCGCCGTTCCTACGCCCACGCCAAGCATCGAAATATTAGAAATAAGGCTAATAAAACTCTTTTTGCGCCGCGAGGCAAAGTAACGACGGGCAATAAAAAATGAGATATTCATGGATAATATTTTGAAACGACCACCAAAACCGCAGCAAGTTGCCAAAAAAATTTATCAACACGAAGGCATAGCCACAACGATTATCCAGCATCCAAGGTCAATATTTTTTCTTCGGCTACGAAAATGGGCTAAACTGATGAACTCCATAGGTTTTGGGTGGAATATTTTAAATTTGGTATAAAAAGACCCCTTACTATTTTTAATGAACAGTTCTGTGAGCAATTTCTACCACAAGACCTCATTAACGCTGCCTAATTGGCACTCATGTTGAGAGCCTGATGATTTTTTAAATAGCCCTCAATTCTCACGTTTCGCTAATATTGAAATAGGTATTTTAAATTATTTCCAAATAATATTTTTTTTTGGGGAAAATTCGGAATAAAATTCTTTTTAAAAATATGAGATAAGTAGTTAAGTATAAATAAACGACACTTTTTTTAAAATATGGCTAACTTTGCTTCATGTTACATATATCAGATCTTCCTTTGGAAGAAAAACAGACTTTAGAATCAGGAAAGCAAAAT
>Ga0105046_10017788_pt1 | contig 10856 bp, 9 predicted proteins | sample MAT03_FD_78385 | JGI IMG/M metagenome (GOLD analysis project Ga0105046, IMG submission 78385) | Freshwater microbial communities from Lake Fryxell liftoff mats and glacier meltwater in Antarctica - MAT-03 (megahit assembly) | ecosystem: Environmental > Aquatic > Freshwater > Ice > Liftoff...
ATCCGTCGCAGCTGCGAGCGCGCGCTTCACCCATGTCTGCGTCGATCGCGACACGCGCCGACCGGCGCCGATCCCACAAAGGCTCCGCGCATCGCTCGAAGCGCTCCGCCCTCAGGTCCAGTCCGGCGCATAGCCGCCCGGCAGCGCCGCGCGCGCTCGCGCCGGGCGGTCCGGCGACACTTCGGCGTGCGATGCGAACGCGATCACCCACTCGTCCGATTGCAGGATGAAATCGAGGATGAACCCGAGGAATTCAGGATCTCGCGCGCCCGCCCGCAGATCGGCGACGCCGGCGCCGCTCGCCGCCATGAACCCCTCGAGCAACTCGGGCCGCTCCGCGAGCCAGAGCAGCGCCGCTTCGCCGAGGGCGATCGCCTGTTCCAGCTTCATTCCAAACCACCTTCAACGCCAAGCCGAACTGCCGGCTCATTCCAACTTGTCGCAGAAAAAGCCGGGTCGCAGGGAATCCGTTCCGGTCCGCAGGCATGGCGCCTACCCTGTTCTTCGGTGCACCGCATGTCCGATTGATGCGCGTCCCGGTCCGTCGCCCGGCGGCGCCAAAGGCGAAAGCGCGAGACACGCGGGCGGAGCCGGGAGGCGAGTGCACCTCGATCGACAGCGTCAGGGATCGACGACGGAGGGCGGCACACGCGCCCGGGGGGCGTGCGCTGCGACCACAGTCCATCGATCTGCCCGGGCCGGCGGCTCGGCTCAGGCGTGGGAATGTACGAGCCGTATGCCGTCGCGCGCGCCGGCGCGACCGCGGCCCGACAGCGACGGAGTCTCCATGAAGAAGCGGTGGCAGGAAAACAGATGCGCGCCCTCCGGCGCGTCGTGACGCAGATAGGCGCCGTCGGGCTGGGCGACCCAGCTCTGGGCCTGATCGGCCATGTTGGCGGCCATCACCTGGTCGATGATCTGGGCGTGGACGGTCGGGTTGACGATCTCCACCAGCGTCTCGATGCGCCGGTCGAGGTTGCGCTCCATCCAGTCGGCCGAGGAGATGTAGACGCGCGCCTGCGCCGAGGGCAGGCCGTGGCCGTTGCCGAAGCAGACGATGCGACTGTGTTCGAGGAACCGCCCGATGATCGACTTGACGCGGATGTTCTCGGAGAGGCCGGTCACGCCCGCCCGCAGGCCGCAGATCCCGCGCACCACCATGTCGATCTTCACGCCGGCGCGCGAGGCTTCGTAGAGCGCGTCGATCACCTCGGGATCGGTGACGGCGTTCAGCTTTATCCAGACATGCGCCGGGCGCCCGGCGCCCGCGTGCGCGATCTCGGCGGTGAGGCCATCGAGGATGCGCGGCTTGATCATGTGCGGCGAGATCGCGAGGTTCTCCAGCGCCTGCGGCTTCACGTATCCGGTGACGTAGTTGAAGACCTTGGTCGCGTCGCGTCCCAGCGCCTTGTCGGAGGTGAACAGCGACAGGTCGGTGTAGATGTTCGCGGTGCCGGGGTGATAGTTGCCGGTGCCGAAATGCGTGTAGGTGACAAGCTCGCCCGCCTCGCGCCGCACGACAGTCGAGATCTTGGCGTGGGTCTTCCAGTCGATGAAGCCGTAGACGACCTGCGCGCCGGCGCGTTCCAGCCGGCGAGACTGGCGGATGTTCGCCGCCTCGTCGAAGCGCGCCTTCAGTTCGACCAGCGCGGTGACGGACTTGCCGTCTTCGGCCGCCTCGCAGAGCGCGGCGACGATCGGGCTGTCGCGCGAGGTGCGGTAGAGCGTCTGCTTGATCGCCACCACGTCGGGGTCGCGCGCCGCGAGCTGGAGAAAACGCACGACGATATCGAAGGTCTCGTACGGATGGTGCAGCAGCATGTCCTTCTGGCGGATCGCCGCGAAGATGTCGCCCTCGAAGTCCTGCACGCGTTCCGGCATGCGCGGCGTGAACGGCGGCCACAGCAGGTCGGGGCGCGGCGTCTTGCACAGCTCCGCGAGATCGGCGAGGCCGATGATGCCCGGCAGGTCGATGACCTCGTCATCGACCACGCCGAGCGCGCGCACGATCATCCGGCGCAGGTCGGCTGGGGCGTCCGCGGTCATGGTCAGCCGGATCACCTCGCCGCGCCTCCGGCGTTTGAGCGCGGTCTCGAATTCGCGCACGAGGTCTTCGGCCTCCTCCTCGACCTCGATGTCGCTGTCGCGGAGCACGCGGAACGCGCAGAGGCCGAGCGGGGTATAGCCGGGGAACAGCCGGTCGAGGAACACCTCGAGCAGCGCTTCGAGCGGGAGGTAGCGCGCCTGGCCCTTGGGACCGGGCGCGAGGCGGACGAAGCGGGGGACCTGGGCGGGGACGGGGAGCAGCGCTTCGAGCACGGTCTCGTCTTCGTCGCGGCGGAGCTGGAGCGCCATCGCGAAGCCGCCGTTGGCGATGAACGGGAACGGGTGCGCGGGGTCGATCGCGAGCGGGCTGAGTATCGGGAAAACCTGCTCGAAGAAATAGGTCTCCAGCGCCTTCGCGTCGGTGGCCTTCAGATCGCCCGGGCCGAGGAGTTCGATCGCGGCGGCCTTCAGCAGCTTGCGCAACGTCGCCCAACATTCCTGTTGACGCATCATCAGCGCGCGAGCGTCGGCGTCGATCAGGCGAAGCTGCTCTGCGGGCGACAGGTGGTCCGCGCTCTGGGCCTGAACGCCCTCGCGCACGAGCCCGCGCAGGCCGGCGACGCGCACCGAGTAGAACTCGTCGAGGTTCGAGCCCGAGATCGACAGAAACCGCACCCGTTCGAGCAACGGCGCGCTTGGATTCTCCGCCTCCGCCGTCACGCGCCAGTTGAACGCGAGCCAGCTCAGTTCGCGGTTTATGAAGCGGTCCGGACCGGCCGGGTCGAAATCGGGCAGGCCGCGGCCCGGCGCGGATGACCTGGCGAGGAAATCGGCGTCGACAGCCGGCCGTTGAACCTTTTCGAGCATCGTGTTCGCTTTCCCGACCTTCGCCTGAAGGGAGTCATTATCGGGGCGGCCCGGCGGCGGCGCAAGGTCCGTGCTGGGGCGATGCCGGGCCTTGCGGAACGCGACAGGGGCGCGCCGGCGCCACCCTTGGGCTGGTTTGCCTGGGATCGTCGTCGCCGCCATCGGCCGAGCCCTCCCCCGGAGGGCCGTCGCATGGCGTAGCGCCACCTTCCCCTTGATCGCGTGATGCGCGAGCCATGCCCGGCGCCGATCACGGCGGCGGTCGGTCTTCGGCCAGCATCTCCGCGGCGAGGCGCACGGTGATCGGGCGCCGGCGCGCGAGGCCCGTCCGGTTGAGCCGCGCGACCGCGGCCTCGGCCGCTGCGAAGGAGCGGTCGATGCGGACGACGAGATAGCGGATCACGTCCGGCCCGACGCCGACGCCGCGGTCGGCGAAGAGCTTGACCAGCACCGCCGCCAGCAGCGCGTCGTCGGGCGGGTCCAGCGTCGCGACCGGGATCGCTGCGAGCCGACTGGCGAGATCACGGAGTGCAATCGGCCAGAAGGCCGGGGCGGTGCGGCCGGTCACCATCAGCGCGCCGCCCCGGCCAAGGTGGTTGCACAGGTGAAAGAGCGCCTCCTCGGCCGCGCCCGCCTGCGCTTCGAGCGCGGCGACCCGGTCCACGTCCTCCACCACGACGGCACAAGTGCAAGGGACACCCGCGAGATCGAAGCCGGGGAGGTCGGCGCCGCACACGATCCGCGCCGCCGATCTCGCCGCCCAGACGCGGGCGAGATGGGTCTTTCCCGACCCGGCGGGCCCGACGACGGCAAGGCGGCCGCCGGGCCACGCGGGCCAGCGATCGATCTGGGCGAGCGCGAGGCGGTTGGCGGGAGCCGCGAAGAAATCGCCGCGCCCCAGCGCCGGGCGCGCCGCCAGGTCGAACGCAAGTTGCCGCGACGCCGCCACGTGTCAGTGGTCGCCGGGGGGGGGCCGGCCGGTGTAGAGCGGGCTGCCGAGATACTGCTCGATCGCGAAGCGCCCGAGCACGCCGAGGGCCGCGGCGACCGGAACCGCGATCAGCAGGCCGGCGAACCCGAACAGCGCGCCGAACACCGACAGCGCGAGCAACAGCCAGACCGGATGCAGGCCGACGGACTTGCCGACGAGGTTCGGCTGCAGGATGTTGCCCTCGACGAACTGCCCGACGGCGAAGATCACGGCGGTGGCGGCGATCCAGACCGGCGCGTCCCAGAACGCGACGACTGCGATCCCGAGCGCCAGCACGCCCCCGACGATGGCGCCGACGAAGGGAATGAACGAGATCATGCCCGAAAGCATGCCGACGAAGAACCCCGACGGCAACCCGATCAGCGCCAGCGCCGCCCCGTAGTAGACGCCGAGGATCAGGCAGACCGTCACCTGGCCGCGCACGAACCCCGCGAGCACTTCGTCCACCTCGCCGGCGAGGCGGCGGATCGTGCCGGCGTGCTCGCGCGGCAGCCAGCCGTTGATCTTGGCCACCAGCTTGTCCCAGTCGAGCAGCAGATAGATGGTCACGACCGGGGTGACCACGATGAGAAGGATGAAGTCGAGCACGCGCAGCGAGCCGGCGAGCGCCGTGCTCAGGACGGTCATGACGCCTTCGCGCACCGTGCCTTCCGCGCCGCTGATCGCCTCGCGCAGGGCCGAGCCGTCGTCGAACGCGTTCGGGAAACGCCGCTGGATCAGATCGCGGGCCTGCGCGAGGTAGCCCGGCATGTCTTCGGACAGCGCGATCCCCTGCGAAACGAGGGCCGGGATCGCGACGAGAAAGGCCGCGACGACGATCAGGACCGACGTCACACTGATGACGGCCGTCGCGACCGCGCGGTTGACGCCGAACCGCTCCAGCCGGTCGGCGAGCGGGTCGAGGAAATAGGCGATGGCCGCGCCGGCGATGAACGGCACCAGCGTGCCGCCGAGCAGCCAGAGCACGAGGACGAAGGCGACGAATCCGATCCCCCAGAACCGCAACTGCCGCGTCTGTGGAACCGCCATCACCGCACCCTCCGATTGACCGCCGATAGGTGGCCCACGTCGACCGCGCTGGCAACCCCGTCGCGCGCCTCAGGCGAACTGTTCGCGAATGAGCCGTTCCTCGAGCCCGTGGCCAGGGTCAAACAGAATGCGGTGGGTGATGTCGGGCACGCTCTCGATCTCGATGCGGATGGGGGCGCGCACTTCGAGGTTGTCGGCGACGGCGGCGACCGGCCGTTTGTCGGACTCGAGGACCTCGAAAGCGACGCGCGCCGACTTCGGCAGCAGCGCGCCGCGCCACCGTCGGGGACGAAAGGCGGCCATCGGCGTAAGGGCGAGGATGTCGGCGCCGATCGGCAGGACCGGGCCATGCGCCGAGTAGTTGTAGGCGGTCGATCCCGCGGGGGTGCAGAGCAGCGCGCCGTCGGCGACCAATTCGGCCATTCGCTCGCGGCCGTCGACGAGGATGCGCAGCTTGGCCGCCTGCGGACCGGCGCGCAGGATCGACACCTCGTTGATCGCCAGCGCCTCGACCTCGGTCCCGTCGGCGCGGGTCGCCCGCATCCGGAGCGGGTTGATCACCGCCTGTTCGGCGGCGTCGAGCCGGGCGGCAAGGCTGGTTTCGCTGAACTCGTTCATCAAGAAGCCCACCGTGCCGCGGTTCATGCCGTAGACGGGCACATGCAGGCCCTCGGTGGCGTGCAGCGTCGAGAGCATCAGGCCGTCGCCGCCGAGCGCCACGATGACCTCGGCCCCGTCGATCGGGGCCTGGCCGTGACGCTCGATCAGCCGGTCGCGGGCGGCCTCGGCGAGATCGACGCCGCTCGCGACGAAATGGATGGCGGTGAACCGCACGGTCTGCTCCCGATGCCGGTGCGAGAACGCCGGGCGTCCTCGCGTCTCGGCCGGAGGTTGCGCAGCGATGCGCGGCGGTGTCCATCGCCGAATGGGGGACAAAGCGGCCGCGGTATGGCGCCTAAGTCTGCCCTGTCATGCCGTGATGCAGCCTTTTCCGCACGGCGCTTTCGCGGTATGGGCAGACCACACGCCCAAGGGCCGCCACGCCAGCCGCAGGAGCCTCGCCATGAAAGACATTCTCCCCGACAGCGGGTTCTTTTCCGAAACCCTCGCGAGCCGCGACCCCGAGATTTTCGGCGCGATCACGAGCGAACTGACGCGCCAGCGCGACGAGATCGAACTGATCGCCTCCGAGAACATCGCCAGCCTCGCGGTTCTGCAGGCGCAGGGTTCGGTGATGACGTACAAATACGCCGAAGGTTATCCGGGCAAGCGCTACTATGGCGGCTGCCAGTACGTCGACGTCGCCGAGACGCTGGCCATCGAGCGCGTTTGCGAGCTCTTTGGCTCCGGTTACGCGAACGTCCAGCCGAATTCCGGCAGCCAGGCGAACCAGGCGGTGTTCCTCGCGCTGCTGCAGCCGGGCGACACGTTCCTCGCGATGGATCTCGCTGCCGGCGGGCATCTTACCCATGGCGCGAAGCCGAACGTGTCCGGCAAGTGGTTCAAGCCGGTGCATTACGGCGTGCGGCGAGACGACAGCCTGCTCGATTACGACCAGGCGGCGGAACTGGCCGCCGAGCACAAGCCGAAGCTGATCATCGCCGGCGGCTCGGCCATTGCGCGGCAGATCGACTTCGCGCGGTTCCGCGAGATTGCGGACAGCGTCGGCGCGTATCTGCACGTCGACATGGCGCATTTCGCCGGGCTGGTGGCGGGCGGTCAGCACCCCAACCCGCTCGAGCACGCGCATGTGGTGACCTCGACCACGCACAAGACGCTGCGCGGGCCGCGCGGCGGATTGATCCTGACCAACGACGAGGCGCTGGCGAAGAAGTTCAACTCGGCGATCTTTCCGGGGATCCAGGGCGGACCGCTGATGCATGTGATCGCCGCGAAGGCGGTGGCCTTCGGCGAGGCGCTGCGGCCGGAATTCCGCGAGTATCAGGCCCAGGTCGTCGCGAACGCCAAGGTGCTGGCAGCGACGCTGATGAAGGGCGGCCTCGACATCGTCACCGGGGGCACCGACACCCATCTGATGCTGGTCGATCTGCGGCCGAAGGGCGTGACCGGAGCCAATACCGAAAAGGCGCTGGGCCGCGCGCATATAACCTGCAACAAGAACGGGATACCGTTCGATCCCGAGAAGCCGACCGTGACGTCGGGCGTGCGCCTCGGCACGCCGGCGGGCACGACGCGCGGCTTCGGATTGGCCGAGTTCACGACCATCGGCGAAATGATCGTCGAGGTGGTCGACGGCCTCGCGGCCAACGGCGCGGACGACAACGGTGCGGTCGAGGCGGCGGTGAAGGCGCGCGTGCAGGCGATGTGCGACCGGTTCCCGGTCTATCCGGGGCTTTGACGGGACGCGGAAAACGGGTGCAGGCGTTTCGTAGTCGTTTCGTAGTCGTTCGGTAGTGCGTTTTTCTCGCTGCCGGCTTCGGGGAGGCTTCGCGCATCCATGACCCAGCATCTCGCCGCGATTGCGATTCTCGTGCCCGACTACGATGCGGGGATCGCCAACTACGTTGATCTGGGGTTCGATCTGATCGAGGATACACACCTCGGAGGTGGCAGGCGCTGGGTGCTGGTGGCGGCGCTCCGGAGCGCGCGAGACGCGGCTTTTGCTTGCAGAGGCTGCCGGGCCCGACCAAGCGGCGGCGGTTGGTCGGCAAGCGGGGGGACGGGTGCTGCTGTTCCTCCACACCGACGATTTTGCGTGCGATCATGCGCGAATGACCGCGCGCGGCGTGCGGTTCCTCGAGGCGCCGCGGGACGAGCCGTATGGCTGCGTGGCGGTGTTCGAGGATGCGTTCGGCAATCACTGGGATCTGATCGAGCCGCGCAGTCGCTGAGGCGCCAGGGTGGGGGCGAATGGTCCGGGCAGGTCCGGCGGGCATGACCGATGGGTCCGGGCTTAGCGGTGGGCAGTCGCGTCGCCGGCGTCGGCGCGCGCAATGACCGCCGGCAGCGGGATCTCGATCCAGAACGTCGCGCCCTCGCCCGGCGCGCTGTCGACGCCGATCCGGCCGGCCATCCGTTTCACCACCTCCGCACAGATGGCGAGGCCGAGGCCGGTGCCGCCGCTGCGTCGCGCCGACGGCCATTCGGATTGTTCGAAGGGCAGAAAGATGCGGTCGACATCTTCCGCCCGCACCCCGATCCCGGTGTCGCGCACCTCGATGCGGAGAAAGCCCGCGGCTTCGCGGCACCGCACCGTCACCGAGCCCGCATTGGTGAATTTGGCGGCGTTGCCGACGAGGTTCGTCAGGATCTGGCGCAACCCGTGGCGGTCGCCGCGGCGCTGCGTCACGAGCCCGGGGGCGACCTCGACGCCGAGGTCCAGATCGGCGGCATAGGGCAGGAAGCGCGCCTCGGCGAGAACCTCCTCGATCAGCGCGGTGAGGTCGAATTCGATCGCCGCGTCGATCGGGCGCCCCTGGTCGATCTGGGAAAAGTCGAGGATGCGGTTGATGACGTCGAGCAGGTGAAATCCGGAGGATCGGATGATCTCGACATTGGTGCGGGTTTCGGGGTCGAGGTCGGCCGCCAGCACGACGCTCGCCATGCCGAGCACGCCGTTGAGCGGGGTGCGGATCTCGTGCGAGACGGTGGCGATGAACTGCGACTTGGCGGCGTCGGCGGCCAGCGCCTTTTCGGCCATCGCGGCAAAACGGGCGGTGCGTTCGGCGACGCGGGTTTCCAGTTCGCGCGTGTGCGCCTCGAGCTGCGCCAGCGCGGCGAGGCGGTCGAGGTTCACCGCATGGACGAGCTGGCAGGTCGCAACCAGAAATTGCAGATAGAGCACGGCGGTGACGAATTCCGCCGCCCCGATCGATCCCGCCTCGGCGACCAGCATTGCGAGCGCCACGTTGGCCGCCAGCAGCGAAATTGCAGCGCCATCGAGGCTCCGGCGCTGCATCGCGATCCAGAGGCACAGCGGGATCGCGAGCATCAGCGTGCCGCCGCTGGGGCTGATGTCCGCCAGCGGAAGCGACAACAGCAGCGACAGGAAGCCCAGCAGAACGGCGGCGAGCGCCGCGATCGCCAGGGCGGGGCGGGGTTCGGCGATTATGCGGGGAAACTCGCCCAGGCTGAACAGCGCCGCGCTGACGGTGAAGACGCCGAGCGGCTCGAAAATCGCGCTCAACAGCACGGCGTCCAGCGGCCCGGACGCGCCGGGGGTCCAGCCGCGCGGAACGCCGAGCAGGCGCCCGGCCGCAACGACGACAGTGAACGCGGCGACACCGGCGAGAAAGATCAGCCAGTCGCTGGTCCGCGATTTCGCGGCGCGGCGCCGGGCGAGCGTCCGCATGACGGTCGCGCCGCCCGCCGCCGCCAGACCGTGCGTCGCGCCGTCCAGCAGAGCGGCGCCGGGCGAAAGGTCCCACGCGAGCCCGGCGGCCACGAACGCCAGCGCCGCAGCGAGCGCGCCGGGTCCGCGAAGCAGCACTGCCGCTCCGAGCGCGGCGCCCGAGGCCGGGGTGGCCCCGAGCAGCACACCGTCGGCCAATCCGAAGATCCGGCAGACGGAGACCAGCGCGAAGATCGTCAGGACAGCCAGAATCCAAGCGATGGGCTCGTCCCGGACGCGCATCCGCGGGTCTCCTTCTGGAAACTGACGTTTTGAACTCTCGGAACGGTCTCGGCGCTACTTGCTCGAAGTTCGATTGCTTTCGCGCCACTGACGAACATCAGCGAAAATCATCGGTTAGTCGATATTCGTGCTCCCCTGGCCGGGATCTGTCAACCGGGCGGCGACCATGCGGGGCCGTGCAGGGCGAATTTCCGTCCGATATGCGGCGACACACGGCTTTGTGATGTGCGTCCGGCGGTGGGGAGGGACGGATTGCGGGGCGTCAGTCGATAGCGCACCGTTCCCAGGTGGGATGAAACAGGCCGGCGGGCGAGAGGGTGAAGATCTCGCAGCCGGTCTCGGTCACGCCGACCGAATGCTCGAACTGCGCCGAAAGCGAGCGGTCCTTGGTGACGGCTGTCCAGTCGTCGTCGAGCACCTTGGTCTCGGGTCGGCCAAGGTTGATCATCGGCTCGATCGTGAAGAACATCCCCGGCTCGAGCACCGGACCTGCGCCCCAGCGCCCGTAATGCAGCACGTTGGGCGCGGCGTGGAACACCCGGCCGAGCCCGTGACCGCAGAAGTCGCGCACGACCGAGCAGCGGTGCGCCTCGGCGAAGCGCTGGATCGCGGCGCCGATGTCGCCGAAGGTGTTGCCGGGGCGAACTTGGGCGATGCCCTGCATCAGGCTGTCGTGGGTAATGTCGATCAGCCGCTCGGCCTTGCGGCTCGGGGCGCCGGCCACATACATCCGGCTCGAATCGCCGTACCAGCCGTCGAGGATCACCGTGACGTCGATGTTGAGGATATCGCCGTCCTTCAGGCGCCGCGTCGACGGAATCCCGTGACAGACCACATGGTTGATCGAGATGCAGCTGGCGTGGCGATATCCCTTGTAGCCGATGGTCGCCGATTGCGCGCCGGCCGCCAGAATCCGGGCGTGGATCAGCGCGTCGATGTCTGCGGTCGAGACGCCGGGCGCGACATGCGGCGCCACGCCGTCGAGCAGGGCCGCGACCAGCCGTCCGGCCGCGCGCATGCCGGCGAAATCGTCGGCCTCGTGGATCTTGATGCCGTCCTTGTTCAGACGGCCTGGCGGCGGACCTTCCAAGTCGGCGGGCTCCCGTGGGGCTTTGTCGGCTGCATTTAGGCTCAATGCCCCAAGGATGCAAACGCCTCGCCTGCTGCGGTCGGCGGCGGCGCCAGCGGGATCGGACCCCCGAGCGTGACCGCGGCCAGCGACAGATGCGCAACATGCGCGACCGCCTCGACCCCCGCCGTGGTCGCGGTCGCGAAAGCGCGCGCGTACGCCGGGTCGATGTCCGCCGCGAGCCGCATCCGCCCGCAATC
>Ga0105046_10017789_pt1 | contig 10856 bp, 6 predicted proteins | sample MAT03_FD_78385 | JGI IMG/M metagenome (GOLD analysis project Ga0105046, IMG submission 78385) | Freshwater microbial communities from Lake Fryxell liftoff mats and glacier meltwater in Antarctica - MAT-03 (megahit assembly) | ecosystem: Environmental > Aquatic > Freshwater > Ice > Liftoff...
CTGCACAGGATCACCGTCGCCTGAATCAGCATGGCTGCCCAGGAGAGGTAGTGGCCGCGACCATCCTCAGGTACCAGTTGGCTGATCCACGGCATCCAGGCGCAGCTGGTCAGACCACGCAGCACCGTGAATACGGCCAGCAGGGCGATGACCGACCAGATCACCACCGGCGAAGACAACCACGGCATGACCAGCGCAACCAGGGCGATCATACCGACGATCACCGTCCGCAAGGTCCAACCGCGCACCATCAGACCGCGATAGCCGAACCGCGGCAGCCATCGCGCGCCGAGCAACTGCAAAGCCTGCGTCAGTGGCATCAGTGCCAGGGCGGCTCCCAGCACGGTGGCCGAGGCGCCCTGACTCTTGAGCAGGAGAATGAGCGGAGCGCCAAGCACCGCCGTCCATGAGCATGCGTTGACCACCTCGAAGGCGAGAGCCCAGCGGAGGCTGGGAGACATGCGGGTGGTCGTCACAGGCGAGCTAGCCTCTGGGTCCGCGGCGAGTTGCCAGCAGGCGCTACTGTCCGACTGGTCAGGCCGTCGCTACAAGGACGGGTCGGCTCAGCGCAGAGCGCCTTCCAGCTCCTCGCGGCCGAGAGCACCGAGATCCTCACCGCCTGACAAGGGACGGAGGTGCAAGCGGAAGCGGTACTGGCCGGGCAGCAGGCGGTACTCGGGGTGAACGTTGCGCGTCCAACCGGTGTCACCACCAAGGCCCATGTGGAAGCCATCGAGATGCAACGCTGTTTCGTCGCGGCGGGTGAGATCCGCAAGATTGGCCGTATCGCGCAGATCTTCCAGACGAACCGGCAGGGCCGAGGCATGCAGCTGCGATAGACCTTGGACGAACAGGCCGGAACCTTGGTCATCGACGGCAGCCAGCCAGCGGACATCGCAGCGGAGGCCACATTCCTGCGGAAACACATACGGCGTCAGCATGTCAGCCACTGCCACATCGTGCAGACCAAGCAGCGCTGACTCGCGGCGATCCGGATAGTTCTCGAACGGGCCGCGCCCAAACCAGCGCAGATGGCGGTTGGATCCGACCAGGGAGGTGACCAGGCCGATACGTGGTATTGTTTCGACCGGAGCATCAACGATGGCCAGCATGTCACCGACTACATCTCCGGAACCATACACGGTCCAGGTCAGTTCGATACGGGCCACCGGGGCTTTGCCCGGTGCCGCCATCACGCCGGCTGAGCGGATCTGCACACGCCGATCATCAATCCGGACCGTCTCGCAGCTAGCCAGATTGAATACCGCCCGATCCAGGCCACAGGCGGCCCACTGGCCGGCGAAGCCGTTGCCACCGGTGGTCAAGTCGATGTCAGTCGGGGCCCGCATCAGACATGGTAGAATCGGACGGGTCAGTAATTCGCGACTGCCGATCGCCAGACTGGCAATCGTGCCAGTCGTCCGATCAAGGCGTAGATTCCAGCCAGGACCCGCCAGGATATCGCCGGTCATGGTCAGCGGCGGCAACGCTGCGATCCGACGGACTGGAGCTTCCCGGCGGAGTGCGACCGGGAACTGGACCTGATCGATGACCGCCGACGCCGGCGACCACGGCGTGGCGGCGATGCGCTCTACCGTCAGCGACAGATGGACTTCCGTGCCCGGCGCGGCGACCAGCTTGGCCAACGGCAGTTGCACCGTCCCGACGGCGCCCGGAAGCAGGGCCGGGAATGGGACGTCATCGCCCGCGATGCGCTTGCCATCCTCCTCCAGCGACCAACGCAGGCGGTAGCCGGTGAGATCGAGGAACTGATGACGGTTGACTACGCGTAGGCGACCGGCAGCGGCGTCCTCGGCGGTGATCTGCACCGGCGATTGGACGTGACGCAGCTCCCAGGCGCCCGGGTGCTCGACCAGATCGGGGCCGACCACGCCGTTGAGGCACATGCGCTCGGTGCCGCTGGGTTCGAAGCGTTCGATGCCGTAGTCCCAGCGCCCGTTCCGCTCCAGCGCCTTGTCCCGCCAATCCCACACGAAACCGCCCTGGAAGCGCGGCAACTCCCAGATGAGGTCCCAGAATTTCCGTACGTTGCCGGTCGAATTGCCCTTGGCGTAGGCGTATTCGCACATCACCAGCGGACGTTTCTCGTTGGCATCGGCCAGCACCTGGCGCACCCAGTCGAGATTCGGATACATCGGCACCAGGATGTCGGTGACGAGCGGACCGGGATTGCCGCTTTCGTACTGCACTGGGCGCGTCGGATCGCAAAAGCGCAGCCAATTGGCCATCGCCGCGTGATGCGGGCCGACGTGGCTCTCATTGCCCAGGCTCCAAGCAACCACGCAAGCATGGTTGCGGTCGCGCAGGTACATGCGCATTGAGCGTTCGAGATAGGCAGTCGCCCATTGTGGATCGCGACTGGCAAGCGCACCCATGCCATGCGTCTCAAGATTGGTCTCATCAATGACGTACATGCCCAATTCATCGCAGAGGTCGTACCAGCCATCGGCATCGGGATAATGGCAGGTGCGAACAGCGTTGAAATTCAGCCGCTTCATCGCCAGCAGATCTTCACGCATGTCAGCCATGGTCACGGCACGGCCACGCGCCGGGTGGAATTCGTGGCGGTTGACCCCACGGAAGACCAGGCGTTGGCCATTGAGCCGGATGACGCCGTCGACGATGGCAAGCTGGCGAAAGCCGATGCGGGTGCGCTCCCAGTCCACCGCCGTGCCGCTGGGATCGCACAGCTCCATGACGAGGGTGTACAGCTCGGGCGTCTCGGCCGTCCACTGCCGGGGCGCGGTTACAGCTAGCTCAGCCTTGGCACTGAAGGCCTCATCATGCACGCCGCCCGAGGCAGGTCCGTACATCGGGCTTTCCAACGCGATCGGGCTCTTTCCCGCCGCAACTAGGCCCCCATCGCGGTCCAGCACGCGGAATCCAACCGTCCAGCCCTCGACGCCGGGATAGCGCATGAAGCCGCTACCATTGAGCGTCCACTCGCCGGCCGGCCGGGTGATCCAGGCGCGCACCGCCAGGGTCGCATCGCGGAACCCGGCGTCGAAGCGCACCTGATAATTCCAATCGCGCAGATGCACCTGCGGCTTGGCGATTAGGCGGACGCTGCGCTGGATGCCCGACAAGTGCCAATAGTCCTGCTTCTCGAGGTGGCTGGAGGTCGGCCAGCGGTATACGCGCACTGCGAGGTGGTTGATTCCGGGCTTGACGAGGTGGGTAATGTCGAAGTGCGCCGGCAGCTTGCTGTCGGTCGAAAAACCGACCTCGACGCCATTGACCCAGCAGTGGAAGGCCGAGTCCACCGAGCCGAATTCCAGCACGATGCAGCGACCGTCCCAGTCCACCGGGACAGTGAACGACGTGCGGTAGCTGCCGGTTGGATTATCCAGCGGGGCGAGGGGATAGCGATTGGGTACGAAGGGATAGGCGCAGTTCTGGTAGATTGCCTCGCCGTGACCGTGCAATTCCCAGTTGGCCGGCACCGGGATGCGCGCCCAGGCCCGATCATCGAATCCGGGCTGCTCGCAGCCAACTGGCACCGCGGCTGGGCGCGGAGCGAGATGAAAGGCCCAGCTGCCATCAAGACTTTGAATCCACGGCGAGGCCGCCCCCATCACCGCCTCTGCGGCATCGGTGTAGGCGCCCCAAGGCGCATGCATCAGCTCGCGGTTGCGTTGTATGGCGGTGGGGTCGTCGTAGAGCTCAGTCATGGGAACCTCGGATTCCTGCCCATGCTAGCAAGTTGATATGCCTGCTGTCCATAGCGATCCTGCACAGCCACCTATCATTTCTGGCCATGAACGTCCCGGCCAGTCTGTGCGCCAACCATAACTGCTTCCGTTCGCTGCGCGGCAGCCGCGTGCGCGGACTCGTCGCCTGTGGCTTCAACGTCAAACCGCCCGGCTGGGACGCCCAGCTTGAGGCGAGGCCGGCCTATAGTGCAGTGCTGGTCCTGCGCGGCCGCGGCTGGTACGCCGATGCCGCCGGTCGGCGCTGGGAACTGACTCCCGGCACGCTGTTCCAGCGCTTCGCCGGCATCGCCCACACGGTTTGGATCGCCGCTGACCCATCGTGGGCAGAATGCTGGATCCACCTCGACGGCATCGCCGACGCCATGCTCGCCGAGTTGTGCGTCATCGATCACGGACGTCCGGTGCTGCAGCCGGGGATCGATCTGGCGCTGGTGCGCGAACTGTGGCGCGCTGTGGATGCCCTGGAGGCAGCGCCAGACCGTGCTGTACCGCGGCACCTCGTACGCCTGCTCGGCATGCTGATGAGCATGCTCGAAGGCGGATCCGTGCAGAGCGGTGGTGGATTCGACGCTGACCGCGCGTGTCGGCTACTCGCCGACAATCCGCAGGTCGATCTCCGCTTGGTTGCCCGCGAACTCGGGCTGCCCTATGGCCGATTCCGCAAATCATTCCGCACTGCGGTTGGCATCGGTCCAGGGGAATACCGTCTGCGCCGGCGCCTCGACCGGGCGCGTGCCGCATTGCTCGAAAACGCCAAACCGATCGCCGTAATCGCCAGTGAACTCGGCTATGCCAATCCCTTCACCTTCACCGCCCTGTTCCGCAAGCACCTCGGGGTCAGCCCAAGCGCGTGGCGACGCGGGATTCGCTGAAGTTCCCGTCCCGATCAGAGAAATCGCAGATCCACCTGCCTAGCGTATTTGTCACGCAGCATGGCGACCAGACCGCGGATGAGATTGCGCCTGATGCCCAGCTCCATCGGCAGACTAGGATCCTGATGCGCTCCATTGACCCGGGTGCCAACCACGAAATCGATAACGTCGCTGTCAAGCAGGAGATCCGCCAGGCGGGTTGCGCCATTGTCGCGGCCGGCTGGCCACGGCGGACCGGCTTCCAGCAGACGCTGCGTCGCGGCCAGGGTAATCATACCCTCGGTCACCAGATCGACGCCCTCCATCTCGCCCATGGGCGGTATCTCCGGGTCGGTCGAGCGCAGATCAATGCCGACCCGACGACCGAGCTCACGGCCGATGATGTCAGCCGTGGTGCCACCGCAGATGGCTAGGCGGCGGCCATCTGCGCTGCCGACCAGGGCGGACACCTCGGCATCGCGGTCAGCCTCATACGGTGGACCAGTGATGACGGTGAGTCGTCGCGGCTTGCGCAGGTGGACTACCAGACAGGTCGTGTCGTCATGTGGCTGCCCGCCGTCGACTGCGCGAGCGGCCTGAACCACGTGGTTCGCCAAATGACGGGCAGCCAACCGCGGATCAATCGCGAGCGCATCAATCAGGCACGTCTGTAGTCCGTCCGCCCCCCAGCCGAACGGCAAGTCTGCGCGCCCCATACCGGCCTGGGTCACGCCGTCCGAGCACACCACCAGACGATCACCTTCGACCAACTGCAACTCGGCTGCTCGGAGCTGCCGTTCATCGCCGATCTCGATTAGTTCGGCAGTATAGTTCAACGAGATGGCCCCACGGACCAGCACGGAGTGCGGGTTGCCGCTGTTGATCACCCTGGCCCGGCCGTCGTCGAGCACATCGATGATGGTGAAAGTCGAGTACCCGATCTTACGGACCGAGCACACCGGCAGGGTGCGGGCGATCAGGGAAGCGGAGCGACGAATGTCGCGACCAGCGGCGGTATGGCGCGCTGCAATCGTTGCCGTCAGGGTCGACAGAACGGCTGCTTTCACCCCACTGCCCAGGCCATCAGCGACCACCGCGACCAGCCGACCCTCCTCGGGAATGCGACGGATCACCACGGTGTCCCCGGCAACCCCTTGCCCGGTCTTGGCGTGCTGGGCCCAGTCCACCTCAAGGAACAGTTCAGTGGGGGCCATCGCCACCCTCTGGCTCGTAGGCATCGACGATCTGGGACAACAGGCCTTCAGTTTCGGCGGCGTTCTCGCCCAATAGGTAGGCGATGCGCTGGACAGTCGCCAGATGCTTCTCGATCGCTTCCTTGGCCCGCGCCGCAACCTGGGCGCGGCCCATGGTCGGTTCGGTGACGTCAACCATCACCGCCCCGACCACTTGGCCTGGCTCGACGGTGAACACCGAGCCATGCAGCATGCGCCCAGCCATGGCGAAATCCCGCTCGACCACATCACCGTGCCCGTCGAGGACATGGCGAAAGGTCCGCGCGAACGGCAAAAGGGTCGCGAGTCCGGCACCGGCGACACAGCGATCGTCGGTGCCGACCAGCCTGGCGAAGTGTTGGTTGCACTCGATGAGCCGCAGCTCGCGGTCGACCAGCACGGCACCAGCCGGCATCGCCATCAACAGGGCGTTCGCCTTGCGCTGGGCCAGCCGGCGCATCCAGGTGACGCACTGGCTCGGCTCGGATCGTCCGGCCAGCAGCGCACGGGCGAAGTCTCGGCAGGTCTCATAGCCGCAACCACTACAGTTGAGTTCGTCCTCACGCGTGCGTTTGCCTGTCCGTCCAAGGGCATCGGCCAAGGCTATTTCATCGGCGGTATCCGGGGCCACCGGCAGAGTCGGCCAGTCCAGGCCTGTCTCTACCGCCGGGATGGCCTCACCATCCCCCTGCCGGACCGCGCGCAGGACGATCGCTCGACGCTTGAGCATGAAGCCGCCAGCGGTCATGCCCGGACCGTTGACGCAGCCACCGTTGCACGCCAGCGTCTCGACGAACATCGCCCCATCGTCGTGGCTAAGCCCAGCCAGGGCTAGGTCGAGTTCAGCGATGCCGCTGCACGAGGCCAGGCCTGGATCGAGCCTGTCACCGTGCCTCCGTACTCCGTCAAGCATGCCGCCTTCCACCGGATAGATCGCTGCGTCCGCAGCCCGACCGAGGGCGAAGACGCCATCGTCGGCCAGGCGTCCAGGATCGATGCCGGCATCTTGCCACCAGCGACGCAAATCGGCGAAGGTGATGGCGGCGGCCAGCAGTTCGGGGTGTTCGTCTGCCTCGCGCTTCTTGGCGACGCAGGGCGAGATGAGCACGACGCGGCAGCCAGGATAGGCGCTCTGCAGCATGCGGGCATGAGTCAGGGCAGGTGACGCCAGTGGAGTCAGGGCGGTGGCAAGACTAGGCCGATGCTTGCGGATGAAATCGACGGCTGCAGGGCAAGCCGTCGACAGCCACAGGTGTCGTGGATCACCAGCCCTGAGTTCAGCGACTGCGGCACTGACGGCCCGAGCGCCAAGCGCCGTCTCAGAAACGGCACTAAAGCCGAGCGCGTGCAAGGCCGCGATCATCTGACCTGGTGCCAGATCTGGAAACTCAGCAACCCAGCTTGGGGCAAGAGACACCACCGTGCTACCGCTGGCGATCAGTTGGCGGACCTGCGGCAGATCGTCGCGGATGCGTTTGGCGGTCGCTGGACAGGCGGAAACACAACGTCCGCAGGCGACGCAGGCCTCAGGACGGATCTGGGCATGCCCACCCTTTACGCTGATCGCCTTGACTGGGCAGGCACGCAGGCACTTGTAGCAGTCCTGGCATTCCGCCTCATCGGTGAAGACCGGACTGCGGATGTCCATGTATGGATCCTATGGAGTCAGAATGGAGTCATGCAGGTAAAGCCGCCGTCAGGCTACCGGCATGTCGTCCGTGGCCGGTGCATCCGCCGCTTCAGACATGGACGCCAATGGTTTGTTGTAGCAGAAGTCGTAGCTCTCGTTCATCCACGGCACGATGTGAGCGGCCGTCGATCAGCACCGTCGGACCATCGGCGCACAGCTTCTCGCAACGCCGTCCGCGTACCTCAGCGATGAGGCCGCGCTCGGCCAGCCAAGCGGACACCACCTCGGGATAGCGGCCACCGCCCCGGGCAAAGCACGATGAACCCAGGCATATCTCGATGGTGGTCATGGGCTTGCCAAGGCCTGATCGATCGCCGCGATCACCGTCTCGACGGTCGCCCCGGTGATCACGCGGTCACCGACCCGCACGTTCGGACCCTCGCCGCAGCGTTCGAGGCAGAAGGTTGCGCGGACATCGACCTTATCCTGCAGCTTACGCACCTCGACAACCGCCAATAGCTGGTTGACCATGGCCTGCCCACCACGCAGGTGGCAGCTAGTGCCAAGACAGGCCTGGACCAGCAGGCGATCGCGCGCGTCACTGGTGGTCAGCAGCAGATCGAGGTCGCCGAGTCGCCGACGCGGATGGTAGGCGGTATGCAGCATCTCGTGTGCTTCATGCGAACCGGCTGTGCCAAGGTGGTCCTTGTAGAGTTCCTTGATCGCTGGGTTTTCCACGCTGTTGCGCATGATCTCGGCTCGATCCGCAGCAAAGATACCTGCGGTGCGGCAGGCTTTGGCCGTGCCGACATGATCGATCGGCTGACCGGCGCCACCAACACAGCCACCGGGGCAGGCCATCACCTCGATCAGGTCGACCTGCTGCGTGCCGGCCTTGACCTCCTTGATCAGCCGACGGGCGTTGGCCAGACCACTGACCGCGGCGACGCGCAGCACCTTGCCGCCGATGTCGACCGCGGCGATGCGCGTGCCTTCGGGACCGCGCACCTCGGTGAACTCGTGACGCTTCAGTTTGCCGTCCCCCAGCACCGCAGCGGCGTAGCGCAACACGGCCTCGGTCACACCGCCGCTGTTGCCAAACAGGATGGCGGCGCCGGTCTTCATGCCAAAGGGAAGGTCGGGCCGCTCGGGGGTGATGCGCTTGAGGTCCAAGCCACTGCCGGCGATCAGCTTGCCGATCTCCTGCGTGGTCAGGACGAGGTCGACATCGCGCAGGCCATCGGTGCGGAACTCGGGCCGGGTCGCCTCGTACTTCTTCGCCGTGCAGGGCATCAGCGAGATGACGGTTAGATCTGCGTTTTCGCAGGCCAATTGCTTGGGCAGCAGCTTCCGCGCCAGGGCGCCGAACATCTGCTGCGGGCTCTTACACGACGACAGGCTGGGCAGCATGTCGGGCAGGAACTTCTCGGCATAGGCGACCCAGGACGGGCAGCACGAAGTGAACATCGGCAGCACGCCGCCATGGGTCAGGCGGTGGGCGAACTCGTTGGCCTCCTCGACCACGGTCAGGTCGGCGGTGAACGAGGTGTCATAGACTGCGTCGGCGCCAAGCCGGCGCAGGGCGGCGCACAGGATACCCATGGCATCGGCGCCGTCCGGCAGGTCGAGCGTCTCGGCAAGCGCAACGCGCACCGCCGGAGCGATCTGCACCACCACGGTGCGTTTGGGATCGCCGAAGGCCTCCCAGGCTGCCTCGACGTCGTTGGCCGGTACCAGGGCGCCGGTCGGACAGACCCGGCTGCACTGGCCGCAGTGGACGCAGTCAGCATCGCCCAAGCCGCGACCAAAGGCGGGCTGCACCACGGTGTCAGAACCGCGGAAGGCGAAGTCGAGTGCGCCGACCCCCTGTACCTCGGCGCAGACCCGTACGCAGTCGCCGCACAGGACACACTTGCCCATGTCGCGATGCACCGCCGGGCTGCTGCGGTCGGCCGGCTTGGGAGCGGTGGTACGCTTAAAGCGTACCCGATCGACGCCCAAACGACGCGAGAGATCCTCCAGCCGGCAATCTGCCGACTTGTCGCAGGTCGTGCAGTGGCCGTCGTGGTTGGCGAGCAGCAGCTCAAGCGTGGTCTTGCGCAGCTTACGTAGCTGCGGCGTAGCCGTGCGAACGATCATGCCCGACTCGGGCGTGATCGAACACGAGGCCTGGATGCCCTTGCCCTCGATCTCGACGACGCACAGGCGGCAGGCGCCGTAGACGGAGAGCTCGGAATGGTAGCAGAAGGTCGGCAAATCTACGCCGGAACGACGGATCGCCTCCAGCAGATTGCGGTCCTTGCCGAGTTCGATCGGGCGGCCGTCGATGGTGATGGTTTGGGTAGCGGTGGTGGTCATGGCATAGTCCTCAGGCAACCGCTTTCAGTTTGCAGGTGGTGATGCAGACGCCGCATTTGATGCACTTATTGTAGTCGATGGTGTGCGCCTTTTTCTTTTCCCCGGTGATCGCGCCCACCGGGCAAGCCTTGATGCACATGCCACAGCCCTTGCAGAAGGCGGCGTCGATGGTCGGCGGACTCAGTGCCTTACACGTGCGCGTCGGGCACGACTTGGCGACGACGTGAGCGAGGTACTCGTCCTTGAACAGACGCATGGTCGAGAGCACCGGACTGGGCGCGGTCTTGCCCAGGCCGCACAGGCTGGCGATCTGCACGGTCTGGGCGACCTCGGCGAGGCGAGCCAGGGTGCCTTCGTCAGCGCGGCCTTCGACCACTTCATCGAGCATGGCCAGCATCTGGCGGGTGCCTTCACGGCAGGGCACACACTTGCCGCAGCTCTCGGCCTTGGTGAAGGTCATGAAGAAGCGGGCGATGTCGACCATGCAGGTCTTGGTGTGCATCACCACCATGCCGCCAGAGCCGACCATCGCGCCGACCCCGCGCAGCGAGTCGTAATCGAGGGGCAGGTCGAGGTGCTCTCTGGTCAGGCAGCCGCCGGACGGACCGCCGATCTGCACCGCCTTGAACGCCTCTTCGCCGCACACCTTGCCGTCCATCACCACTCCGCCGCCGATGTCGAAAACGATCTGGCGCAGGGTCGAGCCGAACGGCACCTCGATCAGGCCGGTATTGGCGACGTGGCCGGTGAGGGCGAAGGTCTTGGTGCCGGGCGAGCCCTTGGTCCCGCGCGAGCGGAAGGCCTCGACGCCCATGTCGAGGATCAGCGGCACCATCGCCAGCGTCTCGACGTTGTTGATAACGGTTGGACAATTCCACAGGCCTTTTTCAGCCGGGAACGGCGGCTTGGGTTTCGGCATCCCGCGATGGCCCTCGATCGAGGCGATCAGCGCGGTCTCTTCGCCGCAGACAAAGGCGCCGGCGCCTTCCATCACCTGGATGCGGAACGGACGACCGGTGCCGAACACGTCGTTGCCGAGCAGCCCGGCGGC
>Ga0105046_10017790_pt1 | contig 10856 bp, 10 predicted proteins | sample MAT03_FD_78385 | JGI IMG/M metagenome (GOLD analysis project Ga0105046, IMG submission 78385) | Freshwater microbial communities from Lake Fryxell liftoff mats and glacier meltwater in Antarctica - MAT-03 (megahit assembly) | ecosystem: Environmental > Aquatic > Freshwater > Ice > Liftoff...
CAGAAACCGCAAGTTCCTTCCGGTTTCGACACGGCTGTAATACTCATGCAAACACTCCCCTTCCCTCGCTTCGCTCGACCCTCCCGAAGGGAGGATGACGTCACTCTCCCTCTGGGAGAGTCTGCCTGAAAGGCAGGAGAGAGGGGGACTATGTGAACTGGTTGAGGTAAGTAAAAAGTGGAATCAACAAACATGGTAAACTTCGCTGTCGACTTGAGTATCTTCGGCGGGCCAATGGACCTGTTGCTCTACTTGGTTAGGCGTGAAGAGCTCGATGTAACCGAAGTCTCACTCAGCAAAATTACCGCTCAATACCTTGACTTCTTGGAAGTGATCGAGGTAATCGACATAGATTCGGTTGCGGATTTTTTAGAGCCGATCGGACTACTGATAGAGATGAAGGCGCGTGACGTATTGCCGTCCAACGATCATACAAAAGAAGACGACGCAGCACTTATCCTTGAAGATCCCTCGGACGAACTAGTAAAACGACTCATCGACTATCGAAGGTACCGTGACTTAGCCGGAATCCTGGAGGAAAACGGTCGCGAGTGGCAACTTCGTTATTCGCGGCGTTACGTTGAGGCGCCATCAAAACGCAGGGCTCCGGTCGAGCAGTCAATAGTGGGAATCGAAATTTGGGATCTCGTGAGTGCGTTCGGCCGGATCCTCCGGGAAAGACAGCCCGCTGCAAACACGCAAATCGTATACGACGAAACGCCAATACACACTTATATGAACCGCATTCATGGTCTTGTAAAGAAAAAGAAGCGAGTTGAACTACAGTCACTCTTTGAAGCCGGACAGCACAAAAGTGCGCTTGTCGGGATGTTTCTGGCGATGCTGGAATTGACAAGACACCATGGAATTCTTGCCGAACAACGTGGAACCGATGGGCCAATGTGGCTAACCCAGGGCAAGGAGTTCTCCGATAAACTTGAAGTTTCCGAAGTCGACAACCTCCGAGACGAGCAGGTAATGCTATCAAACCTCCCGATGCGACCACGTTAGTCGCTGAGGGCTAGCTCTTGAAAACTAAAAAATGTAAAACTTTGCCGCTTGTGCAGATTAAATCAAGTATGACGGCTGGATGGTCGATAATTACCGTGTCAGGCGGATTGAATTTTTGAAACTTGACCCTTTAGAAGGGAATGGTTTTGGATGCCGATTTTCGCTGGGACCTTGACGCATGAATTCGTTAGGTTTACACTCCGACACGACTAAACACAAGTCAGTGAAAGAGTTACGGCGATTAGCCGTATGGCCAAACTGGAGAAAGCGTCGTGACGAAAAAGGAGATCGTAAAGGCGATTTCAGAAGAAACCGGACTTACGCAGCTTGAAATCAAGCGAATCGTACAACGGACTTTTGATTCGATAATCGAGACTTTGGTCGTCGAAGGTAGGGTGGAATTGAGAAACTTTGGAGTTTTTCAAGTTCGACCAAGAGCGGCTCGGAAAGCACGGAACCCTCGCACGGGCCACCAGGTGGAGGTCCCTGAGAAATTCGTGGTAACGTTCAAGCCTGGCAAAGAGATGGAGAGTTTAGTCAAGTCGATGGAAGGCTCGGCGATCGCGGACAAAATCCGTGCTGCCGCAGCCTCTGGAGATTTGGATCAGCTCCCGTCTGAAGAAGACTAGCGGTTAGAATTACAGGTTTTGTAGAGCGGTTGACCTCAGGATGGGGTTACCAATTCAAGGAGGAATTTCGATGCGACGACAATTGTGCTGGATGTTGCTGGTATGCAGTAGCTTGATGCCGATGGTTGGTTGCATTATTCCTGCCTACTCGGCCCTGCCTCAAAAGCGTGCGGAGCAGTTGATCTACACCTCGGAAAATCTCCGAGCCTTGGTTCAGGAATGGGAAAGATTCTGGTTTATGGACCAGCCTGACCACATGACTCCCTATCGAGTTCACGGTGGCGTGATCTAGTCGGTTTTCATTCTCTGATAAGCATCGGCAAGACTCTCGTCTAAGCCGACGGTCCAGCGAACTCCCTCCGTCTCTAGCTCGACATAGTTCGCTCCCACGTTGACCACCGTCCCTTCTACGCTTCCCAGCGACAGCTTATCTCCCTTCTTGAGATAGATCGTTTTACCGTCCAAGCGAGAACGGACCCAAGCTTCTGGACCTGTTCGTCCGGCCAATAAGGCACTAACAAAGGACTGAGAAGCGATGTCCATTTTTGGCTCGGGTTTCGGTGGTACCACAGGTGGAGGTGGTTCGTTGACCACAATCGTCAGCATTTGCTCAGACGAAGTTGCTGGTAGTCCATTATCGCGGGCTCGGAGCAATACATCAAAACTACCTATACTTTTTGGGTTCCAAACCAGAGATCCAGTGGCATCGTCGATTTTCATTTCCTCAGGGTATTCGCCGACCATCTCAAACTTTACAGAATGCCCCGGATCAGAATCTGTGGTAGCTAACTTAAATGTTAGCGTCTCCCCCTGAATCGCTTGTGTTGAAGCGGTTTCAGGCCAAGAGGGAGGATGGTTCGCTGGCGAAAACAAATTACGGTTGACGATTTTTTGGTTGTATTCGGTGAGCGACTTAGTGATGCGATGCGACGATGCAGTTGGCTCTGGCTGGATTGGAGACGCAGTATCGAGGGCCAGGACTTCGCTGACAAAACCGATCTCCAATTGGTACGGTTCGCGCGGTACCAAAGTGATCTTCAACTGCGAAATGCGATGCAAGTAATTTTTCGAATAGTATTGATGCAATAGCTTGGTTAGGTTTTCAATCGTTCCACGTCCGGCTACGGAGAACTTCAACTTTCGATATACACCTTTTTCAATCGTGTCGCCGATGAACGTTTGCTTGGACTGCGAAAGTCCCGCTTCGTTAATCAATGTGATTAGCCAACTTCGATAGTCCGCAGCCGCCTTCTCTCTATTGCTCGCAAGGGAGCCTTCGAGTGCCGCATTGATCTTCAAGCGATCCAACAACCCATCCGTGGTAAGTGTTTCACGACGACTTAGTTCACTTCGTAATCGATCGGCTTCAATGGACTTGACTTCCATTCCCTTTCGAATCGATTGCACTCCGTAGTGACCGACAACAAACGAGACCGCAACTGCGACTCCGATCGACAAAACTTTTTCTCGTGGTGTCACTTTGCCACCTCGGGAGTTGAATCAGTCACAGGACTGAATTCTACGTTTTTTGGAGGTGTCGTCATGCCTGGTTTCCAATTGGTTGGGTCAATGTTTTTGTTCGAACTGACAATCAACTCCGGTTCGACAATCCATGGATAAATGGTGTTTGTATCAGAACTTTTATTCACCCCCTTCGCACCAACTTGGTGATTTGAGTCACGAAGTCGGCCTTCAAGAGTGGGCTCCAATTCGGGCGAGGTCAAAGCGACGCGAGTGTCAATGATTCCTCGATTGCCAACCGGATCGATCGAGAAGATCGTGTCGCCCATCAACATTTGCACGGCCGGTAATGCTTGATCTGAAAGGTATTCTAGTTGATCTAGCCAATGAATATCAGTTTCAAGAAATCCACGAATCTTTTGCCAGTCACTGCTATTCTTTTGCGCCAACTTCAAGGTTGCGTCTTGTGATACAAGTAGCATTTTCAGGTCACTGACTTCGCTATCAAGAGCCGCATGCGAGGAGCGGTACCAACTCACACCACCGATCAACAGCAACCCGGCTGCCGCCGTTCCCAATGCGTAGGTCATAATCGGCTTGGGAGGAATTTTTCGCTGACGTGTAGCCAGAAAATTAATCGTTAGCAGTGACCAAGGCGTAACCTGTGGAACAGCCTCACGAATCGTTAGGCCTAAAACTTGAATTGGTTGCGTACCAATTTCTCGCTGTAGTAGTAACCCAAGAAGCGGAGCAAACCTGGCGATAGAACCTTCGAGCTTCGTATCGCTGGCCGACTGATGTGGAATGATCGAGAACGGGTCTATACATACTATAGGCAGTGAAACAGCGCCTGACCATTCAGAAACCATGCTATCCATTTCAGCATTGCTTCCCCAGAGAATGATGCGTTTGACAGAGATCCCAGCCCGCGAGTTCATCGCCGCGATCAAGGTTCGTTTGACTTCAGCTGCTGAGAGTTTAGGAAGCGAGCCATCTGCGGATGCGGCCAGTCGAACCGTTCGAATAAAAACGACTTGGTGGCCTTCCATCACGACGAGTTCCGCTTCTTCAGGCGCGATATCGATGACTAAGACTGTTTCTTCGAGAGAAACTAATTGTTTTGAAGGTGCAATTGTCAAGCAAGCCGTCGATACAGGTCGTAGACCCAGGTGAGCTAACTCAAGTCCGGCATCGCTACAAATCCTTCTCATGCCGGCAACTAAAGAGGGTGCAACTGACGTTGCGAGAACTTCTATCGAATCGTCGATAGTCGCTGAGCTTTTTCCGCCATTGGAATTTTGATCGCTGGTTTGTGTGGATGTGGCGGGACTTTTTGGCAACACCAGAAAATCGATAGGCCATGTGTCGCCAAGGTTCGCGAACTGACGCATCGCCGCAAAGCGAACCATGTCTGGAAGATCCTCTTCGGATGCTTGAGGTAGATTGAAATTACGAAGCTCTACCTTGCTTCGGGGAATATTTAAAAAGACGCTGCTGTTGGACGCATTGGCTTGCGAGGCCAGCCTCCTGAGAGCGGTTGACACTTCAATATCGCTTGGTGCGAGTGAGGCGTTCCCAATTGATTCGTCTGGCTTGTCGCCAAGCGATGGCGAACGAAATGGGGTCGCTAGGACGTGGTCCACAACGAACGATTTACCAGTTGTGGTAACCGATACCATTCGTAGCTCACGATCGTCCCATTCGGCTGCTATTATTTTCCCCACCTTATCAACTCGCTTTCTGTTTCCTATTTCGATCGAAGAGGATTGTTAACGGATCGTTGTCCGAGAGTCGCATTTGAAAATCCGCGCCCAAGGTGGTCCAGCCGACGATAGGAAATCACAATCGGATGCTCACCTGACGAATCAACCCAAGCCTCGATACGCGAGTAAGCCGCACCTTGTTCGAAATAACCAACAATCTGTGCTCGGTAAATTTCACCGCCGCCGGTAATTAAAGGTTGTATCAATCGCATTTGTTGGAGTGTCAAGAAACCCTCGACCATCGGCCATGTTTCATATTTTCTGTTTTCGCTGTCACTTTTATCCGCTCGAGCCTCCATCACTTGATCTAAGATTTCCTCAGTCATTCCCGGTAATCCCGCCAGAATCTCCCGTGGAGCCTCGTTTATATTAATCCGGCCCGCAATTGTAGGGCCATCAACTGTCGTTAATTTGTCCATAAGAGTTGGAAGATACAACGCCATCGCGATAGGACCGTCCTCAAAAGGCGAGGAATATGTAATGGACTGGTTCCCTTGAGGAATTGTTACCGTCGAACCAATCAAATCAAGAATTTGGCGTAAGTCTGCTTTAGCTTGATCACCACTCTTTAGTTGAAGGGCACTGCTAGTCCAAGGAACCGGCTTCGTAGTTGCGCCCGCAACACGTCCACTTCCACCTGTTCCGCCTCCTACTCCAGGAGCCGTTCCGCGTCCACCTTGGCCACCACCTTGGCCAGGCCCTTGCGGAGGCTGCATTGCGACAAATCGGATGAATGACTTGGAATCTTGCGGAATGAACAACGACGATCTACCACCACGGTTCTGACCATCTCTTCCACCGCCATCTCGTCCACCGCCGTCACCTGGTCCACCACCTCCTGGTCCGCCACCTCCTGGTCCCAATCCGCCGTTGCCACCTGGTTGGCCAATGAGTCCGCTGTTCAAAAGGGCATTCAACCCTGCCTGATCCGAAGTTGTCCCACCGTAGAGTCGATAGGCTAAAACATAGGATGACCAGCTTTCATTTCCGAGTGCGGTCTCAAGATCTTCCTTAAGTTTTTCTAGGTCAGTACCGTTAACGTTAAGTCGAGGCGTACCGTCGAAAGCAACATTCTTCTCACGGCTGATCGTGGTTAGGTAAGCTGCCCATCCTAGCTTTGGTACGGTGTTTGTCGAATTACTTGTCGAACTATTGGATGACATTGCAGAAGTACTTGCATCGGAAGTGCTTGTTGAGTTACCGGGATTAGACGTACTGCCCAACTGCGACTGTTCAAAGCTATCGAGCATGCCGTTACGATTCTGATCTGAACCGTATAGCAAGGCTGGGGTAACGCCTTTGACAAGCAGCAGTTCGTCAACCGATTGAAGCGGACCGTTGGTTGGCTTGTATGGAGATTTCAAACCGACATAGTATTCGCTTTCCGCGCCAAGCTCACGCTCGTCGTCATCGTCGTCAATGTAGTCCAAGATGCAGTCAGCAATCTCTTCCGTCATTCCGCCCAAGCCCATTAGCAGTTGCCTTCCGAGACTTGCCTGCCCCGATTCACTTGCGCCAGAAGCACCTCCGCTTGCTCCCGATAAATCACTCGGAATACCTAATCCAGAGAGATTGCCAATGTTGCTGTTCCCCATGAGAGCTGCAGCTGCAGAGGCCGTAGTCCCGAGCTCCTTGTCGATGATCACGAGTGCGTTAAGGTTGATACGAGCCGACTCATTCTGAAGCCCAAAGCGAATACTTTCGTAGCCTCCGTCTTCGTTCAAATTGGGTGCGACCACTGAGAAATGACATAGCTCTTCGGGATTCCCATCTGGGACTATGTTAACAGCTTGAAAGTAAGCTGGATTACTCCATGCACCACCAGATTCTTTCTGAGTCGCCTTCGGGTTCGCAAGGAAAACTCGCACCGAAGCAAGTCCCGAGTCTGCTGCTGCTCGAGCTTGAGCAGAACGCCCCATCAGTAAACTTTCCTCGTAACCAACTAGCATCGATTCAGAGAACGCCAGCGCCGTTAACGAGACGCCACTCAACACTAACAAGACCAACAGCAAGAGAATACCGCGCCGTTCCTTGAGTTCACCCATAAATCTTGCCCATCGATACTTGGATCTTGTGGTCATGGCTTCAAAATCCTAGTGAACTGGTTGATGAACTATCTGTGGAGGTGCTCGACTGCTGCTCGGCAGGTGTCGACAGAGATTGTGCTCCGGGAATATTGACCGTCATGGAATAGGCCTCTATTCCGGACTGTGCAAGTAAGCCGCTAGTCAAAGCCGTCATGGAAATGCCCGCTTCCACGGGTTTTTCTCGCGCGGCTTTGGCGTGTTGCAGATAGATCGTTACCTTAACCGCCCACGGGATTCCCGTTGAGCTACTATCCCAAGTCGTTGTCCATGCTTGGCCATCGTAGTACGAAAACGACATTGCAACAACTTCTGGGGCAATGAGTTGTCCTGTTCTCGTAAGCTGAGTCGTGTTGCCGTTTTCTGAAGCCCACCGATAAACCGCTCGATCGATCGCCCGCCGAACCAATCCACCATTTCGCATTAACGCAGATCCAGCGATGCCTCCGGAGGCGGGAGTGGTGAGCGACGCAAGCGGGTCCTGAATCCCATCTATACGAGGAGCCTGAACATAGTAGCTTACCGTCTTGATATCACTTGGAATGTCTATGAGAGTGCCCGAAAGCGGATTAGCAAGTTCAGCAGCATACTCTTCGATTCTCGGTGGACGCGACACATCGATTTCGAGAGAAGTCTCGGAACCGTATATTCCTGGAGGAGGTACAGATGCTGTCTCTTCTTCGGTTGCCGTAGTTGCTGAACCGCCTGAATTGGCAGCTGGACTTCCTCCACCGCTAGATTCGTTTCCATCGCTTGGTGGACCTGCGCTGGCACCAGTCTGTCCACCCATTCCGCCTGTTGCAGAAGTACTGGATAGAAACTTTTTCAGACTCGCTGCATCATCTTGTTGGCTGTTGCGAATAACTCCTCGCAAGTCATCGGCGATCATTGCCAATACCGCGCGAGCAATACGCGATTGGCGGACGTTGTCGCGACCGATATCTAGATTACCTTCGTAAATTGCCATCAACCCTGACAGGAGCAACATGACTACAACGGTCAGCCCTAGAGCCAGGACAACCTCCAGCAACGTTAATCCACTACGTTTGGAAACTTGGCGACTCACTATTGAACGCCTCCTAAACTTGAACCAGTGGATGAACTAGTCGAGGAGGAACCAGTACCTGTAGCCGAACTGGCTGTTGTGGCTTTCTTATCCAGATTCAGGCTCGGATCAACGATCCACTGAGCTAGTCGTGCAAGTGGTTTGCTATTCTGTTTTATACTTTGAGCATCCGATATGGACACCACGACTCCAACTAAACTCTTTTGTTCAGCGCTGATATTTTGGATTTGAAAGAACCACTCGGCGTCCGCGTCCCCTAACGATAATGGAGTCCAAGTAGCGCTTTGCGTTGTTGTGCTACCGAGAATAATCTCGTTCATTTTCGACTCGCATAGCATTTGTGCTTGCGTTATCCGACGAGCACGCAAGCCGTTGTCGCTACCAATTTGAAGAATCTGAGCGAGGATGGCAGTGGAAACACCGAGTATTGAAAGAGCGAGCATCACTTCCAATAGCGAAAAGCCAGTCCTGTGTTTTGATTGGGAAGCAGAACGCATCAGCTCATTTCCCCCCCGGTGTAACAGAACTCGCAGAAGGAACGTCGACAACGCTAACTTGCCCCATGAGCCCTCGAAGCTGAACTCCCATTCTACGTCCGCGAGCGTCTTGCAAAACAATATGAGCCGTTGAACTGGTCCCGTCTGGATAGAGTAGTATCGCTTGCGACGCGTTACTGGCCGCGAGAGCAAGCTGATTCGTTCCCGATTGTTCAGCAATCGATCTACGGTCTGAAAGGACTTGCACGTCCGAAAACACAACGTTTCCTTCGAGTGATTTCTGGTTGCTTGAACTATCCGCTAGCGTGGCGCTCGTCCCGATACGGCTAGTATCAGTTTCCATTGTCCGCCCAGTTTGAGAAACGAAGGATGCTCCGACCCCCGCATCCGTAGCATCGCGAGAAGACATCCAAGGTGTGACAGAAAACTCCTTCGATCCAACTTGACATTGAAAGGCTTGAATCTGCCCAGTGCGTATGGCTTCGATACGGGCCTTCTGTAATTCGACTCGAACTGCCTCGACGGCCGTTGGTACAGCTCGGCCGGTCAACATTCCTTCGATATTGGGAGCGACAACAGCTAAGGCAACTACCATGATCGACAGCACGAGAACCAGTTCGAGTAACGTAAAGCCGGTTCGCGTTAGAGAATATCGAGGTAAGTAGTGCATCATAGATTGCACGCGGTGCTCGCGTTAGTTGACTAAGTCGTCAGGAGAATTGGATTGCCCATCCGGACCAATACATCGAATCTCAAACTTCGAACCATCAATCTTAAATTCGTAAGGATGTCCCCATGGGTCTGGTGGAATTGGCTTGGAACTGATTTGACTCCATCGAGATGCGTCTTGCAAATCGCCTGGTTGCGTATAAAGAGCATCCAATGTGGACGGATAAGAACCCACAGTGAGTCGATAGGTATTGACGAAGCTGCTTAAGTTTTGAATCTGCACCTTGGCCGCCTTCTTGTTCGCTTCGTCTGCAACGCCGATCACGTTGAAGGTAACAAACCCCGCAACGACCACCAGGATAGCGAGTACCAAAAGGACTTCAATCAACGTAAACGCGGATCGTTCATGTCGAGCTGAGACTGGCGTGTTGAAACGCACGTTAGGCCGATACAAGTAAGTAGAATTGGGCATTTGAGTTCTTTCAGTGTAGGGGGGAGATAATATTTGTGAGGTTTACAGGGTACTTGAGCTATTCAATACGGGTACCATTAAAGCGAGAACTACGAACATCACAACCATTGCCAAAAGCAATAGCATGATCGGTTCCAGCAATCGAACTACGACCTCTAAGCGTCGAAAGGTTACTTTTTCGAGACTCTCAGAGATTTGTACGAGGACTTTGTCGAGCGTGTTAGATTCTTCAGCAACGGAAATCATTTCGACGACCGTTTTTGGAAAGTGTCCGCAAGCGTCCAGGGGTTTTGCCAATCTTGAACCTGCCGTGACTTCTTCACTTGCAATCACAACCGACTCGGCCAGTATTCGATTGCCTGCGGCGTGACTACTAATGTCCAAGGATTTTAGCAGCGGAACACCATTCGCCAAGAGTGTCCCAAGGACTCGGCAAAATCGCGAGACCGATAAGTTCAAAAACACACTTCCGAGTAATGGCGTTTTGATCTTCAGCAAATCCCAGCGTCGCTTACCCGCTTCGGATTTAAAATACTGCGACAGGAAGACCAATCCGGAGACGACGATTAAGGCGATCACCCACCAATAAGATTTTACAAACCGACTGATGGCAAGCAAGATCTCGGTTGCTAAGGGCAAAGAGCCGCGTTTCCGCATCGTATCGAAAAGTGAATCGAACTGAGGCACGAAGAATATTAGCAGAACAGAAACCACGATCCCGCCTACCGCACTAATGAAGAGCGGATATGCCAAAGCACCGATCGTTTTTCCCTTGAGTTCTTCTTGTTGTTCGACGAAGGAAGCGATTCGTTCCAATGCATCTTCAAGAAATCCTCCTTCGCTTCCCGCTCGAACCATATTGCAGGCCATGTCGTTGAATATCTTAGGGTGACGTCCGAAGGCATCTCCAAGCGACTCCCCTTCTTCGACACGGGCTTTTACGTCGGATAGTGCATTCTGCAAAACAGGACTCCCCGTTTGCTGGGAAAGTACAGTCAAAGCGCGAATCATCGGGACACCGCTTTGCAGCAACCCACCAAGCTGCGAGTAAAACGCAGCCATCTTTCCACCGCTGACACGTCCACCAAAACCACTGAAAGCCCCTTTGCCCTTTGCTGTATTCCCTGTGCTTGCCGTTATGGAAATCGGAAAGAGCATGCGAGAACCGAGTTGCACGGCAGCTTCACGTTGTGAGTTCGCCGAA
>Ga0105046_10017791_pt1 | contig 10856 bp, 12 predicted proteins | sample MAT03_FD_78385 | JGI IMG/M metagenome (GOLD analysis project Ga0105046, IMG submission 78385) | Freshwater microbial communities from Lake Fryxell liftoff mats and glacier meltwater in Antarctica - MAT-03 (megahit assembly) | ecosystem: Environmental > Aquatic > Freshwater > Ice > Liftoff...
CATTCACCGTACGTCTCATTCCAGGCTGACATGCCAGAACGAAGATGTGGTGCGCGCCGTTGGCAAGTTGCGCGGGGTGGGTACGGCTTACACCCATGACCAACCGTCCCCTGACCTGCGTCGTCTCCATTTCCGGTATTCGTGGCATCGTGGGCAAGACCATCGATGTCGATCAGGTGATGGGCCTGGGAGCGGCCTATGGTCAAGCGATCGGCAAGGGCGGCAAAGTCGTAGTCGGGCGCGACAGCCGGCCCACTGGCGCGTTGTTCGTGCAAGCGGTGAGCGCCGGCCTGCGCGCAGTCGGTTGCACGGTGATCGACATCGGTCTCGTGCCGACGCCGACGGTGCCGATCATGATCAATGAGCTGAAGGCTAGCGGCGGCATCCAGATCAGCGCCAGCCACAACCCGGTGGAATGGAACGCGCTCAAGCTGTTTCTGCCGACGGGACGCAACGTCGATCAGGCGGGACTTGATGCGGTGCTGGCGGCCTACCGCGGCGAAGCGTCGTTCCAGACCTGGAGCGGCATCGGCGGTTATCGCACGCGCGATGATGCGCTGCGCATCCACCAAGACCGCGTGCTGGCCTGTGTCGATGTCGCGCTGATCCGCGCGGCAAAAATTAAGGTGGTGATCGACAGCGTGAACGGTGCCGGCAGCGCCATCGCACCGGCGCTGCTCGCGGCCCTCGGCTGCGAGGTCGTGCCGTTGTTCACCCGTCCAGACCAAGTGTTTCCGCGCGATCCCGAACCCACCGCCGCCAACGTGCGCGACACTGGTGCAGTGGTGAAGGCGGTCGGTGCGGCACTCGGTTTCGTCCAGGATCCGGATGCTGACCGCTTGGCCATCATCGATGAGAACGGCACCTACATCGGCGAGGAATACACCCTGGTGCTCTGCACTGCCGCGCGCCTGGCCGCGGAACAGGCCGCTGGCCGCAAAGATCTGGTGGTCTGCACCAACCTGTCGACCAGCCGCATGCTCGAAGACGTGGCCAAACGTCACGGCGCGCGCGTCCTGCGTTCCAAGGTCGGCGAGGCTCACGTGGTCGACGCCATGCAGGCGAACCACGCGGTCGTCGGTGGCGAAGGCAACGGCGGCATCATCGATCCGCGGGTGGTGTGGGGTCGCGACAGCCAGATCGGCATGGCGCTGGTGCTGGAGTATCTCGCGCGTGCGAAACAGAAGCTCAGCCAGGTGATCGCCAGCATTCCGCGCTACGCCATCCATAAAGAAAAGGTCGCGATGGATCGCGCAGCAGTGACCGCCGCCATCGCCAAACTCACTGGTCATGCCGTGACGCAGGGTGCGGAACTGATCACGCTCGATGGCCTCAAACTGGTGTGGCCGGACCGCTGGGTGCACCTGCGCGCCTCGGGCACCGAGCCCGTCAGCCGCATCATCGCCGAGGCCCCGACCACGGCAGAAGCCAGTGATCTCGCCGCGAAGGTCCGCACCGCCGTGGGCGCGCAGGTGGTCGACGGTCATTGAACGTTGGGCTGGTGGATAGGCCTGGGTCGGTCGCTTGTCCGATTCGATCCAGAACCAACGTCATTTGTGCGACTGAAATGTGCACCCGCCGTCATCCCTCTTGCCGGTGTGCGCCGTTTCACGAGCGTGATATCCGCACGGTACAGTCCTGGAGGTTCGTATGAATTCTGGCGATTCCGCAGGTCTTGGTGGTCCGCTCAAGAAGCCCGCAGCGAAACCGGGCGCCGGCAAGCCGCTTGGTGGTGGCCTTAGCGGTAGCAGCGGCAAGCCGCTCGGTGGCGACAGTTCGGCGTCGGCGCCGGCGCCGGCACCGGCGTCGAGCGCGCCTGCTGCACCGTTGTCCTTCGAATTCGACGACGCGCCGGCCAAACCGAAAGAGACGAAGAAGCCCGCCGCAGCCGCTGCCGGTTTCAATCCTTTCGCTGAACCGGTGGCGGTACCAGCCGCCAATGCGGCCAACGCCGCGAGCGCACCGGCCCCCGCTGCTCCGGGTACCGGTCGGGTCGAAAAGACGGGCACCGGTCGGATCGAGAAACCCGGCACCGGTCGGATCGAGAAACCCGGCGCCGGAAAATCTGTCAAGCCGCCAGCGAGTGATCCCACCATTGGCGACATTGCCCCAGGATTGGCCAAGGACCTGTGGCTTTGCCCGCACTGCGGCGCCAAGAACAAGCCGACCCGCGAGACCTGCCGCGAGTGCAAGAAGAGCCCCCAGGACGAAGTCGAGAAACCGTGGTTCCTGCAACCCAAGATCATCGGCCCGGTGGTCGGTGGTCTGGTGCTGGTGGTGGTGATGATCATGTGGCTGACCAGCGTCGATCTGACGCTGCATCCGGCCGGCACCGTCGACAAGGCGGTACGCTCCGCCAGCGCCCCGCAGGTCGATGTCGACCTGGGCGACACGCGTAAGCTCACCGTCAAGAAGACCGCCTCGGTCAGTGGTCGCGTGATCGCGGTCACCGACTACGCCATCGCTCCATGGTTGCAGGCGGTGGTCGTCGCGCTGGGCAGCTCCGCTAGCGATGACGCGGCCTTCAGCACTTGGTCGGCGGAGTTCGATGGCGACGGCATGGTGGTGAAGGCGCCGAAGTACGCGACGTTGTTCCTCATCAACGACAGCAAGGCGACGCTCAAGCCCGGCGACTACCTGAGCGTGCTGGGCAAGGCCGGGGTCGCGGAGCAGGACAACATGATCGTCAAAGGCACCGACAACCCCAACTGCTGGACCATCAAGGTCGAGCAGATCGAGACGCGCTGACGGTGGCCAAGATCGTCACTTCGCGCTGACTTCACTCAATCGCAGACGGAGGGTAATCCCGAACGGCCCTTCGGCTCGCGCTTCGTGTGGCACCAGGTTGGTGCCGATCATCCGCCAATCCTCCACCAGCAGATTCAATCCACCGCCTTCGACCGCGCGTAGCAGCACCGGATCACCACCGTACCAGCGCACTGCATCACCGGACGCAGCACGCAGGCGATCATCATCCCACGTCCGCGATCCGGCATCGTCGACGCGAGCGTAGGCTTGTGCCACCAGTCGTCCAAGATGCGGCAGCGCCCGTTCCATATCGGCGACGTTGCGCGTCACGGTCCACGTGCCGTCCTTCGCCGTCAGGTCCGCCAACAACACGCCTTCATCACTAAGGAACGCCGCGCGCACCGCGCCGTCACCGAGCGAGCGCAGGATGGCGGTGCCGCTCAGGCGTGTGCCCGGTGCGACGACTTCCAGGCGGCCCTTGCCGACCCAGGCGGTCAGCGCGCCAGCGCGTGGGGTCTGGCCGCGCGCGGATGCCGGAACCTCGGGCACGCGCGGTGAACAGCCAGCGACGACCACGCAGCCGATAAGGATGAGCGCGATGCGACGCATGGTGGCACCGTAGTCCGTGTCCGGCGCCGACGCCAGCCGCCGCCTCGGGTTGCAGACCCCGTTGCCGGTCTAGCATCCCGCCCACCGGAGCACTCATGGCTGATCGTATTGCCGACACCGTCTACGCCGCCTTGGCGCGCCAGCTCAAGGTGCCGGCGGAACGTCTGCAGGCGCAAAGCGGTGAATCGCTCGATCGTCTGGGACTCGACAGCCATGGCCTGATGCGCGTGCTGCTCGACATCGAACGCGAACTGAAGCTCTCCACCAGTTTGGAACTGCCGGACGACGCGCTGGAAAATCCCGCCACCCTCGCCGCTGGCGTGGCGCAGGCGGTCGGCGGAGCCTGAATGTCGAGCGCAGCTCCGCTGACAGTCCACGTGGCAGTCATCGGCGGCGGCGTCGCGGGATGTGCCGCAGCAGTCGCAGCGGCGGAGGCCGGTGCGCCGACCGTGCTGCTAGAAGCCACGCGCACCTTGGGTGGCGTCGCAGTCCAAGGAGAACACCGCACGCTGTGCGGCTTGGCGCCGATCGATGCCGCTGCGCCCGACTTGCTGGAGCCGACACTGACCGCCGCATGGCTTCCGCTGTTGAGCACCGGGCCAGCCTATCGTCAGGGACGCGTGTGGTTGTGGCCGACTTCGGCCGCGAGGTTGCTCAGCGGATTGCACCACCGGGTGACGGCGTCACGGGTCGATCTGCGATTGGATGCACGCGTATTGGCGGCGGAGGAATCCGTGAGCGGCATCCGTCTGCATCTGCGCGATGGCTCGTTGATCGACGCGGCGGCGGTCATCGACGCCAGTGGCTCCGCCGTGCTGGCGCGTTTGCTCGCGTTGCCGTGCGCTGCGCCGGTACAATGGCCGGCCCATCGTTCACTGCTGCACCTGCCGGGACTTGTTGGCGGAACAGCGGCACGGATCGCGGCGCTTCGTCAGGCCCAGGCTGCGAGCGGAGGTGAGGCCGCGATCGCTTTAGTACCGCTTGATCTTCCAGCAGGTCGTTGGCAGTTGTCACTCGATGTCGCCCCAGGCAGCACGGTAGCGCAGGCAGCGGTATTTTCCGAACGTATCGCGCAGGCACTCGGTGGCACGGTAGTGACCATGGCGCGCTCAATCGCCCACCGTGATGACGGCCGTCCGGCGGCCACACTCGACGAGACGGAATTATTCGCCGTCCGTGAACGTGGCCTGTGCTGGGCCGCGTGGCCGCGCGAAGCGCATGGTGTGGACGGCATCACTTGGTCGTGGCCGTCCGCGGATCGCCACGGCATCCCGGAACGTGCGGCGCGCATTCCAGGTGCAGGCGCGCGCTGCTGGTGTGTCGGCAAAGGATCTGCGGTAACGGCCGAGGCCGCCGCAGCACTGCGTGTCACCGGTACTTGCTTGGCGATGGGCGCAGCCGTCGGCCAGCGCGCAGCGCTCAGCGCTCAGCCGGATCGCGCGCGCTGAATGTCAGGTGGATGAATGGCCGGCGCGTTCCGTCCTTGGGCAGGCCGGTGGCCGGAACGATGCTGTCCGCCAGCACCTGTTCGACTTCCTGCACCGCACCCCAGGGCACCTCGGTGTCGACGCGCAATTGCACCATCACCTGCGGCAGGCGCAGGCCGCTGGCGTGGTCTAGGTAGGTGTCGCTGAAGGCGTGCAGGCGGTCGAGCAGGGCGCGCAGCTGCGTCAAACCGTCGGTATGCGCAAGTCCGGCGCTGTCGAACGCCTGCCCTACCCGGATGCGTACCGGCTGGTCGGCCCGACCGCCTCCCAGATTGATCAGTTCATGCCGCCACTGGTCTGGTGGCGTGATGGTCTCGGCGGTGCGTGCCGGTGGCACGGTGATCTGTTCCGCCCGCTCGCTGACACTCAGGTGCCCGCACAGCATGAAGAACAACAATAGGAGAAAAACGCAATCGATCAGCGGTACCAAGTCGATTTCGTGGTCGGCAAGCTGGAGCGGCAGGTGGCGTCGGCGCATGGCTGGACCTCCTGGGGGGTTGAACGCGGAGAACGTGAACGAGTTCACCGGTCGTTGGGCAGCTCTGCGGCAGGTGGCGAAAACGACACGTTGCTCTGGCCGGTCCGCGGTTAGTTTCGCTGGCAAGCGGATCAGGGCTATCCGCGGCGACGACGTGATGCGCACTCACTGATGGCATGGAGGCGGTATGAGCGGCAAGGATCCGATCGATTACACGCTGGAGATCCGCGACCTGGGGGCCAACGGCCACGAGGTCGTGGTGTTCGTCGTCAATGAAGGTGAGGATTGGTTGATCGTGCGTCGTGCCGATGTGGTGGTGACCAAGGACGGTCAGCCATTCGGGCGTCATGCGGTCGCCTTCATCAATCCTGACCCGTCTGGCGGACGACGTCTTGGCCAGTTCGAAATCGCCGAAGGCCACTTCCACCTCGCTCGTGACATGGACCACCGCCAACTCGATTTCACCGTCGATATCGATTACAGGTACGGTGATCACAACCAGACGCAGCGGCTGGAACGACGCGTAGAAACCAAGCGCATTACGCGCTGAGTGCCACGGCCGATGTTTGATGTCCAAGGCCAAACGCACACCTATGCGGGGATCCGCGACATTGGTGCCTCTGGGACAGCCAGCGGATCCAGATCAGGCAACGTGATCTGCAACCACCATGGCATCGGACATCGGCGGACATCGGCGGACATCGGCGGACATCGGCGGACATCGGACGGCCGCCTTGCGGCCCTGAGACCCGCCGCCACAACTGCTGCGCCCATGGATGTGTCCCCGTTCCTCGCCCTGCCTGCGGAGCAACTCACCGCACATCAGCCGCCAGCACTGCTGGTGGAGTGCGCGCTTTCCGTTGATGGAACCGGCGGACGCGTGCGGCTGAAGGCACACGATGGTCTTGACTGCCTGCAATTAACCGAGGCCTGTGCACAAGCGATGGCGGTGATCATGGGCTTACGGCTGCGTGGCGAGGGCCATGCCATGCAGGCCTCGGGCATGCTGGTCGGAGCCAAAAGCATGGTCATGGCCCGCGCTGCCCACGCTGGCGAAGTGGTGGAAATCAGCGCCACCCAGACCGCCGAACTCGGACCACTGCAACTCTACCAGGTCCGCGCGATGGTCGGCGAAGAGGACTTGCTCACCGGCGAACTCAAAGTCGCGCGTACCGGAGGCCCGGCGTGAAACGCATCCGCTCGCGCATCGAACCCGACTGGGACTGCCTGACCATCACCACGCCGGTACACTTCAGCGAGGTCGACTCGATGAAGATCGTCTGGCACGGGCACTACCTGCGGTACTGCGAAAGCGCACGTGAAGCCTACTGCGCTGCACGCGGTATGTCGTACGCGCAGATGGAACACGTCGGTTCGGTCGCACCGATCATCCGTTGCCAACTCGAATACCTGAAGCCCGCGCGTCAGGGCCAGTTGCTGACCGTACGCATCGCCCACGTGCCAGAGACTCATCCGACGCTCGACTTGTTCTACGAGATCAGTGGCCCCACCGGTGAGTTGCTATGTGTGGCTGAAACCACGCAGGTGTTCATCGATCTGCATGGCGTGCCATTCCTGTCGCCGCCGCCGCCGGTGGAGGCGTTCTTCGCCGCCATCGAAATCGCCCGTCGGGCGCAGCGGAGCGGGTGATGCGACCGACGCAGGATGCGGTGGCGGCCGTACGCGAAGCGGTCGCGGCTGCCGATGGTGCAACCGGTGTCGTCAATTTCGCTGCGGATCTACCGGTGTTCGCCGGGCATTTTCCAGGACATCCCTTAGTGCCGGGGGTCTATCTGCTCGCTGCCGTGGCAGAGGTCGCGCGTCGTTCGGGAGTGATCCAAGGCCAGGTGACGGCGATCATCCGCGCGAAGTGGTCGGCGCCGGCGTATCCCGGACAGGATCTGCGCATCGCGCTGACCAGTCGCGTGATCGAGGGTGGATGGCGTGTCGATGGCGAAATCACTGGACCAACCGGGCTGTGCGCGACCTGTCGCGTGATGATGGCTCCGTAAGCCGAGCCGTCTTCGTCATCAACCTGCTGCGATGCCGCGTGCGGTTGCGACCAACGGTTTGCTGATCACGCCGCGTTCCTTCATCACCACCAATAAGCGGGCCAAGGCATCCGGGCACAAAGTCCCAGGCCGTGGCCGTGACGGTTCGGCACCGTCGTGCATGCCGAGGATTGCGCGTGGTTGTAGTCCGTTCGTCAGACGCGCGGTGACCTGATCGACGCTCGCTGAACCGGTGTCGAGTGCACGGCAGCTCCAGGTCACGGTGCGTAGTCCCAGGCGTCCGACGACGAAACCGACCATCGGATTCTTCAGGCCGACCGGTGGCCGGAACAAGGTCGGTGCCGCACGTCCGGTCGCCTCACTAATGCTGGCGGCGCAGCGTTCCAGGTCGCGACGCAGTTTCGGCGGCGGCCAGCAGTTGAACCACCACGAATGCGTGTCGCTGTGCAGGCCGACGGCGTGGCCTTCGTCGACGATGCGCCGCACCAACGCTGGATGACGGCGGACGTTCTCGCCGATGACGAAGAACGTCGCCTTCTGACCGTATTGCGCGAGCAGATCGAGCACGACTGGTGTGCGTTCGGGATGGGGACCGTCATCGAATGTCAGCGCCACATCGTTGCAGTTCTTCGGCAGGCGCCACCACACCGGCATGTAGAGACTCGACCGCGGATTGACCACGCCCCAGGTGTGGATGCCGACCGCGGCGAGCGTGATCCAGGCGAGCGGTACCCAGCCATAAACCGGCGCGAGGCTGACCGCGGCGGCAATGAAGGGGACGTCGACGATCAGATGGCCGCGCATGGCAAGGTTCTAGATGCAGAATGCGGAATGCAGAATGCAGAATATCGCGGGGCCAGAGCACCGTGTGCACGCTCGGCGTTTTCCCTGGGGGCGTGGGCGGCCCGTCCGTGCTTGACGTCAGCGCGGGCGAGCCGCCCACGTCCCCAGGAGGAGACCTTGCCCATGACGCGTCCGGTGGTCAGGTAGCGCCATGCCGCTGCTGCGTTGGTTCGTTGCACTGTTCGTCCTCGGCACTGCCTGGGTCATGCTCGGCATTCCCGGCCTCGGCATGGTGCTGGCCACACGTGCGATGCCGACGATCACCTTGCCGACGTTGACGAAGGAGCAGGAAGCCGCCCTCGCGAGCGGCAGCGGCCGCGTGACCCTCGGCAAATGTTACCGCGAGCGCATTGGCGCCATCACTCACATCCACCTCGAAGGATCTCCGGCGGAACTGGGTTTCTACCAGGGCGTCCTGGTTGGCGACTCGATCGCGCGCATCGAAACCGAGATGATGGGCGTGTTCGTCGAGCGTGTGCCGAACTTCTGGGCCCGGCACCTGTTGCTCGGCTTGGTGAATTGGAACAACCGCGCGCTCGATTCGTATTTCCGTCCCGAGGAACTCACCGAGATCGCCGCCATCACCGAAGGCCATCGCCGGTACCACGATCCATTCTCGGCCGTGAGTCCGTCGTTCACCCGCGGCCTGCAATACCACGCGCTGCATGACATCAGTCAGTACCTGATCGACAATCCGCTGGTGCATCCGCCACAGGTCGGTTGCACCGCGGTGGCGACCGTGGGCAAGCGGTCGCAGGACGGCCACATGCTGGTTGGGCGCCTGTTCGATTTCGAAGGCGGCTCGTGTTTTGATCGCGACAAGGTGGTCTACACCGTGCGCGTGGATGGCGGCATCCCGTTCGTGTCGGTGGCGTGGGGTGGCATGGCCGGCGCCGTCACCGGCCTTAACGACGCGGGCTTGTGGGTTTCGATCAACGCGGCTGCCACCGACGGCCAAGCTTTCGTTGGTCGGCCGATCGTGATGACCGTGCGACGCATCCTGGAACGCTGTCACACCATTGATGAGGCACTCGCCGAAGTGCGCGACAATCCGGTGTTCGTCAGCAACGGCGTGCTGCTGGCCAGCAGCAAGGAGAACCGCGTCGTGGTGGCGGAGGTCGGCCCGCACGGCTTCGGTGTGCGTCCGATGACGGGTGACGCCTTGGTGCTCACCAACCATTTCCTTAGCGCGGCGTGGGACGCCGATCGCGCTAATGCCAAACGCATCGCCAACGGCACGACCACCAAACGCATGCAACGGGCGGAGGCGCTGCTCGCCCGGCAGGAGCAGCATTCTCCGGAATCGCTGCTGGAACTTCTGCGCGACCGTCGTGGTGCGGATGACGTCGATGTCGGCTTCGGCAATCGCGGCACCATCAACGGTTGGATCGGCGCGCACCTGGTGGTCGCGGACGTCACGCGCAAGGTCCTATGGGTCGGCGAACCGTGGCACGGCCTCGGTCGCGCGATCGCCTTTGGCATCGACGGCCCGGTGACGGACGCGACGCTGTCCGCGTCGCCCGATCTGGCGCAGCACGATCGTAACGCTGGCGAGTACCTGCGGCTGGAACGACAGGTGAACGACCTGCTGGCAGCGAAGCGCCAAGCGGAGGCGTTGCCGCTGGCCGAGCGGTTGGTGGAGCTCAACCCACACTTCTTCAACGCCCATGTGTTACTTGCCCGTGCGCTTACTGATCCGGCGAAACGGCGTCAGCACCTGGAGCAGGCGTTGGCGTTGCAGCCAGCTTACCCAGAAGATGAAGCGGCGATCCGGCGATTGCTCGGCGTTCGTTGAGTCAGCTGATTTTTGGATCAGCAGCAGGTCGACTGCCTTCGTTTGCCAGATCCTTGCCCACAATCGCCCCCGCCATCACAAACCCATCGATCATCGCACCGAGCACACCCGGATGGCCGATGCTCTGGCCGGCGAAAAAGAGGTTCTTCAAGCGACTGCGGCGCGGCAGTGGGTCGGTACCGATGTGACCGACGTCGTGCGACAAGCCCATGGCGGCACCGTTGCGCGAATGCACGTAGTCCGCCACCGACAACGGCGATGACGACCACACGCGACTAATGGTGCCGGCCAACTCCGGATGACGGGTGGTGATCGCGCTGAGGATTTCTTGTTCCCACGCGCGTTTCCACGCCTCGTAGTCCTCGGGTCGTTTGCCCTTCTTGCTGTCGCGCCACGCGGCGACCGCATCACCGGGCACCCACACCATCGCTTCCAGGTAGGGATGTTCGCAAGCCTCTTCGAAGTTGCTCGGCGCGAGGTAGTACAGATCGCTATCACCACGGATGCGTGCGAAGTGGTGACTACGACCGAGCGCCGCCGGTGGTTGCGACAACCCGGCGTAGACCAGCACCACGCTGGCGCTGTCCGGCGTATCGCGGATGCGTTCTTCGAGCGACGGGCGCATGCCGCCGGGGCCGGTGAGGCGCAGCACTTCCGCCGGATGGCAGGTAGCGAGGTAAAGATCGGCGGTGTGGCGATTGCCCTTTATGTCGACCACCGCGGTGACTTCCCGTTCGGTGAATTCGATATTGGTGACCGCACGATTCAGCAGCAGCGTGCCGCCGAGTTCCTTCAGGCGCTCGACCAGCGGCGTGATGATCGCCTCGCCACCCTTTGCGGCACGACAAGAGCCAGCGATCGAGGTACCGGCGAACGTCGCATAC
>Ga0105046_10017793_pt1 | contig 10854 bp, 10 predicted proteins | sample MAT03_FD_78385 | JGI IMG/M metagenome (GOLD analysis project Ga0105046, IMG submission 78385) | Freshwater microbial communities from Lake Fryxell liftoff mats and glacier meltwater in Antarctica - MAT-03 (megahit assembly) | ecosystem: Environmental > Aquatic > Freshwater > Ice > Liftoff...
ACCTATAGGCGTTATCATCAGATCGGATTTGCCAAGGGACCGGAGGGGAAGGATTTGTTTCATAAATAATTTGGTTCAACTGTTAATTTAGTGGGTAAATTTATTTTGCCGAAAGTCAGACAGGCTTAATCCAATTTCCGACCTCCGACCTCCGACTTCCTTCAACCAACTTTTTCGTCTTTGAATTTAACCGGATGCGATCTTTTTGATCATTCCGTTGAAAATAAAGCCATGAAAGGGTAAAACCGCATACCAATAGAGTCTGCCCGCCAACCCTAAAGGTCTGAATGTAGCTGTTTGAGTCAGGATATTGCGCTCATCAATTTTAAATTCCAGCCATGCTTCGCCCGGCAGTTTCATTTCGGCATACAGCAACAGTCTTTTTTCGTCACGATCCGCATAGAGTACTCTCCAGAAATCCAGCGCATCGCCGGCCGATATTTCTGTAGCACTTTTTCTACCTCTTCGCATTCCAACTCCGCCAGCCAGTCTATCAATAAATCCTCTTGATTCCCATAACCAATTCCCGTAATACCATCCTGTTTTACCACCAATCGACCAGATTTTGTTCACTGCAGTCTGGCTGTTGTTAACTTCGGTTTTGCGAACATCTTTAAAGCAACCATTTACCGGTATTTCAATAAACTGAGAAATCCCTTTTTGCAGCAGATCACTTGTTTGCGCATCTTTCCAACTCGACACTACCTGGTTTTGCTCAATTTTATCGAAAGCCAGTTTAATGGATGCGTCATAATCAATTAATGAAATCCCCAGCATGGAAGCTAAATTATTCGGTGAGCAGATTACTTCTACTTTCATGCTGTTTACCAGGTTCTTAGCTAAGGCAAATGATGTGGCTGTTACAAAATATAGCCAATAGGACGATATTTTAGGCGTCATTACCGGTACCACAATTATTCTTCTTTTCAGCCCTCTGATAGCAGCAAAGCGCAACAGCATCTCCTTGTAACTTAAGATATCCGGTCCGCCGATATCATAGCTTTTATTATAAGTTTCGGCGTTGCCGATAACGCCGGTTAAAAATTCGATAACATTTCGGATAGCGATGGGTTGGCATTTTGTGCCGAGCCATCGTGGAGTGATCATCACGGGAAGTTTCTCAACCAAATCGCGGATAATTTCGAACGAGGCACTGCCTGAACCCACAATAATGCCCGCCTTTAAAGTAGTAAGGGCAAAGGTTGATTCTGCAAGTATGCTTTCCACATTTTTGCGCGACGAGAGGTGTTTCGACAACTCCGCTTCATTCACAATGCCACTTAAATAGATTACCTGGCGGGCACTGGTGTTTTGTATCCTTTCACGGAAATTGGTGGCGCAAACCTGTTCCATGGTTTCAAAGTCGCCGGTTTGTGTTGACATGGAATGAATGAGGTAATAAGCGACATCAATGTCGCTGGGGATACTTTCAAGACTTTCTTTTTTCAGAAAATCAGCTTCAATTACGCTTAATTTTTCAGTGGCATATTTTTTTGTATTGAAACGGTTCTTATCCCGGACACAACAGACAACCTCATGGCCGTTTTGCAACAATACCGGTAAAAGTCGCCTGGCAATATATCCTGTAACGCCTGTGAGTAGTATCTTCATACGTTAAACTTTGAGTGACGACATCCCACCGTCAACATGAAATATCTGTCCTGAAATCCAGCTACTTTTTCCGGAAAGTAAAAATTCCGCCATATCAGCAATATTTTCAGGTGTGCCGGTTTTTTTTAAAGGATGACGCAGCGCATTGGCTTCCCGTTTTTGGTCGGTATTTAACAAAGAAGAGGCAAGCGGTGTATCGGTTAATGATGGAGCGATGCAATTTACGCGGATCTTTGGGGCAAATTCTGCTGCAAGGGCACGGGTTAAACCTTCAATTGCGCCTTTTGAAGCCGAAACCTGTGCGTGAAAAGGAAAGCCTGTTTGAACAGCAACCGTTGAGAATAATACAATGGAAGCATTTTCCGCTTTTTTCAATCGGGGCAATGCCGCCTGAATTATTTTAATGGCTCCAGTTACCTGAAGGTTAAAATCATTAACAAAATCTGCTGGTTTTATCCGTTCAAAAGGCCTTAAATTTATACTTCCGGGACAATACACCAAACCGTCCAGTGTATCGGGCAGAAAATCGAGTGAATTAATTTCGTCAAGTACATTCAGATAATGATAATCTGGTAAACCAGCATTGGTTTCAGGTTTGTTTTTGAAGTAAGTGGCATACACTCTATGCCCGGAATCAACCAATTGCTCTGCTAGTTTTTTGCCGATTCCTGAGGAAGCCCCGATGATCAAATAAGTTGACATCTGAAAAATGTATTAATTAGTTTAGAACCAAAGATATGAAAAGCTAACTCAAAGAAATATTTATTGTTGGCTGATTACTCTTCCCACTTAACCGAAACAATTACTTCGTTTCTCCTGTTGACTAATTGAAATGGTGGATTATATCCCAAAAACCGGGCATGTCCATAAGAGGTTATCCCTTTTTCCTTCAGAATATTGTGTAGCTTTTCCGAATAGTCTATCAAATCTTTATCAGATGCAAAACCTCCAAACCGGAGTACAGCAACATATTCATCCGGTGTTTTTTGTATGAGTACATTAGGGTCATTGGGTTTGGGAAGACTTTCCTGATTATATGACGATGGCATAACAAAACTCATACTCGAAACAGAATCATTGATGTTCATGTGAACCGGCGAAGTCATGGATATACTCGTATTCGTCTCATTGCCACCAAAAATATAGCCGGCCAATTTACGAAATCCCGGACCCGACAATTCCTTGTACGTTTTTGCATTCGAATTAATGGTTGCAATCGTTGCAGACGGGTAAAATCTGATTTCGAAATCCTTATCATTCAGGATAACGGTATATTTTTGTTCTTCGGTTTTGTTTGATGACATAATCGTGAAAGATTGAAACAGCACCACGATAACAATAGCAATGGTGGTTAAAACAATAAATGTTTTCATGTTAAATTACTTAGTTTCAAATATTAACAGTTGCAACTGAATTATGTTCAACATATTTAATGATTACTTAAACAATATTCTGGATTAAAAAAAGAATTTACTTGTATTTTGATATTCCTGAAGTTATAAGTGGGCACATTAAACCCAAATTTTTATAAGTTGGATTAACCCCAATATATCAAATCTATTGAATTAGGCGTTTAGTAAATATTTAATCTTAAGGGCAGGTATTCATAAGGTTAGAAGATAGAATAAGGTTTGGCGATGGGGTGGTTATGTCTAATTACTAAAGTTTTAAGAATAGATAAGGTTGATTCTGGAAACCAGGGACGGGCCCTTATTATTGAAGTCATACTTCTAAGTATATGACAAGGGGCAGTGGCTGAGTATTTTGCGGTGAAAATAATTTTAGTATTACACAATTAATTCCGCAAAATGTATCGAAGCCAAAAGGAGCACTTCGGCTCTTCTCAGTGACCAACTGGGGATAAGGGGAAAAAAGGGACGGGTGTCGAGGGATGTGGATAACCTTTGCTCTATGCCCTCCCGACGAAGTGGTCGGGCTTCCTCCGCAAAAGAGTGCGGGGCAAGCTGCTTCGCTCCATGTGCTCTTTGCTCTGTGCTCTGTGCTCTTTGCTCTGTGCCCCGTGCTCTGTGCCCCGTGCCCTGTGCCCTTCATGGCAGGCTTCATACCCAAATTGGCAAGATGCCTGATTCAAAAAATATATTGGTCAATAATATTGTCTATCAATGGTTTATGTTTTTTATACCCCTGTAAATAGGCAATAAAAAAAACCCTTTGGTTTCCCAAAGAGTTTTTTATTGAAATGAAAGTGGAATTATTTAGGAAGAACCACGCCATCAATTACGTGAACAATGCCATTGCTTCCTTTTAAATCGGTTGCTGTAACAAATGCAGATTTACCCGTTTCGTCAGTTAATTTAACTTTCCCTTTTTCGAGTGAGGCTGTTAATTTGCCTCCACTAACGGTAGTTAAAACTGCTTTGCCATTGCCACTTTTAATGGCTGCCATTACGCCGGCAGCATCAATATTACCGCTAACTACATGATAAGTCAGGATTTTGGCGAGTTGAGCTTTGTTTTCAGGTTTCAGTAAAGTTTCAACAGTACCTGCCGGTAGTTTGGCAAATGCTGCATTTGTCGGAGCAAATACTGTGAAAGGACCTGCGCCTTTTAAAGTTGCAACTAAATCAGCCGCTTTAACTGCAGCTACAAGGGTTGTATGATCAGCAGATCCTATTGCAATATCCACAACATCTTTTTTCTGGCTGAAAGCGCTCATTGATGTAATGGTAGCGATCAGGATTACAAATATTCTTTTCATGGTTTAGAATTTAAGTGTTTAACGATTTGAATTGAACATTAAACAGAATGTGCTTACTTATGTTCATTCGGATATAAAAGAAGTTTTCAGAATAAATGTTAAAATTTATAATTCCCCGGTGCAAGTGCTTCTGCCAATGCCCTGAATATAATTCCAGTCAAAGTTATTTTGACTTGCAACATCAGAAATCGCGGTTGCCTGGCTCGTAATTGGGTGAAGCATTTCGTCTGAAGCATATTTCCTTTTTCTTTATCAACATTCAGCACTTCTTAAAGATGTACTACATCCTTTTTTTAATTTGCAGTAAACTCTTATTTGTTCCAATTTTCACCGTATAGGAAATATAAGCGGTTACTTTGTGTTGTTTGATATTTCCTGGCTTCTATTGCTTTATTTTTTATTCCTGAACGAATTTATAATTGTGTCAACTTTCGATGAGGTATTTTTAACCAACGAATCGAGTTTTTTCAGCCTGGCATTTTCCTGATTAATTAACGAGTCGAGTTTCGTTACCTTATCAACCTCCGAATTAACAATGGAATCGAGTTGCTCTGCTTTATTGGTTATTTCATCAAGTTTCTCGTTAACTCTCCGGCTGGCCTCGCTGCATGAGGTGAACAGCAGGATTGTCAGAACTAAAGGCAAAGTAACTTTTATCAGGTTTTTCATGGTTTCTGTTTTTTAGTTGTTAATTGTTAGTTTATTACGACTGTTTGGGCCGTTTCAGTATGTATCTGGGTTTTGAATATACTGTTTTCAAAGTAAAACATGAATCATCATCAATTTTTTAATCTCTTAGGGAACAAAATTTTGAGCATTGGCGACAAAGCTATCACAACAAAAATAACAAAAATATACTCCGCATGTTTGATTACTGAAGGATTCGGTTTGCCAATGAATATCCCGGTGGAACAAGAGTGCCTGTCAAGGTTACTGCACTCAGGTATTGAAAAGTAAGAACTTCCTTAACGAGAATGCGCGACTTCGTCGCAATGTGGCAATCCTACCGGTGAGCCAACGTATCCTGTAACCAGAATCTGTTTGTTACGCGCAATCACACATCCGCTTCGCCCGCGGTCGCGGGTGGCACGTTTGGCAATGGTGCGCGATACTTCCCTAAAATATTCATCCCAGGTAGGGCGGATATAAGGTGTTTCAGGTTCTGAAGTCATTAAGGTGATTTTTGAAAACAGGTAAAAGTAGGAATTTCTCAGGAAGATAGTTACAGCAAATAGTCGGGCTGTGACAAGCTGCGAATTACTCGCGTAGCTTATTAGATAGCGTCGCTATGTTGTGCGCCAAAAACTGAAGTTCCTATATAAAGTCTTTGTTTCATGTGAAAAAGATAGTATAAATCAATGGAATTATGTCTGGTCTTCGGGGCCAGGCTCTTTTAAAACCTTGTGCATAACTATCGGCTCTACAATCCGTTTTTCGAAAAAACAAATATCACTCTTGTACCAGTTGCTTTCTGGTTTTCATCCAGCAAATCGGAAATGGTGAATGAATAATTGGTATCCTGTTTTTTATTGAAATAATTCAACCGTTCCTGTGCGAATTGTATCCCCAGCGACTCTTTCCTGAAGGTTTTTTTATCACTCATTTCCTTAGCTTTTTTTCGGCCAATGCCATTGTCTGTAATGGCAAGATGGGTGATATTTTCAGAAGAAGTTACATCAATGGTAATGAACTTTTCTCCTTCTTTCAGCATTAATCCGTGCCAGAGTGCATTTTCGATAAACGGCTGTAAAATCAAACCCGGCAGTTTGGTTGAACTTAAATTTGCATTTCCCGCACAATTAACGTTGAAGCGGATTGCATCATTGAAGCGAATATTTTCAATATTCATATACAGTTCAATAGTTTCGAGCTCTTCATCCAGCGAAACGCTGTCGGTGCGCGAACTTTCGAGAATCTTTCGTATTAGTTTGGCAAATTTATTCAGGTAATAAACCGCCTTTTCTTTGTTGTTGTCAATCAGGTAAGCTTTAATAGAATTAAGCGCATTAAAGATAAAATGCGGGTTCATCTGGCTTCGCAACGCATCGAGTTTTAACAGCGAGATTTCGCTTTCAAACGAAAGTGTAAGTGAATTTAACTTCTCTGCTTCGTTTTTTTGAAGTGCTGTTTTTAATTCGGAAATCTTTTCTTCCAACCGGATTTCTAATTCTTTTTGATAATTCTCTTTAAGTAATTGATTGGCATGTTGTTCCTCAATAATTATTTTTTGGGCATTTATTTTTTCGAGGTATAATAATTTCACTTTATAGCCAAGTCCCAGTATAAATATGGTTGATTCGATCATGATACCAATGTAAAAATACAGAATTGGAGAGTCGCCCTGGATTGGGTGATTGGATTTTATAAGAGCTATATAGGCAAAAACCTGATAGAAAATAACCCCGCTAATGATAAAATATTTCAGTTTATAAGTAAGTCGTACGGTGTTGTACAAGGCAGAAACTACAGCAATTGTAATCAATGGAATAAAACCGTAATTAAAGAAATAGCTGAAATACAAAGGATTACCCACCGCAATTGAAAAAACAACCAATGCTAAGGAAAAGATCATTAAAATTTGTAAGGATTTTATAAGCACCCGGGTGTATTTCGGGAAATAGGTTTTAAAATCCAATAACTCTTTATAGAAAAAGAATAACAATGAGTTATAGATTACCTGAATAAACCAGTTGAACGGGATATAACGGCTGTTGAGATACTCATTAAGTAATGCCTCCGGAAGCAAAGGGCTGTATTTAATAAGATAAACCAGCAGTAATATATTGTATAATCCATAGTACAAAAACGCTTTTTGCCTGGTTTGAATATAAATAAACGAGCATAATAATGAATAAATGATGAGTCCTGAAACTACAAATCCCCAAACTATCTGACCTACAAAATGCATATCGAAGCTCATAATTTATCTAAGAAAGTTGACTTTTTCTGCCTTGAAACCGGAATTTTTACCTGGTTGGAAAGCACTACATATTCATCGGTTTTATGAAATTCTTTTACTTTGTTCAGATTGATCAGGTACGAATTGTGAATCCTGAAAAATTGCAATTGAGCCAGTTTTTCTTCCATAAATTTTAGTTTCTGGCTCAATACAATCTTCTCTTTATTCTCAAGATAAATAGTGCAGTAATTGCCGTCGCTCTCGCAATAAATAATATCATCGGGATTGAGGAAAATCATTTTCCCGTCGTTGCTGATGCTTATTTTTTTCTGTGAAAACACACTGGATTGAAGTAGTTTCTCCAAAGAGCTTTCCAGCTTTTCGCTGATGGAGACACTGCTTTTTTGTTGTTCAATCTTGTTAAAACAGGCAATTAAATCATCTGAATCAATGGGTTTCAGTAAATAGTCGAGCGCGCTTTCTTTTATGGCTTTAATAGCATACTGATCGAAAGCTGTGGTAATTACAACGGCAAAGTTGCGCTTTGGGAAAAGCTCCAGGAACTGAAATCCATCCATATCAGGCATTTCGATGTCTAAAAAAACACAATCCACCGTATTCTTATTCAGGAAACTTACCGCATCCCTTGCCTTGGTAAAGGTGGCAACGAGACGAACATTTTTACAAAAGTTCCCGATTTCCCATTCCAGACTTTTTATCGCGCTGGGTTCATCGTCAATCAGTATTAAATCTATCATAATCCGGAGTATTAATTTATAAATGTACCTCAAATTATAAGAACATAACAAGTTAATGTACAAACGGGTCTTCTTTACTTACAAACAACCAAAACAGATGTACGGTTTGCGAATGAGCACATTTTCCTTCTTTTCCGATTATTTTAAGGTAAAAATTGAAAATTCCCCCATCTACACAGTATTCAACTCCAATCACACATTCGGAATTTATAGCGTTTTCTTTGACTTTACTTTTGCTTCAGTTTCATGCTAAAAGATTATCACATCAAAATACAAAATCTATGAAAAACTTTACCCTTTGTTTACTCTTTTTATTTTCATTGAGTTTCCGGCTGTCGGCACAAACACCTGGCACACTCAATCCCGCTTTCAGCCAAAATGGCTGGTATACCACTTATGGGAACAACAATGGATTTGGAATTAGCAGGGTCCTTATTCAGGCTGATGAAAAAATCCTGGTTTGTACCGAAGCATATTTCTCCAACGAGGCACACCAGGCTGTAGTTCTCCGGTATAAAACCGACGGCACTCCCGATCCGGATTTCGGCGGAGGCGATGGCATGGTGCGATCAAAAGATGATGCAGGTATAAATCTTTATACACGTGCCGCCGGCATGGCTTTGCAAAGCACCGGGAAAATTATTGTTGCCGGCGACCAGTTGTATAATTCCGAACGTATTTTTCGTTTACAGCCGGATGGCACGCTGGATGTAACTTTCGGCCTAAATGGCGTTGTTGATGTAAACCGGCCTAATTTGGAATTTATTTGCCATGTTGCCGTACAGTCGGATGATAAAATTATTGTTTGCGGAAAAGAAAGCCGGTTTGTCTCCGGTGTTTTAGAACCCCATGTTTTCCTATGGCGATTTACCCCCGATGGAGCCACAGATATGTCATTCGGAAATTCCGGGGTGGTTTCCTACAATTCGCAGGCATGGCTGGGTACTTTTGAAACGTACCTGGTTATTAACGATTTGATCGTTCTGCCAAGCGATGATATTCTGGTGAATCAATCGTTTACTAAATATCCGGATAATTTTGTAATGCTAACCAAATTGACTAACGATGGAGCGTTTGATACATCGTTTGGGGTTGCCGGACATTCTATCCACAGTATAAAAAACAATGATGGTAACTATACATTTTCAAGCTCTGCGGTTCAGGAAAACGGCTCGGTAATTTCCTTATTTACCACCCGCGACACCATTAATTCAACGTATACTGAATCTGTTTTTCGTGTAAATGCGCAAGGTCAGCCTGATCCTTCGCTAAACGTAAACATTGGTATCATTGGATCTTTTCCTGTTAAAACCGAACTATTTGTCTCGGGCAACCTATTCTACTATTGCCGTAAATCCGACAGTCAAACTGAAAATAGCTATAACGTGCTTCATTGCTACGATTTAAATGGCAATCTGGTTGCCGGTTTTGGCAACGCAGGTATTGCGGTAATCAATCAGAACGATATACCTGTTTCAGCAGCATCACCTACAATGGTAGTGGATAGCAATGGCGACATTTATTTAAGTTCCATAACCCCTGACCCAGGTAATTCTGATAACAAGCAGTTTTTAATTTCTCAGGTAATTGGTGCTGTGAACAATGTGGCTACAAATGACTATACGGCTACAAATGAATTTTCTGTTTATCCAAATCCTTCTTCCGGCTTATTTTATATTAACAATCACTCAAATACCTCTCTTTCTGTACAATTAGAAGTAAAAAACAGCCTTGGCCAGGTTGTATTTTCAGCAACGGATTTTACTATGAATGAGGCAATTAACCTCAGCAATATGGCGCCGGAAATGTATTTCATACAACTATCGGACGGTTCCAGACTACAGTCATTCAAAGTAATAAAAAATAAACAAACTAATTAAGCCAAAGACCATGAAAACAATCATTACCATAACACTTATATTGGTAAGTGCAATATTACAGGCACAGCGTTTTGACTGGGTTACCACTGCCGGATATTCCGGTGTTGCAAACGGCTCTTACGGAGCTCTTGCCATTGCACGCGATTCGCAGGGTAATTTATATACGCTTGACGGAGCCAACGGACAACAGGAGTGCCAGGGCGTAACCGCTGAACCTTTTTCGGGCGGCGTTACCACCTTTTTATATAAGTTTAACGTATCGGGGGAATTGCAGTATATTAAACCTATCGGGGGAAATTTCGAGCCTGTAAACATCCAGGTGGGTGAAAATGATAATCTGTATTTGTTGGGTGCTCTTGTGGGAAGTTCCGTGTTCATTGTTGATGGAGTTACAATTAACGGAATAGAAAACCGCAACTATATTCTTAAGTTCGACCCAAGTGGAAGCCTGCTTTGGAATGTTCCCAATAATGAGAGCTTCGGCGGTCATTCTACGGCTTGCATGTTGCAGTTTTACGACAACCATATTTATTTTCAGTCGGGGAGATTATCCATTACCAAACTGGACACAAACGGCCAATACGTTTCAACCCTAACAGCTGATTCTTTTATCCCCAACACTGCAATTAACGGTATATATTTTAAAGGTTCAGGCATTTTTTCAAATGGTGATTTGCTTTTTACGGCAGGTGCACGCGGCATTTTAACGTATGATACCATTACACTGGTTCCGATTGTAGTAGTAGGTTCAGTATCGCTTCTGATGCTTCGGACTTCCGATAGTTTAACCGTTACCTGGGCGAAATATGTGGATGGCATGGGTGATCCTGCTGAAAACTTTATTCCGGTAACCATTGGAAACGACGATGGCATTTATGTTGGTGTTGAAGTAAATTCGACTCTGGTAGCAGGTTCCGATACGCTGGGGCCAGGCACGGATGGGATATTAAAGTTGGATGAAACCGGAACCCCCGTTTGGCTCAAATC
>Ga0105046_10017794_pt1 | contig 10854 bp, 8 predicted proteins | sample MAT03_FD_78385 | JGI IMG/M metagenome (GOLD analysis project Ga0105046, IMG submission 78385) | Freshwater microbial communities from Lake Fryxell liftoff mats and glacier meltwater in Antarctica - MAT-03 (megahit assembly) | ecosystem: Environmental > Aquatic > Freshwater > Ice > Liftoff...
CCTCATTGAGGCCGCACGTAATGCCGGCGGTCCGGACAACATCACCGTTTTGATCCTGCAAGTGTGAAGCCCGCCGTAGCACTTACGATAGCCGGATCGGACCCCAGCGGTGGCGCAGGTATCCAGGCAGACCTTAAAACTTTTCACCAATTTGGTGTCTACGGCGAAGCTGTTATTACACTCCTCACTGTCCAGAACACAGTGGGCGTAGACGACGTCAGAATTCTCGAGCCTCACTTTGTAGCCGCCCAGCTTCAGGCCGTCCTCGACGACATCCCCCCCGGCGCGGCCAAGACCGGCGCACTCGGCAGCGTCGAAATGGTCGAGCGCGTGGCCTTTGAGGCAGCCGCCTTCACCTTCCCTTTAATCGTAGATCCTGTGATGATCTCAAAGCATGGCGCGCCGCTGATGGCCGCCGAGGCCCGCCTCAAACTGGTCGAGCTTCTATTGCCGGCTTGCACACTGCTCACCCCAAACCTCCACGAAGCCGCCGCAATCACCGGCCGGCCTGTCGAGACGATAGAGCAGATGCGCGACGCCGGCCTCGCCATGCTCGATCTGGGCGCCGGCGCAGTTCTGCTCAAGGGTGGACATCTGGTGGGCATGGCAGTGGATCTGCTGCTCTGGCACGGCGGAGATCTGGAGTTGCCAGCAGAGCGTATAGACACTCCCCACACCCACGGGACAGGCTGTAGCTATTCCGCTGCCATTACGGCGCTCCTGGCCCGCAGAGTGGGGCTGGAACACGCCGTCAGACAAGCCAAACGATGGATCCATAAAGCCATTGCCACGAACCCGGGCTTGGGACGTGGCAATGGGCCGGTAAATCACTTTACTCCGATCAAAGACTAGAACGTAAGTTTAAGACCCAACCGGAGCATACGGTCTCCGTTCGGTTCGCGGCCACCGGCGTTGGTGCTGGTCACTTCAAAGACGCCACCAGTAAACTGTCCAGCCGCATTCGTGATCCGGTTGTTAATGCCAGCCGATGGGTTGGCAAACTTCGGCGTGTTCGTCCAGTTGAACAGCTCTGCCCGGAACTGTAGATTGATCTTTTCCTTGATCTCAAAACGCCGGAACACGCCGAGGTCTGTGTTGACGAAATTCGGGCCACGCAGGCTATTAAAGCCGGCACTGCCAAAGCGGGGTTCCAGCACTCGCTCAAAGGCAAACGGGTCATAGTAAGGAGTGCCACGGCCGATGCCGCCTAGCACCTGCACTTCTTGCTTCACCTGTTCGGCACGCTGCGTGCTGCCAGGCAGACGCAGACTCCCACCGTCTGATGTCACACGGACTGGCGTTCCCGTCATAAAGCTCGAAAGTGTGTTGATCTGCCAACCACCTGCCAGCATGTTGACTGCTTTGTTGCCCACAAACTTTTTCCCTTTGCCAAATGGCAGTTCGTAAGTAGCGGTGAACTGCAGGTTGTGTGTTCGATCAAAGTTGAGCGGCACATAGTTCAAGCGCGTGTGGGCTAGTGCCGGTACCAGCGGGCCACCATTGTTGTCTTCATTGCAACACCAACCCATCGCTTTCGACCACGTATAGGCAACGTTAGTCTGCAGTCCGCCGGAGTATCGCTTCGTAATCGTGGCTTGCATTGAGTGATAGTTGTTATCTCCCATCGGGCCAATCAGGCTGGTCTCAACCGCCCGCCCAAATCTCGGAAACAATGGCTGGCCTGCCTGGTCTGCTCCGATCACTTGACCGGCATTCAGATTAAGCCGTCCAGATACGCGTACCGCCCTGCTGGCCACATAGCCGGCTTGCGTCGACCAGTTGTTGCCCAGGTCACGCTGTACGGTGAAATTGTAATTAAGAATGTAGCTGCGCTTGAATTCGTCGCCTGTCGTGTTTACGGCGTAGTTTGCCGGCATCGCGATACGGCCATTGTTGTTAATGACGGGATCGGGAAGCAGCGGCAAGCCCTGGCTAAAGGTCGTCGCCCAGCCAAGCGCTGCTGGTGCCAGATTGAAGGCCGCCAGAATCGGGTAATTGGTACGCAGCGGACGCGCCAGATTCCAGGGATCCCAATTGATCCCAAACCCGGTGCGAATCACGGTCTTTTCGTTCATGCGGTAAGCGATGCCAAGCCGCGGAGACAACAGGATCTTGGCCACCTTGGTGCCACAATCACGACGCGTCCCACCAAGGCCGCAAGCAATCATTTCGTTCGTTGCAAAATCATAGCGCTCCGTGCCACGATCCCCTTCACGCCAAGGCATTGGGAAGCTTTCGATACGCGTCCCGTAAGAAAGGGTAAGCTTCCTGTTCACCTGCCATTGGTCACGAACGTAAAAGCTATACAGCGTTGTCTTCGTGCGATAGATATCCGGCACCTGAAGAATACGGCCACCACCATCGACAAGGCCAAGAAGATAGGTACCCATTGAGTTGAAGTTGTTGCCCGCCGCCACGTTGCCGTTATCGAGTCGAAGCTGCGTCGGGCCTTGGCCGAAGTTCAGGCGACCCGCCGCACCACCTGACGCACCAGCAAATTCTGGCTGTGTGTGGTTCAACTGTAAGTGGTAAATATCCATTCCAAAACGGATGTTGTGTGTTCCCTTCATCCAGTTAGCATTGGCCACATATTGAAATTGTGGGTCGGTGCGGTAATACGGCATATAATTTTCCGTCGAACCAAATGCAGAAAAGCCGCCGATGCCAAATCCAGGGTAGCCAGATTCGAAAAAGCGCTTTCCGTTCGTCCCTGGAATTCTCAGCTCGTCCACTCCAAGATTCCTACCGAGGCCCGGTTGTTCGATGTTCGTATCCATCAAGGTATAACCGAAATAGGCGTCAACCAGGAAGCTCGGATTCACAGTGTACGTCGATGCAAGCGTGCCGCTCCAGGTAGAGCCGAAGCCCTTGCCGGGGTTCCCAAAGGCGATCGGCCCGCCGCCGATCGCACCGAATGCAGTCGGAGCCGTTAGATCAAAGCTCAGCCAGCTCAATCGCGCAAACGACGTCCAGCGGTCATTGATGTTGTAGTTGAATTTGCTGTCCATCGTCTTGCGATCAAAGGCCGCCTCGCCCAGTGCAAAAAAGTTGTTGTTCGGCACTCCGCTCGGCGCCGGGTTGTTTTCTTGCGGTAAACGTTGCATCAACAAGGCCGCCGTAGGATGGATCCGCGAAGTCGGGATGATGTTGCCCGGAAACGCAATGCGGCCAGTCCCGTTGGCCGCCCCGGTAGACGGATCATACACGGGCAAGGTTGAGGTAGACAGGTTTCCAGCGCGCATCATCTGGGTTGGAACGGTCTGGAGTGCACCTGCAAAGCGCCGGTCAGTTGAGTTTTCAAAGCTACCAAAGTAGAAGAGTTTATTCTTGATGATCGCTCCACCCAGGCGGCCACCGTATTGGTTAGAGACAAACTTCGGGTTCTGCTGATTGGCGGGCAGAAAGAAATTGCGCGCCTGTGACCAATTGCCCTGATGGTAATGAAACAGAGCCCCGGAGGTCTTGTTCGCACCAGACCGGATGCTCACGTTCACCGACGCGCCACCAGCAAGTCCTTGCTCGGCATCAAACGTATTCGTGACGATGTTTACACTCTCGATCGATTCCAGGGCTGGCACGTAGCTCGCTACGTGCGGCAGCCAGATGTTCGTCGCACTGGCTCCATCAATACGGGTATTGTTCGAAGCAGTATTGTTGCCGTTGGTCTGCCACTGCATCGCCCGCGATGGATTCGATGGTACCGAGTGGGGTGTCGACGGAGGCGAAATACCAGGAATTGTCACAAACAGTGCCTGGTAGTTCCGGCCATTGGCCACAGGCAGTTCCGTAAGTGTCTTCGAGGTAATCTCCGCCCGCACTTCCGATCGGTCCGTCTGCAGAACGGCGGCATTCGCTTCGATCGTCACAGACTCGCTTACCTGACCGACGGTCAGTTTCAGGTCAACGCGCGTCAATGTGTTGGCAGTGATTTCGATATTTTCCTGGCGTGACACACGAAAACCCTCTTTGCGGACTTCCACAGCGTAAATACCGCCCTGGATCGTTGAGATGCTAAAGCCTCCCTCTGCATTGGAGATAGCCGTACGAGTCACACCCGTTTCTTTACTCTTGGCGGTGATGGTCGCACCGGGGATGATTGCGTTAGAAGCATCACTCACTGTGCCCACAATAGAGCCGTACAGCGTTTGGCTGAAGCTGGATGAAACTTGCGTCAGTAGAATCACGACGCACAAAAGAATAGACCGCATTTGGAAACCTCGTCAGAAAAAATTGTTTCGGTGTTGCAACTGAAACCTAGATTAGTGAGACTGTATCACAACGTCGTCAAGAAGGAAAATCGGTTCGGACGGGGTCCAACTTTAGGGTCATGGCTCTTGAGCCAGATTTTCTGTCCCTGAAGAACTTGATGTTTAGAATTCTTTAGGTCCAGGGCAACCCAGATTTTTTGAGGCAGAATGAAATCACGTTGTGGGCTGGCTTCAATGAGTCTTCCTAACGCCGCCAGATCTTTAGCCAACACCGCATCCACTTCCGGGCCAGGCGAAAGCAGAAACTCATCGACAGATTTTGCGATACCGCGCTTTTCAAAATCGAGAACTCCGTTCGGAGCCAGATGTTCTGTAAGAAATATGTAGCGCACCGTCGCCCCAGGGCTCAACGTCATCCGTAGCTGATCGTCCGGGTCCAGGTGAAGCACTTCTCTGCCCGAAAATTGGTTTGATATTGGCGGTTGCGACTGAGCCTCAGGCCAGGCCAGCACACCCACTAAAGCGAGCGGGGCGAAGCCCCAATGAATCCACCCACGATGGCAAAGTAACAACGCCGGGGCTAGCGGTACCAGGTATGTCGTGTTGCGATAGCTGTAAGCAAAAATCGCAGTAACCAAAACAGCGCTCCAAACCAGCCATGCCCGCTCCCAGCGCCGCATCACCAGAGGGATGGCCAACGGTATCAGGTATGCCAACCGGGGCAGATAGTAAGAGACCGCGCTGTCTGTACTGGCCTGTATCGGCGCTTTAAAAGCATAACCAAACAGTTCAACTCCCAGGTATTCTGCCAGAAACCAATCATGATTGGCCGCAACTTGATAAAGGTGCCAGGGCAGGGCAACGACACCCAACATCACGCCAGCTTCCATCCAGCGCTTGAGCGGTGGCCGTGTCCAAAGAAACAGCGCTAGCGGCAGCACCCCTGCAAACCACTTCGTCATAATGGCCAACCCAACAAGCGCTCCAACCGCAGGTGCCCCCCATCGCGAATTCAGCTTAGGGTCTTTCGCAAACTGCAGCACCGCAAGAATATAAAACAGAGTCAACAAATCGTCCATCAACAACAGCCCCGCCCGCGCCCGCCAAATCGAAGTGGACACGAGCAAGAGCCACCCCACCGGCCCTGTGTACTTGTAGAGAATCGTAAGCGTCGCCGCCGCAGCCAAAATGCTTGGCAGCCTTACCGCCCAGGCGTGCGTACCGAAGATCGTAATCGACGTCGCGCTCAGCCACTGCAGCAGCGGCGGCTTCACGAGCAACGGTCGCCCAAGAAAACGCGGTGTAAGCCAATCCTCGCCGTAAGCCATCCTCAGCGTCCCATGCGCATAAAGCGCTTCATCTTGAGCAGGCGTAGCCAGTATCGGATCTAAAGCAGCCGTAGCGATTTGTGTGTGCGGGCCGCCCGGCACCAGCGTAGATACAAAGAAGACCGCGCCAAGCGCCCAGCCGCTAGTTGCCAAATGGCCGGACGTAGACAATTTCCCCAGATTCACGCTCTGGCAGGTTAACACTGACCCCACTTCGCATCAATTGCTCGCCCGTCATCGTAAGGATACGAGCATCATCTGCAAAGCTCACACGGTATGTGTGTCGGGCAATAAGATCCCGAAGTCGCAACGTGTATCGATCCAGCACCGTGGCATCCCGAATGACAACCGCAATCGCTTCGTCTAGCGCCGGATTGTAACTCTGTATCGCATCGGTCCGGCCTAAGGCCGGGCGTGACGATAGATGCAAAACCTTGCCGTGAGTGATGGAGTTGCGCATCTGTTTGTATCTCGCAATCTCGGCACCAAGAAAATCAAGTTCAATCGATTTCAGCTCATCCAGGCGATTCATCAGAATCCAGGGCCCCCCAAACATAAAACTGCGGGTGTTGTAGTCTGTCATGTCACCGCTGGGCATGTACCGGTCCGTATACCGGGGCGAAAAGGGAAAGCTGGCACCAAAAAGTCCTTGACGGGAACCAAGCGATCCAGAAGCATCATTCGTAATCGACGTCACATAGTTGCGCACCATGCTGAACGTCATCATGTTCCCGCCATTAGCGCAATTCTCCCAAACCACACCCGGGGTTTGTGCCTGTATCTCCCGCAGAATACGGTTCAGCCCTTCGTGGCCAGCATAATTCCAGTCACGCGGATCGTTACTCAGGCCAGTATTTGTGCACTGTTTCACCATCGTCTGGCCGTCCTGTAGAACCCAGTCCACGTTAAAGTCGCGAATGATTCTCACGCCTTGCTCGATCACCCAATCCTGCACCGGCTTATGCGCCAGCGCCAGCGATTTTGCACCATGGTAATTGTAATTTGTAGAACAGGCCCACTCCGGGTGGTCTCGCAGCACTTTAGAGTCCGCCATAGCTTCGCTGATGACGTAATGCAGCCCAAATTTCATGCCCTTGGAGTGAACATAGTCTGAAAAAGCCCTCATCCCAGAAGGGAATTTTCCCAGGTCTGCTTCCCAATCGCCCATTTGTTTGGCCCAGCCAAGATCGACAATAAAAAGCTCCACTCCCCGTGCAGCGGCAAGATCTGCCTCCCGACGGAGCTTCACTTCATGAATCTCTTTTTCATAGCCCCAGCTATCCCAGGCGATGTAAGGAAACTTCTCATCCGGGACGTTCGGCGCAAGCGCGGTTTCTGCATAGCGTTGTGTACGGTATCCGGCTTCATCCCAATCCCCTACATAAATCCCGATAAAAGCAGCTGGCGCATCGAACCAATCCTGAGAATCAACAGGATGGAATAGCCCAAAGGGGCGCACCCCAATATCCAGATTGTCCTGTTGCCGTTGGATGATGACATCGGCGCGGCCATCAAATTCCCAACCGGCAATCATTCCCGCGTTATCAGGCTTGGCGATAGCAAACCACGTACACTGCAGCCCTCCAGCGCCCGTCTGCATCGTCACCCTCTCCAGAGGCTGGTCAAGCACAGTCGTCAGCGGCTCAAAGTTCCGGCCAGCACCAAGAACACTCCACTGATTCACCCGGAAAACCCGGTAATTCACCTCTTCACGCTTCGGCATGTAAGGCAGAATGTTATTGGCTCGAAAGAAGACTCGATTGCCTCGAAGGTTCTTCACCCTTAGCTGCTGATGAAGAATCGGGTGCCCTGGATGGATCTCAAGCAGCACTTCAAACTCAAACTGGTCAGCCAGATCATGAAAGCTGATCGCCAGCCCCTTGCCGCCATTTCGAACCGCATATTCCCGCTGTCCCGTCAGCCGCAACCGCGTCCTGGCGTTATAGGTGGTGTTATCGATGCGCACATCAATGGGGCTCGACGGCGCAGCGGTCGTAGCTTCCCAAAGAATGTTCCCAGTGGAATCCGTAAAATCCTGCCACTGAAAGAACGTGTCTGCCTCCATCCGGAAGCGGGCCCGAAACTGGTCATTCCCAACGGCCCAGCCACTTTCCGGGCTATAGCGAAAGTAAACAGGATCTTCGACTTGAGTTTTGAGAGATGTCAGCGCACCAAACAACAAAAGCCCCGCTACAATGCGCAGGCTAATACTTCGCGACGCTGGGATCCACTGTGTCACTCCAGGCTAAGATTCCACCTTTCATATTTCTAACCCGAAGATAGCCGCTTAGTTTCAACAATTCAACAGCTTTTGCACTCCGCATGCCACTCTTGCAGTGACAAACGATGTTTGCGTCCTTCGGGAGCTCACTCAATCTATTCGGCAATTGTCCCAAAGGAATTAGGGTTGCTTTAGAAATAGACGCAATTTGGTGTTCGTGAGGTTCCCTAACGTCCACAAGAATAAAGTCTTCGCCTGAGTCAATCATCTGTTTGACCTGAGTTGGTTCTAAGTCCGATGTAGAAACTGCGGCCACAACCGGCTCGTCCGGGATACCGCAAAACTGCTTGTAATCAATCAGTTCCTTGACGACGCTGCACTTGCCAGCAGGGCAGTCCGGGTTACGCCGCAGTTTCAGCTCTCTGAACTTCATATTCAGAGCATCGTAAAGCATCAGGCGTCCCTTCAGCGTTTGGCCGATACCAAGGATAATCTTGACAACTTCAGTTGCCTGTAACAACCCCACCACGCCCGGCAAAATCCCAAGCACTCCACCTTCCGCACAACTCGGCACCAGCCCAGGCGGCGGCGGTTCTGGATACAGGCAACGGTAACAAGGCCCGTCGTCCGTAGCAAATACCGAACTTTGACCTTCAAACCGAAAGATAGACCCATACACGTTTGGCTTATTCGTCAGCACGCAAACGTCGTTCACTAGATACCGCGTCGGAAAGTTATCCGTGCCATCGGCAACAATATCGTATTGCTCCACGATCCCTCTAGCGTTCTCGCTCGTAAGTGGCACTTCATGCTTGACGACATTCAGGTTCGGGTTGATATCCAGCATCGTCTCAGCAGCAGAATCAATCTTCTTACGGCCAATGTCCTTGGTGCCATGAATCACCTGCCGCTGTAGGTTCGATGCATCCACAACGTCAAAGTCAACCAGCCCAATCGTGCCCACACCCGCCGCGGCAAGATACAGCGCCATCGGCGCACCCAGGCCGCCAGTGCCCACCAGCAGCACCTTGGCGTCCTTCAGTTTGATCTGGCCCTCCATACCCACTTCAGGCAAAATCAGATGCCGCGAAAACCGCCCGATTTCCTCGTTAGTAAGTGTTGTAGCCATAACCTAGCGGCCTCCGGCAATGCTCGGGATGATCGATACAGTGTCGCTCGCGGCTACTTCTGTCGCTTCCTTGGACAGGTACCGAATGTCTTCGTCATTCACGTAAATATTTACAAAGCTGCGCAGCTTACCCTCGTCGTTATAAAGATTTTTCTTCAAATCAGGGTGTGCACTTGTCAGCGCGCCAAGCAATTCACCTACAGTAGTGCCAGCGGCTTCCACCGTATCGGCACCGCCAGTAAACTGCCGCAATGGCGTCGGAATCAGGATTTTGGGCATAAAAGCTCCTCTTCAGTACTGACCGTTTGATCCACATCGACGCGAAAGCATTTTGCATCGCAAACTTCGCGAGACCGAACACTCATCACAACGTTGGAATAGAAGGGCCAATGATTTTTTAAGTCAGTTTCAGAAAAATAAGCGGCTTCGTCCGGGTGCGAGTGAAAAAACCCCAACACGCCAAGAGCCAGCTCTCTACTCTTGCGTTCGGCCGCGATTTGATCTTTGGGATCGATCAGAAAGCGGTCTTTTTGTTCACCCTCGTAAGCATTCTTAGCAGCCACGGCAAGCAGCGCATGGCGTTTGCCATCCGTTTCACTGCCAATCAAGATGCCGCAGCACTCGTTGGGGTAACAGCTTTGCGCGTGTTCCACCATAACGGCCCACGCTTCAGAAGAAATTTCAATCATGCCAGAAGGGTTCGCTCAAGTATTTGGCAGCCCCATCACAAAGGATAGTAACCACCACTCCAGTCTCGCCTTTTTCCGCCATCGCCGCTGCTACTTTAGTCGCGGCAACCACATTCGCTCCCGCAGAAATGCCCACCAGCAGCCCCTCTTCGCGGGCCAGCCGCTTGGTCATGGTGTAACAATCTTCGGTTGCGATCCACAGGTTATCGTCGGCCAGAGACTCGTCATAAATTCCCGGTACGATCGCCGTCGGCATGTGTTTGGTGCCTTCAATGCCGTGAAACCCTTGATCCGGTTGGGCTGAAATGCACTTCACCAGCGGTAGATCGCGTTTGAGCCTCCGTGCGATTCCAGTAAAAGTTCCACTCGTCCCCAGCATCGCCACAAAGTGCGTCACCCCAAAACCCGTCTGATTCAAGATCTCCGGGCCCGTCGTCTCAAAGTGAGCCTTCCAGTTTGCAGGATTGTTGTATTGGTCCGGGTAAAAGTAAATATCCGGATCCTTCTCGTATACTTTGCGGCACTCAATAATCGCCCCGTCAGAGCCAGCCCCAGGATCGGTCAGAATCATATCCGCGCCATATGCCTTGAGGATCGCCTTACGCTCCGGGCTCGCATTTTGCGGCAGGCAAAGCCGAACCTTATACCCAAGAGAAGCGCCAATCATGGCATAAGCGATGCCAGTATTGCCGCTGGTAGCATCGAGAATCGTACGAGACTTCGTCAGCCGCCCGGTACGCTCCCCATCCAGAATCATATTCAGGCCCGGCCGATCCTTAACACTCCCGCCAGGATTCAGAAATTCAGCCTTCCCAAGGATCTCGATCCCAGGAAATTGACTGGAGATAGCAGGCATTTGAAGCAGCGGAGTATTCCCAATTGCCTCCAGTAGAGACTCGCCGTTATTGCGTTTATGGAAAGCTGCGGCTTGCACGGTTTGACCTATCCCAAAAGATACCACAGTTGTCGCTAGGGATTATGTAGATTAACCACCTGCGCCGCGCTCCGCGGGCCATCAGCAACTAAAAAAGCACTTGCTCCAATATGAAGCGGAACCTCCAAGATCGATTCTCCCACCCGGTATTCCGATCGTGTTCGCGCTGGCCTTGATCCCCCAGCTCAAGTAACCGCAGAGATCGATTGCGTAATCCCAAGCGGAAAACGAAAACTAACCTGCCAATCCACAGCCGACTTTGCGTAAGCGTCCCAGCAGTAAAGTCAACACCACCTGTATGCAAGACAAATTCGCTACGTGAGCCAAAAGAATCAGGCGCGCGAA
>Ga0105046_10017795_pt1 | contig 10854 bp, 10 predicted proteins | sample MAT03_FD_78385 | JGI IMG/M metagenome (GOLD analysis project Ga0105046, IMG submission 78385) | Freshwater microbial communities from Lake Fryxell liftoff mats and glacier meltwater in Antarctica - MAT-03 (megahit assembly) | ecosystem: Environmental > Aquatic > Freshwater > Ice > Liftoff...
CCTCGCTGAAAATCGCCATCGCCGGCTGCATGGCCCAGCGCGAGCAGGGCGAGCTGCTCAAGCGTTGGCCCCATGTCGACGTGGTGGTGGGCACCGACCAGTTCGCCCGGCTGCCCGAACTGATTGAGCGCCTCGACGTCACCGGCCGCATCGCCGCCACCGACTTCGGCGATTGGGAGGACGACCACGGCATCAACGCCGTACGCGAACCCGGGGTCAACGCCTACGTACCAGTGATGCGCGGCTGCAACTACAACTGCACCTACTGCGTGGTGCCCTTCACCCGTGGACGCGAGAAGTCACGCCAACCCGAAGCCGTCGAGGAAGAGGTCCGCCGTCTGGTTGGACAAGGCTTCAGGCAGGTGACCCTGCTGGGCCAGACCGTCGATGCCTATGGCAAAACGCTCGGCGATGGCACCAACCTGGCCGGTCTGCTGCGCCGCTTACATGCCATCGACGGCCTACTGCGTCTACGTTTCGTTACCAGCCATCCCAAGGACATCACCGACGAGTTGCTCGACACCATCGCCGAGTTGCCCAAGGTTGCGAAGCACCTGCATGTGCCGGCCCAGTCCGGGTGCGACCGCATTCTGCGCCTCATGGGTCGCCGCTATGGTCGGGACGAGTACCTGCGTTTTGTCGAACGGGCACGCAGCCGCATCCCCGACGTCGAACTCCTCTCTGATTTCATCGTTGGATTCCCAAGCGAGACCGATGCCGAATTCCAGCAGACCGTCGACCTGATGGAGCACGTCCGCTTCGGCGGCTCCTATGTCTTCACCTACTCGATGCGGCCGGGGACCTCGGCCGTCCGCCTGCAGGACGATGTGCCAGAAGAGGTGAAGAAGCAGCGCTGTAACCGTCTCTTGTCGCTGCAACTCACCCACCAGAGCGAGCAGTACCAGGCGATGCACGGCCAGACCGTCGAGGTCCTGGTTGAAGGCGCCAGCAAGACCGATCCAGACATGCTCCATGGCCGCACCACCGGCAACCGTAACGTGGTCTTCCCCCGCGCTGGCCGCGATGGCCTGATCGGCACATTGACCCCCATCCGCATCGTCCGCAGCACGCCACTGACGGTCTTTGGCGAGGCCTGATGGACCCTCGGGTCCGGCCTCCGACCCGCATGTAAGGAATCCGCAGGATCCGCGACCCATGAACATGCTTGCGTCCATCCATCCAGCCACCCGTTTCCTGGTCTGCGCCGGCAGCACCCGCGAGCGACTCGACCGGGTGCGCGACTGGGGCAACATTTTCACCGGCGGCACGGGTTTCGACATCGCGCGAGCCCTGGCCGCCTACGGACCTGTCGACTTGGTGACCAGCAACCGCGAGCATCTCGCCCTGCTGCGCAGCGGCGTCCTGGCAGCGCATCCGATCCACGGTTTCGCCTTCCGCGCACACGCTGACCTGCGCGCCAAACTTGCTGAACTCATCCCCACCGGCGGCTATGCCGCCATTTCGATGAGCGCAGCCGTATCCGACTACACGCCGGTTGGCAGTTTCGCGGTGGTCGACCGCGAGATGCTCGACGATGGCCAACAGCGATGGCTGGTCCGCGATGTCCAGGCAGGCAAAGTCAGTAGCGGCCATGGCGATATCGCGGTCGCCGGCAAGCAGACCGAGAAGCTGATCGATCTAGTGCGCTCGACCTGGGGATTCGCCGGCTTGCTTGTGAAATTCAAGCTGGAGGTCGGCATCGACACCGCCGCTCTGTTGGCAATCGGCGAACGCAGCCGTCAGACCAGCCGGGCCGATCTGCTGGTCGCCAACACGCTGGAGATGGTCGAAGGCGACCGCCCCGGCGCCTGGTTGCTTGGCGACGGGGAACCGCGCTGGACCGATCGGCGCGACTTGGCGACCAGCCTGGCCGGCCTCGTCGCCAGTCGGCTTCGCATCCAAGCAACTGAAGTACCTCGGCGTGGACTGGCGGGCCAGCTGGCAGAATCCTGCCGCGAGCGTGCCGCGCTGCTGCATCAGATCAGCCCGGCAGTCTATGCCGATCGCAGCCGGGGTTCGTCGGTCGGCGAGCATGTTCGCCACGGGCTCGACCATCTGCATGCCATCATCAACGGACATGCCAGCGGACTTGTCGATTACGATATCCGCCGCCGTGGCTGGGCCGGCGAGTCGGACTCCACCCTGGCAATCGGCGAACTGGACGGGCTGGCCACGCGTTTCGACGCCATCCCACCTTCCGAGCTGCTGCGCCCGCTGGTCGTGCGCTGCTGCGTCAGCCCCGATCAGCCAGCGGTCGAACTGCCCACCACTCTGGCCCGCGAGCTGCTGTTCGCGCTGTCGCACGAGACGCATCATGCGGCGATCATCAGCCGGCTGTTCGAGGACCACGGCGTTGCCGTCCCGGCTGGGTTCGGTGTCGCGGCAAGCACCATAATCCATCGCGCCAGCTCATGTGCAGCCTCAGCCTGATCCGTCCCGCTTCCGGGATCCTGCGGATCGTGATGCATCGGGATGAAGCGGATACGCGACCGGACAGTCTGCCGCCCGTCCTGCGCAGCTGCGGGTCCATGCCAGCCATCGTGACCGTCGATGCCCACGCCGGAGGCGCCTGGATTGGTGCCAATGCCGCTGGCCTGGTCGTCGGCCTGCTCAACCATACGGCCTCGTCCGCACCGCACCAGGATCCGGGACTAAGTCGCGGCATGGTCGTACCCGCTCTCCTGGCAGCTACCGATCCGCATGCCGCCGAAACCCAGCTGACAAAGCTTCCGCTCGACCAGTTCGCTCCATTCACCGTGGTCGTCGCCACCACCGCCACAGACTGGGCCATGCGTTGGGACGGCTGTGAACTCCGACGCTTGCCAGACTCCCCGGTGCGCTGCAGTTCCGGTTTGGGCGATGATCTCGTCGACGAACCACGTCGGCAGGCATGGACAGCACTCGTCGGGACCCAGACGACCGCAGCCGGGCAGGATGCCTGGCATGCCAGCCGCGTTGGTTCAGATCCTGCGGCCTGGGTCCTGATGCGACGCCCCGGCGCGCGCACCGTGTCGCGTACGCTGGTCGAGGTCGGCGGCGCTGAAGTAACGCTCAGCGAATCCCTGCTCAAGGCCGATGGACAGGTGAGCCGTTACAGCACGCGACGTCTGTGTCGGTCGCCAGAATTCTTCTCGTGAGCCAATGGTCGGTCGCTGCCGGAATCCTGCTCGGCACCATATTGTCAGAAGACGCCGCCGGCCTCGCCGCCGGGTCGTTGGTTGCCCAGGGCTCCATTGGATTCGGTTTGGCCGGAGGCGCCGTGTTCGCCGGCATCTGGTTGGGCGATCTGCTGCTGTTCGTCATCGGCCGCCAGTTGCGCCCACTGGCCACCCGTTGGCAACGTGCCCGGCGGTGGCTAGAGGATCCACGAGTCGCGGATGCCGCCCGTTGGCTCGACCAGAAGGCCTGGAAAGCCATGGCCATCACCCGCGTGGTCCCCGGCACCCGGCTACCAACCTATCTGGCGGCAGGTCTGATCGGCATGTCGGCACGGAAATTCATGCTGTGGACGGCCGTGGCAGGGGCGATCTGGACTCCGTTGCTGATGGGTCTCGGGGCCGGTGGCGCAGCGGCGCTGCACTATCTGATGCCTGGCTGGTCCACCCATCCATGGGTGCTGCCGCTGGTGACCATGACCATCATAATCAGCCTGTTTACGCTCGTTCAGGCCGTCGCCCGTAGCGATCGCCGTCGCGCCTGGGCGATGCGCTGGCGACGGTGGACGCACCACGAATGGTGGCCGACCTGGACTCTCTACGTGCCGCTGCTGCCAATCGGAGTCCTGCTGGCGATCCGCCACCGCAGCCTGCGCGCCCCGCTGATGGTCAATCCGGCGATGCCCGACTCGGGAATCGTCGGCGAAAGCAAGGCGGCCGTCCTGCATCGCTTGGTCGACGCACCGGTCCTGCCGTGGTGCATTCTGCCGGCGGCATCCCCGGCACAGCGTCTCGCCCGTATGCACCGCTGGATGGACGAGACCGGCGAACAATGGCCCGTGATCCTCAAGCCAGATGCCGGCGAACGTGGCTCAGGCGTACGGCTCGCCCGCCACGCGCAGAGCGCCGAACGGTGGTTCAGCGAGCATCCGCGTCGCGCGATTGCGCAACGCTATCACCCGGGACCGTGTGAGGTCGGGATCTTCTGGACTCGTCGACCGGGCCGGCCAGGTAGGATCCTCGCGATCACCGACAAGGTCTTTCCCGTGTTGATCGGCGATGGACAGCACAGCGTCGCCCAGCTCGTCCATTACCATGATCGCTATCGCATGCAGGAACCGGTGTTCCTCAATCGTCTCGGACAAGCCGCTGCTCAGGTGCCTGCCCTAGACGAAGTGATCCCGCTGGCCCTCGCCGGCAACCACTGCCAGGGCTGCCTGTTCCGCGATGGCGCCGAGCTGATCACCCCCGAGCTGGAAGCCGCCGTCGATCGCTGGATGGCCCGTTCGCCCGGCATCTGGTTCGGCCGATTCGATGTCCGCGCCCCCAGCCGCCAAGCGATCCAGCACGGTGTGGACCTGGCCGTGATCGAACTCAATGGCCTGACCAGCGAACCGACCGCTTTGTACGATCCTTCGCGTTCACCGTTCTTCGCCTGGAGTCTGCTCATCCGATCCTGGAACGAGGCCTGGGCGATCGGCGCGCATCATCGCCGCCATGGTGCCCGCCCACCGATACTGGCGGACGTCATGCGACGCATCCTCCACGAATGTTCAATGAATGCAGCCCAGGACCGAACCAGCGACTGAATCCGCGTGTAAGCACGGGGCTCTTGCAACGACTCATAGCCATCACCCGACAGGAACTCTCGTGTCCCACTTCCTGCTCGTCCTCCACGAGCATGAATGATCCTAGCCAGACCCTAACGACAATGCCTTGCCGCACTGGTTACAGACCTTGGCAGACTCCTCCTTGAGCGCCTTGCAGTGGAGGAGGGCTGCGAGACGGAAGCGGTTCATTTCTCCAAGAGCAGGCGGTAGCAGCCGCCGGGGCTCGAGGCGTAGACGATCCGGTTTGCTGCATCCCAGGCGAAGCAGATGCCGAGGGTCCGCGGATTCCCGAGCCATACCTTCGGCGGCGGCGGCGCCACCAGGTTCCAAGTCACGGCAGCGTCGCGCGACAGGTGGAGCCCCTTGTCGGTGACCACAAGGAGATCCTTCTCGGTGGTGCCGAAGTACGGCCCCCAGTTGGCGTTAGCGAGTTCGCTGCCGAGCAGCTTCCAGGTCTTGCCGTCCTCAGAGACAATGACTCCGGCACTGGCGGCCCAATACAGCCGCTTGCCGTAGTGGATCGGGTGCAGGCCTAGCGGCTTGAAGTCGGCGACCTTGATCCAGGTCGAGCCGAGGTCGCCGCTGTAGAGGACGCCTTCGCCGAGGCCGTCGGTGGCGACCAGGGCCTTGGTCCCGGCAACGCCGACGCGGGGATACCACTTTTTGTTTTGCTTGAAGCTCTCCGTGTCGGCGGCTTCGTCGATCCGCTTCCAGGTCGCACCGCCATCGATGCTGAGGACACGGAAGAAGGGTTCGTGCTCAAGCCCGAACATGGTCTGGGGATCGCCTGCGTTCCAGTCTGCGTCGGCGTAGTCGAAGCCGCGGCCCGATTTGCCGAGCTTCCTCCAGGTCACGCCGCCGTCACCGGTCACCACACTTACCCCGTCGATCGTCCACAGCGCCATCCGGCCGTTGTAGGGCTGCGGGGTATTGGACCAGAAACCGGTCTCACCGCGGCCGCTGAGCGGAATCTCCGACAGCGCCCAGGTGTCGCCGCGGTCCGCGCTGCGGTAGAGGCCTAGTCCCTTCACCGCCAGCTTGCTGTTGTAGGGACCGTAATCGAGCAGGACGCTGCTATTCTTGGGGTCGAGGCAGAGGCCGTAGATCCCGACATTGCCGCTCGGCTTCTGGGCCACGTCGGCGAAGAAGCCAGCGCTGAGGTTCTCCCAGACCGGGGCCGGAGCGGCCTCGCCACCCGCCAGGGCGGCAGCCAGTAGCGAGGTCAGCACGATTGGATTGGATGCATGGGTCATGGGTTTCTCCACCTGTGGTTAAGCGTTCAACCCGTGCATCGATCACTGCTGGATACGACAGCAGTCGAATTGCGATTGCTTGATAACAAGTCGCGAAGACACGGGTCTCAAGAGCGGTTGCCGAGCCACTAGTGAATGTGCATGAAGTGGGGCTGCTCCGCTATGGGGTATACGCCCCTCACCGACCGGATGCCACGTCGGTCATCGTCATTGCCGTGCTCATCGAACGAGAAGAATTGAGGACGTTCTATCGACGCGTCGAGGTGAGGCCGAAGTCTCAGCGAGTGCTGGTGAAGACTCCGGACGAAGGAATACAGATCCGTATGCCGAGGTTGAACCAGCGGAAGCCCGGTCTGGTCTGGCCGCGATAGGCGGGCCGGCAGTCTGCGACCGTGCGATACCAAGTGCCCCCGCGGTGCACACGGGAAGGACCCGATGGCGGTCCTGCGGGATCGCGGACCGCGGAGCTGTTATAGGGGCCATACCAGTCCGAGCACCACTGGAAGACTTTACCGTGCATGTCGTAGAGGCCCCAGCCATTCGGCGCGCGCTGGGCGACCGGATCGGTCGTAACGGTCCCCTCCGTGCCAGGCGCTGCCCACGCCACGATGTCCCAGTTCTCGCTGGAATCGTGCAGGGTTTGCTGAGCCATGCCGACGTAGAGCGCATGGACGGAGGCATCGTCACCCCATGACCAGCGGGTAGTCGAGCCGGCGCGGCACGCGTACTCCCACTGCGCTTCGCTCGGGAACGTCGCATGCAGCCCGCTGACAAGCGTGTTCAGCCTGATGAAGAACTCCTGGCAATCCTCCCACGAGACCTGCTCGACCGGCAGATTGTCGTTGCCGGTATAGCGGCTTGGGTTGGAGCCCATGACCACCTGCCACAGCGCCTGGGTGCAGAGTGTGTCCGCCATCCAGAACCCGCGACTGAGGCTGACGCGATGCGCCGGAACGGCATCGCTGAACCAGCCCGGTTGAGGGCTCAGCTCACGCAGCGGCCTCGCGGCCGTATCGAAGGCCCATGTGGCTTCGGCCTGATCGCACCCCATGGTGAAATCGCCAGGAGGTATCCAACGGAATCGCTGGGAGATTCCACCCACCTGCAAGGTAGACCATGTGCCCATCGCATCCGCGCCGGCATTGACCATCCATCGCGGACGGGCGTTGTCGCGCGCCGAGGGGACCAACGGGTCACCGTCCGGGGCGACCTTGGCAGCCAGAACCTGGACCTCATCCCGAGCGACGCTCCCTGGACTCAGGCCCCATTTCTTCAACACCTGATCCCAGGCTGATTGGGCAAGGTCCCTGCCGAAATCACTATCGGCTATCACCCGGTATTTTGCCACGTCAGTGCCAAGCTGCTTCAGGCGCTCTCGCTGCCTCGCCTGGGTAAACTGGTATTCCTGCTGTCGGAGTGCTGCGAGTTCGGTAGCGCGCACGGCCCTCTCCTGCTCCGTCCGCGTCCGCATGGCCGCCAGTTTGAGCTGCTGGGCCTCCTGCTGCTGCACCACCATCAGGATGCGGTCAATGTCGCCATCCACGATCAAGTTGGCCGTCGTCGCCAGCGGTCCGGATCGCTTGGCCTTGAGCGCAGCGATCTGCTCATTGAGGCGTTCGATCTCGGCCTGTTTCGCCTGCAGGGACGCGCTCTCCAACTGGCGTCGCGAGGCCGCGACTCCCTCGAATCTGCTGATCGCCATATCCTGGCTCTGCAGGTCCCTCAGCTGCGACAGCTTCATGGCTCGCTCCTCCTCGGGAGCCACGACGGGGACGAAGGCGAAGGCCTCCGTCATCGACGACGCTGACCAGGGTACCTGGTCTCCACCCGTGGCCTTGCGTACCTCCCGTTTGATGTTGCGCAGCATGGCATCGATGTCCTGTCCAGGCGCCAGCACCTGCCCGAGGAAGGCCTGCGAGAACGGGCTGTTCCTGCCCATGCCATCAGCGGCGATCCGCCCCGGAGCGGTGGCGTAGACGACCAAGCTTCCCGACGGGGCGTCGAGTTGGGCCAATCCTTGCATGGACGATCTGCCGGTGGCCTTGAAGGGGTTGTTCCGGCACGCGTCGAGGACGACCATCGCCACCGGGACTTTCGAGCGCTCCATGGCGATCAGCACCTCATTGGCGTCGACTGCCCGTAGCCGGACCTCGTCCTCGCGGGAGATCGTTTCGCCCAGCCGCCGCGCCACCGGGATGAGCCAGTTTGTTCCGGCCGACTGCACGCCATGACCCGCGTAGTAGAACATCGCCACCTTCGCCTTCGCCAGCTTATCGCCGAATGATCCGATCGCCTCGAGCATCTGCGACTTGTCGGCATCGCTGACCACCGTCACCTGGAAGCCGATCGAAGCTATTGCCTTGCCGATGTCGACCGCATCGTTGACCGGATTCGCCAGCGGAACGTCGCTATAAGCAGCGTTGCCGATGACCAGGGCGATATGATCGCCCGCCTCGCGTCGCAGCGGTACAAACCCACGTTCCACGGCCGCCGAGAGGACCTGGCTCAGGAGGAGAAGCAAAAGGACAGCGAGAATCGGACGGCCTGGAACGCTCAACGCACAGCATGGAATACTGCGCAATCCGGACGTGATAGGCTCAGTGATAGAGTTGCTGCACATGTTCTGGACTTGTCGGTATATCTAAGTCGCTGATGTACTACCTCTAGGGTGTTCTCCCCTAAAATGTATTGGGCTGCTTCAGCCTGTGCCGTGCATGTCGACCCGCCGTGTGCGCAACACCGGCATGACACGTCCAGCAGGCGTTGGCCCAACTGTGCCGCGTCGCGTCGCGGTATAGAGTCAACACCTCATCATCGCTGCCTCAATTGCATGCCAACCTTGGATGAACGTTTCGCCAACCCAAGAGCCCTAGTAATTCCTGGCCGACATGGTTATTCATGATCCGCCGACCACCGAGAACATTCATTGGTCACCAGGCGTCCATCTACCTGGAAGAGCACGCCCTCAAGGACGGCATGGCTATGGCCGATGCGCTGATCGCAGCCACGGCAGTCGAGCGATCCCTGACCCTCTGCACCGGCAACGCCAAGCACTTCCGCGTGATCAGCGATGTGACCCTGGAGGTATTCAAGCCGTAATCGAAACCCCACCGAACCCGACCCACCCCAGGCCGACCGATCCCACGGTGCGTTCAGCGATCACTGCGACGGGGAGACGGGGGGAGATGAGGGCTTGGCGGCGGTCGGACTGGGGGAGGGTTATCCGCTAAGAAAAGCGGGTGTCCTTTATGGCGTCATCGCCACGCGATCATCGCCGTGCTGGCGGCCATGCTGCTGCCGGCGGTGCAACTGGTGCGCGAGGCGGCGCGCACGATGCGCTGCCAGTCCAACTTGCACCAGTGCTACCTCGCCCTCGCCGCCTACAGCCAGGACTGGGACGGCCAACTGCCGCTGGGCCAGTACTGGGTGGCAGGTGGGGAGAACACGGTCAACACCGACTGGTGGGCGATCGTCTCCAGCTACGACGGCGGGCAGGGCACCACCTACGTCACCAGCGAGGCCGAACTGTCCAACACCGGGCTCTTCCGCTGTCCCTCCTTGTCGCGGGAGGGCCGCGCCCACTACGCCGCCCACCCCAAACTGATGCCGTCGATCGACAGCCCAGCCGGCTACGCCCAGGTGATCCGCCTGGGCCAGATCCGCCGCGCCGGCCAGGCTTATGACTCAAGGAAACTTGCGTGCCTGTCCACAGTTTCGCCAGGGTCGGCTTCGTGCTGTCGCAGATGGTTCGTTGACCACTATCGTCCGTCAGGGGTCGGTGGACGCGCCAGCTCGTGCGTGTCCACCTTCGTCATCGTCATCACCTGACCACTATCGTCCGTCAGGGGCCGGTGGACGCGCCAGCTCGTGCGTGTCCATGATTCAGCCGTGTCCATGATTCAGCCGGGATCGGTGGACGCGCCAGCTCGTGCGTGTCCACCTTCGTCTCGTCGTCATTCATGCCGGTTTATCCCGGCGCTCGCCTGTCCAGAGTTCTGTCCCGTCACAGCTCTCTGATGAGCAGTCTGGTGTATAGGTCTTCGTGAAACTCCGTCTGCGCGTCCGAGTAGCCATGTAAGAATGCCATAGCCCTAACCCCTGGCTCACAGAGCCAGAAAACAGAAATCATCCATGGGCGATAAACTAGCGACTTTTCCAAATAACTATGAGAACCGACTATGGTTGTCCGGGCTACAGACAGATGCCACCAGAGTGCAAAAACAACAAGATAAAAAAGAAGCACACTGGCAGCAATAGTGATGCCAGCATGCCAGTACGCATTCCCTATCGCCATGACTTTGTTGCGCAGTCGTATATCGCCTCCTGTGGGGGAGGCATCTCGTAAAGATACACACCAGGCACAGGTGAAATCTCAAATCGCCATTTCACTTCCTTACAGCATTTATCACAAAACTCCTTGGTCTTTTTCATGGCTCCGTCTGCAACATAGTGGATTGTCGCATTGAGTTCCGTCTGGTCAGGATGAATTGGATTACCGTCTAAATCAGTGCCCATTCTCGCAGGGTCACTCTTACGTAAATTCTGCTCCATTTGGTTCCCGATTGTGTAGGATTTGTAGTTGGCATAGTATTGTCATAACGCGGAGCGCCAGGGATTGCATGCGGGGATTCGGCTGGCGGATTACTGTCCGACGGATTGCATCCGACGAATGCTGCGGCAGAGCACTTATTGGCCCCATGGTCAAATTCAACCGGACTCTTCTTGCGGCCGGAACCTTGGACAGGCACGTCTTCATCTCGCAGCGCCATGCGCGAACTTGCGCATGGGTCTATATGGATATCATGCCCCTGCCCCGCCGTCTCCTGGTCCACGACG
>Ga0105046_10017797_pt1 | contig 10854 bp, 3 predicted proteins | sample MAT03_FD_78385 | JGI IMG/M metagenome (GOLD analysis project Ga0105046, IMG submission 78385) | Freshwater microbial communities from Lake Fryxell liftoff mats and glacier meltwater in Antarctica - MAT-03 (megahit assembly) | ecosystem: Environmental > Aquatic > Freshwater > Ice > Liftoff...
GCCAGTCCGTTCACCACCACATCGCCTACGATGAGGCCGTGCGAGGATCCCTTCCGCAGCAGTCCGTAACCGAGATTGAACAAGCGCAACGACACTGTGGTCGAACTGCCGATGATCACGCTGGCCTTGAAGGCCCGTTCGCGCGTAAGCCACTGCGTGAAGAACACCGCCATGCTGTAGCCGAACAAACTCACCGGCACGAGCAGGATGGATGCGCCCAGCGGAGCCCAACCCGGCACCAGTGCGTACAACCGCGTATGGAGCAATGCAGGTATGATGGTGAGCAGCACGAGAAGGATCAGCAGGGAGAAGTTGAGGCGGAACAGGTGCATGAACCGGTCGTGCTCCTTGGGCAGCACGTAGGCCATGGAATACCCGAGGTCGGCGAAGGAGGCGAGGTTGAGCACCAAGGCCATGAAGAGGCCGTATATCCCATACGCCTCGGGGCCATAGATGCGCGCGATGAGCGGGGTGAGCAACAACTGGCTCAGCAGCACCACCGAATTGCCACCGAACACCGTGAACGCGTTGCGGGTGAAGGAGTCCTTCGTCCGGATCCGCTTCAGATCATGGCGTACTTGTTCGAGCGCGCGACGGATCGGCATAGGGGCGGCCAATATACCAAGCACACCGGGGCCATGCCGGTGGATAGCGGCCAGCACGCGCCGCGCTTTGAAGACCGGTGACCGGTCCGCTGGAGCCGGAGCACCGCGGCAACGCGTACTGATCACCTGTTCGAACCTTGGTGCGAATTCCATCGATCGGCATGGAGCCTTGCATCATTCGCGATGCATTCGCGCACCGGCGCTATTGGAACGAACGCGTTGAACAAGCTGATCACACGTGCTCGTTACACGACCCGACGCCTGCTCCCTTCTGACAGAACGCGGTATTTTGCGGCCACATCCGTCCGTTGAGCTATGACTTCGGAGCGGGAAGGTATCAGCCGGCCATGAAGAACGAAAGCATGTGGAAGCCCACGCGTCTGGTACAGGATGCCAGCACCGGGCGCTTCAAAGTGAATATCAGCAAGACCTATGGCGGCACCTTGTATTTGGCCGACCTGCAATGGCGCTATTACATGCCGTTGATGCGTGAGCATCTGCGAGGCGACCTGCTCGACATCGGTTGCGGTCCTGTGCCGTACTTCGGCTTTTATCGATCACTGGTCCGGTCGTGCATATGCCTGGACCATCCCGTGCTGGGGCATAGCCAGGACCTCCTGGACTTCCAGATCGACTTGAACAAGGAGGGTCGCTTGCCGTTCGATGATGCCCGCTTTGATTCCATTCTTGCGTCGGACATGATCGCGCACATTCAGTTGCCGGATCGGTTCGTCAATGAGCTGTCCCGGTTGTTGAGACCCGGTGGAACGCTTTTCCTCAGCAGCACCTTGATCAACTGGCTGGGCGAGTATCCGAACGAGTTTGGGCATCCTTCCGGACCCGGACTGCGGTTCCTTGCTGAACGATCCGGACTGGAGGTGGTACACCTGGGTTCGTATGGCGGCCACGCGGATGTTCTCTTGGACACCTTGAACAAGTTCTTCCCGACCGGGCCGTTGAACCGTGCCGTCATGGCGTTCATTCGTTTGGTGGCTCGCACGGGATGGCCTGCACGCAACCGGCTCCACACCCGGGACCGATACGCCTTGGGCAATGTGTTGGTGGCCCGCAAACCCGGTTAGGCCTGATCCCGTTTTTTGAGCATCCACCTCGTTCGCGCGGCGCCTTCTGACCAGCGTATTATGGCAGCGGAGCGTTCACCTGGGTCACCTTGAATTCCGTGCGTCGGTTGGCTTGGTGTTCATCCTCGCTGCATTCCACCTCGTTCACGCAGCGGTTCACGAGTTGCTCTTCGCCGTAGCCTTTGGCGGTGATACGGCCCGCCTGAACACCCTTGCGGATCAAGTAGTCCACGGCGCTGTTGGCGCGGGCCTCGCTCAGTACCAGGTTGTACAGTTCGGTGGCGCGGCTGTCGGTATGCGAACCCAGCTCGAAGCTCAGGTCGGGGTTGTCGGTGAAGAGGCGTGCGAGCTTGTCCAGTTCGATCGCCGCATCGGGCCGTATGTCCCACTTGTCGTAGTCGTAGTAGATGTTCTCCACCACAATGGCTTTGTCCACCACCACGGCCTTCAGGAAGAAATCCTCGGTCCAGGTGCGGCTGGTCCGCTGGCCCCCGGTGCTCACGTCCCGGCTCTCGGTGAACATGCCATCTTTTGCTCCGCTGATGCGGTAATCGCTGTTCTTCTCCAAGGGGAAGTAATAACTGCCTTCCGGTCCTGTGAGTGTGGACACCTCTTCGCCGGTATACAGGTCGAGCAGTTTCACTTCCACATCGATCATCGGCAGGTAACCTTCGTCGTCGATTATGACGCCCTTCAGCGCGAGCGTGGGGTCGTTCATGGAGAAGGAGAACGCGCGGTCTGTTCCATTGCGGTTGCTGCTCAGGTAGCCGCTCTCCGCATCGGGCAGCACCACGAAAGCGAAGTCATCTGCTGGCGTGTTGATAGGGTAGTTCAGGTTCTCCGGCGTGCCCCATTCCTCCACCCCGTCAACGCGGGAGGGAATGCTGCGGAAGATGTCCAATCCACCCAAGGTGCGATGGCCGTTCGATGCGAAGTAGAGCGTGTCACCCGCCAGGGTGGGGAACATCTCGTTTCCAGCGGTGTTCACGCTGGGACCCAGGTTCACGGGTTCGCTCCAGACACTGTCCATTCGTGAACATCGGTAGAGGTCAGTGCCACCCAGTCCACCGGGGCGGTCACTGATCAAGTAAAGCGACTGGCCATCGGCGCTCAACGCGGCGTGGCCGGTGGAGTATTCGTCACCGTTGTAAGCGAACTGGCGGATGTCGCCCCATGCACCGTTCGCATCGCGTTGCGCACGGAAGAGCTTCAGGTGGCTCACGGCGTTCCCGTCCTTGTTCAGGCGGAACTTGTAATAGTCGCTGCGCGTGAAGTACATCACCTTGCCGTCCGCGCTGAAGGCGGCAGGGCCTTCGTGGAAACGCCCGTTCACCACACCGGGGATCGGCTCCGGTGTGGACCATGCGCCCGATGCGTTCGGTGTCGATGTGAAGAGGTCGAGGAAGGACTGCCCGGTCCAGGGGTTCTCATTGCGCAGGGTGGCGCTCTTCTCACCGGCGAACACGATGGTATTGCCTAGCGGTGTCGCGCTGAAGACACTGGACATTCCTTCGAGCTGGAGCGGGAGGATGTTGTAGAGCGTGGTATCCACATAGAACGTGTTGCGATCCTCCAAGGCCTTCAGTTGTTCGATGGCCACCGCATCGTCCGGCCGGACGGCCCGTACTTTTTCGTACTGCTTCGTCGCTTCCATGGTGCGGCCCAAGCCCTGTAGTACCTGGGCGTAGCGCAAGGCATGGTCCGCGTCGAGCGGTTCGATCCGTTCGGCGAAAGCATACCAGTCGGCCGCTTTTGGAAGCATGTTCTGGTGCTGGTAGCTCTCGGCGGCACGCAATGCGGCGGCGCGATCGGTCATGCCGAGATCGGCGAGTTCATAGCTGCACGCGGCCTTGGCGTAGGCCATGCGGTCGTAGTGCTTGTCCGCGGTGGCCAGGTGCATCTTCGCGCAGGAACTCAACGCGAGCGCGACCAGTAGGATGATCGGGGTCTTCTTCATAGCGGTGCGCATCAGAAGTAGCGGGGTGTCTTGATCTTCACCAGGTCTTTGCCGAAGTCGATCCCGACCATCACCTCATGGGATCCGCTGGTGTAGGTACGCAGGCGTGAGGTGGACATGTCGTAGGCATATCCGATGCGCATCTGGGGCGTCACCTGGTATTCCACCATGCCCACCAACGCATCGCCGGTGCGATAGCCCAGGCCCAGCCACACGCGCTCCTTGTACAGCACGTTGCAGTTCACATCGGCCTGCACCGGTGCGTTCGGCAGGTACTTGATCACCGTGCTCGGCTTGATGTCGAACACTTCGCTGAGCGGGAATATGCGTCCCGCCTGCAGGTAGTAGTGCTGGGCGAAGTAATGGTCCAACGCGTTCTCCGTGTTCGCCGTGATCTTGCCGTCGGCGGCGTAGATCGTGGGCACCGAGACACCGACGTAGGCTGTGGCATCGTACCAGTAAAGTCCGAAGCCGAACTTGCCCACCGGTTCGTTGGTGATGTCGCCCTGGTATACCTGGTCGTTCACATCCCAATAGCGGAGGTCACTGATCTGGGCGGAATAGATCGATACACCGGCGCGTAGACCTAGTGCGAGTTTGCCGTATTCGCCCAACTTGAGGTGGTAGGCGTAGTGCCCGGAGATGTCCAGGTCCTTGCTCACCCCGATCTGGTCATGAACAATGGAGAGGCCGAGCCCCATGGACCCGTTCAGGATCGAGCCATCGATGGCCATCATGCTGGTACGCGGCGCGCCTTCCACCTGTACCCATTGCGCGCGGTGCAGCAGGCTCGAACTGATGTAGCCATGACTGCCCGCATAGGCCGGGTTCAGGAAGAGGCCGTTGAACATGTACTGGCTCACCATCACCTCCTGCTGTGCATGCACAGCGGAGACGGACGACCAGGCGGTCGCGGCGAAGAGGATGTTGCGGAGGTGCTTCATCTTGTGTTGGAGATCAGCGGCGCAGGTCCACGTAGCCTTGGAGCACGTGTTGTCCGCCGTTCACGTTGAGGATGACGAAGTAGGTCCCGTTGGGCAGTTGTTCGCCCTCGGAATTCTCACCCAGCCAGTCGTTGCGGTAGTTGAGGCGATCGTACACCACGTTGCCCCATCGGTTCAGCACCACGAACGTGTTGCTAGGGTAGATGTCCAGGCCCTGGATCAGGAAGGCGTCGTTCGCACCGTCGCCGTTCGGCGTGAATCCCGTGGGCATCACAAGGTCCGAGGGTTGCGTGAGTTCGAAGTCCAAGCTGCGGGTACATCCGTTCGCGTCGGTCACCGTCACCGCGTAGGTGCCTGCCGTGAGGCCGTTGAGTTCGCTGGCGCTCGAACCGTTCGACCAGCTGTACACATAGGGTTCAGTCCCGCCGCTCACATCGACCGTGATGCTGCCGTCGTTGCCTTGGAAGGTGCTTATGTTGTAACCGTTCACGTAGGTCTGGATAGAAGCGTCCAGTTCGAGCGAAGTGCTCTGCGTGATCGTCCATGTGTTGGTGTAGGAGCAACCGTTGGCATCGGTGATGGCAACGCTGTAGTCACCAGCGACGAGACCGTTGAGGTCTTCCACATCGGAACCCGTGCTCCAGGCATAGGTGTAAGGCGCTGTGCCGCTGCTCACGCTCACGTCGATCGCGCCTGCGCCGTTGCCATTGCAGAGGTTGTGTACCAATTCGGCGTCCGCTTCCACGCCTGGCGATCCCGTCACGATGGCCGAGGCAGAGGCCGTGCATCCGTTCACATCGGTGATCAGCACACCATAGCTGCCCGGCGCGACAGCGTTCAGGTCTTCGCTGGTCGCGCTGTTGTCCCACACGAAACCGTACGGTGCGCTCCCACCGGTCACGCTCAGGTCCACAGCGCCGGTAGGTTGACCACAATCCGCATTGGTGCTCGCAGTGCTGGCGCTTAGGGCGGCCGGTTCGGTGAGCGTGATGCACTGCTGTCCGACGCATCCGTTCGCGTCCAGGATTTGCAGGCAATAGTCACCCGCCACGAGACCGGTGATCGTCGCGCTGTTCGAGGAGAATCCACCCGGCCCGATCCATGCGAGCATGAACCCCGGCACACCTCCGCTCACGTTCGCGGTGATGCTTCCATCGCTCGCGCCATTGCAGGAGATGTTCGAACCGCTGGTGAAGGTTGTGGCATCCAGCTGGGCCGCGATCGGCTGCGGGGCAGTGAGGGTGATCGTTTCTGTGAGGATGCAGCCGTTGATGTCCGTGATCGAGGCGGCATAGGTTCCTGGTGCAAGACCGGAGACGTCCTCGCTGTTAGCCGCAAACCCACCGGGTCCCGTCCATGTGTAGGCATAGCCCCCGTTGCCGCCGCTTGTGGTCAGGTCGATCGAACCGTCGGTCGCTGTGGGACAGCTCACGTTGAAGCCGCCGTTGTATTGCGACAAGGCATTGGTCGTGTAGATCGAGGTATCCGGTTCTGTGAGCGTGACCTGCGTCGTGAAGGCGCACTGGTTCGCATCGATCACCACGAGTTCATAGGCGTAGTCCCCCGCGGGAAGACCGGTCACATCCTCGGTGGCGAATTCCAGATCGTCAGGTCCGCGCCACGCGAAGACGTACGGCCCGAAGCCGCCCTGCACGGTGGCGTTGATCCAGCCGTCGCTGGCGCCGTAGCAGCTCACGTTGGTCCCGCTGGGATAGACCGACGTGGTGAGCGCGGCGGAGATGACGGTGTTCGGTTCTGTAAGTGTCACCGTAGTGTCCATGGTGCAACCCATCCCGTCGGTGATGATGATGGCGTAGTCGCCAGCCACCAGGTGATCATTGATCAGGGCGGTGGAGAAGTAGCCTCCCGGTCCGTTCACGGTCAAGGTGAACGGCATGGTGCCACCGTCTGGCGTGAGTTCGATCGCGCCGGTGCTGTCACCTTGGCATTGCAGGTTGTAAAGGCCATAGAACGACACGTAGGTGCCGCTGTTGATGGGTGCAGGGCCGTCCAACACCGTGGTGAACTGATCGTTGCAGCCGAGCGCATCGCTCACCAGCACGGTGTAACTGCCACTGAGGATCGCTGTGAGGTCTTCATCGCTGGATGTGAAGCCGTTCGGTCCGCTCCACGCGAAGGTGTACGGCGCACCGCCACCGCTCACCTGTAGATCCGATCCACCGTTCGCGACACCGGAACAGATGTTCGGCGTGTTGGCGAAAGTCGCCTGCAGCGGCTGTGGGGCGGTGAGCACAATGGTGGTGTCGAGTGCGCACCCGTTGGCATCGGAGATGATCAGCTCGTAGCTGCCGGCGCCTAGTGCGTTCACATCCGCTTGTTGCGAGCCGAAGCCGTCGGGTCCGGTCCAATTGAATTCGTAAGCGAGTGTGCCGCCGGTCACGTTCAGCGTAATGCTTCCATCGTTACCCGCGCAACTCACTGGTGATCCGCCGAAGTCGCTCAATTGGATCGCTGCATCGAGCGGAGCCGGTTCAGTGATCGCCTGGGATGCCAGTGCAGTGCATCCGTTGCCATCGGTCACCAACAGGTCGTAGGTACCGGCGGTGAGATCGGAGATCGTTGGGCTGATGCTCGTGTACCCGTTCGGTCCGTTCCACAGGTAGCTGTATCCAGGAGTTCCACCGTTCGCGGTGGCATCGAGCACGCCCATGGTATCGTTCGAGCACGGCAGGTTGAAGCCGCCGTTGTAGGTAATGCCTGCTATGTTCACTGCGACTGGTGTCGGTTCGGTCACCGCCGACGTGCTCGCGAACGTGCAACCGTTCGCATCGGTAACCAGCAAGTTGTACAGGCCTGCACTGAGACCGCTGATCGCATCGGTGTTCGCTGTGAACCCATTGGGTCCGTCCCACGCGATCGCGTAGGGTATGGTGCCACCCGCGATCACGGCCGCGACGCTTCCATCGTTACCTCCATTGCAGGTGATGCCCGCTCCACCGGGTTGTGTCGAGATGGTGAGATCGGCAGTGACGGTGGTCGGCGCCGTGAGGATGTAAGCAGCGTTCGCTACGCATCCGTTCGCGTCGGTAACGGTCACCGTATGGTTGCCCGCACCGATCGAGGCAAGGTCCTCGGTGGTAGCGGTGGTGTTCCAGAGGAATGTATAAGGTGCTGCGCCGCCGGTCACCGTCAGGTCGATGCTGCCGTCGCTCGCGCCATCGCAACTCACGTTATTGCCATTGATGACCGACACTGCAGCGGAGATGTCGATCGCCGGAGGGTTCGCCAAACTGATGAGATCGTTCACAGCGCAACCGTTCGCATCGGTTACCGTCACTTGGTAGGTACCTGCTGCCACCGCGCTGATATCCTCGGTGCTCGCGGAGAAGCCAAGACCATCGGTCCATGTGAACGCGTAGGGTTGTGCGCCACCGGTGGCGCTCAGGTCCACTGCGCCATCAGCGACACCGGCACACGAGACGTTACCTCCGCCATTGAACACAACTGCGGAAAGGTCCATGTCGAACGGCGTTGCCGCGATCACGGTCACATCGGCATTTGTCGCGCAGCCATTCGCATCGATCACATCCACCGTGTAGGCTCCGATGGCGAGCGCGCTCAGGCTGTCCGTGTTCGCGGTGAACCCATTGGGCCCGCTCCATGCCAGAGTGTAAGGCGCTGCGCCGCCGCTCATGGCGATGGCGATCGTTCCGTCATCCACCCCGACACAGCTGACGCCGCTGCCGTTGTAGTTGGACACGCTCAGGTCCGCATCCAGTGGAGCAGGCGCTTGCAGGTCGATGGAGTTGAGGGTGGAACAACCGTTCGCATCCGTGGTGATCACGTTGTAGGCGCCGGCTTGAAGACCGGTCAGGTCCTCATTGGTGGACGCGAGACCGTTCGGTCCGCTCCAAACGAAGGTGTACGGTATGGTTCCGCCGATCACATCGAGCGCGATGGATCCATTGGAGGCCTGGTCACAGGTCACACCCCAGCCTCCGTTGAAGGTGCTGAGGGTGGCGCTTACCTGAAGTGATCCAGGCTGCGTCACGTTGAAGCTGTTGCTCTGCGCGCAACCGTTCGCGTCGGTCACTGTCAGGTCGTAGGTCCCGGCCGAAAGCTGGTCGATGTCTTGCGTTGAAGCGATGAACCCGTTGGATCCGCTCCAGGCATAGCCGTGCGGCGCGCTTCCACCAGTAACCTCAACATCCACAGCTCCGGTCGGCGTGCCCTGGCAATCGGCCGTGATCACTGCACCGGAGATGCTGACCACTATGGGCTCCACCAAGGTGAACGCGCTATCGATCACACACCCGAGCGCATCCTGCACCTGTACCATGTAGGTGTCGGCACCCAGGTCGGTCAGGTCCTCGATCCCCGTGGTCAGTCCACCAGTGTCGCTCCAGATCTGCGTGTAAGGCCCAAGACCACCGGAGATGCTCAAGTCCACCGCGCCGTTGTTCGCACCGGGGCAGGTGATGGCCGATACGGCGAGACCCAGTAGTAGGGGACTCGGCGGGCCAGGGATCTCGAACGGGATGAATTTCTCGTGATCACACCCGTTGTTGTCAACGATGGACACGGTGTAAAGCCCCGGCGCAAGTCCGGTAGCCGTGAAGCCGGTGATCGGTGGCGTGGTGTTCCAGGTGATGGTGTAGGAGTTGCTGCCGCCCGTGGCATTGAGCGTGGCCGAGCCATCGTTGGCGCCGAAGCAGCTTACGGGCGTGATCTGTTCAATGAAGGCGGCGATCCCGAACTGTGGTCCGCCGACGGTCACACCGTCCGCTGCGCTGCATCCGTGCGCATCCGTTGCGGTGACGGTGTAGTTGCCTTGCGGCAGTTCCGTCGCGCCGGTGCCGCTTTGGGCTGGAGTACTGTTCCACGAGTAGGCGTATGGCGCGGTGCCGCCCATGGCGAGCGCGTCCGCTGTGCCTTGGCCCGCATCGAAGCAGAGCACATTGGTGAACGCGGTCACGTTGACGGAAAGCGGAGCCGAAGGACCGATCACCAGCGCGCTGGCGGAAGCCTGGCATCCGTTCACATCGGTGATCGTACAGGTCCAGGTGCCATCAACGAGGTTGCTCGCCGTGGCGCTGGTCTGGATCGGTAACGTGTTCCAGGAGTAGCTGTACGGTGCCGTACCACCGCTCGGTGATACAGCCGCACTGCCATCGTCGTCACCGAAGCAGGTCACGTGGGATGTGACGGCACTTGTCGCGCCCAGCAGCGATGGTTCAGAGAGAACGGTACCGATGCTTACGCTACATCCGTTGTCGTCGGTCACCACCAGGGAATACGTACCTGCCACAAGGGCGTTGATGGAAGCGGTGTTCGCGCTGAAGCCGCCCGGTCCGGACCACACGAGAGCATAAGGCGAAACACCACCACCAAGGGCAGCGGTGATGCTTCCGTTGCTGGCCCCGGAGCAGGTGATGTTCCAGCCGCCGTTCACCATTACGGGTGTAAGCACCGGTGCGATCGCGGACGGAGCAGTGATGGGGTAGTTGGCCGAGGCTGAGCAACCGTTCGCATCGGTGATGGCATAGGTGTAGGTACCGGTCGCAAGACCGCTCACATCTTCGCCGCTGGCGCTGAACCCACCGGGGCCGCTCCAGCTATGCGTGTAAGGTGAAGTGCCCCCACTTACGGATTGATCGATGGCGCCATCGCTCGTGTTGGTACAGCTCGCACCGAAGCCGTTGTGATCGCTTACGATGCCGGTGATGGTGAACATCCCCGGCTGGTTCACATTGAAGGTCTGTGCCGCGGAACAGCCCAGATCATCGGTGATATTGAGCGTATAGATGCCCGAGATCACTCCGCTGATGTCCTCACTGCTGGCGCTGAAGCCCCCCGGTCCGGACCACGCGATGGTGTACGGCGCGGTCCCACCGGCGATCGAAGCGTTCACCGCGCCGTTGGCGCTGCCGCCACAGGTGGCGGGTGTTACCGCACCACTGGTCGTCAGTGCGGCGGCAGGTTGTGTGATCGTGACCGCGCTTGTCGTTGCGCAACCGTTCGCATCGGTAGTGGTGCAGGTCCAAACACCGGCGGGCAGGTTGGTAGCGGTCGCGCCATTTTGCGCAGGCACCGTGTTCCAGTTGATCGTGTACGGTGCGGTTCCACCCGTGATACTCGCAGTAGCGCTGCCCGTGCTGGCACCATGGCAATTCACATCGGCTTGTGCGCTGATACCACTGCCCAATGCGGCGGCAGGTTGTGTGATCGTGACCGCGCTTGTCGTTGCGCATCCGTTCCCATCGGTCACGGTGCAAGTCCACGTACCGGCGATGAGGTTGCTGGCA
>Ga0105046_10017800_pt1 | contig 10853 bp, 10 predicted proteins | sample MAT03_FD_78385 | JGI IMG/M metagenome (GOLD analysis project Ga0105046, IMG submission 78385) | Freshwater microbial communities from Lake Fryxell liftoff mats and glacier meltwater in Antarctica - MAT-03 (megahit assembly) | ecosystem: Environmental > Aquatic > Freshwater > Ice > Liftoff...
ATCGCAACCCGGGTGCCCGGCCATTCTGCTTCGATCTCTTCGGCCAGCTTCGATAAGACTTCCACGACCATTGGCGCAAAGGCTTCATATTCCAGCCGCACCACCTGGGCTTGCTGGCCGTGGTTGCGCACCACCCCTGTGAATGTCACCACGCCGCCTTGAGAAGGGCCCAAGACGTGTGCGATCACGGCGTCGAGTGACAGCGCCACATCCAGCAAGGCCACTTTGGGTGAGCCTGAGCCTCCGGCAACGGGGGGCAAAAGTGCCACTTCGTCGTTCTCGGCAAGCAAGGTGGAGTGGGGGACCACCTTCCGATTGACCGCCACGCTGAGCTTAGGCAGCAAAGCCGCGATAGACGGGTGCCGGAGCTGGAGGTCGGCAAGTAGGTCAGAAACTACACTTCCTACAGGTAGGTAAATGTGCTCTTCTTGCTTCGCCAGTCGCTCTCGAAGTACCGCAAAATACAGGACTTGGACGTTCACAGAGGGATTTCTAGCAGAAGGGAATTCGATGGAATTCTTTTGTCCACAAGATATCCACAGGAAAAGTCAAGTAATCCCAAGTTGATAGAAATTTTGCATTGCTCGAACAACCTCACTACTATCTTTTTCGTCGCTGCGTCACCTACATGGCGCATAGAAAACTACAGCAGACGAAATGTGAGGCAAGAGTTGAGCCCCAAAATCCAACGCCCTGACGAGCCGCCTTCGATGGTGGATAATAGTCGAGTGAGCCCGCGAGTACGCCCCCGTGCCGAGGGGCCTGCCGGTAGCAGCCGTGCGGGAGTGACTCGTATTGGGGAAGTGGAGCAAGACAACGCGGCCAGCAGCTTGAGGCGGCCAGCCAAAAGAGCGCCTGCGCGGGAAGTTCGATCCTCGGCAGACGCTCCGCGGCTTGCCGAAGAGCTTCGCCTCGAGCAGCAAGTGGCAAGCTTGATGCCTCCGGGCAAGAACCTTGATCTTCGCCTCACCGAAAACCGCTACACGATGATCACTGTCAAGCGGCAGCCGGGCGGCTATGGCGTGCGGATCCACCGAATGTTTGCAGGCTCAGACCGACGAACGGTGCGTAACCTGGCCAGGTACATCGTCCACAACGATCAACGCGCCTCTGAAGCGTTGGGCAATTTTATCCGCGACAACGACGACGTTATCCAAGATCAGCCCCGGCAGCGCCGCTCTTTGCGTATGCGCACCCAGGGCACGGTGCACAACCTGCAAAAGATCTTCGACAACCTGAATGCCACCCAACTTAACGGCAGTGTTAAAGCCAAAATCACTTGGGGCTCAGCGCCCAAGCGTGATGGCCGCAGGCGCTCGATCAAAATGGGCAGTTACTCGGTGGACGATAAGGTGATTCGCATTCACCCGGCCCTCGATCGGCCCGAGGTTCCCGAATACTTCGTGGCGTGGATCGTGTTTCACGAGATGCTTCACGACAAACATGGCGTTGTTGAAAAAGACGGTCGCCGCTGTTACCACACCAAGGCCTTCATGGCCGAAGAGCGATCGTTCTTAGATTACAAGCGCGCGGCGGCTTGGGAAGAGGCACACGTTCAAAGCCTCCTCATCGACTAGCTTGCCAATTTGGCAACGGTTGTCGTCGACGTGGGTCCAAATGTCGCTGGGCAAACCGAAGCTGTGCCGCTGACTGTAAAGATTCAAGGTACTTAGGAAGGTTCGACGCTTGGAACGCGAGATGCTAGGTGGTGGGTACGTCATGCGTTGCCCTTTCGGTCGCCCCCTGTTGATTGTTGCCCTTGTGTCCGCTTTCGCCGCGACGGCGGTGACAGGCTGTGCAACCAACACCACTTTGCCTGGTACTTCAGTTCCGGATACACCCGAAAACCGGGCCATCTTGGAAACCGTTGAAAGCTACCGCAGCCGTTTGGTTGAACGGAACGTTGAAGGTTTGCTGTTGTTGGCGTCGAAGAATTACTTCGAGGACTCGGGTAGCCCGCAAGCGGACGACGATTATGGTTATGAAGGCCTTCGTGACATTCTGCACAACCGGCTGGGCCGGTTGAAGAGCATGCGCTACCAGATTCGTTACAAGGCAGTGAAGGTTAACGGCAACAAGGCGCGCGTAGAGGTTTTGATCGACGGCTCGTTTGAACTTTCGGCGGAGGTCGGCGATCAATACCGGCGCGTCAGCGACTTTCACGAGTTCGTGATGGAAGACACGGGCGGCGGCAAATGGAAGTTCGTTAGCGGAATGTAGACTTTCGCCAGCGCTGCTAGGATGCGGCGATGAGAAGCTTCCCTGCTCTGCGCGTCCTCGTTCTAGCGGCTTACGCGGTTGGCGCTGTGGCCTGCGCTGGGCAAAAAGAGTTGGTGACCCCGCAGTACATGCTGACGATGCCCGGCTTTTGGGAAATAAAGGCCACATCAAAAGCAGCGGGGGAGCCTTCTGAGGTTGTAATAGGCCAATACGGCGACGCATTCATTGATAGAGGGACCGGCAGTGGCGGAAGTCAATACGACGCGGTCACGTCGGACGTTCATGTTTGGATCTATGCGTGGCCTGCTCCGCCTGCTGGCATTTCCGTATTGGACCAGTCTCGCCTTCATTTGCGGGGCAACGCCGTACTGGCATTGCCATCTCATGCCTTGATCCCAGATCTACCGATGGAATGCGGTCGGTTTCCTCGTTCGTTTCGCTTGAGGGGACAAACGCTGCCGGCTGTGGAGCTTGTGCGACGCCCAGGCTGGAGAACCACTTTGCTGGCGGGCGTTTTTGATTCGTGGCTGGTGGCAGTGGTCGCCCGGGTGGATTTCGAGCAAGACGTGGCTCGCTATTGTCACAACCTTCAGAATATGCGGACGCAGGTTCAGAACTTGTTGGATGGATTAAGGGTGGGGACGGGTGCGGCAAAGCTTCCGAAGCTTGTCCCTTAGATCTGCGGGAATCAGCTGCGTCACAACCTTTCAAGGGTTACGACCAGGACACGTTCACGGCTGATCTCGACACCGTAATGGAACATCTAAACCGTCGCGATAGCTACGCGCTGCTACTTGCTGCCCTTGAGCTGACCGCGAATTTCTCCCGCGGGGTTCATCGCCGTGTGAACGTTTACGTAAAGCAAGCCGGCTTTCAGATTCGCCAATGCTGCAGCATCTAGCGTCACCGTTCCGTTGAGCGGCGCTGCCGTTGCAGGAACCATAAGAGCTGACACCACAGGTCCTGCTACGCCGACCGCACCTTGGTGAATGTGGCCGGCAGCTGCAGGCCCCGTCAGATCTGCAAGGGTCAGGGTGTACTTCATAACACCTGTCTTCTCATTCAGATCGAACGCAAAAATCCCTGACGCCGTTGTTGTTCCGGCGGGTGCCGGGATCTCTGCTGCGACGCTTAGCGGAGCGATCTCTTTGTATGATTCAGTCGTGTCGTCATCGTCGCTGCAAGCTACCGACAGTGTTAACAAGGCGGTGGTGAAGACGAGGTTGGTGATAAGGCTCTTGCGTAAAATATTCATCATGGTTCTTCTCCGGTTGTCTCTAAGGCGACTTCGCCAGGCCTTCTGTATGCACGTACCGTGCCGCATCTTGCGCGTTGCACGTCTTCGTCTTGTCAACTCCACCTGGTGATGAACGAATACCCACTCTCGCGAATGCGGCAGTCGATGTTGTTCAAACCTCGCATGAGTCCACTGAGTGATCAACACCAGCAAATTGGGCTATACCGGAAACGGGTTGCGTTCTTTGAACGCTTCTTGATGCCAATAGGGGTAAGGCCTTGGTCGGTGGCTGGCCTTGTCGAGCTTCGCAATTTGCTCGGTTGTAAGTGCCCAGCCAATGGCGCCCAAATTGTCGCGCAGTTGCGCTTCGGTGCGCGCGCCAATGATCAAGGTGGCCACCGTGGGTCGTGACAGCAACCAGTTCAATGCGATCTGTGGAATTGTTTTGCCTGTTTCGGCTGCCACTTCATCCAAAGCATCCACCACGGAGTAAACATATTCGTCCTCAATGGGCGGGCCCATCTGCACGACAAGATCGCTGCGCAATCGGCTGGTGGTGGGCAAGGGCGCGCCGCGACGAACTTTGCCCGAAAGGCGCGACCACCCGAGTGGGCTCCAAACCACAGTTCCCACATTTTCTGAAAGCGCGAGCGGCATGAGTTCATTTTCATAGTCACGGCCCACGAGTGAATAATACGCCTGGTGGGCAACGTAACGAGCAAGGCCGTGACGTTCTGCGATCGATAGCGACTTCATCAAATGCCAACCCGAAAAGTTTGAGCAGCCGATGTAGCGGAGCTTGCCCGCGCGCACGAGATCATCAAGCGTGCCCAACGTCTCTTCGAGCGGAGTGATGGCGTCAAAGCCATGTAGCTGAAACAGATCGATGCGATCGGTCCCCAGGCGGCGCAGGCAACCATCCACAGCATCGAGCAAGTGGTAGCGCGAAGAGCCTACGTCGTTAGCTCCTGTTCCTGATCGAAATGTGGCCTTGGTTGAGATCAGCAACCGTTCACGTCGACCTTTGATCGCTTGGCCCAAGATTTCTTCGGAAAGGCCGCCCGAATAGATATCTGCTGAATCAAACATTGTGACACCCGCGTCGAGGCAGACGTCAATCAGGCGACTGGCATCTTTGACGTCGGACGCACCCCACGCACGGAAGAACTCGCTGCCACCACCAAATGTTCCGGTTCCCAAGCTTAGTGCGGGCACCTTCAAACCTGACTTGCCTAGAACGCGGTATTCCATTGTCATAAGCCACGACATAGCAAGTGGCCGCGACAGCCGCCTCTGTGCGGGCGGAGCATCCCTGTCTCTCAATAGCCGAGCAGGACCCTCCCACCGCAAAGCCAAGCCGCCGCGCCGACGGTTCATGTTCTACTGTTTCCGAGTGCGCGCCCAATGAGTACTGCAATTCTCATCAACGATGTTGCCCGAGGCGATCCGGCCAGCTTGCGCGCCTTTTGGAAGGGCTCGGCGGACCCCCGCCCCCGTTTAGCCCTCGGACCGACTTTGCGATACCGGTCCCTTGCCTTAAGCCAAACATTCCAATCTGTTCGATTTCGCGGTAGGAATCGGGGATGACGTTCATGCGATGCGGGTCGATGGTGTTGGTGACTGTGACCACTGCCTTTGCGATTGCACACTTTGCGGCAGCCGCCGAAGAAGCCGTACCCGAGGCCGCAAAGCCTGCAGACACGGCTTGGACGGCAACTGCCAGTCGTAAGCCTGTCGAGGCGGGCAGCTTCGAGGCCTTGATGGCAACGGCCATGCCTTCTGTGGATCTTGGAACGTTGATAGCTCCCTTCGTCGAAGACTGCGAAGGTGCGCGACGCGAGATCGACAAGGCCCGGTGCCGTGGAACTGTGAGCTTTCTTAAGCGAACGATGCCGGCCCACACATATTCATCCATCGTGGCTGATCCTGAGGGCGTCACGGTTTCCGAGTATGATGCGCGCGTGAAAGGGTTTCGTTTGGGGGCCGTTGGGTGTCTGGCGTGTAAGCAACCCGTAACGACAGGTAAGGGCGAAGTCAAACGCATGGTGACCTTGCGAATGCCCGACAAAAACGCGCGAACATTGCCAAGCGCCTTGGAAGTTGCGCAAGCTTCGCTGACGTTCAAAGACGTAGCGGAATCGAAGACGTGGCTTGCCGAGGTTCGACCTAACTTACGTGTGCAATACGTGTTTGAGCCTAGTCCCACGCCGTGGACTTATGGTCCCAGCCGTGGCTTCGCGTTCAACCTTTTGGGCGCGCGCATCTTCAACCACTGCACGGGTGAAGTGCTGTATTCGCAGCCAAAATCAGAGGCAGCGGCAGAGAAATACAGTGAAGGCGATGAGTGCGGTGATGCCGCTGGCTCTACTTCCGGGGGGAACCAGACGCTGCAAGCAAAACTTGCCGCCTCTGACATCGCCAAGGGGATGCAAGAGATCAAGCCCGAGTTAGATCGATGTCACAAACAGTTTCAATTGCGTGGACGCGCCGACCTTGAATTTGTGGTCAGCGGCAGCACAGGCCTGCCCCGATCGGTTGTGGTAAAGGGAAGCTTGGTAGGAACCATGCTTGGCCAATGTCTTGCGGATGCAGCACGCAAAGCGCAGTTTCCGCAGTTCACTGCCGAGAGCCAGCCGTTTATTTACCCGATTATGTTTGGTCGCCAGTAGGCTGTTTGCGCGAACCAAGCGCGTAGCGCATCAGGCGCACTTCGATGCCGCCATTCCACAACTTGTGTGAAAACTCGGGCTGCATGCCAAGGGCTTTGACGAACGAAGGATCTGGGCAAAGCAACACGGCATCCCATCCCCACAAGCGGTGGAAGGCGGTTGCCAGTTCACGCGAGATGTCCCGCGTTTGGCGCGCGGTTCGTTCCAAGCGTTCACCGTAGGGCGGGTTTGTGACCAACGTGCCGGTGGTGCTGGGCGCATTGAGTTCAGAGATGTTTGCCACAGAAAACTGAATGTCGTTTACGACTCCCGCCGCCGTGGCGTTTTGCCGAAGCGCTGAAATTGCCTGTGGATCGATGTCGCGTGCCCAGATCGGCGCGGGCGCTTCGCTGAGCGCTTGGGCTTTCGCGTATTGCACCATCGAATCAAAGTGTTGGCTCAGCGTTTTGTTGGGCCAGTTTTGAAAGCCGAAGCGTCGACGCAAACCGGGCGCTATCTGTCGCGCCTTCAAAGCATGTTCGATGGCCAGCGTGCCTGATCCCGCCATAGGATCTAAGAAGGGCTGGTTTGTGTCCACTTTGCCCAGCGCCAATATAGCGGCGGCCAGTGTCTCTTTCAGCGGTGCTTCAGTCATTGCGATGCGGTAGCCGCGACGGTGCAGAGGCTCGCCTGAAAGGTCCAAGAACACCCGGGCGCGGGTACCGGCAATGTGCAGAGCCACCAAGACGTCGGGCTCTTTGGGATCGACGTTGGGCCGCTCGCCAAACTTTTCGCGCAAGGCATCTGCAATGGCGTCTTTAACCTTGAGGCCAGCGAACTGCGAGTTGATGATCGTTTCCGAACCGCTCACTTGGGCCTTCACAGCGAAAGTGTGCCTCGCGTCCAAGTGGTCGCCCCAAGGCAGAGCGCGCACTTGGTCGTAAAGGGCGTTCGCGTCAGGCGCATCGAACTCTGCCAGTTCTAAAAGCACCCGCATCGCGGTGCGGCTGTACAAACAAACGCTCATCCCTTCCTCAAACGTGCCTCGAAACGAAACACCGCCGTGGGCGCCTTTCGGCGCGCGGATGCGCAATTCCACCAATTCGCGCCGCAGAGCGCCTTCGGCAGAAGGTTCACAGGTAACGAAAAACGGATAAAGCGTGGGCGTCAAGGCGCCCAACTGTAGCAGACGCCCGCAAACACACCGTAAAGCATTGGCGGGTGAGGTTGCCGTCTTTTCTGTCAGACTCGCGCCATGGCAAGTGCTGATGAGGGCCTCAAGAACGAACAGATGAAGGTGGCGTTGGCGGAAGCCTTGGCCGGCTCGAGCGCGCCCTTGGAGGCCATGTTGGCGCGTTATGGGGGCCTACCCAGCGCAAAACCCAACTTCAAGTTGGCAGCAGCCTTTGGTGCGGAGCTCGCGAACCACACCACACGGCCCGCAACGAAATTGCTGCGAAAGTTTTCGGGCCAAGAAACCATTGAAGACGACCCCATGACGTTCTTGCCCGTAGCGGCCGCGCACGCTTGGGCCGCCATGGTGCACGCGGGGCGCGACGTGAACACGGCTTGGTCGGAGCTGGCGGACATCGCCTCAGACGAACGCATTCCTGTAAAACTTGGTGTGCTGGATGCCGTGCTACAGCTAGCTGTTCGAGACGGTGGCCCAGACATGTTGGTTGAGCGCGCCACCGAATGGTTGGAGATTGAAGAGCGTGAGATTCGTTATGGCGCTTTGAGCACAGCCATCGAAGTTCTGGGCGATGGGCGTGTGCTTGCGGGTTGCGGCGATCACGAGGCGCTCTTCGAGTTTCTTGCGCGATCTTTGCTTGAGATGGCAGATGCGCCTCGCTCTGCCAGCCGATCCACTTTGCGTCGACGCGTTCTCACCGCGTTGCCTCGAACGCTGGCTTCTGTGGTGGCCACGTTTGATGGTGGCCAAGAAGCTGAAACCTGGTTTCGCGGTGAATGTGAACGTGCAGAAGACGAAGACGTGCGTGAGATTCTTTCAGCCACGATCGTTCGCTTGCGGCAAAGCAGTTCAGGGCAAAAGAGCAGCTTGGGTGATGGCTTGCGGGCCGTGCTTACGGGCAGCGCGAAACCTTTGCGACACGCGGATAGAGTTCGCCCCGGCACCGCGCGCGGCAAGAGTTCGCGCAAAATTCGTTAGCCTAACGCGTGGCTACCACAGAACCTCCGGTAACCTGGCGTTCAGTGGGCTGGGCCATTGTGGCCGCTTTTGGCCACGGCGTTAACACGGGCTTCTGCCCACGAACGACGAGCAAGCAACGTTTGGTACTCGGCTCCCAAGTCGCCTTTCCAATCCGTGAGCTTTTTTTCTGTTTCAACCAATTCAGCGGCAGCTGCATCGCGATCGATGGCTGTGGCCGCTTTGGCTTCGGCAACCAACACCAAGACCTGTTCGCCCTTGTGAGTTGAAGCCACTTCAAGAATACCATCGGTTACAGCGATGACGCGTTCCCCTTCTTTCGTGCGGTAGGCCAACACGCCTGGTCGCAATGCCGACAAGAAAGGGATGTGTCCCGGAAGAATTCCGAATTCACCCAAAGTCCCAGGCGCAGTGACTTCATCGACATCGGTGTCGAGCAAGGAGCCGCGGGGTGTGGTGACGGATAGGCGCATACTCTAATTGTCCTTGGCCATCTGGGCGGCGCGCTCGCGCACATCGTCGATGCCGCCTTGCATGTAGAACGCCTGCTCAGGAAGGTCGTCGCACTTGCCGTCGACGATTTCCTTAAAGCTGCGAACGGTGTCTTTGACTTCAACGTATTTGCCAGGGGCGCCTGTGAAGGCTTCTGCAACGAAGAAGGGTTGGGACAAGAACTTCTGAATCTTACGAGCGCGGGACACAGCCAAACGATCGTCTTCCGAAAGTTCGTCCATACCCAAGATTGCGATGATGTCTTGAAGCTCTTTGTAGCGTTGCAAGATCTGCTGAACTTGGCGTGCCACTTTGTAGTGTTCTTCGCCAACAACGGCTGGAGTCATAATTGTGCTGGTTGAATCCAACGGATCTACAGCTGGGTAAATACCAAGTTCAGAGATCTGACGTGAAAGAACGGTGGTTGCGTCTAAGTGGGCAAACGCCGTTGCAGGAGCGGGGTCGGTCAAGTCGTCGGCTGGAACGTAGATGGCTTGAACAGACGTAATGGAACCCTTGTCTGTTGAAGTGATGCGCTCTTGCAAGCCACCCATTTCCGTTGCCAAGGTTGGTTGGTAACCGACGGCGCTTGGGATACGACCAAGCAAAGCGGAAACTTCAGAACCGGCTTGGGTGAAGCGGAAGATGTTGTCGATGAACAACAAAACGTCCTGGCCTTCTTCGTCGCGGAAGTATTCAGCGGCCGTAAGAGCTGACAAAGCCACGCGGGCGCGGGCGCCGGGAGGCTCGTTCATCTGGCCGTAAACCAAGGCGGTTTTTGAAAGCACCGAGGTGCCGTCGGAAAGCTTGGACTCTTCCATTTCGTTGTAAAGGTCGCGGCCTTCGCGGGTGCGCTCGCCGACGCCGCCGAACACGGAGAAACCACCATGCTTTTTGGCAACGTTGTTGATGAGCTCAAGCATGGTGACGGTTTTGCCGACGCCAGCGCCACCGAACAATCCGATTTTTCCACCACGACGGTACGGAGCCAACAGGTCGATGACCTTGATGCCCGTTTCAAACATTTCAACCTTCACCGACTGGCTGACGAAGGAAGGCGCGGGACGATGGATAGGCATCGACTTCGTAGTCTTGACAGGACCAGCTTCGTCGACCGGGCGGCCTACGACGTTCAAGATGCGGCCGAGGATCTCGCGACCCACAGGCATCATGATGGGGCCGCCTGTGTTGCGAACGTCCATGCCGCGAACCAAACCATCGGTGGTGTCCATAGCGATGCAGCGAACTGTTCGTTCGCCCAAGTGCTGTGCCACTTCAACCACCAGATTGTCTGCTGTTCCGTCAATCGAGGGGTTCGTGATGGTCAACGCGGTGTTGATTTCCGGCAAGTCAATTGACTCGAAAGCCACGTCAACGACGGGGCCAATAACCTGGACGATCTTGCCAATCGGTTTCGCTTGATTCGTTTGCATCGCTATATCCTTATTACGACGGTAAAGTCGTCTAACCCTTCAAAGCTTCCGCACCACCTACGATTTCCATCAACTCTTTCGTGATGGCCGCCTGGCGTGCTCGGTTGTATTGCAGCGTAAGCTGCGTGATTGCGGCCTTCGCGTTTTTCGAAGCGCTTTCCATTGCCGTCATACGTGCGCCGAATTCGGACGCCACGGACTCAAGCAGTGCACGCAAGATGCGCGATTGCACGTAAAGCGGAAGCATCGTTGCCAGAACTTCGTCTTTCGAAGGCTCGTAGACGAAGTCGGTAAGCGTTTCTTCAGCCTCTGTGGCGTCAATTTCCACCGGCAGCAAGGGTTCAATCGCGACCCGTTGTGAAGCCGCTGAACGGAACTCATTGTAGATCAGCCGAACGCCATCGACGCGGCCATTTAAGAAATCATCTGCAACCGCAAGTCCCAATTCGCGCGCACGCCCACCTGCCGATTCTGCTGTTACAGAAGGGTAGGTGGCCGCAAGCTCGAAGCCGCGGCGTCGGAAGAACTCACGGCCTTTGCGACCAACCACATAGAGCTTGAATTCGTCTGAAACGCCGCGTTCCTTTTGCTCCTGCATGAACCGCAGGGTTGCGCGGCAAATGGTGGCGTTGAAACCACCGCAAAGGCCGCGG
>Ga0105046_10017804_pt1 | contig 10852 bp, 7 predicted proteins | sample MAT03_FD_78385 | JGI IMG/M metagenome (GOLD analysis project Ga0105046, IMG submission 78385) | Freshwater microbial communities from Lake Fryxell liftoff mats and glacier meltwater in Antarctica - MAT-03 (megahit assembly) | ecosystem: Environmental > Aquatic > Freshwater > Ice > Liftoff...
GGATCGCGGCGCTCATCAGCGCTCGTCGTCAGCGGCGCATTGTCGGCATCAGGCGGTTCGTGCGGCTCGCGATCATCGACGCGGTCGCACTGGTCGGTCTCGTCGCGCTCGCGACCTTTGCCCGCGGCTGGGTCGTCACCGCGGCCGCACGCATCGGGCTCGGAACGGCCGCTGCCGTCATCGGCTTCGGTGTGCTCGTCGCTGCGTCGTGCGTGCCGTTCGTGATCGGCCTGGTGCGCTGCGGTCGCGCGATCGGTACGACGCTCGCCCGCGCCGCGCTGCCGCAGCAGACCACCGGCACCGATCTCGCGTTCGCGCCCCGCCGCGTGCTCGTCGTGGTGATCCAGCTCGCGACGCTCATGGTGATCGGCCTACCCGTGCTCGCGATCACGGGACCGATGCTGCCGACGTGGGTCGGCGCGCCGGTGCTCACGGCGTTTCTCGGGTTCGTCGCGGTCGCGTTCTGGCGGCGCGCGAACGATCTCGACGGTCACGTGCGCGCCGGGGCAGAGGCGGTCGCCGAGCTGCTGCGGCGCACCGCAGGCGAGCCCGAGCGCTTCGACGCGGAGCACATCGAGCGCGTATTGCCGGGTCTAGGCGAGATCGCCTCGGTACGCCTGCCGATCGACGCGCCGGTCTGCGGTAAGACGCTCGCGCAGATCGATCTTCGCGGCGCGACGGGAGCGACCGTGATCGCGATCGATCGCGCCGGCGAGTCACGCGCGGTACCGTCGGGCGCCGAGCCGCTGCAGCCCGACGACGTGCTCGCGGTCGTGGGCACTGCGGACGCGATTGCGCGCGCCCGCGCGGTGTTGCTGGGCGACGCCAAGCCTGCGAAGTGACATCCTCGCCACCGTCGTGGACATCCGCAGCCGCGCTCGGGCATGGTTGCGGCGGATGAAGACCTACGAGACCGATGTCCTGGTCGTCGGCGGCGGCGGTGCAGCGACCGCGTCGACGATCGCCGCTCACGATGCGGGCGCGCGGACGATGTTGGCCGTCAAGGGCGAGTTCGGCGTGCCGGGCGTGCGAGGGGCGGGCGCGACGAGCAATCCGAAGGCCGACTTCTGGACGATCCGCACCGTCGGTCCGAAGGGCGGTCTGTTCAATCCGCCGGAGGCGACACTCGCCGACATGGTCCAGGCGGGGCTCGGCTGCGCCGACGCGAAGATGTGCGGCATCTTCGTCGACGAGGTCACCGAGGCGATCAAGCGCCTGCGTGGCATGGGCATGCGCTTCCAGAGCAAGATGTTGGCGACGATGCCCGCGTCGGATGCGACCAAGGGCACGAACAACATCGTGCAGATCCAAAAGGCGGTGATCGCCGGCACCAACACGCATGTGCTCGAGCACGCGAACCTCACCGACTTGATCGTGGAGAACGGTCGCGTGTTCGGAGCGGTCGGCGTCGACGACGACGGCGAGCCGTTCGTCGTGCACGCGGGCGCGGTGATCCTCGCGACCGGCGGCGTCGGCCAGCTCTTCAAGTACAGTTTCAATCCGCCCGGCAACACCGGCGATGGCTATGCGATGGCGCTGCGTGCCGGCGCCGAGCTGTTCAACATGGAGTTCATGCAGCAGGGCCTCGCGACGACGTGGCCCACGCAGGCGATCATCATGCTGTACGAGATGCCGGACCCGTACCGGATGTTCAACCGGCACGGCAAGGCGTTCGTCGCGGACTACCTGCCGCAGGGCGTCAGTGTCGTCGACGTCAGCAACCTCAAGGCGAGTCACTGGCCGGTGTCGTGTCGCGATGCGTCGTTGCACCTCGATCGCGCGATTCACTGCGAGGCGATGGCCGGTCGGGCGACCGAGAACGACGCGGTGTATCTCGATCTGTCGGGCACTCGCCGCGGCTTCCAGCCGGAGGTATTCGTCGAGTACATGCACTCGATCGGCATCGACCTCGAGCGCGACCTGCTCCAGATCCAGATCCACCACCACACCAGCAACGGTGGCGTGCGCATCGACGAGAACGCGCAGTCACGGATCAAGGGGTTGTTCGCGTGCGGCGAGGCCGGCGGGTGGCAAGGCGCGGATCGGCTCGGCGGTACGATGCTCGGTGGATCGCAGGTGTTCGGCTGGCGCGCGGGTAAGCTCGCGGCCGAGATTGCCGCGGACAAGCCCGGGCCGCAGCTCCACGCCGATCGCCTCGATGCACTGCTGCTCGGCCGGCTCGCGCGGCTGCGTGCGAGCAAGGGCAGCGCGCGACCAGGTGAGCTGCTCGCGAAGCTGCAAGTGGCGATGTGGCGCGACCTACTCGTCCAGAAGGATGCGGAGAAGCTGGCGCGCGCCCGCGCGTTCGTGAAGGCGCAGCGCGACGAGCTCGAGTCGGGGACCCGCATCCTTGCACCGTTCGATGTCGTGCTCGCGCTCGAGCAGCGCAACCTGCTCGACGTCGCCGAGGTGATCATCGAGGCGTCGGATTGGCGGACCGAGAGTCGTGGTGCGCATGCGCGATCGGACTATCCGGATCGCGATGATGCGCAGTGGTGCACGTGCGTGTTCGTGACGCGCGACGGCGATCGCATCGACCTGCGCAAGCAGTCGGTCAACGCCACGCCGTGGGTCGACGCGCCGGGCGACATCCGTATCCGGCCCTGGGGCTGAGCCCGCGCGACGTCGTAGCGGTCAGCCGCGCCGACGCAGCGGTCAGCCGCGCCGACGCTCGGTGCCGCCCGGTGGCGACATGCGGGCGCTGCGACGCTCGGGCAAAAAGGCGCCCCACAGCGTGCGGCTGTACGGCGTCTGCGACGGCGGCCACGGCTCGGTGACGATGCCGGTCGAGTTCGCGCGCGAGACGACGACGCGCCGCAGCGCGAGACGACCGAGGGCACGCGGCGCAGAGTCGACCATGCGTCTGATTGTGCCGGCGGGCGCGGGGCGACACCAAGAATCCGGCGAACGCACGGGTCCGCGAAGATTCACGGCGGTACGAGCGGACCGTTGCCGAAGCCGGGGGTCGGCGTGGCGCCTGGCTTCTTCGGCTTGTCGGGCTTCGGCTTCTTCGGTGTCTGCGGCTTCGGCTTGTTCGGCTTCGCCTTCGCCTTCGCCTTCGCCTTCGCCTTCGCCTTCGGTTCCGGCTTCGGTTCCGGCGTCACCGGCTCGGGCGTCACCGGCTCGGGCGTCACCGGCTCGGGCGTCACCGGCTCGGGTTTCACCGGCTCGGGTTTCACCGGCTCGGGCGTCGGCGTCGGCGTGTCGGGTGTCGGCGTTGGCGTGTCGGGTGTCGTCGGCGTGTCGGGTGTCGGCTCGGCATCCGCGACCTGCGTCGGCTCGGTCGGCGTCGTCGTCGTGGGCGGCGTGTCGCCGGCTTCGGCCTTGCCGTCGTCCGCGGCTGGCGTATCGCTGGCGTCGGGTTCCGCCGGGACAGCGCCCTCGGCGTTCGCATCGCTCGTCGCTGCGGGTTGTTCCGCGGGCGTTTCGGTACCGACCTCCGCCTGCGCGGCCGCAACCTGCGCGCTCGCTTCCGCGCTTGCTGCTGCCTCCTTTGCGGCACGCCAGGCGGCGACGCGCGGCCATGCGACAACGACGGCAGCACCGACCACCGCGAGCCCGAGCATCGCGATCACGATCCACAGCCATGGCTTTCTCGCCGGCGGATCGAGGCCGACGTTCGTCACGCCGGTGCCGCGCGAGATCGGCATCGGCTGCGTGCCCGTCGTCGGTACCGGCGCGCGCATCGATGGCGACGACATCGACGCGAGGCCCGGCGAACTCGCCGATGCCGGCATGTGCGGCGGCGCCATCGATGGCGTCGGCATCGGTGGCGGAGGAATCGGCGGTGCAGCAGTGCGATGGGCCGTGGGCACCATCGTCTGCGATGCCGCCGGTGGAAGCGGGGGCGCACCACGACTCGGTCCCGCGACGGGCGGGGCTTGGGCTGCGGCCGCGCGTGCCGACGCGACCATCGCCGCGACGGCTGCCGCATCGACGGGTGCGATCATCGTGTGATCGACACCCGACGGCGGCATCGAGGCCGGGGCGATCATCGTCGCGTCGACGCGATCGACCGCCGCGATCATGGTCCGATCTTCACGCGCCTGCGGCGGTGCGCCGTCGCCGAGGAACACGGTGCGCGGTGCGGACGGCGGTGGGCCGACCGGACGGGGCGGGCTCGAGGATGCAGGCGCACCGCCCGGTACCATCGTGCGTGACATCGGCGGTGCCGACGGGGCCGAGCGGCCGGGCGAGGGTGCGATCTGCGTGTGCATCGGCGCGCCGGCGGGTGCCGGTGCGATCTGCGTGTGCATCGACGCGCTCGGAGCTGTCGTTGCGATCATCGTGTGCGCGTGCGTGCCCAGGGGCGCGGTCGCGATCGCCGTGTGCGCCTGCGAGTCGTCGTACTGCTGCGGGCCCGGTGCGGCGGTGTCCGTGCCCGGCATCGTTGCGGCGAGCTCGGTGCGTGCCGATCGTGGATCGTTCGCGCCGGCGGTGAACGCCATGCCCGGGGTCTCACCGCGCAGGAACGCCGCTTGATCGGGCGTCACCGTGCGATTCGTCTGCGCCGGCATCGGCGGCGCTTGCATCGGCGCCGATGCGGCGGGCATCGGTGCGCTCGGCATCGGTGAGCCGTTCGGCACCGGTCGCGGTGCCGGCGTCGGCGACGAGCGCGGTGGGCTCGTCGTCGCCCTCGGCGCTGCCGGACGACGGGCGGGATCCGAGGTCGGCACCATCGTCGGGCGCTGAGACGCCGGACTCGGTGCGCGCGCAGCCGCCGGCGACGCGCCGGATCCCGCGGCGGGTGCAGCCGCACTCGGCGGTCGGGTTGCAGTCGCGATCGGCACGGCACGCGACGGCTCGCGCGGTGGTGCGATCGGTGGCGGCGCCGGACTGCGCGGTGCTGCCTCCGCAGTCGCAGCGGCCGCCGGTGCGGTCGCGCCCGCGATGGGACGTGCGGGCATCCGCGCCGGCTCGCGCGACGCCGCCGGCGATGCGCCGGTCGCCGGTCGCTTCACCGACACACCCGCATTCGCCGCCCGCGGTGCTGCAGCCGGTCGCACGCCTTGCTGGTTCGGTCGCGCCGCGACGGGTGCGGGGCCGCGTGCGCGCGCATCGGAGCCCGGCGTCGCGCTCGTGGGTGCTTCGTCGCCGCGCGAGGGCTCCTGCCCCTGCTGCTGCGCCGCCCACGGAACCGGCTTCGCACCGAATCGCTCGATGAGATACCGCGACAACACATCGGCGGCGGGGCGCAGGCCGTGCCGCCCGACGAACGCCTCGAGATCGTGCTGCATTGCGTCCGCTGTCGAATAGCGCAGCGCGGGATCGATTTGCAGCGCGCGCATCAGGATCGCCTCGAGCTCGTGCGGGAACGTCGGCACCACCGTCGACGGCGGCGGGATGTTGCCCGTGAGGATCTGATGCAGGATCGTCAGCTCGTTCTCGCCGCGGAACAGTCGCTGCAGTGTTGTCAGCTCGTAGAGCAGGATGCCGATCGCGAAGACGTCGCTGCGGCGGTCGACGTGCTCGGCGCGACACTGCTCCGGCGACATGTACGAAGCCTTGCCCTTGAGCATGCCGGCCTGCGTCACATGCGTGCCCGCGGCCGCCTTCGCGATGCCGAAGTCGACGATCTTCACCTCGCCGTTCTGGCTGACGAGGACGTTCGTCGGCGACACGTCGCGGTGCACGATCATGAGCGGCCGACCGTTGGCGTCGGTGCGCTCGTGCGCGTAGTGCAGCGACGCCGTCACACCGAGCGCGATCGCCAGCACGACATCGAGCGGTATGCTCTCGCTGCGCGCCTGCGCGCCGCGGATGATCGTGCGCAGGTTCTCGCCGTGGACGTACTCCATCGAGAAGTACGGCTCGACCTCGTCGAGGCCGACCTCGAACACCTTCACGATGTTCGGGTGATCGAGTGTCGAGGCGAGATACGCCTCGTCGCGGAACATCCGCACGAACTCTGGATCCTCCGCAAGCTGCGGCAGGATCCGCTTGATGACGACGACGCGCTCCGACGGCGGTGCGCCCTTGCTGCGACCGACGAACAGCTCGGCCATGCCACCGACCGCGAGGCGCCCGAGCAGGTCGAAGCGCGACGCGAGATCGGCCACGCGCCGATCCGCGGAGGTCGAGGGGCGCTCGCCATTCACCGGCAGTGATGCTAGCAGGCCGCCGCTCGGCTTTGTCGGTCGAGCGGGCTGCTACGACGAGGGGGGCAGCAGCAGCGGCCACACCTCGTCGCCGACGATGCGAAACAGCCCCTGCGCACCGCCGACGATGGCCCCGTCCGCGATCGGCACGAGTGGCCCCATGGAGCATGCGGGGCGCACCGCCGCCACGCCCGAGGTCAGCCGCACCCACACCGTGCCGTCGGCCGCGCAGACCGCCGCGCAGCCGACGGGATCGACATCGCGCTCCACGAGTAGCGCGTCGCGCTCGGGGGTCCGTGCATCGAACACCCAGCGGTCATGGTGCGCTTCGACCTCGACCAGCAGCACGACGACGCCGGCGTGCGCCGCTGCGTCGACGACGCGTGCACGGCCACGAAGCCCGGCGTCGGCGAGATCCCGCGGCATCACCGACCTCGCATCGAGCGCGAGCACGTGGCCGGTGCCGAGCATTCGCGTCGTCGCACATCCGGACCACAGAACGCACGACCCCGCGTGCACGCGACCGATCGCGCGCACGCTCGCCCACCAGCGCGACGCCGGATCTGCGCCCGCGATCTCACGCGCGCGCAGGTCGAGTCGCGCGAGTCGATCGCCGCAGCGCAGCAACACGATGCCGGTGTCGACGCGTGCATCCGTGGCCTTGACGCCCAGCTCGTGCGGCGTGCCGTCCGCGGTCACGAGCGAGAGTGCGCCGTCGTCCGCGTGGCAGAGCATCGCGACGCGCGGCTCGCCGCGAGGACAGTGCACGAGACCGATCGCGCCGGGCGGTGTCGCGCCGAGGACCTGCTCGCCGCAACCGACGCGCTCATCGGTCCACCACCACACGTGCGCGCTGGCCCGCGGCGCATCCTCGACGACGATGCCGCGGATGATGCCGCCGTCCGATCGTGCCGCGACTCGTGATGCGCGTCGCGGCGTCGAGCGTGGAGCGCTCGCGTTCGTCGTCGGCGGTGGCGCACGCAGCCGGCCGCGAAACGTGTCGTCGTACCACGCGAGCCATGCGTCGGGCAGCGTGCGCGGATCGTCGCAGACCGGAGGCAACGCGACCTCGGGATCGAGCACCGAGATACCCGCGGCCATGCGGGCCTCGAGTCCGACCACGTGAGGGTGCGTGCCGCGAAACGGGTGGATCCCGATCTGCAGCTCGAACGTGAGGATCGCGTATGCGAACCAATCACTCGCGGGTCCGTATCGGCCGTTCGCGATGGGGTCGGCGATCTGTGCAGTGATCGCGGTCGCGGGGAAGCCGGGCGTCTGCATGCTGTCGACGTCGATCAGCCACGGCAGGCGCCGACGGACGTCGACGAGCACGTTGCCGCTGCTCAGATCGACGGCGGCGATGTCGAGCGCGTGGAGCTCGCCGAGTAACTCGCGGAGGCGTTCGCACAGCGTCGACGAGCTCGCGCGATCGAGCCCGAAGCGCGCACGCGCGGCCCGGGGCACGAGCTGCATCCACGGCACTGCCTTGTGCACGCGGTGCATGACGTGACCGACTGCGTCGCCACCGGGCGCGGTGCGGATCGACGCGAGCGGCTTCACGATCCGATCGCTGCGGATCACCGCGAGGGCGGCGAGCTTGCGGGGATCGAGGATCGCGGCGGGGTTGGTCGCGATCTTGTAGGCGCGATCACCTCGCGCGAACACGCAGCCCTGACCGCCCTCGGCGACGAGATCGCCATCGTCGAGCTGCACCCATCCTTCGTCGTCGACGAACACGCGCATGGTCTCAGTCTTTCCGGAGGACACTGCCGCGTCCTGCCCCCGCTGGGCGCAGCCCGTCGGGGCCCCCCTCCTTCCGAGATTCGCTGACGCTCTCTCAGTCTTTCTCGTCCCACGCGAGCGCGGCGACGGCGATGTCGTCGTCGGGCACGGCGTCGGCGAACGGTCCGTCTGCGCGGCCGAGTCGCTGCAGCCGGCGGCGCACGAAGCAGCCGGTCGTCGATGGCGCATCGAGCATGCGCGCGGCGACCCACGCGGTGTCGAGCGGCTCGACGTGTCCGGGCGTGCGTAGCGTCGACACGCCGTCGGTGGCGACGAGCAGGCGATCGTACTCGTGCTTCGCGAAGCAGCCGACCCATGCGTGGCCGCGGGCCGGCCGCGCCGACGAGGTCGGAGCGAGCCCGCCATGGGTCTCGATCCATGCGCGCGGTGGCGCGAGCGCGAGCCAGCACGCGCGGCGATCTGGATCGCCGACGACGCTCGGGTAGTCCGGACACTCGTCGCGGCAGCGTCGCAGCGTCACCTCGATCGTGCCGTCGCGACGGCGTGCGGCGACGATGCCGTCACCGCGGATGATCGCGACGATGCGATCGGGTAGCTCGAGCGCAGCGACGACGGTCGCGTCGACCGATGCCGGCGCGAGGCCGAGGTGCCCTGCGGCCCTGTCCGCGACGCGCCAGCAGGCGGACGATCCGGGCAAGCGTCCGTCGCGGAGGATGGCTGCCGCAGCGTGCGCGAGCAGGCGCGCGCCGACGTCGGTGTCGCGTGACGACGAGCAGCCATCGCAGACGAGCGCCCACGCACCCCGAGCAGTGGTCTGGGCGAGCGCGTAGTCCTGGCAGACCGCGTGGGTGCGTCCGCGCTCGAAGTGGGCATCGGCGTGCATCAGAACCCCACGGTGTGGCCAGCCACACCGGTGCCGAGCGCACGAGATTGCACCGCGATGCTCCGCGATACGAACGCCGCGAGTCGGGCGAGCGTCGCCGCGTTCGCGTCGGCGAGCTCGACGTACTGCTCGAACCCGGCCTCGAGCCCGAGCGCGCGGAGCTGGGGGCCGACCGATGCATCGTCGACACCGACACCGACGAGGATCGCCGTCAGTGATTCGAGCTTGCCGACGCGCCGCGCATCGGCGAGCGCTCGGCCGACGCTGTCGCGCGATGCCTTCGACGCGTTGTCCATGCCGTCGGTGATGACGAAGACGATCGCGTTCACGCCAAAGTCGTGGTTCGCGAGCTCCTCACCGTAGCCGGCGACCGATGCGATCGCGTTGTGGGCGGCGTCGTAGAGCGCAGTCGATCCGCCGTTCGCGATCGTGCCGCGATAATCACGGGCGCGGCACGCCGCGAGCGCTGCAAAGCCGTGGACCTCGGTGAGCGCGTCGTCGAACGTGCAGACCCGCAGCATAAGGTTGTCGGCGCGCGGGCTGTGCTGACACGAGAGCACGATCTGGGCGATCGCCCGCTCGATGTCGGCGGCGTGCGCCGCGACACTGCCGCTCTTGTCGGCAGCGATCGCGACGAGCGTGTACTCGGCCGCGCCGAGGTCGCGGATACGGGTCGCGGAGAAGCCGTAGGGCGTGCCCGCGATGGGACGGTGCTGGAGGGGAGGTTGGGTGGTGGTCATGGTGCTTTCAGGCGGCGAAACCCGTCGTCGTGGTGAGCTTCAAACCGCGTGCAGTCATGTCGCGGAGGAACACATCGCCGAGCGCCTCGAAGCCGGGGACGTTGTGGCTCGCGTCGGTGAGCAGGTGCAGCTTGCCCAGCTGCGCGGGGCCGAAGCGATCCGCGATGTCGCGCACCGTATTCGCGAGGCAGTGCGACAGCGCTTCGCCGGCGAGCAGGATCACATCGGCGTGCTCGAGCGTGTCGATGAAGTCGGTGTTCGGCTGCGTGCCGGGGTCGTCGGGATCGGGTACTTCCGCCTGCACCGCAGAGAAGTGCTCGGTGAACGGGTTACTGCCCTTGGTGATGAAGTCGACGGTGGCGAAGCGCTGCTCCCACTCGTGGAGCGCGGTCGCGAGGACGGCGGAGACGTTGTGGCCTTCGTCGCCGATCAGGCAGTGGTACGGCCAGATCGTGTGCGGGTAGCGGCCGGAACGTTCGAGCGCTTGGAGGTAGTCGAGCGTGCGGGCGCGGAGGTCGGAGCGCGCGGTGGCCCAGCGGCCGGCTTGCATGTCGGCGGCCGTGATCGAGGTGAACGGGGTCGGCTCGCGGCCGGCGGGATCGCGCCACCACATGGGATGGCTGATGTCGACCTTGCGGTGGGAGTCGAGTGTGACGTGGATGTCGCTGAGCTTGGTTCGGAGCCGATCGATCATCGTCGCGAGGCGGGTCATGTCGACGTCGGCGCCTGGGACGAAGAGGGAGCCGGTGGGGGAGCAGAAGTCGTTCTGCGGGTCGATGACGACCAGGTGGAGGTTCATGAAATCGAGGATGGATCTTATTTATGGTATGTCTACCTTTATTTTGGGTTTGGCCACCCTAAATAGGTGCGACTCCGGCTGCGGCTGGCGGGCACGCAAGCGGGCGCGTTGCGCCCTGCTAGCGGGGCATCAACTTATCAACGCTCACCCGATACTCGTGCTCGCTCATCCCCAACGCCGCGGCCAGCGTCGACAGCAGGCGATCCTCTTCGTCGAGCACGAAGCCGTCCGCGAGCGCGACCTCGAACGCTGCGGCGAAGAGCTGGTCCTTGCCGTCCGGGGCAAGCTCCTGCGCAAGCAGTCGCGCGGCGTCGAGCCACGCGCCCGGATCGGCGCGGGCGTCATCGCGGCCGCGCGTCACGTCTTCGGTGCCGAGCTTGCGATCGGTCAGGCGCTCGTACGCCGAGGCGACCGTCGCGATGCCTTCGTCGGCGTCGACTTCGTCGGCGGCGATGACTCCGAGCAGCACTCGGAGCACGGCTCCGTCGTCGTCGCCTCGCAGACTCGCCATCGTCGGGATGGTCTTATCATGTCCGGGCCGCGCGGTTCACGGCACGCGCAGCTCGAGGCCGATCGTCGCGCGAACGCC
>Ga0105046_10017806_pt1 | contig 10852 bp, 5 predicted proteins | sample MAT03_FD_78385 | JGI IMG/M metagenome (GOLD analysis project Ga0105046, IMG submission 78385) | Freshwater microbial communities from Lake Fryxell liftoff mats and glacier meltwater in Antarctica - MAT-03 (megahit assembly) | ecosystem: Environmental > Aquatic > Freshwater > Ice > Liftoff...
AGCGCCGCGAGTGGGCGGCTGATCTGCTGGCCGATGTGGGGCTCGATCCGATGATCCTGGCCCCGTTGCAGCCCAGCGGCACACCGCTGGGGCTTGTATTGCCCGCCGTTGCCCAGGTGACCGGTCTGCCTAGCAGCACCCAAGTGGCGGTGGGTGGGCACGATCACGTGTTGGGCGCGTTGGCGGTGGGGGTTACCCAGATGGGCGATATGCTCAACTCGATTGGCACGGCCGAGGCGCTCTTTCTGCCCGTAGACCAGCCGATCAGCGATCCGCAGTTTGGCCGCCAGGGCTATTCGCAGGGGGTCTATGCCGCGGGGAAATATTACTTGGTCGGTGGACTGTACACTTCTGGGGCCAGTGTCGATTGGTTTCGCGAGAGTTTTGCCGCCAATGCCAATTATGCCACATTGATTGCCGAGGCCGAACAGATCGCAGCCGGCAGTTTGGGGGCATTTTTCATTCCCCATTTACGCCTCGCCAACCCGCCTCATCTGGATCCCCTGGCGCGCGGCGCATTTATCGGCCTGCACACCGACATGAAGCGCGGCGCACTCTTCCGCGCTTTGGTCGAAGGTTTATCCTACGAAGTGCGCCACTCGTTGCAGCCACTCCTGGGCTATATGGGATTGCCACACCTGAATAAAAGCTATGTCGCGGGCGGCGGCGCGTATAATGAACTCTATACGCGCATCAAAGCCAGCATCCTCAACCACCCGCTGACGGTGGTCAGTATCAAGGAAAGTACCGCTCTGGGCGCTGCCATGGTGGGCGGTGTCGGGGCTGGCATCTATCCCGATCTGCCAACCGCCTTGACCCAACTCCGCTATGACCAGCAGACGATTGACCCCGTCGCCGCCGATGCCGCCTTCTATGACACAGCGTTTCAGGATGTCTATCAGCATCTATATAATGCGCTGCGTCCGCTGCATCATGCCAGCCAACCCAAGCAGATTCCCTAATTTTCTGGCTGAACAAACGAAAAATTCGGAGTAAGCCTAGCCGGCTAGATACGTTTCTAAAATTTAGACTTGGCAGTCTAGACCTTTTGGTCTATAATTGTGTGCAACAAGGTACCTGAGTGATTGGCAAGCAAAGAAAGCGAGTTTGTGTGGGTTTTGCGCGGGAGTTTGAGCATAGCCAGCAATTATTCGATGCTGCGATTGCAGAATTTGTCGCCAAGGGCTACGATGTGGCTTCGATCAATACGATTCTGGCAATGGCGGGCATGAGTAAAGGGCAATTTTACTATCATTTCAAAAATAAGGAGGGACTTTATTTTGCGCTGATCGAAGTGTTGATTGCCCAAAAGCGCGAATTCCTAGCCCAGGTGATGCAGCCAACGGATTTTCAACGAGATCTCTTTGACATCTTTCAGACGCAGATCCGCTATGGTCTGGCCTTTGCGCGCGACTATCCGGCAATCCAGCGGTTTTCCGAGAGTTTTCTGCGCGAAAAGGGCAATGCGATCTATGCCAAAGCGATTGCGCAATTCAATTTTGAGAACGACGCGGCGATCAATGGGCTGATTGCGCGCGCCTATGCCCACGGCGAATTGCGCGCGGATTTGCCGCTGGCCTTTGTCCAAAAAGTGATTACCTATCTCTTTAGTCACGTAGTCGAACTCGTTGACCTCCATCGCGTGGAAGATGCAGAGGCGAATCTAACGCATCTCATGACGTTTATGAAATTGGGTCTAGCAAGGAGCACTGATTCATGAAGACATTTATGTTTCCGGTAGGCTATCACAAACTACACAAAACCAAGATTATTGACTACCAATTAAACCGCTGGTATGCGTTGGGTTATGCCCGCTTGGTGGATATGCGCCAGGCGGCAACCGAGATCAAGACGCTAGCGGACTGGAAGGGCGTGATGGTGCAACTGGCCGAAACGGCGTTGGCCGAAGGACGACTCATGAACGGCGCCTTTTACTATCGCGCTGCCGAATTTTTCACCCATCCGACCGACCCCGACAAAAAAGCGCTATACGTCAAGTTTGTCGATCTCTTTTACAATGAGCTTTTTGTCGATGAACCTTTTACGCGTCATCAAATTCCCTATGGCAATGCTGAGCTACCTGCGCTGCACGTACCCGCTCAGGGGACAATCAAGCGGGGCAATCTTGTGATTCATGGCGGCTTTGACTCCTTCATTGAGGAATTCTATTCACTCGCTACTTACTTTGCCGGCTTGGGCTATGATGTCTATCTGTTTGATGGGCCCGGCCAAGGTGGTGCGCTCAAACTGCACGACTTACCCATGGATTATGCCTGGGAAAAGCCCGCCAAGACGGTGTTGGATTATTTTGGCTTAGACGATGTGACGTGGCTGGGCATTTCGATGGGCGGCTGGCTTTGTCTGCGCGCCGCGGCCAACGAGCCACGCATCCAACGCGTGATCGCCTTGAGCATCGCCTATGATTATATGAAGATCCCGCCCAAGCCGATCGAAGCCTTTGCCCGGTGGCTCTTCAACTATCCCAAACTGATGAATACGCTTTCAGCATGGAAGATGCAGCGGATGCCTCAGGAAAAATGGGGGATCGACAATCTGATGTATATGACGAAAACGGCGACGGTGCTGGATGCGGCCATGACCTTGCTCGATTTCAACGCCGCTCACTTGCAATCGGAACAGGTCACCCAAGATGTGCTGATCCTGACGGGTGCCGAGGATCACTTTATTCCCCTGAAGATGCATCGTCTCCAGGTGGCTGCGCTGACTCATGCCCGTTCGATCACAGAGCGCATCTTTACCAAGGCTGATCAAGCGGAGAATCACTGTCAAGTTGGCAATTTCGGTCTGGCACTGGAGGTCATGGCTGCCTGGATCGCGACGAAGACGCCGGTTATCCAGACGAAGCCACAGACGGCAGCTTACAACGGTACTGACACGTCAATCCATGCTGGCAAACTGACCGCGGTTGGGTAGAAGCTATTCATTCACTCTATGGCTGTTTGGGTATCTGCGCGTTGCCGGTTATGATGGGTGCCCGCTCAAATTAGCTTATCCAGCACATCGCGCACTTTGGCGGTTAGGCTGTGGGTAGAGAAGGGTTTGGGCAGGAATTCCACTTCGGCGGTGAGCAACCCGTGACGTACGACGGTATCATCGGTGTAGCCAGAGGTGAAGAGGACTTTGATACTGGGGCGCAGGGCGAGAATCTGTTCGGCGAGTTGGCGTCCGCTCATTTCGGGCATGACCACGTCGGTGACCAGCAAATCGATAGCGTCGAGATGCTGGGTGCATAGGGCCAATGCTTCGCTGGCACAGCGCGCCTCTAGAATCGTGTAGCCTTTGTCTTGCAGCGCAGTTTTGACCAAGCCGCGCACCATCTCTTCGTCCTCGACGAGCAGGATCGTTTCGCTGCCGTGGCTGAAGCTAGCCTGGGGGTGGGCAGCTACCGGATGATTGGCGGGAATCTGGTGCGCCGGCAGATAAATCTTGAAGGTGGCACCATGATCCGGCTCGCTGTAGACAAAAATATCGCCACCGCTTTGTTTGATAATGCCATAGGCCGTGGCAAGGCCCAGCCCGGTCCCCTTGCCTTGCTCTTTGGTCGTGAAAAACGGCTCAAACAGGTGGGCGCGAATTTGCTGCTGGATGCCACAGCCCGTGTCAGTCACGGCCAGCATGACATAGGGACCCGTCAAGACTTCGGTCGGCGCGTTGGCATAGTGCTGGAGAAGCGAAATGGGATCAAGCCGCACATTGCCCGTTTCGATTGTGAGCTTGCCGCCGGTCGGCATGGCATCGCGCGCGTTGACCACTAGATTCATAATCACCTGCTCGATCTGGCTGGCGTCGGCGGTGACCGACCACAGGGCTGGTTGGAGGACTGTGGTCAGCACAATGTCCTCGCCAATCAGCCTTTCCAACATTCCTTGCAGATTGGCGACAAGGCTGTTCAGATCGAGAACGGTGGGGGCAAGCATCTGTTTGCGACTAAAGGCAAGCAACTGGCCCGTGAGCGCGGCAGCGCGTTTGCCAGCTTTGCGAATCTGTTCGAGCTTACTGTGCAACGGATCGGTCTCGGCCATCTTGGCTTGAATGAGGTCGCAGTAGCCCTGGATCACGGTCAGCAGGTTATTAAAGTCATGGGCCACGCCACCCGCCAACCGGCCAATTGTCTCCATTTTTTGGGCTTGCCGCAACTGCTCCTCTAACTTCGCCTGTAGTTGCGCAGCCTCTTTGTGCTCGGTAATATCTTGGACTGTGCCCAGCATACGCACGGGATTGCCCCCGGCATCGAAAATCGCTCGACCTAGTTGGGATACCCAACGCACTTCGTCGTTTGGACGAATGATTCGGTACTCAATGAGATAGCCCATTTTGTTGGCGATGGCGTTGTCAAACATGTTGATCACGTGGACGAGATCGTCGGGATGGAGAAAGTTGACAAGTGCTGCGGCTGGCGTGCTCGAGTACTCGATGCCCAAGATCGTACAACACTCTGGCGACCAGGAAAATTCATCGGTTTGCGCTGTCCATTCCCAGACCCCCATCTGTGAAGCCTCTAGGGCCAGGGTGAGCCTTTCCTTGGCTTGTACATGGTCGGTAATGTCAAAAACGATGGTAAGGATATGCGGTTCCCCCTCGAATTCGACTGTTTCTGCCGAGAGAAGGATATTGATGACTGCCCCAGATTTTTTGCGGGCTGTGGCGGCAAAGTTGTGTACCCATCCCTGTTGGCGCAATGTTTGGGAGAACAGCGTGCGTTCTTCCGGCGTCGTGCATATATCCAATGTGTAGAACTGATGGCCAATCACCTCTTCGCGGCTATAGCCAAAGATCCCAAGAAAGCTCGTATTGGCCTCGATGATGCGCACATCTGCCATGCGTAAAATGCCCAGGGCCGCTGGGCTGGCGCGAAATACTTTGGTAAAACGCTCTTCCGATTGGCGCAGGGCCGCTTTGGTGTGCTTTTGTTCGGTAATATCGCGACTTGCACCCACTGTACCCAGGATGGTCCCGTCCACATCTTTGAGCCAGGTGACCGAGGTCATAACATTGCGTCTGGTCCCATCCTTATGATACTGGATCGTTTCACCTGCCCAATGACCTTGAGTATGCAGTTGTTGTAGCACAATATCTATTGGTGCATAGACATATTGCACTTGCAAAATATCGCGTAGCCTATGTCCCATCACTTCGTCGGCGCGCCACCCAAACAGCGTTTCGGCACCATGGTTCCAACTGGTGATGTGGAAATCGAGATTGGTTGCGATGATGGCATCGGTGATATTTTGTAGCAGATTGGCTTGATAATGGAGTGCAGCTTCGGTCTGTTTCTTGTCGGTAATGTCGTGTACCGTACTCACCATCCGTAGCAGGCGCTGGGTGTGCCGCTCTTTGATCGAGCTAGACTGTTGCTGGATGTAGCGAATTGCGCCATCGGGCCGGATAATCCGATATTCGTAAGTTGCCCCTCTGCCTGCTTGGACATCTTGGTGTGCCATGCTCAAAAATTGTTCCCGGTCATCGGGGTGGATGAGGCTGTAAAAAAGTTGCGTCGTCATTTCGACCTTGCCTGGTTCAAAGCCAAAAATGCGATAGCACTCATCGGACCAGACATAGGGGTCACTCAGCGCCTGCTGATCGGTAAAGGTTAGCTCCCAACTGCCAAAGTGGGCATGGCGCTGGGCCGCGGCCATGTTTTGCACCAGGGCGCGCTGGGTCTCTTCGCGCCACTTGCGCTCGGTAATATCGCGCACGAACGCGATCAATCGCCCGTCTGATAACTTTTTTGCCTTGATTTCTACCACCAGGTAATGGCCAGCTTTGCAGCGCAAGCGGCGTTCGCGCAGAACGCTATTTTGCGTGTGCAATTCTGCCAAGTTGAGCGGTTCACGGGCCAGATCCTCGGCCGGGATCAAGTCTTGTACAGAAAGCTGCAACAATTCTTCCTGGGTATAGCCCAGCATCTGGCAGGCCTGTTGGTTGGCCGCTAGATAGCGGCCCTGGGCATCGGCCACGAAGATGCCGTCGGCGGCCTGCTCAAAGATCGCTTGATACAATTCTTCAGAAGCATGAGACGGAGAGCAAGGAAGGGTGCAGTCGGCAGATTCAGGCGAGACGGATTGCTTGTTTTGCGCTTGTAGCCTATGGTTCATCTAGTTTCCTGTAAGACTTTGTTTTACAAACAGGTTGCTGAATGCGCAAGACGACGATGGCAGCATACAAAGATGGCAGCATACAAACAGCAAGGGAAAGTGGCTTCCCATGTTGGGTTTGTGCAAGCGATGCGCGCGCGCTTATTGTGTCAGGACTTACGCAATTACGCCTGGGAACGCCAGCATCCTGCTGGCTGCCGCCAGGATGGCGGTGCTCCCGGCTGCGTAAGTCCTGTGTGTATAAAGTGCTGCCCACGTGGGAAACAGCACGCAAAATGTTCGAGCGGTAATGGATCACGGTCAATAGATATACCAGCGCATAGTATATCATGGACATGAGGTGCTTACAAAATATTTATTTATTTTTGGAAAACTATGTTATTGTGAAAGGTTTATCGATGGAGAACGCCTAATTTCATGCGCATCAATTCGCTCAAGTAGCTATCACCGGCAAGCACCTGCTGAATGGCCGTCACCAGTTCCATAGGATTGCCCTTGGCAACATAACCTTTGGCTCCTGCCGCTAGTGAGCGTTGCACATAAACCGCTTCCTGGTGACCAGAGAGGATGAGGCAGGGCAGTGTCGGTAGTGTCGCCTGCAATTTCGCCAACAGGTCAATGCCACTCATATCGGGTAATGAAATATCGATGAGGACGAGATCCGCGCCGGCGGTTGGCAACTGTGCGAGCGCTTCCTGTGCACTGGCAGCCATGCTGCATACTTGCAAATCTGCTACTCTCTCGAGGAATTCGCGGAGCATTTTTTGCATTAGCGGATGATCTTCAATCAGGTAGATGTTTGCACGCATTGCCATCTCTTTTCTGCTATACATTGCAACTGTCCGCAACTGCCCCGCGAAATTGATTGGTTGGCGCTTTAAGCAGTGGGGGGCGCGTATACGGTTACTTGTGTACCTTGTCCCATGCCAGAGGCGATTTCGATGTGGCCACCAAAGATCGCCAACCGGGAGCGCACGCTAAAGAGACCGTAACCGCCTTTGTGTTTAGTCTCGGCTGCGGCCATATCAAACCCTTGCCCGTGATCGGTAACACGAATAATAAGCTGCCCCGTTGCTGCGGCGTGCAGGGCGACTGTGGCGCGATCTGTACCGCTATGTTTGACCACATTGAAAAGCAACTCGCGCACAATCTGAAAAAGTAACACACGCATGTCTTCGTTGGCAATCGGAAAGGTTTGCTCGGCTTGTAACTCAACATGCAGCCCATTTATTTCTTCCATCTGGGTTGCTAGCCAACTCAGGGCATCGACAAGGCCGTCATTTTTTAATATGGGCGGGCTTAGATCAACCGTCAGTTGCCGCGTAATGCGAATCGCATCGCCCAGCCACCTAGACATCTCCTGACTAGATTCCTTGAGTATGGTGCGTTCGTCCGTTGCAACATTCTGGATGAGGCTCACCATCCGCATCTGAATGCCATAGAGCAGTTGTTGCAGGTCATCATGCAGCACTTGGGCCATCTGGCGGCGCGCTTCCTGCTCGGCCATGATCAGCGTCGAGGCTAGCTCTAGCTTGTGTAGCACCGCTTTGCTATTGTGATGCTCGGTGACATCTAGCATGGCACCAATCACGCGATAGGCCTGCCGTGTGCCCTTCTCCTCTGTGAAGAGGGCCTGACCGCGCGCATCCACCCAACGCACCGAGCCATCGGGGCGGACGACGCGGAATTCAACTGCATAGCGACCACTGCCCGCTGGCACAAGCGCCGATTGCATGGCCGCTTGCGCATGGGCGCGGTCGTCGGGGTGGATAATCGCAAGGGTCAGCGCCAGCGTTCCTTCGGCGGTTGGCCCCACGCCAAACAGCTCGCAGACACGTTCAGACCAAAAGAACTGATCTGTCTGCGGATCGAGCGTCCAGTCGCCGACGCCCGCAGCCTCGATTGCCACCAGCCGACGCGCCTCGCTCTCGCGCAGGGCTTCCGCGGTCTGCCGCCGCTCGGTGATATCGACCAAGGTGAGGACCACGCCATCGATCCGATTATCGATGGTACGGTAGGGGCGTAACCGCATCAGGTAACGGCGGCCATCTGTGCTCTGGCTCTCGCGCTCAATCGGAATGAGGGTGTCCAGCACCTGTTGCGCATCTTTTTCTAGGTTGGCGTAGTCGAGCCGATGGGTGAAGTCGGTAATGGATCGGCCGCGGTCGGTTGGGGTAATATTAAATAGATCGGCCACAATCGGCGTAAAGCGGTTGATGTGTAGCGCCCGATCCAGAAAGAGCGTCCCGCCCTCGGTGGCGGCCATAAAGTTTTGCAGATCACTGTGTGCGTGTGAAATCTCATCCAGCTTATGCTTCAGTTCGCTGTTGACCGTATGCAATTCTTCGTTGATCGATTGCAACTCTTCCTTGCTTGTCTCCAACTCTTCGGCGGTCGAATGGTACTCTTCATTCGTCGATTGTAACTCTTCGTTGGCCGCGCGCAATTTCTCATTCGCCGCTTCATACTCCTCGTGCATCGCGTGTGTGCTTTCCTGGGCGTGGCGCAACTCCTCTTGGAGTTTCTGCACGATAGCACTGTCGATGGTGTTTGCTGGCAGGGTAATCGTCTCTGGCAGCTTGACTTCGGCACCTTCGATAAACATGACAAGCATCTGCCGTTCCTTGGCGCGGCGTTGCGGCTGCACAAGGAGCGCGACTTGGTGGGTCGTGTCATTAAACTGTACCGCAATGAGTGGGCTAAGCGTTGTCTCTTCGCGTTCAAAGGCGCGATAGAGTGCGGTGCGCAGTTCGGCCTGGAGTTCTGGGCGCACAAGTTGCGTGATATCGTTCGTGAATGGCCCACTGGGGAGCAACAGATAGCGCCCGGCTGTCGTGGAAAGATGCCGCGCGTTGCGTTGCTCATCTACCAGAATGCTGGGCGGCGCGAGCTCCTCTAGCAGCTTGCTATGGAGCGCACCGGCGGACTGCTCGATGCGTGATCCGACGCGACTGGGCCGGGGTTGGCTGGTCGATGGGCCGAGAAGCAGGTCGGGCAGATGGAGCGGAACTTCCCTTTTACGCGCCTGCGCCTGAAAGATGCGATATTTTTTGTCAAGGGCGTGAAAGTACTCGCCCTCGGCGTTCTCCGAGGAGCCAAGAAAGAGGTAGCTACCGGGAAGGAGCGCAGAGTGAAAGATGGCAAAGACTTGCTCCTGGATCTCGCGATCCAGATAAATCAGCAGATTGCGACAAGAGATCAGATCGAGCCGCGAGAAGGGCGGGTCCTTGAGTAAGCTATGGGTGGCAAAGAGGACGACATCGCGCACTTCCCGATTTACCCGATAGAAAGTAGTTTCTTTGGTAAAAAAGCGCCGCAAGCGTTCTGGCGTAACATCCATTTCAATCGCAGTCGCATAGCGCCCATCCCGTGCAATGGCCAGCGCGCCTTCGGCCAAGTCCGAGGCAAAGATCTGAAAGTCTGGTCGCATATTGCACTGTTCATAAGCCTCTAGCAGCAGGATCGCCAACGAGTAGGCTTCCTCGCCCGTCGCGCAGCCCGCGGTCCAGATGCGGATAGGGCTATCGGTAGTTTTTTCGGCAATGAGTTTGGGAATGATCGACTGCTGGAGGGCTTCAAACGCGGCTGGATCGCGAAAGAAGCTCGTGACCGAGATCAGGAAATCGCTGAAAAGCGCCTGTGCCTCTGCTGGATTTTCGCGCAGAAAGACCAAATAATCGCCTAACCGATCTTTCCGGTTGAGTTGCATACGGCGACCCAGACGCCGCAACACAGTCGGACGTTTATATTGGCTAAAATTGTGGCCGGTGCGGGCTCGGATGTGGGCCAGAATCTGTTGTAGAAGGGCTTCGTCACCGGCGCGCAGGTGCGCCTGTGTGCCCTCGCCCACGAGAGCCTGGAACTGCTGCTTGCTATGCGTCAAGCCGGGCAGGCAGGCCGCAAGTTCAGCCACGGGCAGCACGATGTCGGCCAGACCCGTGGCAATCGCACTGCGCGGCATTGCCTCAAAGAGTGCTTCCTTAGGGTCCTGTACCAGAATAAGCCCACCCTGCTCCTTGATATCCTTCAACCCAGCCGACCCATCAGAGCCGCCGCCGGAAAGAATAATCGCGAAACCATCGCCATGGGCGTGGGCCAGTGAGCGAAAAAAGTGGTCAATCGGCGCGCGGTGGCCGCGCGGTTCCTCGAAAGGCCGCGTTGATAGCCGACTATTGGTAACGACCAGTTCTCGATCCGGAGGAATTACATAAACCTGTCTGGGTTCCAGCGCAATGCTCTCGGTTACTTGGGTAACGGGCATCGTCGTGTAGGCACCCAGCAAGGCCGCCAGCTCGCTACGGTGCTCTGGGGAAAGATGCATAATCACGACAAACGCTACATCCAGCTCCGGCGGCAGGGCCTCGAAGAAGTTGCGCAACGCCTCTATACCACCCGCAGATGCCCCAATTGCGGCGACGATCACGCGTTTTTGCAAGCTTAGTTCCTGATCTAATTGGTTTGCTGGGGTAGAAGATAGTTTCTGCAATTTTTTATTTCCATAAAGGAACTTATGCGCTGCCCCTGGATCGCGATGGCGCGCTCCCATGTGCTAGGGCAAACTCTACAGCCTTTTATTTACTGATTTCTACATAAATAATTCATGATTCGCAACAAAAATTGTTATTTAATTGTTGTTTAACAAAAAGTATAGCTTAGAACGAGTGATTGAACAAATAGCTGTAGTACAGGTGATCGTCCCAGCATCGTGAACTCATGGACAAACCATTTAAAAGTCA
>Ga0105046_10017809_pt1 | contig 10851 bp, 10 predicted proteins | sample MAT03_FD_78385 | JGI IMG/M metagenome (GOLD analysis project Ga0105046, IMG submission 78385) | Freshwater microbial communities from Lake Fryxell liftoff mats and glacier meltwater in Antarctica - MAT-03 (megahit assembly) | ecosystem: Environmental > Aquatic > Freshwater > Ice > Liftoff...
ACCACGCCTCCCGAAGTGCAGATAGCGCCGGAACACAAGGTGTTCTGCCACCACCCTCAAACGCCCATTGAGGCCGTGCATGAGTGACGTGACCTTTGACACGCAGCTGTTGCAGGTGAAGAACCTCACCAAGCACTTCCCTGTGCTCAAAGGCGCATTTCGCCGCCAAGTGGGTACGGTCAAAGCGGTTGATGACGTATCCTTCGACTTAGGTCGCGGACAAACCATTTCTTTGGTTGGCGAAAGTGGCTGCGGGAAAACCACCACGGGCCGCACGCTGTTGCGGTTGATCGAAGCCGATGCCGGGCAAGTTTTGTTTCGCGGCCACAACATATTGGATCTGCAGAAGCAAGCGTTGCGCAAGCTGCGCCGTCACATGCAGATCGTATTTCAGGATCCCTATTCAAGCTTGAACCCGCGGCAAACGATTGGCGAAATCATTGGTCTGCCCATGGTTATGCACAACCTTTGCACCCGCGCCGAGATGGACGAAAAGGTTCGAGCGGTTCTCGTGCGCGTGGGTTTGCAAGCAGGCTACATTTCACGCTACCCACACGAGTTTTCAGGTGGCCAGCGCCAACGCATAGGCATCGCACGCGCGGTGGCCCTGGAACCTGATTTCATCGTCTGTGACGAAGCCGTTTCTGCGTTGGATGTTAGCGTGCAAGCGCAGATCGTGAATCTGCTTTTGGATCTGCAAGAGCAGATGGGCCTAAGTTATGTATTCATCGCCCACGATCTATCCGTGGTACGCCACATTTCTGATCACGTGGTGGTGATGTACTTAGGGCAAGTGGTTGAAAGCGCGCCTTGTGATGAGATCTTTGCGCAACCACTTCACCCTTACACCCAAGCACTGCTTTCTGCCGTGCCTTCCACAGACATCGCCGCACGCCGCAAACGCATTTTGCTGCCAGGGGATGTTCCCAGCCCCATCAACCCACCTTCAGGGTGCCGCTTCCGCAGCCGTTGCCCGATTGCGGAGGCCCGCTGTGCCCAAGCAGTTCCCCCCTTGGTGCAGTTCGGCAAACGGCAGGTGAGGTGTGTGCACTATGAACACGGCGCCACACCTTTGGCTCCCGTAAACATCGAAAAACACTCACCCTCGCTCTGACACTCTCGCCAGGGCCACCAATTGCGCCGCTGGAACTTAAGTTTCTCACCTTGAACTGCCGATGTTAGGGCCATGGCTACCGGCACGGCTGGAAGCAAGTCTAACAGAGGAAAACGATTCGGCCGCTACCGGCTGCTCGAGGTCATCGGGCGCGGTGGCATGGCGGAAGTGTATCGTGCCGTTGCTCAAGGGCCGGGCGGTTTTCAACGCCAGTTCGTGCTCAAACGCATCCGCGCGGAGAAGGCGGAATCCACCGAATTCGTTGATATGTTCATCAACGAAGCGCGCATCTCCGCGATGCTTGAACATCCCAACATCGTGCAAGTTTACGATTTTGGCGAAGTGGATGGCGACTACTACTTGGCCATGGAATATCTGCGGGGAAAAGATCTGCTGACGGTCATGCGCAACTTGCGCGCCTCGCAACGAGATCTACCGATCGGTATCGCGGCCTTTGCCGTAAACGAAGTGGCGCGTGGTCTCGCGTATGCGCATGGTCTTTCACAAGGCGGAAAATCGCTGGATATCGTTCATCGTGATGTGACCCCTTCGAACATCATGTTGTTAAAGACGGGCGGCGTGAAGCTGCTCGATTTCGGCATCGCCCGCGCAGCCATGAAGCTTCGTTCCACCACGCCTGTCAGTGGATTGATCAAGGGCAAGTTCGCGTATCTTTCGCCTGAACAAGTGCGGGGCAAACCCGTTGACGGACGTGCAGATATCTTCTCGCTGGGCGTTGTGTTTTGGGAGTGCCTAGTGGGGCAAAGGCTGTTCTGGGACAACAACGATCTGCAAACCATGAGGAACATCCTTGAAAAAGATGTTCCTCCGCCTTCGTTGGCGCGCCCAGGGTTGCCGCCTGCGTTGGATGATTTGGTGTTGCGCGCTTTGGATCGAGATCCAAACCGTAGGTTGCCTTCCGCTGCAGCGATGGTTGAGGCGCTCACCGGATACCTTAACGCAACCCACTTCTCATCAGACACTGTGGCTCGACTGTTGGAAGACGTGTTCGGCACGGATAGCTGGAACGAAGAGCCGCTGCCCGAAATGTCGATGACTCCCATTCCCGAGCCGCCCACGCCGCAAACTTTGGTGGCACAGGCGCGTGCGGTTCGAACAACTTCGGAACGCGCCGAAGAAGACACTGGGTACAGCGTGGTTAGCACCGTTAGGCCGTTGCCCAACTTGAGCCCACGTCCTTTGTACCGTTGGGGTGCCTATGCCCTGGCCGGCGCTGTGGTCCTAGGCACTGTTGGGTTAGGCTTTCGCAGTAAGCATCACAGTGACTCCAAGGTTACAGCAGGTGCCGCGGTAAGTTTACCATTGCCGGCTGCGCCACCGCCTGCCACACCCGAGACAAAGCTGGTAGAGACGCCACCTTTGCCAAGCGCTGTAGAAGAGCCCGAAACGGATGCAACTCTGGCAGCAGCAGCCGTGGCCAAAACAAAGCCGCTAGCGCCAATAGCGGCAGCTCTCCCGCCCGTCGCGAAACGAGGCAAGCTTGCGCTGGCGCCTAAACCACAGCCTCATCCTTTGACGTTGGCGAGCAAGTCCCCCCACGATCTTGAAGCTGCGCGAGATGCGCGAACGCGCGGCCTGGCGGCGCTTGAAGGCGGACAGATACAACAAGCGCGCATGATCTTGGAAGCCGCCCTTGTGGGACTCCCCGGAGACGCCGCGATTCTAAATGGGTTAGGAGAAGCCGCCTTCGAGACCGGCGATCTCAAAGGCGCTCGAACGTTTGCAAAGCGAGCTGTTGCTGGTGCCCCACGATCAACCAAGAACCAAGTGTTGTTGGGTGACGTCTGCTTCAAAATGGGACTGTGGACCGATGCTGCAGAGGCTTACCAAGCGGCAAGCAAACTGGCGCCCAACGACGCCAGTATTCAATCGCGCTTGGCCCGTGTTCAAGACAAGCTTTGAACTAAGCTACCAGAGCGGGAATCAAACCCTTGGCCAATGAAGCGTCGCCGAAGTCCTCAATCGGTGCGCCAGACGCAGTGCGAACGCCTGCGGCTGTGATGATCGTATTGAGCAACTTGTTGTTCATGGTCTTCGGCAGATCCAAAAATTGTCCCGTCTTCAAATAGCCCCCGGCCTTTCCGCCGATGATGTACGGCACGTTCTTGTATTGGTGCGATCCATCGCCAAGGTGGTTCATCCACATGGCGTAGCCAAGATCTAGCAAGGATCCTGTGGGCGTTTTCACTGCGCCCATTTTATCCATCAGCGACGCGAAATTCTTCAGGTGTATGCGATCGATCTTGTGGTGCATGAGATCAGCGCCATTGATGGGCGATCCCATATCACCGTCGCTGTTAATGCGGTGGGAGATGTGATGGTAGTTCGGAAGCTTCGCACCATCAACGGTGTAGCTAATGCCATCGGTCCCATCGCCGTGTTGAATGAAGGCCACGCGGTGTTGACCCGAACCCAACGCAAAGGCCGCCAAATCAAATTGCAGGTTCAGCACCTTGGTTCGGTTGTCGTCGGTTCGGTGTTGGCCGTCAACGGATTTCAATTCAGCCACCTTGCCTGCAGGAAGTTCCGTAAGCAGTTGCAACTCAATGTCCCGAACGCTGGCCAAGTGCTGATCGATGCGCTTTTTGTCTTCCGCAGACAAGCTGTTGTCCTTCAAAAGAACATTCAGTTCGCCGCGCACCAAATCGTTCACGCTCTTGCGGCGGGTAAGCACTAACTGCTGCGCCTGCCCCGAACCGCCGGTCATGCTCACCAGTTTCGAGTACGTGACCCACGGGTTAGCTTCACCCACGATCACGTCCTTGACCCCGCGGTGTGAAATGTGATCGTTGATGTATCCGTATTTAGGGCCGGCATACAGAGCCAGCGGCTCTTTACTCAGCAAGCTTTGCGATATCCGGTAATCGGCAGAAGGCCCCATGGCCAACGATTTGTTCTTGGAGAGATCCCCGGACACCCTCGCGGCCGTCATCACTTGGTTTCCGCCGCCGCTGTGGCCACAACCGTTGCCGTCAAAGCCAAAACCAATGCCGCGCACAATGTTCAAATATGCGGCATGTGCAGCTAGTTCGCTCACGGCGCGGCCCGAATCGGCCATCATACCGGCGTTTGTTAGCGCACCGGCTTTCGTCGGCCAGAAGCGTTCAGGTTCGGGGCCGTATCCCGGGTTCTGTTGCACCCCGTTCATGTCTACCAGAAACACAGCGTAGCCAGCGGCTGGGACTGCGGCGTGCGCCTGCTTGGACATAAAGCCATCAAGCAGTGGCAACCCCAGAACCACACCCGCGCCACGAAGGAAGCGTCGACGTTCTTGCAATTTATTCGTCGTCATTATCGTTGTCCTTATACTTACGGAGCTGCACGAAACAAAAAGGAATCGCTGGTAACAAGATCAAGCACCAGCGATTTAACAGACTGGCCGCCAGAGTTTGAACCCTTGCCAAGTCGGCTCACCAAGGCGTCGTCTCCTTCGACCGGAACACGCCCAAACAAATACTCAAGCCAACCGCGGGTCATGCAACGATGCACATCTTCGCTTTTGGCCAGCAATGCGATGAACTCAGAGCTCGACTTCCAAGACTTATCTTCGCCGTCGATGGAAAGCGTGCCTGAATCATCCACGGGAATTCCGTTGTCCAAGGTTCGGTACTTTCCAATGGGGTCGAACTTCTCAAACGCGAAACCTGCAGGGTTGATGATTGTTGCGTGGCAAACACCGCCGCAAGTCCCGATCCCCGTGTGTGCGGTTACACGTTCGCGGTTGGTCTTGCCTGCCGTCGATGGCACTGGAGGAACATTCTTCGCAGGTGGCGGCAAATCTGTGCACATCACATTCAAATGCACGAATACGCCACGGTGAATTGAATCGTTCGAGGCCAAGAAACCCGATTGTGTTAACAATCCCGTGCGCTGTGCTGGATCCAGATCCGCCTTTTGAAACTGGTCGTTAAAGGTTCCTTGCAAACCATACACTTTGGCCAGCCGCTGGTTCACAAAGGTAAAGGGCGCGGTAAGCAGGTCTGTGTTCGTCCCAGACATCTGGTTAACCACTTCCGCCGTGAAAAGAAGCGTTTCCTTGCGCATGTCGCTGCCGATGCCCGCCACGAAGTCGGGAACTTTCTTTACGTCTTTGTCGATGCCGTCATATGTATAAAGCCGTAGCGCTTGGTCATAGAAGTCAGCAACTGATGCTTTGCCGCCCGTGGCAGACAGCAAACGTGTGGCTTGCTTGCGAACTTCTGTCCGAACGTCAGCAACGTTTCCTTCGAAACTTCCAGCTGCGGCAGCGGTGAACAGTTCCGCATCGGGCATGCTGTTCGAGAGCGAAAACGAAAGGCGCGAAGCCATCTCCCAACTGGTCAGCGGAATCTTTCCATTGGCAGCTTTGGCAACCTGTCCCGTTTCAACACGGTACAAGAAGTGCGATGATTGCAGCATCGCTTCGACCACGGCACGCATGCCAAGAGTTGTCGCGTCCCCTGCCCCATAAAGTGCCGTCCCCTTGCCGAACAAAGCCGCGTAGCGATCCACTTCTTCCGTGGTCAGCGGACGACGAAAGGCGCGGCGTCCAAACGATTCAACGAAGGGCTTGGCTTGCGCGGCGGCCGTGGCTGGAAACGCAGCCGGCTTCAGCTTGCTCAGCACATTCGCATCGCTCGCCACCTGCAAGGCCAAAGTCTCGGCCGCTGTTTGGTAGTCACTAAACAATCCATTCGTGACCTGCAGACTACCGCCTTCATTGTCAAAGCGACCACGAGAAGCATCGCCCGTAAACGTTGCGCTTAAGCCCGGTTTTTTTGCAAGGCCCAGCAAATCACGCGTGCTGTTCTCCCACTGTTTGTGTGAAAGCCGCGCGTACCGGGACGAAGGCCCAACAGTTTCGACCGCACCGCTGGCACCGCCATTCGGGCTGCCAGCACCACCACGGGCGCCAGAACCGGAACCGCCCACATTGCCGTCCCCACCAGCGGATGAACCGCCGTTGTCTCCGGTCTCGCTGCCAGCCGTGCCTGTGCAACCCGCCGAGGCCAATCCCAAAACCAATAGGGAGAACCAAGTTTGCTTCATAATGCCTAGTGTGCGTGAGTGAAAAAAACGGCTCACCACAGGTAGAAATGCCTAAGGAGCCTCGGCGTCAGTGGTTAAGTTTAAGCGCTCAAACTGAATTTGGTCGATCCAAACGTCGAAGTTTTTTTCTAAAGCGATGTGCAGCTGAACAAGTTGGTTGAGTTTCAACGTGGTTTGCGGCTTACCCCACCCCTGTTGCTTCAAGTCATCGAAACGAAGCACATAGCGCTGCCATCGGTTTGTTACCCACACTTGCCTACTGAAGTTATCGACACAGCTGGTACAGCGGCCATTCCAAGCGGTCTCCATGGTGGAAACGCTGGCTCCAAAGTTGCGCTCAACGGTGTCACTTGGTGAAAGCGCCATATAGAACGAAATCGCGTTCCATGCACTGGAGTCAAAAGGCAATGGCCGCCCTTTTGGTGGTGCAAAGAACAGGCTGGCCGAAGCCCCCCAATCTTTCTGCCCGGGGGAGCGAATGTGAAGCGCGAATTTGCCCACAGCAGCGCACTGGTTGGAGGCCTGAAACGAAGGCGTCAGAGTGCCGTCATTCCAAAACTCCCAATCCCCTGCGAGCCCGCCATTCTTATGTCCCACGGTGTCGGCATCTTCAAGGTCATCCACAACCAGTTGCACGGGGCTCAATGCCGCAGTTTCCAGGGGTGGTAGCGGACACTCAGGCGTTGCTGAAATCGTTTCGACGGTCCGCGCGTCGCAAGCGGCGACCACAAGGGTGCAACATGCGAAAAACCATTTGGCTTTCACAGCGAAAGCACCTCCAACACAAACATTCCCGTCATACCAAAGCGTTCAATACCACCCACATACCTTTGTGCATGCTCGATTCTCGTTTCAGAAGAATTCGCCGATCCAAGCAGATCGAGTCCGCACCTTAACCACTTAGCTATCAAAACGCCCGCGCGGGCGCGGCTATAGACGCCAAGCTGAAAAACATCTTTTTGCTTCCCTAACAACGCGGCAGGGACGTCACCTTGAAGACTCCAAAACTGCCCCTGTAGTCCAAGACCAGTTTGCGCGAAAAAGCGATTCGAAGCGATTGATATTCTGCCACCGGCCACCACTGTCCAAGGCCTCGCTTTGGTGGTTCCTTCAGGGCTTTTTAGATCACTTGAATGTAAGGGTCCTTGCAACATTAGTTCAATTCCCAACGCGGAAAGGGGCGTCCACGATCCTTCAACACGCACCACTGAAAAAGCGGGAAATGCGCCCAATTGATCATGCAACCCGATTCCAGTACCGAAGGCCCATACGGCATGAGCCACAGCAGGTAACAAAGGTGGGGCCTGTGCGGAGGCAGACGTCTGAGGAGTTAGCCCGCGCAAGCCGGCTCTCAACAGCTCTGTGGTTTGCAAGACAACCATATTGACATCTGGTTCACCTGGACGTTCATCAACAACCATCTGACGCACCATCGGCCGCCCGTTGGCTCGTTCATCAAGCCAAACCTCGAAGCCTTTCCCAGAAGACAGACAACGCACCGCTGCCGTTGCCGGGTGCGCCCGCCCCAGCACATCTAAGGGCGCCTCGCTTGAAGGAATGCTGCTTGTTGAAAAGCCAATCGAATCGAGTTCTGCCATGAGTCGCGAAGAAAACAGATCAGCCGAAGACGGCCCCCCCTTCACAACCAAAACGTCCACTGGATCCCCAGCGTAGGCAGGGCCTATCGCCAATAGCAGGAATACCAGCAGAGCCATGCCACGAAACATCTGCCCGCAAGTATACGCAATGTTCAAGGCTGTGCGTTTTGAATCAACCGGCGAGCTAGACCTGAGTAAGGTCCGTTGGAAAAGCGCGCCAGATATGTCCGTGCATCGTTGGCGGCGGCGGTGGGATCCCGTGACTTAGATCTCGCCTCGAGCAGGCGGCCCCACGCGTCTCCCACCAACGCACCTGTGGGCTCTTCTGCGATGTATCGTGAGAAATGTGTCGATGCAGCATCGAAGTTGCGCCTTTGATCGAAGGCCAATCGTCCTAAATTGAAACTGGCCAACGCGCTTTGGGGCGTGTGAGGAAACCTTGAATGCAAGGCGGTTAAGGCTTGTTCTGCGGCACCCGTGTCACCCGCCAAGCGTGCCGCATCGCCGAGATCCAACAACTCGGCGGCCGTGGCGGTTTTGCAAATGCGAGAAAATCCGGCGCGCTTTGCGTTTGCCAAGGCTTCTTCATAGTGTCCCGCTTTCGCCAACTGTCGCCACGAAATTGAGGGCGGCGCAGTGGCAATAGGAACGGCTCCCGTCGGTGGCGCGGCCTCGCGCTCTTCTTCTGCTTCAGTTGCCTCAGCAGCAAACGCAACAGGCTTTTTGTCGCAATCAGCCACCATACGATCTGGCGCCACCAGGCGACGTTCACCGCCTAGGCAAGCCCCCGTGACCACAACCGATCCTTCATGCAACACCACTTCCATACGGTGCTCTTCAGGTTGCCAATCAACTGAAAAACGTGTACCTGTTACGTTTACTGCGAAGGGGCCTGCCTCAACAGCCCATGCGCGGCCGAGCCCTTTTGTGATCGATAGATGTGCGCGACCGCGTTGCAACTGAACGCGGGCTTTTCTTGTACCAAACTCGGCCACACGCAATTGGCCTTGAGGATCAAGTTCAACGTGGCTGCCTTCAACGAATTGCAATGCCATCGTCTTTGTTTCGCTCAACAGCAACGCGCCCACTTCGCCTTGCACGCCTGCAGCAACGAAACCAGAAGTTATGTTTGCAGGGCGGAACACGAAAACAAGCGCAACCGTCGCCGCCACCGCAAGTACGCCGAAGGTCAACGATAACGAAAACGACTTGCGCGCGGGCTGATGAACTTTTGCCAAAAAGCGCGCGCGTCCTTCTCGTGCGGCCACATCAGCGGGCGCAACGAGATCCATGGATTTCCCCACACGGGCCCCAAGACGTTCTAAGCTTTCTGATCCAAATCCCATCGCTTCCCCTCTTCGATAAACTCACGCAACTGTGGACTTTGCTGTGCCACTTGCAAAAACAGGCGCTCTGCCTTTTGTAGCCGGCGCTTAAACGTCGCAAGCGAGACATCCATAGATGCCGCCGCTTCGGCCAACGGCAAGCCATCAATCAAGCGCAACGCAAACGCAATGCGTTCGTCAGAAGGCATCGTCGCCAACACATCGTAAACTTCCCGCAACCCTTCACGAACACCATCGGGAACCGGCAGCGAAAACGTCGGTTCAACTGTTGATGGCGAAAGCGCGAACAGCAACTTCCGCCGCGAGCGTCTTCGAATACAGGCCCGGGCCGTAAACACCGCGATGGTTGTGAGCCACGCACCAAGGCGCGAAGGATCATCCAAGGATTTGATCTCAGCCAGCGCGCGAATGAACGTCTCTTGCAACAGATCGGGCGTCTCGGCATCGGGCCCCATAGTGCGAGAGATCGTACGATGAACCCGCGCGGCGTATCGATCCCAAAACGCAGCCGCAGCCCCCGGGTGGTGCAACCGTAACGCGGCGACCATGGCGTGATCGTCCCCTTGAAACCTCAGGGGTTCAACGTTGCTAGGCGCGTCAAAATGGGCAGACATGCAGGTGGGCCTGTATTGTAGTGTCTACGTCGCCCAAAAGTGGCTCAGGCAGCGGGATAGGCTTCCGCGGCCTTGCTTAAATTGACCAATTCCTCAGCGCCAATCTCGCGCTCACCCATAAACGCGATACCTACAACAGCGCGAACTTGCCCCTGGGCGTCATGGATAGGAATAGCCACCGCGGCGTTGGCGTTCACGGATTTGGCGCCGGGTCGCACATCGCCTGAACTGTCGTCCTTTAGATTGCAGGTCTGCACAGGTTGATCACGTTCAAACGCAAGCCCTGCCATGCCCTTGCCGTATGGAATGTGCTTCGTGACTTCAATCACCTTGGGCGGGATGTTCACAGCGGCCGCCATCGCCAATGATTGGCCCTCGCGCACATGCACCGTGCCGGCCACGCCGCCATGGATCTTCAAATAGTCCGCAAGCCACACGTTCGCATCAAAGCTGGTCATGAACAGCAGTCTGCCACACTGCCGCTGCTATTGTCCTGTAGTGGCAACCTCACCCGCACAACAAAAGACCAAACACTGGCGACACATCATTGCCGTTGTCGTGGCAACCATCGCAATTCCCATCATCCCCTTCGTGATCATTGGTGAACTGCCGGGGCAACAGTGGTTGCAAGCGTCGGGCACCAGCGCGTTAGGCTTCGGGCTTACGGGTGCAGCGCTGTTGGCATTGGACGTGCTGCTTCCCATTCCTTCAAGCATCGTCGGCACCTTGCTAGGTGCTCGACTTGGCGTTTCTTACGGCTTTTTAGCGACTTTTTCGGGACTGCTTGTTGGACACGTGTTTGGCTTTTCGTTGGGACGTCTGTGGCCCGCGCGGTTCGCGCCTGAAACGGCCCATACGCCCACGGGCATTGCTGTGTTCTTAAGCAGGCCGGTGCCGGTGTTTGCGGAAGCCGTGGCGATTGCCGCAGGTGCCACTCGCTTGCCCTGGCGCATCTATCTTCCCTGGTGTCTTGCGGGCGACGCGATTTATGCAACCGCGTTGGCAATCAACGGTGCGCATTTTTTACCGGAAAAGTTGATTCTGCCCGCTTTGCTTCTGCCCATGGGATTGCCGGTGTTGTCGTGGGCAGCGTGGAAGCTCTGGCGGGGCACAAAACGCGCAAAATGATC
>Ga0105046_10017810_pt1 | contig 10851 bp, 7 predicted proteins | sample MAT03_FD_78385 | JGI IMG/M metagenome (GOLD analysis project Ga0105046, IMG submission 78385) | Freshwater microbial communities from Lake Fryxell liftoff mats and glacier meltwater in Antarctica - MAT-03 (megahit assembly) | ecosystem: Environmental > Aquatic > Freshwater > Ice > Liftoff...
AGTTTTACATTTCCATCGTAGTCTACGATGACCCTATCAATCATTTGGAGCAAGAGGTCTTTCTTATCCTTGCGCTCCAAGCCATTATACGGCGTTCCGATTTGTGCGATAACATGGAGCGCTGCGTCGGGTGCATTTCAGATTTTTGCATGGCGGGCGGGGACATGGCTCCGCCCCTACCAAAACCGTGTGGTTCGTAGGGGCGCACCCATGTGTGCGCCCGCCAAACACGACATTTTGCACTAACGTGAAATGCACCCAAAGGAAAAGGTGACTTGCTAACAGCAAACTTATTACAAATGTGGTACAGTCTCCGTACTTAAAACATGAGTGGGTGCAGGAAGCGGCGGACATAACATGATTGGGCGGAAGCTCCGCAATCGGTATCAAGTACAGCAACTTATTGGCGAGGGATCAACCTCGGCAGTCTATCGGGCGATAGATGAGCGACTCGGACGGGCGGTGGCGGTCAAAGTCATGCTGCCCAACGTGCGCGAAACCACCCGCAAACGCTTCTTACAAGAAGCCCACGCCGCCGCGCAGTTGAATCATCCCAATATCATGGCGATGTACGATGTGGAAGAAGAAGGCGAGCGCCCCTTCCTCGTTTTGGAATATGTCGAAGGCGACGCGCTCTCAAAATTTGTGCCGTGTACCCCTCAAACATTGGTGCGACTGGGCGCGCAAATCGCCCGTGCGCTGCACTATGCCCACGAAAAGGGCATCATCCATCGCGACATCAAACCCGCCAACATCAAGGTCACGCCCGAAGGCCAAATCAAAATCATGGACATGGGCTTGGCGATCAGTAAATTCACGCCCCGTGTCACCGCCCACGGCATGGTGATCGGGACGCCGGCCTATCTTTCGCCGGAACAGGCACAAGGGCAGACGCTGGACGCCCGCACCGACATTTACTCGCTGGGCATCGTGCTATATGAGATGGCGACGGGCAAACTGCCGTTCAACAGCGACGACATCGCCTCGCTGCTGCTGCAACAGGTCAAGTCCCCGCCGCCACCCATCGGGCAAGCCATTAACAACTTTCCGGCCTCTGTCGAGGCGGTCATCCTTAAATCGCTAGAGAAACAGCCGCCGCGCCGTTATCAAACCGCCGCGCAGATGGCTGAAGCCCTTGAATCTGGGTTGCAAGAATCACACAGCAACGCCGACAGCCCGATGGCGACGCGCACCTCGTCGTCTAGCCAAGAACGCACCCGTACCTTGCGGATTATGCTGGCGGATGATCATACTTTGCTGCGCCAATCACTGGCGGCAATGTTGGAATCCAGCGGCAATTATGTGGTGGTAGCGGACGCCGGAGATGGTGAGACCGCGCTGATAAAGGTGCTGGCCGTATTGCCCGACTTGCTGCTGCTGGACTTAAATATGCCCGGCAAAGGCGGCCTCGACATCCTGCCCGAAATCCGTAAGCGTGCGCCACAGGTCAAAGTCTTAATTTTGACCGGGCGTGAGGAAGACGTCTACATTGTGCGCGCCCTCCGCAGCGGCGCACATGGTTATGTCCTCAAGTCGGCTGACCAAGAAGAATTGCTGGCCTCGGTTGAAAAGGTCATGAGTGGTCAATTGGTCTTGGGCAGAGGCGTGGCCGAAAAAGTCGTGACTGGCCTGCTCAGTGGCGGCGGCCCTAGCCGTAAACCGATGTTGGATGAAAACGAGACTCGCATGATTCAGCGCGTCGCGGCGGGCTATGACAATGAAACTATCGCCGCCGAACTCGGCATCGACCAGATGCAAGCCATCGAAATGATGGCAGTGGTGATGGATAAGCTGGGCGCGGGTGATCGCCACAGCGCCGCCCTCAAAGCCTTACGCCTCGGCGTGATCGTGATTGAAGACGTCCACAATATCTCTGGTGAGCTATAAGCCGGAACAGGACAGGAATAGAAATGATATGATGTGTGATTAAGGTGCAAGCAAGTTAAGCATTAGCTTGCACCTTTTGCCTTATCAGCAAGATCATCATCTAGAGTCTAATTCTCTCCTCCATAAGCGCTTGATTTTAGCGTATTTTACACGAGGGTTTGGCGCGCCAAACCCTCGCCTTATCCCCCAACCTCTCCTTACCCTCTGAATAGTGGGTGATAGGTTTTTATAGAACATAAAACCTATTTCTTGTCGCTCAAACTCATAAAATATGGTATGCTGTAAATGCCTGTGTAATTTACGATACAACAGGGCGAGTGAGGAAAAATGAGCGACGACGACGTGCGTTACGTGCGGGACGAGAATTCCCAAGACCACCCTGATGACGACAATCAAGATGATGGGCCGCCGAGTGGGTCGCGTAATCCCTATTCCAGCCCGCGCCCTCCGGTAGCAACACCGCCATCATCCGGTTACAGCCGCCCATCTCAGCCCGGCGTCCCGATGACGGGCGATGAAGTTCGGCGTACCAATACGATGCCAAATATCCCATCCAGCGGCGCGCCCCGCCCCGGAGGAGGTGGTGCGACTCCGCCCACGGCCGGTGGAGGTCAGCGCCCGTTTACCCCGTCCAACAGTAGTCCACCCCCAGACCGTGATCGGCCATCCGGCAATCCGCCCTCCGCCAACCCATCACGCCCTCAGATTCCGGGCGGCGGCTATGGCAGTGGCGGTAGCGGTGGGTCATCGTCATCCGGCAATCCGCCCTCCGCCAACCCACCGCGCCCTCAAACTCCGGGCGGCGGCTATAGCAGTGGCGGTAGTGGTGGTGGCGGGTCATCACCATCCGGTAGCGGCGGGGGGTCTTCGTCATCTAGCGGTGGTTACGGCGGATCACGCCCCGCGCAAGAGTCGCGCCCGGAGCCTTCGCGTCCAGCGGCAGCGCCGCCGCCCCGCGTTGATGACAAAAGGCCCGACGCCAAGAAACCGGATGATAAAAAGCCAGAACCAGAAAGCGGCGGACGCTTCGGCGGGTTTATGTCACGGGTGCAATCCGTTATCCCCGGACGCGGCGGCGACTCGGATAAAAAAGACGATAAAAAGCCAGACGCTAAAAAAGAGGATAAAAAGAACGACTCCGAAAGCGGCGGCGGCGGCTTATTTGGGCGTGTTGGTGGATTATTCAAGCGCGGTGAACCTGAATCCGATAAAAAAGAGGACAAGAAACCGGCGGCGTCCCTCAGTTCACCTTCCTCTCCCGCGTCAAGTTCAAGCGATGCGAGGCCGAGCGGGCTAGGCTCGTCCTCGTCCCCATCCTCGTCTGGCGGTGGGAGCAGTAGCAGCGGCGGCTATTCATCTTCATCCGGCGGCGCGGGCAGTAGCAGCAGTGGTAGTGGCGGCTACTCGCCCTCATCTCAGCAGCGTCCCGCTGGCGCAACACCGCCCTCATCGTCTCTCCCACGCCCCGGCGAGTCATTGGCGCCGCGCCCTAGCACGCCGGGCATGTCGTCATCATCATCGGTTTCTAGCAGTGCAGGCGCAGGCGCGGTCAATAAGCCCAAACCCGCTGCGGCACAGGAAGTCCCGACAAGTGGTGGCTTCTTGGCGGGGCTTCGCAGCAAACTTCCGTTTGGGCGCGGCAATGCGGCTGAGGAAGCGCCCGCCGCACAAGCGGGCGCAAGACCCGGCGCAGCGCCCCTCACACCCGCCAAACCGCAACCCGGCGCAGTCAGCCAGACCAAACAACAAGCGGCCAAAGCCCAAACCGCCGATTCAGCCGCCGGTAGCGGTGGTATTTGGGAACGAATTACCGGACGCGGCGGCGCACCCGCCGCCGCCCAAAGCCAGACCCGGCGCGAGGGCGGCAGCACCCGTATGCCGCAAGCCGATACGTCGGGCTGGAATCTCGACACCAAACTTGACCTGTTGGGAATCGGCCTGATCATATTCGCGATGATGCTGACGGCCTCGGCGATGTCCGCCGAACAAGGCACGACTTTTGGCAGCATCAATACCTTCATCGGTCAACTGGTCGGATGGGGGGCGATGGGCGTCCCACTCACGATGGGCGCTGTCGGCGTATTCCTATTGGTCACACGCTTTGGCGATACCCCGCCGGAAATCGACATGGTACGCCTTGCGGGGATTGTGGTGGGCTATCTGGCCTTGTTGACCCTGTTTCAGTACATTGAAGTGATGGGCGACAAGTATCAATGCGACATCGACTGTTTTCGGATTGTGGTCGGGTTCTACGGCGTCGGGCGCGGCGGCGGATTTATCGGCATGAACACCCACCTGTTTTTGATCACAAACGTCGGTGAAATCGGCGGATTCGTGTTCTTATTGGGCTGGATACTGGTCTCGGCCATGCTCATCACGCGCACCACTGCGACGGAGTTGATGGTGCTGGGCATTAGCCTCTACCGCAGTTTTCGCGTCAGTTGGCAGCACCAATCCCAGCGTCGCGTCGCCCAACGTCAAATCGCAGCCCAACGCCGCGCCGAAGCTGCCGCCCGCATCACCGTCTCCCGACCGGCCAGCTTAGAGGTCGGGCGCAGTGCAGCGCTGGTCGGCGGGGGTGAATCGCGCCAACAACTCTTGCCCATCGGCCAAGAACCCGCCCTGCGCGTCGGCGGTCAACTGATTGCGGCATCGGCGGCTGGCGCGCCAGATAGCGCCGGGCGCCAAAACCCACTGAAAAGCCTATTTAACCGGATGCCGGGGCGTGGTGGCAAATCAGAAGAAGCCGCACCCGTCGCCCAAGCGCCTTTGACCCAACGCGGCGGCGTCGGTGGCATGATGTCGATCAATCCGGGGCAATCAGTCAGCACGACCGGGGTACTGCCCGCAGCCAACCTTCAACCCACCCCGCAGATGGCTCCGCCGCCACCGCCGAGCGCGCAACCCATCGTGTCAGTCCAACCGACAGCGCCCGCATTTAATCCAAATCAACAGGTCGCCGAGCAACAGTCGCCCGCGCCCGCCCGTCAGCCGTCCCCGGATGGCCCGGCTGTGGCCGCCAATACGCTGATTGAGCCGCCCAAAGCGCCGCCTGCCGTTCACGCCAATCTGCCGCGCCGCGAATATCAGATGCCGGATTTCCGCCAATTGCTCAACCCCGGCAGTAAAGCCGATTATGACCGCAAGGCATTGGTTGACCGCGCCCGCATCATCCAAGAAACCTTAGAAGGATTCGGCGCGCCGGGAAAAGTGGTCGAAATCAACACCGGCCCAGTAATTACGCAGTTCGGCGTCGAACCCGGCTATGTCATGCAGCGTGACCGTCAAAACCGCGTTAAAGTGTCGGCCATCGCCCAACTCGACAAAGACTTGCAACTCGCATTGGGTGCGCGCAGCATCCGTATCGAAGCGCCTGTGCCGGGCAAGGGCTATGTCGGCATCGAAGTCCCCAACGACACGCCGATGACCGTCAGCTTACGCGATGTGATGGAATCCAACCGCTTCCAGCGCATCAAGTCGCCGTTGGCGATTGCGCTAGGCGAGAGTGTAGACGGCACGCCGGTAGCCGCCGACTTGACGACCATGCCCCACCTCTTGGTCGCAGGCACAACCGGCTCTGGTAAATCGGTGTGCGTCAACGCCATCATCGCCAGCCTACTGCTCCGCAATACGCCCGACCAAGTAAAATTCATCATGGTTGACCCCAAGCGCGTCGAGTTGACCGGTTATAACGGCATCCCGCACCTGATCGCGCCCGTCGTGGTCGATGTCGAGCGCATCATCGGCGTGTTGAAATGGCTGACCCGTGAGATGGATGACCGCTACAAGAAATTCAGCATCGCAGGGGCGCGTAATATCGAAGATTATAACCGCAACCGTGCGCCAGAGGCCGACGCGCTGCCCTATATCGTCGGCATTATCGACGAACTGGCCGACTTGATGATGCTTGCGCCGGAAGAGGCCGAGCGGTATATCACCCGCGTGGCCGCGATGGCGCGTGCGACGGGCATCCACCTCGTGATCGCCACTCAGCGCCCGTCGGCAGATGTCGTAACCGGCCTGATTAAAGCCAACTTCCCGGCGCGTATCGCGTTCGCGGTGGCCGGTAATGTGGACAGCCGCGTCATCCTTGACCAACCGGGCGCAGAAAAACTGCTGGGTCGCGGTGATATGCTATATCTGTCCGCCGATTCGCCGTCCGCCCAGCGTCTACAGGGCGTGTTCGTCTCGGATAGCGAATTGAACAGCATCATCCGGTATTGGAAGGCGCAAGCCGCTGATTTCCCCCAAAAGCCCGCCCTAACTTTCGGCGCAGAAAACGAGGATCGCAAGCCGGTACGCGCCTCGCAACAATCGCCCGGCTTTGCCCGCCCGGCCTTCAACGCGCCGTCACAGCAAGAGGTTTTGCCACGCGGCTTGTTTGATGACATTGATGAAGACGACGAAATTGAGGACGAGGACGGCGGCGGCGCGGATGATGATTTATACGAGCGTGCCGTAGAGTTGGTGCGCCGTCAAAACGGGGCATCAGTGTCGCTATTGCAACGTAAAATGCGGATTGGCTACGCCCGCGCCGCCCGCTTGATTGACGCGATGGAAGACCGGGGCATTGTCGGCCCACAAAAAGAGGGCAGCAGCAAACAGCGCGACGTGCTGATACCGAGGTAGCGACATCACAGTCGTCAATTATGTTTGGAGGGCGACTCATGGGTCACCCACCTTCCGACTATGACTCAATAAAAATCCCCTACCCGAAACCGGATAGGGGATTTATTGACATCATACTGCGTCTAGATTAGGCTACTTGGCAAACCTTCCAAGCGCCGCCTTCTTTGATGAGGGGGAAGGCTGCGCCCGGTACCATATCAGCAAAGTTCATCTCTTGACCCGCAATCTTCATGATACCGCTAACAGTAACATTTGCAGAAGTATCGGTAACATCGCTGGCAGTGAAGATCAAACCGCTAAAATCTGTCTCAACGCCTGCCATAGCAGACATTGTAGCGGCGGCCTCGTCGGTCAACATAGCGGCCATCGCGGCGCAAACCACGGTTCTGGCGGCCTCGATATTGCCAGAGAAGCTGGCCTCAACGAATGTCTTAGTAGCCGCTTCTGGCGTGCCGCCGCCAGTTGTAGCAGGTGCGCCGCCGCAGGCAGCTAAAATTGTCGCCATCATCAAAATCGCGACCGTACTCATCCACTTATACATTATGATTCTCTCCTAATTGGCTATTGAAATACAAACTGCCAGCTTGAACTGGGCTTAGAAACCATTGTATGAGGGATTTGCTTTTTCGCGCAACTAAATTCTCATCTAAAACGGAAAATCTAATGTCTCATCTTATACAGATAAAGCCTACAAGCTAGGGGCATGGACGTGTGCCACACCCCTAGCGTAGCGTGTTTAACTGCTGAACACTGCTTCTTTGATGTCGGTGATTTTGATGATGCCCTCGGTGCTGTTGCGCTGAATCGCCAGCTTGACCTCGCCAATCGCTTTGGTCACTTCAATGTCACGCGGGCAAGACGGGGTGCAATTGAAAATGGTGCGGCAGCGCCAAACGCCGTTCGGCTCGGCAAGGATATTGATGCGCTCTTGCGCGCCCTTATCGCGGGTGTCAAAGATGAAACGGTGGGCTTGCACAATCGCAGCCGGGCCGACGTATTTGCCGTTCGCCCAGAACGACGGGCAAGAGGTCGTACAGCACGCGCACAAGATGCACTTGGTCGTGTCGTCAAACTTGGCGCGGTCTTCTTTGGACTGAAGACGCTCGCGGCCATTGGTCGGCACGGGCGTGTCGTTGATGAAGAACGGCATGACATCGCGGTAATGGGCGAAAAATGGCTCCATGTCCACAATCAAGTCTTTTTGCACCGGCAAGCCCAAAATCGGCTCGACCTGTACCTTGATGTGGGGCTGGGTATCCGCGCCCATCTCGTTAATCAACACCTTACAGGCCAGACGATTGCGCCCATTGATGCGGACGGCATCTGAGCCGCACACGCCGTGCGCGCACGAACGGCGTAGCGCCAACGTACCGTCCTGTTCCCACTTAATCCGGTGCAACAGGTCGAGGATGCGGTCTGTCGGCTCACAGTTCTTGAGCGTGAATTCTTCCCAGTAGGGCTTCTTCTGAGTCCCACTTTCCGGGTTATAGCGCCGGAGGCGGAGGGTTACGTCAACCATGTTTTTTCTTTTATCCTCATTAACGATAGATGCTTCGGACACGGCAGGCCGTGTCCAATTTCATTGAACTTGGCGCGCCAGATTTTGGACTTAATAGACGCGGACTTTCGGGGCAAAACGCGGGTCTTCGGTCTCAAGGCTAGTATCCACGGCCTTCTCGACGGTCACGCGATACGTGGGATGTTCGAGGCCATACGGGACATCGCCTTCGCGGTAAACCAGTGTGTGCTTACGAAAGTTCACATCGTCACGGTCTGGGAAATCCTCACGGCTGTGCGCGCCACGGCTTTCCCTGCGGTTAAGGGCGCTGACGGCAGTGATTTCGGCCAGTTCCAGCAGATTACCCAGTTCCCATGCTTCAAACACTTCGGTGTTGAACTTTTGCCCACGGTCATCGACATGTAAGTCGCTCATGTAGGTCTGGCGCAACGCTTTGAGTTTGGCGATGGCAATGGTCAGCGTCTCTTCGGTGCGATACACGCTGACATCATCATTCATGATTTGCTGCATGGTGTCGCGGATGGTGAAGGCGCGGGTTTTGCCCTTGCTGTTGCGGATACGGCTGAACTCCGCTTCGATTTCCTGACCCACATCGTCCGGCAACGGCGTGAAGTGCGCGGTTTTAACGAACTCGGCGATATTCTTGCCGCCGCGCCGCCCGAACACGATCAAATCCACCAGTGAATTTGTGCCGAGGCGATTGGCGCCGTGGACGCTGACGCAGGCCGTCTCACCGGCGGCGTACATGCCGGGCAGGACGGTGTTGCTCTCATCAATCACGACCTCGGCCTCAATGTTGGTTGGGATGCCGCCCATCGCATAGTGGGCGGTAGGCTGAATCGGCATCGGCTCTTTTACCGGGTCAACGCCCAAGTACGTGCGGCAGAAATCGAGGATGTCGGGCAGCTTGCTCTCGATATACTCACGGTCAATCCGTTTCTTCTCACCGGCTTCGGCGGCGTAACGATTGACCGTCTCTGGGCGAATGTCCAGATAAACATAGTTCTTGCCGCCGATACCATTGCCTTTTTTGATTTCGTTATAGATGGCGCGACTCACCACGTCACGACTGGCGAGGTCTTTTGCGTTAGGGGCGTACTGCTCCATGAAACGTTCACCGTGGCGATTGATGAGGACGCCGCCCTCACCGCGCACGCCTTCGGTAATCAGGATGCCGAGTTTATAAATGCCGGTGGGGTGAATCTGGAAAAACTCCATGTCTTGCATCGGGATGCCGCGCCGGAAGACCGCCGCCGCGCCGTCGCCGGTCATGCTATGCGCGTTACTGGTCACTTGCCAGCACCGCCCCCAGCCGCCCGACGCGAACAAGGTGGCCTTGCTGTGAAATAAGTGCAGCTCGCCCGTCCCCAGTTCTATGGCCGCCACGCCCGCACACACGCCCTGAGTCATGAACGTGTCAACGACGTGAAATTCGTCAAAGAAGCGGACGTTGTGCTTGATACATTGTTGGTACAACGTCTGCAAAATCATGTGGCCGGTACGGTCTGCGGCGTGGCAAGCGCGATAGGCCAGCCGCTTACTGCCAAATTCCAATGTGTGGCCGCCGAAACGCCGTTGCGAGATTTTGCCCTCATCGGTACGGTCAAACGGCAAGCCCATGTGTTCGAGTTCAATTACGGCGTCCACGGCTTCTTCGGCCAAAATTTTGGCCGCGTTCTGGTCGCTCAACCAATCGCCACCTTTCACCGTGTCATAGGCGTGAAACAGTGGCGAATCGGGGTTTTCTTCCTCACCGATTTTATTGCCCAACGCCGCGCCGATGCCACCTTGTGCCGCGCCGGTATGTGAGCGAGTGGGGTATAGTTTGCTGACCACCGCCACGCTTGCCCCGCCCTTACTGGCGTACAACGCGGCCATGAGTCCCGCCCCGCCCGCCCCAACGATGATGGCGTCAAATTGATGTGTTTTCATGAATCTTGGCGCGAGGACACCGCTACCCTTGTGGTAGCGGAGGAAAGCGCCTCTCCTCTCTGGTAAAGATAGCCGTCGGAATTGTGAATCGGTGTGCAGTAGCGATAGCTGATACCCTGCACTGTTGCGGTGGGGGTAGTGATATTGAAAAAACCAGTAGACCTCACACTGACCTTCCCAATGTATGTGCCGTATTTTACACCTTTTGTAACGATTGCTTTGACTATATCCCCCGTTTGGAAGCCAAAGTGGACGCGCCCTTGTTTGGCGCTGGTTCGTGGAAAACCGTACTTATCAACGCGGCACATTTGGCGTGATTGATGCCCGGTCGCCCTAATCTGAAGCGGCGCATGATTTGGACTGATGATGACTCGTCCCCCACTTTCTCCTACACAAATCGCGTCAATCCAATGCGCTTTTGGATAGTGCTGTTTTACCCGATTAAATTTCGTGCGTCCTCCTGTCCCGACTTCCAATGGCAAGCCCAATACCTGACGGCGCGACAATAACTTATCTCGGATTTGTTGCCCCCGATGGGTTAACTCTCCAGCCCAAATCACGCGCTTGCCCCCTTTGAAATCAGCGACCATAGATATCCCAGTGGTTTTACTGCCCGGGTCTATCTTGATACTGACAGGTTGAACATCCCCGCCATCCCGTTCTTTCAAGATGATGGTGAAAGGGTATTCACGAAAGACCGCCGCCTTCCCTTGCTTGAGCAATTGCCGCGCGCGCGCCGAATGACACGCCATCAGCGGGTTTTTGCTCTTGTCTAGCACCAATACTCGTTGCATGAGTTACCTCATTTTTCTCGCCTTGCGGCAGTAAAGTGACCCTCGCCAATGGTATTCGGGCTTGTCATGCCCACCGCACTTGCCTAGACC
>Ga0105046_10017812_pt1 | contig 10851 bp, 6 predicted proteins | sample MAT03_FD_78385 | JGI IMG/M metagenome (GOLD analysis project Ga0105046, IMG submission 78385) | Freshwater microbial communities from Lake Fryxell liftoff mats and glacier meltwater in Antarctica - MAT-03 (megahit assembly) | ecosystem: Environmental > Aquatic > Freshwater > Ice > Liftoff...
AAAACAACGAAATCGGGCGGGACGCGCCCGTGTCGCATAACGTAGGGCGCAGTGAGGCTCATGCGTGCGGCAGAAGCCTCCGCCTTTAGGCGTGGGGAGCGCTCACTTAGGAGCAGACGAGGCGTTATATCTCAAGGAGTCTGTCTATACTGCACTACCAAATTTCCTCATCTGCGATCACCCCCGCCTGATATTCGGTATAGACCACCACAGGCAGCGCAATCTTTCACAGCCATATCTCAATCAACGGGAGGATTTCAGGACGTTCATAGGCATTGCCAATGGGAGCCAGGGCTAGACCGCGAATATTATAGAGGGTGTAATCCCGTGCGATGGCCATCAGAATCGACTGGACATAACGCAGACGGGTCGCCCCGACTGAACTCTCACGCACGGTACAAAAGAGCAGGCTCGGTTTGGCGTCATACCACATCCAGAATGTGCCTGAGACTTGTTTGCCCTGGCGGCAGCGGCGCTGATAGGAGGCAAACGGGGCGGGATAGCGAATGAGCGCGGCTGTTTCAAAGGGGCCAAGTTCGGTGCGTCCACGCGCATTGTGGCCGATGGCAAGAAATGGGGCCCGCGTTAGCAGTGGGTCGCCTGTGACAAATTGGATCATGGGTTATGTCTTATGGACAACCTTATAGACTTCAAATGATTAAAGAGATTGATCTCAGCGGGCGCAGCATGCTGGTCGGTGTGCATGATAACGTGGTCATCTTTTTGACCCATAAAAATCATGGATGTGTAGGGGCACGAGCGAAGCCACCGAAGGTATGTATCGTGCCCCGACAGGTCTCGGTTTGGAATGCAGAGAAATCGCATTTTTCTCTGGGATTCCCAATAGAAGAATCATGCGGCGGGCTTATCGTCTGTCCTGGCGGCCCCGACGTGCTTCCTCGACAAAGCTATCAGTCAGTTCACCCTCGGCATTTACACGCGGGCGCGGCACATCGGCTGCGAGGCGGTTCACCATGTCGTAATCAATACCAGACTCATCGTTTAGAGTGATGTTCTTGGCCTTTGATTCGGTGTCAGACGCACCTTTCTGGCGACGGCGCTGCTGAGTACGCTGCAATTCACGCTCCACCTCGCGCTCCATCCACTCGCGGCGGTGTTCTTCACCGGGGCCATGTTTGCTGACATAATCCCATGCCTTCCCAACCACGCCGAGGCCCCAGAAAAAGATCGGGAAGATCGGCCAGAAGAACCCTTCTGTGAATATGAGCCAGATAAACACGAGACCGGCGTTGACAAAGAGATAGGTGGCGATATGAGATGCCAATTCCTGCTGCGCTTTCAGACGTTTTGCTACGCGCCTGCGCACGGCCCCTTCGCTGGCATCCGTCGGATCTTCTGGTCTCACGCCGCGCGATTTCATCTCACTGTCGATGCCCTCTTCAATCATGGAGGCGAAATTCTGCACACGCGATTTCATCTGTTCGCCCACTTGATCCCAACGCACCTTGCGAATCTGCTCGGCCAGGTCACCCAGATTGAGAAAGCCCTCGATCTCGACACGGCGCTGTTTGGGGTCTGTTGGAGGAGATGGCTTTATTTCCTGAGAGACTTGACTGGGCCCAATGAGAGTCTGACCTGGACCTCTTTGCTGCTCGGTGCTGTCGGGGGGCGGCGTCGCAATCGACAGCGTCGGGGAGGAGGTCTCGCGCTCAACTGCCTTGGGTGTATACGGGACCAGGCGTCCCTGAGAGGCCAGAACCGCGTTAAAGTCATGCATCAGGGACCGCGCCGTGGCATAACGATCCTGGGGATTTTTAGCCATTGCTTTGAGCAGAATAGGGTCCAACTCTTTGGGGAGCTGTGGATTGCGCACGCTCGGCAGATCAGGCTTGGCATGGATGTGCGAATAGACAATGGCATAGGCCGCGTCGGCATTGAAGGGTACAGCCCCCGTAATGAGTTCATACAGGATGACCCCGAACGCATAAATATCAGTGCGCGAATCGAGGTCTTTTGATCCCTGTGCCTGCTCTGGCGAGATATAAAATGGTGTACCGAGCATCATATCGGCGCTCATGGTGGAAGCACCCATCTGCGCGATACGGGCCAGTCCGAAATCGGTGATGTAGGGACGATCTTCCAGATCAAGCAGGATGTTGGAGGGTTTCATATCGCGATGCAGCACATCGTGGGCATGGGCATAATCAAGCGCATCAGCGATGGGCGTCAGGAGATTGGCCGTTTCTTCCAGGCTGAGGCCCTGCTTCATCGCGCGGCGTTTTAACGTGGGGCCCTCAATAAATTTCATCGCCAGATAGGGCTGGCCCTCGTGATCGCTGAAATCGTAGACAGGCACAATATTGGGATGTTCGAGGCGGGCCACAATACGGGCCTCGCGCTCAAAGCGTGCCAGAAATGAATCATCTTGCATAAAGGCCGTATGCATGACTTTAATCGCCACATAACGATCAAGGCGTTTATGATGTGCTTTATACACCGTTGCCATGCCACCCTGCCCCAACGGGCTGATGACTTCATAAGGGCCAACGGTTTCGCCAATTTGCAGCGTCATGCAGGTCTCGCTTTCGTTCTGAATATATCTATTGTAACGCAGACTCCGTCGTGAACTCCATTATGATCCTCAGGGAAAGGGAAAAACTTCCCAAATGAGGGAGGCGATTCATCTTTTACGCGGACGCTGCCCGTAGAACGGGTGTGGTCATACATGACTGTCGTCCATAAAATCTTTGCGCTTATGGACAAACGGTTTAAAACTGACATGAATCTGAAAAATATCGCTATTTGGGCGCAGCATGCTGCGCCCCGACATTCTATGTCAATTTTATTTGGGTTGTCCGTTAGATCAATACTTGGACAAACAAACTGCCTTTACTCAACGTCAATTTCACGTTATCTTTTAAGTAGGTGATGAGGAGGATGGGGGACTGCCGAATGAGGCATTGAAACGCACTGATTGAATGTATCCCCAATTTTTCTGAGGGTCGTGACCCTATCATCCTTGAGCTTATACGGAAGAGTATAATTCAGGTTGCAGGAGTGAGCCTGTTGCACCAGACCGCCGACCCCGATCATCATCGTTCGGTCTATACCTTTGCAGGCGAACCAGAGGCTGTGTGTGAAGCGGCCTATCGGGCTGTCGCCGTCGCCGCACAGCACATTGATCTCACATTGCATGGCGGCGTTCATCCACGTATGGGAGCAACAGATGTTTTGCCTCTCGTGCCGCTGGATGGGATCACACTGTCTGAGTGCGCCACTCTGGCGCGGCAGTTGGGCGAGCGTATCGGGCATGAGTTGAGTCTGCCTGTTTATCTCTATGAAGCCGCCGCCACCCGTCCTGAGCGTATCAATCTGGCCGATGTACGGCGCGGCGGCTATGAAATCTTGCGCGACAACATCACGCTACCGGAGCGCCAACCTGATTTTGGTCCCGCACATGTCGGGCCAGCAGGCGCGTGTATTGTGGGCGCACGCAATTTGCTCATTGCGTTCAATGTGTTTCTGCAAACATCCGATGTGACAATTGCCCAGGATATGGCGCGGCGGCTCAGAGAGGCCAATGGTGGCTATAGGGGCGTCAAGGCGTTAGGGCTTCTCGTCGAGGGCAAAGCCCAGGTATCGATGAATATCACGCGCGTTTGGGATGTCTCGCTGCGGAACATTGTGGACGATATTCAGCAGCAGGCGCAGACCGCTGGCACAGACATCGACCACAGTGAATTGATCGGCCTGATGCCCTGGCGCACGCTGACGCACGATAGCGATGAATCGGCCTTGATCGAGGCAGCACAGGCTTTGCATCTGCGCGATTTTACGCTCAATCGCGTGTTGGAGGTGGCCCTGCGCGAGGCAGGGTACGAGGTTGAGATTTTAGGGATGTCGTCCGAACATTGATTGCTGTGTCCCGTAAATATATCGGGATATGTAGGGGCACGATGCATACCTTCGGTGACTTCGTTCGTGCCCCTACACCTCTATGATTTTGCAGGGTTATAAACCTGATCATGCACATCGACCAGCACGCCTCACTCGTGTTGGCTCTTTCGTTGCAAACTCCATGCCAACCGATTTTTACAGTCTCGCTATGTAAACAAGGGTTCTGACGGTTCAAACCTTGTATAATGAAGACCATTAAGCAAATTTAATATAGGGAGATTATCGATGACCGCTGCACTCATCCTTGTGGTTGATGACAATGAGATGAACCGCGATATGCTGTCGCGCCGCCTCAAGCGCCAGGAGTACGACGTTGTGATGGCGGAAGATGGCGAAAAAGCGCTCGAACTGCTGCAACAGCACGCCTTTGATCTGGTGCTGCTCGATATTATGATGCCCAAACTCAGCGGCTATGAGGTGCTGGAACAGATCAAGAAGAATCCGGCCACACAGCATCTGCCTGTGATTATGATTTCTGCTGTGGATGATCTCGATAGTGTGGTCAAGTGCGTGGAGATGGGCGCAGAAGATTACCTCTTTAAGCCGTTCAATCCGGTGCTGCTCAAGGCCCGCGTCAGCGCCAGCCTGGACAAGGTGCATTGGCGGCGCAGTGGCACAGTGGCTGCCCGCGAGGTGGCGTCTCATGTGCAAGCGGCACAAACCGCTTTGCAACAGGTGCAAGCGGCGTCTCTACCCGTCGATGTTCAGAAGCATCTGATACATGCGCTTGAACATCTGGCGCAGTTGGATGCTCTGACGCAACCACCCCAGTGACTTTCAGCAGGCGAACCCATCTGAGGCAGGCCAGGACTCGCCAAAATAGCGGTACGATCAGACGTTTATCGTTTGTAACGCAAGCCAACGTTATAATCATAACAAACATGCATAAAAGATGAGGCTGTATGGACGGGTCTGCCTTGCAGAACAATATCAATAATCTCTGGCTCCTCATAAGTGCCGCCCTGGTCTTCCTCATGCAGGCCGGGTTTTTATGCCTGGAGACAGGTCTGACACGCACGAAAAATAATATCAATGTCGCCCTCAAAACAATGGCCGGCTTTGGCCTGACATCGATCATCTTCTGGGTGTGCGGGTTTGGCTTTATGTTTGGCATCACGCAGGGCGGATTGATTGGCGGCGACAGTTTTTTTCTTGATTTTACAGGCGGCAATGCCCGCCAGATCGCCTTTTCCATCTTTCAAGTGATGTTTTGTGTCACCTGTATCAATATCGTCTCAGGTGCCGTGGCCGAACGCATGCGCTTTAACAGCTTTGTGATTGCTATCATCCTCGTCACGGCTGTGATCTACCCCATTTTTGGGCATTGGGTCTGGAATGGCAGCCTTGATGGTACGTTCACGGGCTGGCTCGGCGCGATGGGCTTCCGTGATTTTGCGGGCTCAACAGTCGTTCACAGTGTCGGCGGTTGGACCTCGCTGGCGCTGCTCCTCATCATTGGGCAGCGGACAGGCCGCTTTAAAACAGATGGCACGGTCAATCCCATCTCCGGCTCCAATTTGCCGCTGGCAACCCTGGGGGTGATGCTGCTGTGGATCGGCTGGATTGGCTTTAATGGTGGCAGTGCGCTGGCGATGGGCGACCCGGTCATGCCGATTGTCGTGCATACGCTTATTGCCGGGGGGGCCGGGTTTGCCGTTGCGATGGTCGTCAGCATGTTTCTGGTGGGTCATACCGATGTCAACGATGTGATGAATGGCACGCTGGCGGGACTCGTTGCCGTCACAGCGGGAAGCAATGCCTACGGCACACCCGAATCGATTCTCGTGGGGGGCATGGGGGCGATTGTCATGATTGCGGTGGATCGTCTGCTGCTGCGTCTCAAGATTGATGACGCGGTGGGGGCTGTTCCGGTGCATCTGGGCGCGGGCATTTTTGGCACGCTGGCGGTTGGCGTTCTGGGACGGCCTGAACTGCTGAGTTTTGATCCTGCGACCTTCAATCGCCTGCAATTTATCGGCGTGCAGCTTCTTGGCATTGGGGCCTGTGCAGCCTGGACGTTTGGCATTGTCTATGTGTTTTTCCGCATTGTTGATCGTGTCTGGCCGCTGCGTGTCACCGTCGAGAATGAGCAGCTTGGCCTGAATTTCTCCGAACATCGCGCACGCAACGATCTCTTTGAACTCTTTCAGGTGATGGATGAGCAGACGCGCACAGGTGATTTCAGCCTACGAGCGCCCGTTGAGCCATTCAGCCAGGTCGGGCAGATTGCGACACGCTATAACCATGTGATGACGGCGCTGCAAGATGCCCTTACCCGTGCGGATGTTATCGTCAAATCAGCCCGTGATGCCATTATCACCTTCAGCGATGACATGATGAACATCGAGACACTCAATCCGGCGGCTCAAACCATGTTTGGCTATGCGGGCGAAGGGCTTGTGGGCCAGTCGATCACCACCGTGATTTTGCCCTGGAGCGTGATGGCACGTCAGGGCCAGAGCATCGCCGCCCAGGATTTTCGCGGTGTACTCAATCAGTTGATGGAGAGCGGTCAGTATAAGGAGTTGGTTGGGCAGCATGCCGATGGTACGCCCTTCCCGATGGAAGTCTTTATCTCGCAGGTCATGCTGAGTGAACAAAAAACTGTCTATACAGGCACCTTCCGCGATATTCGCCAGCGCAAAGATTTTGAAACCCGTTTGCAGCGCAGTGAAGAGTATTTTCGCCGCTTGATCGAAAATGCCTCCGATCTCATCATGATCGTCGATGTTGACAGTGTCGTGACATACGTCAGCCCCTCTTTACAGCGCATCCTGGGTTATGAACCCAATACGATCATCGGCCAAAAATTGCTCGATCTGATTCAGGAAGACCAGGAGCAGGGCATCAAAGATCAATTTGACCTCTTTCGGCACTCCAATCCTAAGCAGCAGCCCGTTTTTGATCTGCGTTTGCAGCACAAAGATCAGTCATGGCACGAAATCCAGGCGGTGGGGACCAATGCACTCGGCGATCCCGCGATCAATGGGATTGTGCTGAACGCACGCGATGTGACACAGCAAAAAGCCGCCGAAGCCGCCCGTCGTGCCAGCGACGCCAAATCATCTGCCGTCATCGAAAATATCAAAGAAGGCTATTACGAGGTCAATCTGACAGGCAACCTCGTCGCCTACAACGAGGCAATGGCGCGTCTGCTTGGCTTCCCACCTGAGCGTCTGCTCGGCATGAACAATCGTGAATATATGACGCCCGCCAGCTCTAAGATGGTGTACGAGTATTTCAATCACATCTATCGCGGCCTGGACACAACGGGCATGGACGCTCTCACCCTCGAATTCATCAATGGACAGGGCGAGAAGCTCATCATTGAGATGTCCGTCACTTTGATTGTGAACGCAAGCGGTCAATCGATTGGTTTTCGTGGATTGGTGCGCGATGTGAGTGAACGGCGGCGGGCCGAAATTGCGCTGCGGCGGCAAAATCAAGTTCTGGCGACGCTGCATGATGTCTCGCTCACCCTTATGGAGCGGATGGATGCCGAAGAACTCCTGCAAAGCATCATTGAGCGGGCGTGCCTGCTCTCCGATACACCGCATGGTTATATTTATCTGGTCGATAAAGTCGAACCCTTCATTCGGATGGAGATCGGCGTTGGCTATTTTGAGCAGTTCATTGGCGCAACCCTGGAGTTAGAAGAAGGATTATCCGGGCGTGTCTGGGACACGGGCGAACCGCTCATCGTCAACGATTATAAGAATTGGTCAGGCCGCGCCAAGACAGGGGCAGGCGTGCTCGATATGGCTTCGGCCATTGGCATTCCCCTCAAGCATGGCAAGGATGTTGTGGGCGTGCTTGGCTTTTCTCATACCGAAGAAGGCAAAGAGTTCACGGACGAGGATGCCCAGACCTTAAAGCTCTTTGCTGAAATGGCCGCGATCTCACTCGATAATTCCCAGCTCTACGCCGCGACCCAGGAAGAAATCAGTGAGCGCCTGCGGGCCCAGAATGCCCTGCTGCTCAATGAGGCGAATCTTTCCGCTGTCATTGAAAACACCTCGGATTTTATCTGGTCGGTGGATCAACAGTATCACGTTGTCATTCATAACACGGCCTCCAGCTTAGGCTTCGCGGGTTTATATAACACTGTGCTGTCACAGGGCGCTGCCGTGCTTGATCTTCTGCCGGAGGATCAGCGAGCCGATTGGCGCGAACGCCTTGACCGCGTGATGAGGGGTGAAGTGCTGGTGGTTGAAGAGCAGCACATCGTAAACGGCGAAGTGATCGATATGGAAATCTCCTATAACCCGATCATTGGCGGCGGTGGCAATGTCACAGGTGTTGTCTCCATCGCGCGCGATATTACCTTCCGCAAGCAGACCGAACGCCAATTACAATCCGCCAAAGAAGCCGCTGAATCGGCCAATCGCGCCAAGAGCGCTTTCCTGGCTAATATGAGCCATGAGCTGCGCACACCGCTCAATGCCATCATCGGCTACAGCGAAATGCTGGAAGAAGAGGCCGAAGATTTAGGCTATGAAGACCTCTCGCTCGATTTGAAGAAGATCCAATCGGCAGGCAATCATCTGCTGGATTTGATCAACAATATCCTTGATCTCTCGAAGATCGAAGCGGGCCGCATGGAGTTGTATCTGGAAACCTTTGAGATCGCGAAATTGATTGATGAGGTCAATTTCACCGTGCGTCCCCTGATCGAGAAGAATAACAATCAATTCATCATCGAGAATGCAGACAAAGGCATCATGCGGGCTGACCTGACGAAGGTGCGTCAGGCGCTTTTCAATCTCTTGAGCAATGCCGCCAAATTCACCGAAAATGGACAGATCACGCTGGCTGTTGAGCGGCGATCTGTCCGTGAAGAAACCGAATGGCTGTATTTCAGCGTGCGCGATACAGGCATCGGCATGACGCCGCAGCAAATGCAAGAGGTCTTCAAAGAATTCCAGCAGGCCGACGCCTCGACAACGCGCAAATATGGTGGCACGGGCCTGGGTCTGACAATCAGCCGCCGCTTCTGCCAGATGATGGGCGGTGACGTGATTGTCGAATCCGAATATGGCAAAGGCACGATGTTCACGGTTGTACTGCCAGCGACTGTGTATGATGCCAAAGAGAAATCGACGGAAACGGTCAGTGTTGTCAAATCTGTGCGCTCGTCGCAGGAAATCAAGGCCGTGAAATCAGGCACCACTGTGCTGGTGATCGATGATGATGCGAGTGTGCGCGAACTGCTGCACCGCACGTTGACGAAAGAGGGCTTTCATGTTCTCATGGCGGCCAGTGGTGCGGAGGGCCTGGAGATGGCCCGCACCTCGCGTCCTGACGCAATCACTTTAGATGTGATGATGAGCGGCATGGATGGTTGGTCCGTGTTAAGCAGCTTGAAAGATGATGCTGATGTGCGGCATATTCCCGTCATCATGCTCACGATGGTCGATGATCGCAATCATGGCTTTGCCCTGGGTGCCAGCGAATACATGACCAAGCCGATTGATCGCAAACGGCTGGCCGAACTGCTGCATCGCTACCGCCAGAACAAAGGCGATACGGACAGCCTGAATCCAGGTACCATTCTCATTGTTGAAGACGATGATGATACCCGTGAGGTCATGGATCGCACGCTGGATCGCATTGGATGGACAACGCGCACCGCGTCCAATGGCCGCGAGGCCCTTGATGTGATGGAAGAATTAGAAGATCAGGGGGAGATTCCCACGCTCATTCTGCTAGACTTGATGATGCCTGAAATGGACGGTTTCCAATTCGTAGCCGCTCTACAAACGATCTCAGCATGGCGACATATTCCCATCGTGGTTGTGACCGCTAAAGACCTGACACTCCAGGAACGGACACAGCTCAATGGATATGTGCAGAATGTGTTGGAAAAGCAAACGTTTACTCGCGAGCAGCTTTTAGAGGAAGTTCGCCAACTTGTGATTGCACGAATCAATGAAAAACAGCAAGGAGATACCCCACCGAATGACTAAAATCTTGCTGGTCGAAGATAATGAAATGAATCTCGACATGCTCTCGCGGCGGCTCGAACGTCGGAATTTTGAGATTCTGATTGCAATGGATGGGGCGCAGGGCGTTGAACTGGCGAAAAGCCAGCACCCCGACTTGATTTTGATGGATATGAGCCTGCCGATTATGGATGGATGGGAAGCCACACGCTGCATCAAGGCGGATGCCAAAGTCGCGCATATCCCGATTATTGCGCTTACGGCACATGCCATCGCCGGGGATCGAGAGCGGTGTTTGGCGGCGGGCTGCGATGAGTACGAGAGCAAGCCCATTAAATTCCCGCGCCTGCTGGCTAAGATTGAACAGATTCTGGGCCTTGAGAGCACAGCCGACGGTAAATAAGAGTTCGAGGGTCCTATAGAGGACAGTCCGCCCTCTTCAGTCGTCCTCTTTCTTAGAAATTAAGGATTGTTTCACATGGCAGCGCCTGATGTGCCGCAGATTGGTAAACGCTACATTCTCCACGAATCGCTCGGTAAAGGCGGTATGGGCGAGGTGTTTCGGGCGACAGATCGCCTGACGGGGCGTGAAGTCGCGCTCAAGCGCGTGCTGACCGAAGACATCCATCTTTCGATTGACAATACGCTTGAGTTTGTCGATTTTAAATTGGCGCTGGCACGCGAATTTAAGGTGTCATCGTCGCTGCGTCATCCTCATATCATTGCTGTGCTGGATTATGGCTTTGATCAGGATCAGCAGCCCTATTTCACAATGGAACTCCTCTCCAATGCGAAGACACTGCTTGACGCCAGTGAGCCTCTCTCGCAGCGCGAACGCCTCAATCTGCTGATGGAAGTCCTCGGTGCGCTGGCCTATTTGCATCGACGGGGCATCGTTCATCGCGATCTGAAGCCTGCCAATGTGATGGTGGAAGATGGCCGCGCCAAGGTGCTCGATTTTGGCCTCTCCATCGTGCATGAGCATACCGAC
>Ga0105046_10017813_pt1 | contig 10851 bp, 3 predicted proteins | sample MAT03_FD_78385 | JGI IMG/M metagenome (GOLD analysis project Ga0105046, IMG submission 78385) | Freshwater microbial communities from Lake Fryxell liftoff mats and glacier meltwater in Antarctica - MAT-03 (megahit assembly) | ecosystem: Environmental > Aquatic > Freshwater > Ice > Liftoff...
AGCACCACGCCCACGCTGTCTGAGCGGCCCGTCAGCCGCCCGCGAAGCGACCGTCAACCGGCCGAACGCAGAGGTGCGTCTACTGCATCACCGACCGACCGAACAAGGACCCCGGACGCCGCACCAACGCTCCGTCTACCGCGTCCAGACCCTCAAAAGGTGCGTCGCCGGGAGTTCTCGCGGCCCAGTGTGTGCGACGGTGTGCCTTTCGTACCCGGCGCCAGTGCTTTGTTTTTCCTATACTCTACTGAGCGGCGACCCCGGCGTGTCGTTCCTATACGGGTTCGTGGGCGTGCGCCTCGACATGGACATCGCGATCGACAACCCGACGCCTCGGTCGTCCCGCGCCTCGGCTGGTCCGTCATGTATCGCGCCGATCTCACGAGCGCGGTCGCGACCTACGAGTACGAGTCCTGCTTCTTCTCGTGCTCGACCGAGACCACCCAGCACACCCTCGGCGGTGGCGTCGACCTCGGTCTGCTGCTCACGTTCGGGCTGGACTTCGGCGGTTGAGCGCCGACTGGTAATGCGCGCGGAGTTACGCGCGGCGGCGACGCACCAGCCCGACCAGCGCGAGCCCGAGCAACCCGAACGCGAGCCCGCCGCCCGCACCCGAGCAGGCCGCGCCGCCGCCGCTCGCCGAATAGCCGCTGTCGTTGGAGACGTCGCACGCGTCGCCGATCCCGTCCTCGTCGAGGTCGTCCTGGTCCGCGTTCGCGACCAGCTCGCAGTTGTCGACCGCTTCGAGCACGCCGTCCTCGTCTTTGTCCGCGCACGCGCCGCCGACTCCATCGTCGTTTAGCGCGGGGCACGCGTCGCACGCGTCTCCGATGCCGTCGTCGTCGCCATCCTGCTGCCCGACGTTGCCGAGCAACGCGCAGTTGTCGTCGCCGTCCGCGACCCCATCGCCATCGCGATCCGCCCACCACGTCTGACCGCAGCGCGTGACGTGGAAGTTGCCGGACGGGTCGACCGCGCGCACGTCGTACGCGAGCTCGAGCATGCCGTCGGGCGGACCGCCGGTCACTTCGATCATGTCAGCGTGCACGACGACCGGGCAGCTCTCGAGCGGCATCGGCTCGCGCACGCCACCCGCGACGCGCGTGCACGCGACCCCTTCGATCGCGATCACCGCACCGCACGCATCGGTCGCGCTCGCGCGCACCACACCCGGCGCGCGACCGCCGCCGCTGCCGCAGGCAACGACCGGCGCGGTCACGTCGCGCACGGTCAGCAGCGTCTCGCACTCGTCGGCGTTGCCGGCCGCGTCGGACGCCTTGAACAGCACGCGCGACTCGCCGACTGGGTAGGTGCCGACGACATCGATCGCGATCGCGTCCGAGCAGTTGTCGGTCGCCGACGCGGTATGTGTTCCCGCCCAGGCGCACGCGTCGGCCGACGCGTCGACCTCGGCCGCAGGGCTGCACACGATGACCAGCGCCTCGTCGTCGCGCACGACCACCTTCTGCCTGCAGGTCGCCGCGTTGCCGGATCGATCGACGACGTGATGTGTGACGCTCGTCTCGCCGGGCCCGAACTGCTCGGGTGCATCGTCGAGCACCAGCAGCCCGACCTCGCCTTCGCACGCGTCGTTGCCGGTCGCGTGCGCGATAGCGAGGCTCGCGCCGCAGACGCCCGGGTCGGTCGTCGCGACGAGAATATCGGCCGGGCACGTGATGCGCGGCGCGGTCACGTCGACGACATCGACCAGCGTCACGCACGACGACTCGTTGCCGTTGGCGTCGGTCGCGACGAATACGAGCGGCGTCTGCCCGAGGCCGACCGACGCGCTCGCGCTGGTGCCGACCACGGCCGAGCACGTGTCGGTCGCCACCGCGCCGAGCTCGACCAGATCGACCTCGGCACCACCCGCTTCGCACTCGAGCAGCAGATCCGCCGCGCACTGCAAGACCGGCGCGGTCGCGTCGTTCGGGCACGGCGACACCGTGACCTGCCACTGTACGCGCGCCGGCGTCGGGTCGCACTGGATCGCGGGCGCCTTGTCGAAGTCGCAGGTGCGCACTTCGAACACGTGCGCGCCGACCGCGAGCTCGGCGTAATCGATGCTGCCGCCGTCACCCGCGACCCCGTCGCAGCGCGCCCAGGCCGCGCCGTCGAGTCGGCATTCGAACGTCGCGCGGTCGGCGTCGTTCGGGTCGGCGTAGGCGATCGTCGCGACCTCGCCGTCGCCGATGAGGGCGGTCGGCCCGTCGCCGATCTCGGTCTCGGGCGACGCGCGATCGATAGTCCATGCGAACGTCGCGCGGCACGTGCCGACGTTGCCCGCCGCGTCCAGCGCGTACACCCACAAGCGGTGCGCGCCGTCCGCGAGCCCGTCGAAGCGCGTCGTCGCCTCGCACGCGGCGTACACGCTCAGCGCTGGCCCGGACGCGCCACCAGGCGCCGGATCCAACGCGCAGAAGTAGCGCACCGCGCCTTCGCCCGCTGCGAACCCGAAGACCGCGCTGCCGCTCTGGGCCGGGTCGCTCGGGGACAACGCGATCGTCGCGCACGCGGCGGTGCGATCGACGGTCCACGTGTAGCTCGCGGGCGTCGGGTCGACGACGCCGTTGCCATCGATCGCGCGGACCTCGAACCGGTGCTCTCCCTCGGCGAGGCCGCTGAAGCTCGTCATCTTGCCGTCGCAATCGACCCAGTCGCCGCCATCGAGGCTGCACTCGAACACGTCGCCGTCGGGCGCGTCCGGGTCGCTGTACTTCAACGTCGCGCTGGTCGTCGACGTGACCTTCGGCGGCGTGGCGTCGATCGCGGTCTCGGGAGCGGTCGTGTCGATGACCCACGCGTAGCTCGCCGGCAGCGGGTCGACGTCGCCCTTGGTGTCGGTCATGTACACGCAGAACAGGTGCGCGCCGTCCGCCACGCCGGTGTAGGTGTAGGTGTCGTCGCATGCGGTGTAGCCGGCGCTCACACCGGCCGCGGCGACCGCCGGGCAGACGCCGTTCGCCGGGTCGAGCGCGCAATAGAATTGGCCGGGTACGCCGGCCGCCGCGCCGACCACGATGGTGCCCGACGAGCCCTGCGACGGGTTTGTCGGAGCCGACAGGATCACGGTGTCCGGGATGGTGGTGTCGACCGTCCAGCTCCAGAAGTCGGGCGTCGTATCGAACGCGCCGTCGATGCGCGTCGCGCGCACCAACAAAGTGTGTGTGCCTGCCGACAACGCAGCGGAGCGGACCGTGCTCGCCGGGAGGCCAACCGACACAGCGCCGCCGTCGCACGCGACCCAGGCGCCGCCATCGAGGCTGCACTGGAACGTGGTGTGTGAATGCACCGGGCTCGCTTGCGGATTGATGTACGTGAAGCTCGCGCTGGTGGCCGAGGTGAGCGCCACCGGCCCGCTGACGACGTCGGTGTCGAGCGGCGTGCAAACGATGACGCCGCCGGTGCCGTTGTCGATATGACCGTCGCAGTCGTCGTCGAGGCCGTTGCAGCTCTCCGCGACTCTCGTGACCGGCGCTGTGGCGACGCACGTCGTCGTCGTCGTCGTCGCGCACGCGATGGCGCCGGCGGTCTTGCAGATGCCGAGGTCGGCGGTCGTGCACGCGGCGCCGATCTGGAAGCCCTCGTCGATGCCGACGCCGATGTCGTCGCAGGTCGCCGGGTCGGCGCCGAGCGGGTCGCAGTCACACGTATCGTCCCGACCGTTGCACAGCTCGACCACGGCGAGGCCGACCTCGAGGCAGGCCACTTCATCAAACGTCGCGTTGCACACGAGCGTGCCGTTCGCGCACGAGTCGGCGTCGTTGCTGCCGTCGCATGGGTCGCCGAGCGTCGGCCACGCCTCGTCGATCTCGCGATCACAGTTGTCGTCCAGGCCGTTGCAACGCTCGATCGTGTTGTTCGAGTCGTCGTCGCAGCGCGTCGCGTTCGGCCCGTCGCAGACCCACACGCCCTCTTTGCACGAGTCGCCGTCGCCACCGTCGCAGGCTGCGCCGAGAGGGTGCTCGCCACCGACAAACGTCTCGTCGACGAACTTGTCGCAGTTGTTGTCCTTTCCGTCGCACACCTCGACCGCAAACATCACCGGCGTGCAGGCAGTGGTCGCGTTGTCGTCCGGGTCGCACACGATCATGTCATTCGCGCACAGGTCGGTGTCGAACGGGATCGTCGCGTTGCGGTCGTCCGCGTCGCACGGCTGCCCGACGAGCTGGAAGCCCTCGTCGACCGCGCCGTCGCAGTCGTCGTCCAGCGCGTTGCCGCACTCTTCTTTTAGCCGCGCGGGCCCGGCCTGCGCAGCGCACGCGACCCCGCCCGCGATGCACGTCAGCCGCCCGTCGCGCTTGCATACGCCGACACCGGCCGTGCACGCGCCGAAGTCGAGCCCTTCGTCGGTGCCCTCGTTGCAGTCGTCGTCGACGCCGTTGCACACCTCGACCCGCGCCGGGATCACCTCGTCGCAGACCACGCCGTCGCCGCCCGGCGCGCAGCGATAGACGTCGTTCGCGCAGCTGTCGCCGTCGGCCGCATTGCTGTCGCAAGCCGTGTCGAGCGTCTTGAACGGCTCGTCGGTGAACGTGTCGCAGTTGTTGTCCTGGCCGTCGCAGCTCTCGAGCTGGGTCGCGACCTTCTGCACGCAGCCGGTCGTCGCGCCGAGGCACTCGACCTTGTCGTTCTTGCAGAGGTCGGTGTCGGTCGTGTTGCTGTCGCAGTCGTCGCCGATGTCGAGGAAGCCCTCGTTGATATCGCCATCGCAGTCGTCGTCGACCTCGTTGTCGCAGCGCTCGGCCGATCCGAGCACGACCGCCGCGTCGCAGGTGCTGTCGCAGCGCAGGTGGCCGTTCCGGACGCACGCGCCGAGACCGACGCTGCACACGATCGTCGTCGGGTCGACGCCGGTCTCGTCGCAGCGCGTGCCGGTCGGCCCGTCGCACCCCACGATGCCGCGCGCGCACGTCCCGTTGTCATCGCCGTCGCAGGCGGCGCCGATCGCGAGCCCGTTGAACTTGAACGTCTCGTCGACTGCGCGATCGCAGTTGTTGTCTAGACCGTCGCAGCGCTCGACCGCGAAGAACAACGGCTTGCACGTCGTCGTCGAGTTGTCGTCGTCGTCGCAGGCGATCACGTCGTTGGCGCACAGGTCGGTATCGAACTCAATCGTCGCGTTGCGGTCGTCCGCGTCGCACGGCTGGCCGACGAACGCGAACCCCTCGTCGGTGATGCCATCGCAGTCGTCGTCCTTCGCGTTGCCGCACTCTTCTTTCAGGCGCGCCGGCCCGGCCTGCACCGTGCACGCGACGACGCCGCCAGCGCCGCACCTGAGCACACCGTCGCGCTTGCACACACCGAGCCCGTCGCTGCACGCGACGACCTCCTCGAAGTCCTCGTCGATGCCGTCGCTGCAATCGTTGTCGTCGCCGTCACATGTGTCGAGGTCGTCCTCCGGCGAGACGTATTCGAACGGGTATGCGTGGCCCGCGTAGTCGGCGTCGCTGCAGTCGTCCCAATACGCGTCACCGGCCTCGGGCGTGATGCACAACAAGCGGCTCTTCATCGCGCCGGCACACACGCCGTCCCCGAGATCGCACTCCACCAACGTCAGGCTCGGATCGCCGCCGTCGAAGAGCCCGTCGCAGTCCTCGTCGCCGCCGCCGCAGACCTCGGCCAGATCGCGCAGCGTCTCGTCGCACGTCACGACGCCGGCCGCGCACTGCCACGCGCCGTTTTCGCACTTGTCGCTGTCGTTCGAGTCGCACGGCCCGGGCGGTAGGATGCTCGGCCCGGCGGTGCACGTGCCGTCGAAGCACGTATCGGACCCGGTGCAGAGGTCGCCGTCCAGACACGATGTCCCGTTCGTCACCGCGGCGGTCGTGCAGCTGCCGTTCGGGTTGCACGTCGCGACCATGCACGCGGCGGTCGGCTGCACGCACGTGCACGCGTTTCCGAACGACACGCGCGTCGTCTGCGAATCGAGGATCGCGATCGTGCGCACCGACCCGCCAACCGGTTCGAGCCAGTTGCCGCTGGCAGGCAGGATCTCGCGGATCGTATAGTCGCCCGGCAACAGGTCGAGCGTGACGTTGCCATCGAGGTCACTGACGAGCGTCGCGACGAGCACGGTTGGGCTCGCGGCGGCGGCGATCTCGAAGCTCCAGCCGACGAGCGGCGGCTCACCGAAGGCGACCGCGCCGTCGTGGTTCCTGTCGAAGAACTTCGTCAGCTCGAGCGTGCCTGGGCACAACCCGATGATGAACGGCTGGCCGTTCGCCGAGGTGGCCGGGTTCGGCAGCGTCGTCGAGCGCATCACCGCGGTTCCGTAGATTTCCTCGCCTGCGACGCCGCTGGGCGCCGAGAGCTTGACCGTGAACACCGACGCCGGCGCGCCGACGTCGATGAGCACACCCTGCACGCGCACGGCGGTGATCGTCGCGTTGTCGTCGTCTCGGAACGGCACGTACGGGATGAACACGCCGCCGGTCTCGACCTGAATCGAAGCGCCACCGCCGAGCGTCGCCGTGATGCCCGCAAACCGCGTGTCGCGCTCGGTCGCCGTGCCGTCGCCGACGCGCGGGACCTTGAACGTCGTGACGGTCGCGGTGAGCGGCAGACCGCCGGTGTTCTGCGACGTGATGCGGAACGCCGGCGTGCTCGAGTCGCCGTCGCAGTCGGGCACCACGCCGACGCGCATCTCGCCCGGCACCGACGCGGTGTACAACTCGGTCACGAGGTCGCTGCCATTGCCATCGGGCTCCGGCACGCCGAGGAAGCGGTCGTTCTTGGCACTCGTGTGGGCGGTGAACGTGAGCACCTTGCCGTTCGCGACGGCGACGAACGGGTCGAGGCCGAAGGTGACCTCGACGTTCATGCAGTAGTAGTTCTGAACGTAGGGGTGCGCGTCGGATCCGAACTTCCAGACGAGCGTCGGCGCGCTCAGATCGGTCGGCTCGAACCAGTCGACCGGCTTCGGGTTGCACTGCACGTACGTCTCGAAGTGCGTGACGACGCTCAGCACCTTCACGCCCGCGGGCGGCGTGATCTCGAACGTCTGGTTGATCGGGTCCTCGTAGTAGTTGTCCCCGGGTGCGAATCGGAAGCGCGCGGACGTCGTCTGACCCGGCCCGATGACGCGTGCCGGCGCGGGCAAGGTCGCGTACGTGAAGACCTCGATGCGCGGCTGCGACCCGTGCACCACTTGAACCGTGCGCGAGTCCTCCCAGATGTCGGGGTTGGTCGCGCCGTTTTCGAGCAGCTGGTCGCCGTACTTGACCTCATACGAGCCATTGCCATCGAGGTCGGCCTCGGCGTTCATGTACGCGCTGTTGGTCGCCGTGAACGGCGAGGTCTTGCCATCCAGGAACCCTGGCCCGACGTTCAGGTAGCCGACCATGCCGAACGACGACAGGCCCTGCGCGCCGACGGTCGGCCCCCACGCCACCCAGTGGGTGAGGTCGCCAATGAGCGAGCCCTGATCCACGTCGCAGACCCCGTTGTCGACATGCGTCCAGAACCCGGCTTCGCCGAAGGTCTCGCCGGGCATCGCGGCGCAGAAGAACATCGTGAACTCCGAGGACACGCCCGCCATCAGCACCGAGTCGACGTCAGCGTACATGCGGTCGACGATCATCACGTTGTGCAGCGGGAAGATCGACTTCGGCGGCGTCACTGACACCACCCAATAGTGGGCCGAGTCGACGCCGTACTCGGCGTGCGCCCAGCCCTTCGAGAAGGATCCTCCGGTGCCGCAAGCGTTGCCCTGGACCTCGCCCGCCGCGCCCACAACGACCGTGGCCTGGTGCTCGATCGTGCCGGCGTACGTGTTCTGCGTGCCGTGCGCCACGGCGGTGACCTTGTAGGCCGCGTTGCTCGCGAGCACCGGCACGGCCGAGCACGGCACGAAGAACTGGATGTAGATGTGCGCGCTGTGGCTCGCCCCGGGGCCGCCCGGCACGTAGAGGCGCCGCACTCCGGCCGCCTTGAACGGCACCCCTGGCAGCGTGCCGCCCTGCTGATCCTGCGTCGTCCAGTCGGGCGGCACCGTCAAAACGTCGATGACCGGATCGTTCTGCGGCGGGACCGGCGGCAGGACGTCGTTGTCGAGGCGCGCGTATGCCTTCACGAAGTAGAGGCCGCTGCCGGCGGTGATCGTCCAATCGTACGCGTCGATTGAGCCCGGGCCGTCGTTGCGCATGCGGAAGTCCATCGTGTACGTGAAGCCGCGCGCGCCGGTCTGCGGGTTGTTGATCCAGGTGGTCGCCCCGCGGATCTCACCGTTGTGCCAGACGAGATTGGCGGTCGCCTGCGCGGTTATGGTCGCTGGGAGCGGACCGATGTTCAGCACTTGCGCGCTGCCGCCGGCCGGCGTGAACGTGCCGCCGAGCGACGCGCTCATCGTGCCGGGCGTGCCGTCGAGCGTGTCGCCGGTCGGGAAGGCGCACGTGACGAGGATCTGCCCGGTCACCGCCTGGTTTTGATCGAGCGTCGCGGTCCACTGATGCAGCCCCGGGCTCGGCTCCGAGTGGGTGAACGTCGCGCCCGGCGTCGTCGACGTGACGTACGTGATGCGGCGCAGCGATGGCGACGGCGTAACGACCGGCAGCTGGAGGCTCACCGTGACCGGCGTGTAGGCACCGGCCGGCAGCACGTAGTCGAGCGTCACGGTGAAGTTCGCGCCGGCGTTCGCGGTCGCTGGCGCGCTGATGCTGACTGTCGGAACGACCGGGACGACCGGCTCGGCCGCGCTTGCCGACGCGCCATGGAGCAACGTCGCAGCCAGGGAAAACGCCACCAGCCACCCACGCACGAGCACTGCCTTCGCCGACATCGACTCCTCCGGGAACTCACGAGACAGCGTGAGGGCACGTGAGCGTAGGTTTCGCTGAGCCCAGAGTCAACGACGGTGCAACGGTGACCGTTGCGCGGGCTCAGCCGCGCTCGGCGAACTGCTCCGGGAACGCCTTGACGGTCGCGAGGTGCCGGATGGCACGGGCGACGCCGGTCGGCAGCGTTCCGAAGTAGCGCATCGCCGCGGGCAACGTGCCGAAGGTGCGCTCGAGCACGTCGAAGCGACCCTGGATGTTCGACCGCACCGGCGGCAACGTGCTCGGGTCCTTGCGATACGCGACGACGAACGCGAGCAACCGCGCGTGATAGTCGGGCTCCTCGACGATCGCAGCGATCGCTTTGGCGCGCGGATGGGTGCCGGCGATGACCGCGCGCGTCTGCGCCTCGAGCTCGGCCAAGCCGCCGGGGTGCGTCGACAAGAGCTGCACGTTGTACACCGGGTTCGCGTGCAGGACCTGCAGCAGGTGCCCGATCACCGCGTCGCGGTCGACGAAGAAGCCGACCGGATCGAGCATCGCCGCCGGGTCGTCGAGCGTGCGCAGCACCTGGTGGAACGCGAACGAGAACCCCTGCCGGGTGCAGTAGTCGGCGGCCGCCGGCGAAATCCAGAAACGCAGCATGTCGACGCTGCCGATGAGCAACTGCACGCGCGTCGGCGCGCGCTCGATGAGCCCACGCGTGGCGAGCGGCTCGAGCCGACGCTCGTGGCCACGCGCGTCGCGCATGATGCGCGTCCACGCCGCGAGCGTCGCGCCGACCTTCTGCAGCTTGCCGTTCCATTGAGCGCGCGGCACGGACCGGGCGTGTAGTTGAACTCGGCGACTTCCTCGTAGCCAAGAGACTGCTTGAAGTAGCCGCGCTCGCGGACGATGTCGTCCTTGACGCGAGGTTGTTTGGCGCGCTCGAGTTTGTCTTCGAAGGCGCTATCCGCCTTGCGAATGAGCTCGTGATAGTCGTCATCGGCGACACCCTCGGCGCGTTGGATGAGCCCCTTGAAGGCGTCGTAGCCGAACACGGAATTGAACATTGTCGGCGTCCCATCGATCGAGGTGGGTGGCTTGCGAGAACGCCGTGTCACCGCGAAGGCGGATCTTCTTGAAGCCGCCCTTGCGGCAGAGGTCGATGGCTCGGTCGAGGTAGGGCGCGGCTCCTTCCTCGGAGGGCGATTGCCGCTCCGGTTCGCGATGTAGAGGACTTCCTTCGTGTTGGCGAGCGAGATGACCAGCGGGTGATAGCCCCATTGTCCTTTGTACGAAATGTCCATGCCTTGCTTGCACTCGCCGTCGGTGGACACAATGCTGCCGTCGGCCTCAATGCACGCCACCTCGTCGAAGAACGAGCGCCGCTGCCGCGCCCAGACGCCGAGCCGCGACGCATTGAAGATGTCCATCAGCCGCTCGACGTCAGAAGTTCCGAAGCGTCGACAGAAGTCGCCAGCCGTCGTGGGGTCCGGGATCGTTCGCGCACCCACCGAATCGAGGAACGCTGGGTCGATGCGCCGGATCTCGATGTCGTCAAGGACACGACCACCTGCCAGCGCGTTGAACGCGATGTTGAGAATGGGGTCCGAATCGGAATAGGGCCGACGCCTCTTCAACAACCCAAAGTCCCGGTCGATCCCATTGATTAGCCCAACCTTTTCCGTGAGCATGAGTATGGCGCCCGTGCCACCACTGGCGGTCACCGTCCGCTGCGCTGTCTCGTAGTCGATGCCCGTCGGCGTCAACTCAGGCCGCCCAGGTTTCAGCGGCTCACGTCCACCTTCGACTGACTTGAGCCGGGCGGCGATTTTTCTCTTCATCGAAGCGAGACGTTGACGTATCTCCTTTTTCACCTGAATCGCTCCTCTGTGCTTTGAGTGGAGTCTTGTAACAACAAAAAACACATGGGCTTTTCAGATTCTTCCTGAGAATCTCGCTAGATTCAGGACTAAACGGATGACTCTCGAGTGACGCTCACGGGGAAGCGCCACCGAGCGTCGGGGATGCGACCGACCATCAAAGCGGGCGAAGCCCGCAGGGAGGGAGCGCCCCGACGTCGGTGGTGCAATGG
>Ga0105046_10017814_pt1 | contig 10851 bp, 11 predicted proteins | sample MAT03_FD_78385 | JGI IMG/M metagenome (GOLD analysis project Ga0105046, IMG submission 78385) | Freshwater microbial communities from Lake Fryxell liftoff mats and glacier meltwater in Antarctica - MAT-03 (megahit assembly) | ecosystem: Environmental > Aquatic > Freshwater > Ice > Liftoff...
GGATGGCCGGCGGTACGAACCCGACATTGATCCCGAGGTGATTGAGAGGTTGGGACTGACGGAGGATGGGCTTGAGGACCTCTGGATGGTTGCCATCACCCGCTACTCGGAAGTGAAGATGCACTACAACGCAGTGTGAGTCGTTGGGTGGTGTTGGGTGGTGTTGGGTGGTGTTGGGTGGCGTTGGGCGGTACGGCGGACTTTCTTGCCTAGCGACGAACGGGTTGCCGGCACGATTTATCCCCTGCCAGGGGTTGGTTTCGCGGGATCGGCAGGAAAGACGCGGCTTCTCGGGTGTGGCACATAGGTTGCTTATCGATTCTTTAGGGAGACGTGTCACGCGATGATCGAGTCGTTATTCAACCAAGCGAATTTTGCGGGAGCCAAGAGGCTGCTCGACGTGACGGTCCTTCGTCATGAGGCGATCGCCGGGAATCTGGCGAACCTGGAGACCCCGAACTACAAGCGCCTGGATGTGTCCGGGGATTTCGAGAAACGGCTGCAGGAATCGATCGGCACCGGGAACACACGCCGACTGAATGGAATGGAACCGCAGATCACCGAGGACAAGACGGCGACGGCCTCCCGACGGGACGGCAACACGGTGGATCTGGAGAAGGAACTGGTTCACCTGAATCGGAACGGTGTGGAACATGCGGTGGAATCCCACCTCATTACGGGCGGGCTTTTGAAGCTGCGGCTCGCGATCACCGGTCGGGCTGGTTGAGGAGACTAACCCATGATCAATGCCCTATCAGGAGTGGACAGCGCCGCGATGGCCATGGCGGCGGAGCGGACGCGGATGGATGTGGTGAGCCAGAACATCGCCCACGCCCATGTGACCCGCGGCGTAGATGGCACGCCCTACAAACGCCAGCAGGTGGTCTTCGAATCGTTCCTCAAGGACGCCAGCCAGATCCACGTGGGCGGGGCGTCGCCACTTGGTGTGCGGGTGTCCCGCATCGACCAGGACCAGCGCGCGCCGCGGATGGTCTACAACCCGGCTCATCCTGACGCGAACCCGACGTCCGGCATGGTCGGGATGCCGAACGTGGATATGCACGCGGAGATGGTGGACATGATCACTTCCTCCCGGGCGTTTGAGGCCAATCTGATGGTGGTGAAGACCGCCCGCACCCTGGCGATGCAGACGCTGTCGATCGGAAGACGTTAATCCATGGATGCACTCTCCTCCATTCCGATGGGACTCGGGGCCTCGTTGAGGGTCGGGGGCATGCTGCCTCCCCTGGCGGATCCCAAGAACCTTCAGCCGTCGCGACTCATCGAGATCGCGCCCTCGAATCCCGAGATCAGTTTGCCGGGAGCCGGCAAGGTCGGCTCCACACGGTCGTTCGACAACGTGCTCGGTGAACTGGTCAGGGACGTCAACGCCAAGCAGTTGGAGGCCGGAAGCCAGGTCCGCGCGATGCTCAGTGGCGAGGAAATCCCACTCCATCGCGTGATGATCGCAACCGAGGAGGCCAGCGTCTCATTTCAGCTGATGGTCGAAGTGCGCAACAAATTGCTGGAAGCGTATCAGGAGCTGATGCGCATGCAGGTCTGATCTTCCAAAGTCGTTATTCATGAACCCAGGCTTGTCACAACTAGGCCGCCAACTAACCGGTATCTGGAAACAGCTTGGCCTGAATCAGCGGATCAGCATCGTCGTCACGGGAGTGGCGGTGCTGGCCGGGATTCTCGCCATCGGCTTCTGGTCGAGCCGCACCGATTACGCCCTCCTCTACGGCGGGCTCGACGCGGGCGAGACCTCCAAGGTGCTGTCCGCCCTCGCCGAATCCAAGGTCCCCTACGAAGTCCGCGGCGATGGAAGCATCGTCGTCCCCCGTAACAAGGTCCACGAGGTCCGGGCCCAACTGGCGGGCAAGGGCGTCCCCCGCGGCGAAGGCATCGGATTCGAACTTCTCGATCAACCCAACTTCGGTCTCTCGGATTTCGTCCAGCGCGCCAATTACACCCGCGCACTCCAAGGTGAACTCGCTAGGACCATCAGCCAGATGGATCAGGTGGATGGCGCGCGGGTCAGCCTGGTGATGCCCGAAAACCGACTGCTCGCCGGAACCCAGCAGAAACCCACCGCTTCCGTCCTCGTCAAAGTCCGCGGCGCCGGACCCGTGCCGCCGTCGACGGTCGCCGCCATACGGCTCGTCGTCGCCAATGCCGTCGAGGGACTTCAGGTCAACAATGTGTCGGTGGTCGACAATCTCGGTAACGTCCTTTCCGACAACCAGGACGATAGCGTCGCCGGTCTCTCGAACAACCAGCTCTCCGCCCGAAAAAATCTCGAACAATACCTCTCGCGAAAGGCGGAGGGCATGCTCGAGCAGGTGCTCGGATCCCGCCAGGCCGTCGTGCGCGTTGCCGCCAATATCAACTGGGACACGGTCACCCGGTTCGAGGAGAAGTTCGACCCCGAAGGCCAGGTCATCCGCCAGTCCACCATCGACGACGAGAACGTCGAGTCGGGGGCGCCTGTCACCGGGGGGTTGCCGGGCATGCAGGCCAATGCGAATTCCGACACCAACGCGGTCGCCGGCGGAATGAATAATTCCAAGACGAAGAAGAAGACCACGACCAGCCAGTACGAAATCAACCGCACGGTGAGCAGTCTCATGCAAAGCGCCGGTGCGGTGGATCGGTTGTCGGCGGCCGTCTTTGTGGCGCAACGCTTCGACGGGGTGGGAACCGCCCGCAAGGTGGTCCAGCGCACACCGGAGGAACTTCAGACGCTGCGCCGGATCGTCCAGAGCGCCCTGGGAATCCAGGAGAACGACACGACCCGGGCCGACCAGATCACGCTTGAGGAGATCGCCTTCAACGAGGAGCCCCTGATGGATATCACACGGCGCCTTGACGAACAGCAGTCGTGGCACCGGTACGCGGATGTCGTGCAGAAGGCGCTTCCGCCGCTGCTCGGGCTCGCGGTGATGTTGCTCTTCTGGCGTTCCTATAAGAAGAGCCAGCCGGAGGAGGCGCTGCTGGGTCTCCCGGTGATGGATGACGAGAAGCTGGAGGGTATGTTGGCCGGTCGGGGTGCGATGGGCGTCGCCGGTCGCGGTGGGCTCGGAAGCTCGAAGGGCGTCAACGGTGCCGCGGGCGACCGTGCTGGAACGGGTGGCCACGGTGAGGAGTCGACCGCCCTCGTGACCGTGGAAGTGTTGAACCAGCTGATCCGTGAGAACCCCGCCAGCATGACGCATGCGGTTCGTTCCTGGATGAACCAAGGGAAGACCACCCAATAACGTCATGCCGGCCGATCTCGATACACCGGAAGTTCCGCAGGACATCGCCTTGATGTCCAAGGTCCAGCGTCTCGCAGTCCTCATGATCGTTCTTGGCGCGGAAAGCGCCTCTCAGCTCCTGCGGCATCTGGACGAACCGGAAGTGGAGGCGGTGACGGCCGAGATGACGCGCATCTCCGTGGTGACCCAGGAGATGCGCCAGGAAATCCTGAAGGAGTTCTCCAGCGTCGCCGTGCAGGCCGGCAGTTGCACTCTGGGCGGAATGGATGTTGCCCGCTCGACCCTCGAGAAATCGTTTGGGCAGTTCCGGGCTTCCAACATTCTGGGCCGGGTCGCGCCGGCACGTTCGACGCCCGGCGCGATGCAGCAGATCCTGGAAATGGACGCCAAGCAGATCTTCAACCTGCTGAAGCACGAGCAGCCACAAACTATCGCCCTCGTGGCCAGCTATCTTTCCCCGGAAAAAACCTCCAAGATGCTGATGTCCCTCCGCCAGGAGGAACGGGACAAGGTCATCGAACGGCTCGCTACCATGGCGCCCACACCCATCGAAGTGGTGGAACGGGTGGTGGAACTTCTGAACCACAAGGTCGCGGGTCGCCATTCGCGCGGCCTCAGCCAAACCGGTGGGGTGAAGAACGCCGCCGAGGTCCTGAACTCGATGGGAAAGGATATCAGCAAGGCCCTGCTGACGGCGCTCGAGGAGCGGAACCCGGAACTTGGAGCCGCCATCCGCAACAAGATGTTCACCTTCGAGGATCTCGTTCAGCTCGATACGTCGACCTTGCAGAAGATCCTTCGGGAAGTGGACATGCGCGATCTCGCGGTGTCGCTGAAGACCGCGAGCGACAAGGTCAAGGCCGCATTGCTGGCGAGCATTTCAAAACGGGCGGCCGAGACGGTGAACGAGGAAATCGGATTTCTTGGTCCTCTGAAGATGCGCGACATCGAGGCGGCTCAAGGGCGCATCATTGATGCCGTCCGCCGTCTCGAGGCGGAAGGCGAAGTGGACCTTGGAGGTTCGGACAAGTCATCGAATGAAGTCGTGGCGTAAATCCATCTGCCTGGACCGTCCGCTCCGTGGCGTGACGCCCGGAACGGCCGTCGTCGAGGCTGCACCGGTCGTGACCCAGGCGGATGTCGAGGCGGCGCGCAAGGCGGGGCACGAGGCCGGCCGAGCCGAGGCCGAAAAGGCCCTGGGCGAACAGTTGGTGCGACAGAGGACCGAGATGGGGGCCCTCGCCCTCGGAGTCATCGAGGGGTTGAAGCGGGCGGTGCCGCAGGTGGTCCGGGAGACCGAGCAACACCTGGTGGCCCTAACCTTGGATATTGCCCACAAGCTGGTCACCGACATTCCCGTGACGGCCGAGATGGTGCAGGCGGCGGTGGGGGAAGCCCTGGTCGAAGTCGAAGGCGCTTCCGAGGTCCATGTCCGGTTGAACCCCGAAGATCTGGAGCTGCTGAAGAAGATTGAGTCCGCCCTGCTGACGCCGTCCGCCCAGGGAGCGCAGGTGAAGTTTCACGAGGCGCCGGAAGTGAGCCGGGGCGGCTGTCTGGTGCAGACCCGTTTTGGCGTGATCGATGGCCGACGGGAGACCCGCTTCGAGCTTCTGAAGAAATCATTACTGGAATGAAAACTCTGACTGCCATGCCAACCACGGAGGGAGCGCCACGCTGGATGGAGGCGATGCGCCGACGGGTCAAGGACACCCACGTGATTCGCAATCATGGCCGGGTCGTGCAGTTGATCGGACTGGTGATCGAATCCGAAGGCCCCCTGGCGTCGGTGGGCGAGCTCTGCCGCATCGAATCGGCCCGGCACGAGGGGGAAACGCTTGCCGAAGTGGTGGGGTTCCGGGACCAGCACGTGCTCCTGATGCCGCTGGGAGAGACCCACGGAATCCATCCCGGGAGCGAGGTGATCGCCACGGGCACGACCCTGCGCGTTCCGGTGGGCGAGGCGTTGAAGGGCCGGGTCATCGATGGTCTGGGGCGTCCACTGGACGATCTGGGGCCTCTCGGTGCTGAGGCGATGGTTTCGTTGAACCACATGCCGCCTCATCCCTTGAAACGCCAACGGATTCGCGAGGGCTTTCGCACCGGCATCAAGGCCATCGACACGTTCATGCCCTGCGGACGCGGCCAACGGTTGGGCATTTTCGCCGGCAGCGGCGTGGGAAAGTCCACCCTGCTCGGGATGATCGCCAGTCAGGCTGAGGCGGATGTGAATGTCATCGCGCTGATCGGGGAGCGGGGTCGCGAGGTGCGCGAGTTTCTGGAGAAGGATCTCACCGAGGAAGGTCGCCGGAAATCGGTGGTGGTGGTGGCAACCTCGAACGAACCGGCCATCGCGCGTCTGAAAGGCGCCTTCGTGGCGATGGCCATCGCGGAGCATTTCCGGGACACCGGCATGAACGTGCTTCTGATGATGGATTCGGTGACCCGGTTCGCGATGGCTCAACGGGAGATCGGGCTCGCCGTCGGCGAACCACCCGCAACCCGCGGTTACACGCCGTCGGTCTTCTCGCTCTTGCCCCAGCTTCTGGAACGTGCGGGAACCGGGGAACGGGGATCCATCACGGGACTCTTCACGGTGCTGGTGGAACAGGACGACATGAATGATCCGATCGGCGACGCGGTCCGTTCGATTCTCGACGGGCATCTGGTCCTGAGCCGGGACTTGGCGACCCAGAACCACTATCCGGCCATCGACGTTCTCGAAAGCGTCAGCCGTCTCTCCCGGGACCTGACTTCGCCGCAGCAGCAGGCGTTGTCGGGACACGGTCGGGAACTGATGGCGATCCATCGACGGAATCAGGACCTCATCAACATCGGCGCTTACCCGATGGGATCCAATCCGGCGATCGACCAGGCCATCCACCTACATGAACCGCTGAAGGCGTTTCTTCGACAGCCCGTCGATTCGGGATTTGGGATGGATGAAAGCTGGGCCCAACTGGCCCGCACGATGGCGACGCCCAAGGCCACCGGGCGCGCCGCAACACAGGAGACAAGGTCGTGAGACGATTCCGCTCAACACTTCAAGCATTGCTCACCGTTCGGCAGCGCCAGGAACGGCTCGCCATGGAGCGGTACTCCGAGGCGCTCCAAGCCCGGCAACGGGCTGCCACCGCCCTGGCCGCTGCCGACCAGATTCGCGTCCAGGCCGGCGAGATTCTCAAACAACGGCTCTCCGGCGGCATACAGGCCGTCGATGCCATGAAGGAACAGGCGCACTGCAAGCTGCTCGAGACGCGACGCGATGCCGCCCAGCACGCCCTCACCGTCGCCGAGAACGGCATTCCGCTCGCGCTCAAAGCCATGCTGAATGGCCGACAACAGCGGGAAGCGGTCGAGGAATGCATAACCCGTCAACGCGAACGCCATCAGCGCGAACAACAGAACCAGGAACGGAAACTGCTCGATGAACTCGCCCTGAGACGCACCGGGCCCGTCCGAACCTGCGTTGGCACTCTCTAACATCCCATGGCCAAAATCCTCCAGTCACCCTGGATGGTGTCGCTGCTCGCGATGCTGTTGTACGCCGGTTCGACGGTGTTCTTTTGGAGAGACCCGCAACTCCCCAGGATGCAGGCCCCTGCGGATGGTGAGGAACCGGCCATCAAGGCACCGTACGTCAATTACGGGCCGTCCTGGGACTTCAGCAATCCGGAGGTTGACCAGCTAGTCCGCGAGTTGCGCCAGGAACGGGCCGCGATCGCCGCCCGAGCGAAACAACTCGATGACCTCGCCGCTCGCCTCAAAGCCGAACAAGCCGAACTTCAGAACGCCACCCAGGCCGTTCACCAGTTGCAACGCGACTTCGATCTCGGAGTGACCCAGGTCAAGGCGGACGAGTCCACCAACCTGAAACGGCTCGCCCGTGTGTATGCCGCCATGGAACCCGAGGGCGCTTCCCTGATCTTGAAACAATTGGATGAGGTGACCGTCGTGAAAGTCCTTTCGTTTATGAAGGAGGACCAGATCGCCGCCCTGCTCACGTCACTGGCCCGGGCCGGTGAACCTGAAGCCATTAAGGTCGCCATCATTTCTGAGCGCCTGCGACTCCTCCAGTCCCGCCCTGACAACGCAAAGCCAAAGCCATGACCACCTCTCTTTTTTCGGGAACTGGCAACCTCGGAGCCATGCTCGGCGGGACCACCGGTGCCGTCGCGGTCGCTCCCACGCCGGAAGCCGCCGCCGCTGCCCTCCTCCCCGGCACCGTCACCGGTGCTTTCGAGTCGTTGGTCGATCGGGCTATGACCACCGCTTTCCCGGCCACGGTCACGGTCACGGTCGATGATCCCGAGTTCGATCCCGATCTCGATGCGGTGTTCGATGCCGAGGGGTTCGAATCCGCCGGCATGGAGCTGGATGCCGCCGCGCATCAGGAATCCATCCCGCAGGACGAACCTGAGCCATCACAAACCGACTGGCTCGGCTCGAGCGTTGATCGGACTTCAGAAGCCGAACCCGCCGCCACATCCGCGTCCCTCGAAGAGCCCCGGTCGCCGGATTCCCGCCCGATGACCCGGTCCCCGGTGAAAGCCGAGACCAGCCGCGAGTTTCCCCACCGGGAGACGTCCCCACGCATTCCATCCCGCCCTGCGGCCAACCTATCTGAGAGCCGGGAAACGCACGCTCCCGACAGCACCGCCACTCCGCCAGTCAACGATCTCCCGGAAACCGCGGTGCCTCAAACCGCGGTGCCGACCCTTCCCAACGATACCCAGCCGACGCTGGCATCGACGATCCCCCCACAAAAGCCCGCCGAGTCGGGTCCGCTTCCTCCTATCACGTCCCAGGACACTCCGTCCGATGCTACCCTGGCCGCAGCGTCCAGCTCACAGGGGGTTCCGTCCGATGTTTCGCACCGTGAGATCCGCGGCACCCGAACCGAGCCAGCGCCTCAAGGTTCCAAGCCGGCTGCACCTTCAACCTACCCGTCGCATCCGACCCACCTCGCGGAACAACCCGGGAGGGACGTCGATGCCACGGTCGAGGTTCTCGAGGAAGTTGCCCCGGAAGTTCAGCCGGATGGGAACCCGAGTCCGCGCGGCCTTCAGGGAATCAAGGCACCGGCTCCGCGCGCGGTGCCTGTTGCTCCTGCAGCCAAGACGGTGCCCGAAGCGTCGGCGACTCGAACCGCACGCTCCGCGGCCGCAGCAACACCCACGGACCTTGAACCGACCAGGACGGAATCCGAGACCGTCGATGGGTCGGAGAACTCTGGGGAACCTGAAGTGTCCTCCGCGCCTCCGGCTTCCTGGCGATCCCGACTCGCCCGTTCGCGCCATGAAATGACGGACGCCGAGCGACCACCCGGCCGGGACACCGCCGTGGCGGCAGGGGGGCGATCCCAACCGGCCTCCCTTGCGACCCACTTCCCCGGAATGGTGGCCAACGCACGCGAGGCGGCGCTCGTCCCCGTGGCCGAAGGGGAACTCGCGTCCATCGCCGCTCCCAAGTTCGTCGCGGCGACCAGGGTCCCGACGTCCGCGCCCGTGCCGGGAATGGATCCGGCACGCGTTGAGGTCCGACAGTTTGGGCGCACTGGGTCGGTTCAAGGGGAGGAAGCTTCGAAGCCGAAGCCCGGAGCGGCGACTCCGCTCGTCCCCATGGAAGACGGTAGAATCGCCGAGGTGGGGAGCGTACTCGAACAGCCTGCCAACGAAGAAAGTCCGAGAACGGAGACTACGAAGCTGAGAGTTCCGCCGTCGACGAATCCGATTCCTCCAGATACGAAGCGTGCCGCTGGCGTTTCGACGGTGAACACCGTGACCCCCCTTCGGGTGGATCCGTCGGAGGAGGTCACCACCGCGCCACGCACCTTGGACCAGGGCCAAGGCGTTTCGACCCAAGCGCCAACGCCGGCCGCGGTCAATTCCCCCCACCGCCCCTCGGCTCCCTCCACGATCGCGGAAGAGGCTTCCGAACCCGCCCGAACGGTTCCTATCGCACCACCTGGCGCCGCGACGAGAACCCCCGCTCCACCTGCTGCTCCCGCAACACCGGTGACGTTCCCTGCACCTTCCGCGTCCACCGCTACGGCCACACCTGCCGCGACGTATTCGTCGACCAATCGGGCTAAGGTCTCGGCTCAACTGACTTCGAATCCATCCGCGGACATTCCGGGAATGGCAGTCCCTCGTGATGAGGGCCGGAACGCCTCGGCCGAAGTCGTCCCACAAGACGCGCCCAAACCACAGGCAACAGGGCCAGGAGCGGCCACGGTTTCCTGGATGAAGCCGAGCGAGACCCAAGGAGGAGTCACCCAACGGATTTCCGTTCCTTCAGGCGGTCCGCAACCGCGAGTGAGCTCCCTGGATGCTAGGGAAATCCCTTTGCCGAGCCCCAAGATCTCGTCCCCTCTCCCGACCGCCATTCCAGCGACGGGATTAGTTACCGACGACGCCCCGCAGCCGAAGGTCGTCGTGGTGGAAGTACCCGGAGGGGCTCGTCCGCTGGCGAAAGCAACGCCCTCATCCCCGACATCTTTTCCGGCTCGAGAAAGCAAACCGCCGACCGAAACGCAGCCGGCCGGGCCCAGTGCAGTCCGCCCTGCGGTCTTAAATCCGTCGCCGTTTGAACCTGCTACCGAACCCTCGACCGGGTCAGCTCCCACCGGATCGGCTGCCCATGGGTTGGCAGCCAACAACGTTCGCCCCATCCGAGCGCCGCAGCCGGCGGTGGTTAACGCCGAACTCGAATCGGCACCGGCACCGGCCGCAACGGCATCCAGCGCATCAGCCCAATCCACGGACTCCGCAGGGGAAATCCCAAAGGAATCCCCAACTCCTGAACTCCGGGAAGCTCGGAAGGTCCGTCCAGAGCGACCCGACGGCGTGAGCACGGTGCCAGATCGGAAGGCGGTTGAATCCTTGGCGACCACCCCGGCCCAGCCTGTCGAAACGAAGGAACCTTCCCCAACTGTGGGCGAGGACCGCTCTCCCAACACGGGCGGAACACGTCACACGTCGCCCTCCCCTGGAATCGTGGCAGCCAACGATCGATCCGCCGGGACGTCGGCTCCGGCTGCCACAGTAGCCAAGGCGGCTTCGGCGGCTCCGATCGGCATGACCCCGGCCCCCGTGGACGCGCCCACACCCGCAGTCACGCCCAAGACTGCGGCTGAGCGAGCGCCCGCGCCGGTGTCCATGCCGGCACCCACGACCATGCCCGCCTCTGCGCAAGTACCTACCCCGGCCCGTGCCGCTGCGCCGACCCCTGTGTCCGTAGCCGTGCCAGCACCTGCACCGAGAGCCGTACCCCCAGCAGGCACCGTAGGCACCACGGCGGCGACAACATCTTCACCAACGATCACGCCGACGATCACGCCGACGATCACCCCGACGATCACCCCGACGATCACCCCGACGATTACGCCGACGACCACGCCAGCGACCCCGCCGACGATCACGCCAGCGACCCCGCCGACGACCACGCCGACGACGACGCCGACGACGCCGACGACCACGCCGACGACCACGCCGACGACCACGCCGACAATTACGCCGACGATTACGCCGACGATCACGCCGACGATCACGCCGACGATCACGCCGACGATCACGCCGACGATCACGCCGAC
>Ga0105046_10017815_pt1 | contig 10850 bp, 6 predicted proteins | sample MAT03_FD_78385 | JGI IMG/M metagenome (GOLD analysis project Ga0105046, IMG submission 78385) | Freshwater microbial communities from Lake Fryxell liftoff mats and glacier meltwater in Antarctica - MAT-03 (megahit assembly) | ecosystem: Environmental > Aquatic > Freshwater > Ice > Liftoff...
ATCGACGGGAACGGGCGTATCTACTGGCACGACAGGTGTTTCGGTGGCTGTGGGCGCTTCTGGCGTCACCGTGGGCGTCTCGAACGGGGTTTCCGTAGGCGCACTCGGGCCGACGTAAAGCCGAATGCGGCGCTCGAATTGGTTACCGGTCGTGTCGCGCACCAGCAGGAGCAGGGTGTGCGGACCCTCGCCCAGGCCCGTGGTATCCCACTGGCCCAAGACACCATTGATCACCGGTGCGCTGGAAGGTCCACTGAACGGTTCGCTAAAGGCGCCCGGCTCATGGCTGATGCCGTAACGGAGCTCATAATTGGCAAAATTGGCCGCCGTGGCGCTACCATAAATGGTAACTACACCGCTAACGGTCTCATCGGTAATCGGTTGGCCGATGAAGAGCGTGGCGCTACCGGGCACGGCAATCGTACCATCGCTTGGCGGTTGGGGAATGCCATGATCCTCGGCCCAGCGGCGGTACTGTTCTGGATAGATCTTGAAGACTCTTTCTTCGCCATTGCCCAGCCGCACTTTTTGATAGAGATCGCGTTCTTTGGGCAGCGGCGGGCGGTCTTCGGCAAACCAGCGCATGCGCTTCTCTGGGCAAGCTTCGCTGGGCAACGTCCCAGTGTCGGCACAAACCTCAAATTGACGCACGCCAGGCGGTGGTGTAAATTCCATTGGTGGTGCTTGCAAAATCGCATGCGCCGTACGCATAAACTCGTTCCAGATTGGCGCCGCGCCAGTGATGCCAGAGATATTGATCATTTCTGAATTATCGGCATTGCCTACCCAAACTCCTGTCACCAATTGCGGGGTATAGCCCAAGGTGAGCACATCTCGGAAATCGTTGGTCGTGCCGGTCTTGGCCGCCGCCGGGCGATCCAGCCGCAGCAGCGAATTGGGCCCAAAGGCAATCGAGCGCGCATCATTGTCGCTCAGGATATCGGTGATCAAGAAGGCATCGACAGGATTCACCACTTGTTGGCCTAGCCCACCGCCTGGTTGACAAGGTCGCTCTGTGCCCAGTTCGCAGACAACCTCACCGTTGATATCGGTAATTTTCATAATCGAGATAGGCGGCATGCGTACCCCATCATTGGCCAACACCGCAAAGGCACCTGTCATCTCCAACAGGGGTACTTCACCAGCGCCAAGTGACAAACTCAAGCCGTAGTCTGGACGCGTCAGGGTCGTAATGCCGAGCCGCTGGGCGGTGGGTAAAAAGTTGGCAATGCCCACCGCCTGAATCGTGCGCACTGCCGGTATATTCAAACTGTTGGCCAAGGCTGTGCGCACAGTGACCAAGCCACGCTCGCGGTTATCGTAGTTTGTCGGCACATACGGTGGGTTGGCGCCATCGGGAAAGGCTTCGACAATGTCGGCAACCAACGTGCCCTGCGTCCAGCGTTCTTGGATCGGGCGATTCGGTTGCTCGAAGGCCGAGAGGTAGACGAGTGGCTTGATCGTGCTGCCGGGCTGGCGCGGGGCCAGCGCCATATTCACCTGCCCGTCGATCTCTACATTATCAAAATCGGCGCTGCCAACCAGGGCCAAAATCTCGCCCGTTTCTGGCCGAATGGCGACCAGCGCCCCATTCGAAACATTGTGTTGGGGGAGGGCGGCCACTTGGTCGTGTACAATGCGTTCGGCTTCCGTTTGCAGTTGCGAGTCCAGTGTGGTGGTGACCGTATACCCACTTTGAATGACGCTTGCCGTAAACAATTCCTCTAGCTGTTGGCGGACAAAGAGCGTAAAAAGGGGTGCTTCAATATCGAAATTTAATGGCACAAATTGCAGATTTTCTTGCCAGGCTGCATCCGCCTCGGCCTGGGAAATATGGCCGGCTTTTACCATCAATCCCAGAACAATACCCTGGCGTTTCTTGGCACGATCGGGCTGAGTATAGGGATCGTAATAGGCCGGGGCTTGGGGCAGCCCGGCTAGGAAGGCAGCTTCGCCCAGCGTCAACGTGCGCACATCCTTGCCGAGATAGGTTTTGGCGGCCGTACTAATGCCAAAAGCAAAGTTGCCATAGTAGAGTTCATTCAGGTAAATCTCTAGGATCTCTTCTTTCTCATAGAGGCGACTAACCTCAGTCGAGAGAATCGCTTCCTTGATCTTGCGCGAAATCGTCTGCTCGGGCGTAAGAAATTTCATCTTAACCAATTGCTGGGGAATGGTCGAGCCACCAGAGACAAAGTCACCCTCTTGGGTGGCATAATAGACGGCGCGCGCCAACGCAATCGGGTCGACGCCACCGTGATCGTAAAAGTTGGCATCTTCGGTGTCGATGGTCGCCTGTTGGGCATAGAGTGGAATGTCGGCCAATGCCACCTTTTCGTGGCGACCTTTATCAATATCAAACGCTTCATTGAGCAGCTTGCCGTGGCGATCGACAATTTTAAGGCTACTTTGGAAGGGTGTGATCTTTTCCGCCAGTTCATCCGGCTGTGGCAGGGCATTGGCAATGATTGCATAGCCGATCAGTGCTCCGCTCATGGCAAAGGTCACCGCGGCGACAAAGGCCAATACACCCGTTATCACACCACGCCAGAACGTATTCCCCGTTTGGGGAGGTCTTCTGCGAATTTGCTGTCTTGGTTTTAGTTCGTACATGCTGATTCCAAACGCTTTGTATGGCTAAGAGGAGGCTCAAGCGATTGCACCGCGGATAAAATCATATTCGCTAATCATCCTCGCCTCACTATAACGATTTCTGTGCTACTATCCTACATACGCACAGGCGGATTATTGTACCATGCCCGCCGCTTTGCCCCGGTTTATCGTTGACGTTGATGATCAACTGACTGTGTGCAAAATGTTAAGTATAATTTGAGGTTCGGACTATCCGACTTCCTTATCTCACTTAAGACGTTGATCGGTAGCAATTGGTTTCGATTGCTGCAAGCCTTGGCAGAAATAAAGCGGCCAGCTACTTTCTTTAAGTAGCTGGCCGCTTTATTTCCGTACGAAGGTGGAGCTACAGGTGGCAGGTGAACCTAGGTTACGCCATCTCCCTGCGCTGCGTTTTTATTGTCCAATCAGCAAAAACTCTGCTGACACCCAACCACCGTTGGGGTTATCGGTTGGGGTCTGCTCGGCGCCGGCCAGCAGGAACCAGAGATCATCCGCGCTGCTGTCCAAAACGCGATAGCTTTCGCCGTCGTAGACATAGCCAACAATTTCCGCATCCACGTTTGGTTCGCTGCGCACGCGCAAGCGGATACCGTCGGTGCTCACCAGCGCATAGCCGGGTGCCGGCGCCGTAGCGGTAGTCGTGCCAGTTGCAGTCACATCCGTTGTGGCTGTGACTGTGGCAGTGGTCGTGATATCGGTTGTAACCGGTGCACTCTCCGGCGTTGTAATCACATCAGTCGCCGTAACTGCGTCTGTTGCCGTAACTGTCTCTGTGACAGGAGCGCTGTCTGTCGTTGTCGTAACAACAGGGGTCGCAACAGGGGTCGTATCTGTGGTTACCGTTGTGCTGGTTGGTACCTCTGTAATCACCGCATCGGTGATTGCGCCTTGGAGCGTGACAAGATTGGCCGATACCCAGCCATTGCCATTCACTGCCGCGGGAATTTCCAATTGCACCCATAGCCCATCCGAGCTGAGGCCGATCACATTGTAGATTTCGCCTTCATTAATGCCGGCCACGACTTCGGCCGTTTCGTTCGGTTCCGCACGCACGCGCAAGGATCGAGTGCTGACGGTGGCGGTGGCCACCGATGTCTCCGCGACAGCCGGGGCTACCTCTGTGGGGGCGACGGTTGCCTCTTCCTCCGCGACTGGTGTTGCCGTTGTTGGTGTAGTCGCGCCGGCTGGGCTCGGGATCACGCAGCCGCCTAGCATCAGCGCCAGGAGCAGCCCGAGGGGAAGTGCAAAAAAGATTTGTTTCTGTTTCATGGTGACTCCTCATTTGTTTTACTGTGTTGAATTTTACGTTGTCTCATTTTGGGATCGCTGACAAAATTATCAGCGCCAAATTGTCCAATTCTCGTGGATGGTGGCTGCAAACGCATGCCATTATGGCACGCGTTTCGATAGTTCAGCAAATCTGCTTACGAATTGATCTTGTCGCCCCTTTTGTACTGATGAATGAGCAGAAAATGTAAGACCTCTTATCTAAATCTGGCTTTCCACACGGTGGTATGGGGTATTAGCGGACCAGTTCCACCTGCCAACGCCCCACTTCGGCCAGACTTTCCGCGTCATACACAATAACTTGCACTTGAATTGGTTGCACTGGCTGCTGCTGATCCAGCGCTGGTAGCCGTAGGCGCTGCACATCCCGGATCAACTCCCCCGTTACCCAATGCGGCGTCTTTGCTAATTGGAGCAAGGGAAAGCGATCTTCCTTGACTTCAGCGCCATTCGGCCACACCAGGGCTCTTCCATCGCCTTGTTGCAGGCGTAAAGAGAGCTTCAACGTCTGTGTAAGTGGTTGCAGCGGCCGCCAATAAAATGCGATCTGGAGCGTTGGTCCACCTGCCTCTGCCAGCAGATCCAGATCGTAGCCTTCCAGTTTCAGTGCGCCATCGGCCAGGCTCACGTCCACGCGGTGTTGGGGCATGCCAACCTGTGCTCGGCCCCGCGGCCAAACGCGCACCAGTGGTCCTTCGCCACTAAAACTATAACGATCTTCAATGCCATTGAGTTCACGGGTCAGGTAGGTTGGCACGCCAGCGGCAATTGCCGCTGCGATCGCCGCTTGACGTAGCGTCGGGTCATCCGCAACCACTGCGTTAGCCTGTGCACCAAACCCTTCGGCATATTGCATATATTTGAGCGCTGTCGCTTCCCCTTCCAGCCCAATCACGCGACTCTTGGGTGGAAAGTTGACCTTTGCCACGGCTGTGGCATAATCGTGCACATCCCAAACTTGGCTGCGATTTACGATTGCGTCACGCCCACCAGCGCCGACACCCAGCAACAAAACGACCAATCCTTGTATGCTATGCGCGGCCAACGGTTTGGTGCGGAGTAGATGACCAAGCCAGGCGACGCCCGCCGCGATCCAAAACGACAGGCAGAGCAGTGCCGGCAAGACGAAGACTTCGACATCACTGACTTGATAATTAATCGCAAAAATCAGGTTGGTGAGTAACACGCCGAGGATACAAAACCAGGGCATTGCTCTATTTCTGGGCCGCAAGCAGATGGCAATTAAGCCGAATAAAGCCAGACCCAAGCCAAGTTCGCCCACCTGACTTTGAAAAAGACGAACCCAATCGGCTGGCGTATAGTGATGGGCCAATGCATTATCTTGCAGAAAGGTGCGCGTATAACCTTGTGCCAAGACATGCTGCCAAAACCCTGACCATGTATTGACATAACTGCCATGCAAATCGGTTATCCCTTGCGCCGCACGCAATGGGATAAAAAGATAGAGCAATAATGGGACAAACAAAGCCGCCAGCCAGCCAAGCCAGGCCATCTGTGGACGCCATAAACCGGGCACCGCCCAAAGCAAATAAAGGGCCAATGCCGGTAGCACCAAAACTGTCGTGCGGTGGTGGGCTAGGGCCAGCCCGCTCAGTATGCAGAGCAGGGTGATGCGCTTATGGTTCGATCGACGCATGGTGGCGTCTTGGTCGCTACTTTCTGACGGCTGGATGTTTAGGGTAACGGTTAACAGGGCGACGACGAAAAGGCCATGGAGGGTGTAGACCTCGGCCACGGTCGCCTGTGACCACCAGACTGAACCCAGCCCAAATGCAACGGTCGCCGCCAGCCCAGGCCAGATTACAGATTTATCCACCGTCGCCCCGGCCCAACTGCGGGTGGTTAATTGCACAGCTAAGTGGTAGATGAGGGCCAGGGTTATGGCCGCGGTTAGGGCGCTGAACAGATTCATGCGCCAGGCCCAGTTGCCAAAAGGGAAGATGATCCGGCTCCACAAACCGCCCAGCAACACATAGAGCGGATAGCCGGTGGGGTGCGCAATGCCAAAGGTCGGCCCAACTACCTGGAATTCTAGGCTATCGTCGAATAACTCGACAATGCTAGGCGCCGCTGTGGTCGCGTAGAGCAACAAAAAAATTGCCCAGATTAGCCAGGGCAATAATCGTCGATCTAAGATCTGTTGCATCCAGAACCGCTGGGTCCCGCGCCGGGGCGTAGTCAGATCGGGTTTTCGGATCGGTCCTAAGCGAGCAATGTTCAACGTGTTTCCTGTCTGGTTCGCCATGCTAAGCTGAAATTACAGTTTATCACAAATTTGGATCTGGCGTTGAATTTGGTATGATAGAGTCGTTCACAATATGATTAACTAGAAGGCAAGCCTTCTATGCCAATAGATAAGCGAGTATTAGACTATGATCCGTCTCCATAACGAATGCCAAATTGACCCTCTTGCTCGACTAAACCTATGCCAACGCATCATTAAGCCGTTGGTTGCTTATACGTCGCAATCGCGTCACCTAGCCTCTGATCGCCGGGCGGCCGGGCGCTGTTTAAAACCAACCTATCTGCGTGTTAATCATGCCGCGTGCTTGTCGGGGCATGGCAGCCAACCACCACCAAGGGTACGAGATCATTTATGATTGCAATGCATTGTTTCCGCTCCCTGCTGTTCGAGCATTGGCGCACCCGACGCCGTTTTGACTGGCGATTGTTAAACAGTGACGTTTTTACCTTCTCCAAAAACGGTCCTGAACGGCAGAGTACAAACCTATTCCGGCCATACGCCATCTTTCTCGCTCTCCTTGCTGTGATCTTGCTCACAGGAGTGTTATGGCCTATCCACACCTTTGCCCAAGATCCCGGCCCAACTGAAAAGCTGATCACCAGTGGCTCACTCGCTGTGCCTACCTTTTGGTATGTATTGGCGGCGGCGATTGCTCTACTGGTGCCCGCCGGTTTTGTGTTGATCGGGGTTGCTGGTTTAGAGCCGCAACGGGCCTGGGATGCTGCATTGGGTGGCATGGGCGCATTGGGGCTGGCGGCCTTTGGCTACTGGGCGATCGGCTTTGCCCTGCAATTTGGCGGCGTTGGCCTAGTCTATACACTGCCGGAATTAAAGCATCTGGTGTGGGAATGGAGCCCCCTGGCTAACGATTGGGGCGTTGGTTGGGGCGTAGCTGGTCTGAGTGGTTGGTTTTTATCCGGCCCAGATGTTACTGGGTTGGCCTATGCGCTCTTTCTGGCCCATTTGCCCTGGGTTATCACGGCGGCGGTCTTGCCGGTGATGGCGCTGCGTGGGCGCGCACCGACAACCGCCACTCTGTTGCTCTCTTTGCTGATTGGTGGCGTGCTCTATCCCCTGAGTGGGAATTGGGTGCAAGGTGGCGGCTGGTTGAGTGCGCTCGGGCGTAACCTGGGCTTAGGCCATGGCTTGGTCGATTTTGGTGGCGCCGGCACCGTCCATCTGGCGGCAGCGGGATTTGTCCTGGCCGCCTTGGTCGTCTGGGCACCACGCCGGCCGCGTTACTCGCTGACGGCGGCTGAATTGCCCCCCGTCTATTTGCCACTTTTGACCGTAGTCGGCAGCTTGTTGGTGTTGGCCGGCTCTTTGGGTTGGATCTGGGCCAATCCGTTGCAAGTCAGCCTGCTTAGTGATCTGGCCCTGATGCGTGGCAGCGTCAATATAATTTTGTGCGCAGGCGGCGGTCTGCTGGTGCCACTTATCTACACCTGGTTTGTCACCAGCCGCAGTGACGCCATGATGAGTACACGAGGGCTGGTCGCCGGGGTCGTGGCGGGGTTGGCGGCGGGGCCCTTTATCCAACCGGGCATCGCCTTTACGATTGGACTACTCGCCGGCGCCACAGTGCCTTTTGTTACTTTTGTCCTCGATCATGTATTACGGTTAGACGACGCGACCGGGGTGATCACCGCCAGCGGTGTGCCTGCTATGCTGGGTTTATTCTTGGTGGGTCTTTTTGCCGATGGGGTGGTCGGCAGCGGTTGGCAGGTGACGGGCGCCGATCAGTATTTGGGCGTGGCCGGACAAGGCGTGTCGGGTTTATTCGTGGCCAGCGGTTTTCAGGTGGATTTTCCAGGCCAGTTACAGGCGCAAATGGCCGGCATTTTGACGCTGGGCTTGTGGGGCTTTTTAACCGGCATTCTCTTTTGTGCGCCTTTGGGTCTCTTCTTCCATGGCTTGCAGCGCAGTGAAAACTTACCTCAAAGTGCTACCCCGCCGCTTCAAGAACCAGAAGGATTCGATTTTGATCAGTTAGAAGATACCTGGCTGCCGCCGTTTCAGACCAGTGAGCCACAAGAACGGCTTCCACAAAGACGCTCCGACTATCCGTCACCTTGATTGGATTTACATTTCGAGTCAGGACTGTTCTGAAGCCATTTGTTAGTGAATTTTCTCATTCTATAAAAGTAGGGCCAGAATCCAAAAGTGGGGGATTCTGGCCCTACTTTTGATTGGTTAGCGTACTGTGGGCCAGCGGCGTATAGTGCGCGCCCTCGGGTCTTAATTCACTTTGCATGTAGGTGATTTGGTCCACGATAAAGGGCGCAATCTTCACCAATTCGATGCCTGTTGCAACAGTGCTTTCTGGCTGGAAATTTTTTAAAGCCACCCCTGTGTGACGCAGCCTCGCTCGATCTGTGTTACGACCGGCGCGGCCAATCGTAATGTGCGGTGCAAACGCACGCGGTTCGGCAGGGAAGCCCGCCTGCTGGGCAATGCCCTCCGTCTGCACTTGTAATTGTTGTAAGGCTTTCAAATCCCCATCCATAGCCAACCAAACGACATTGGGTTCCCGCCAATGGGGAAAGCAGCCCAGATCAGTTATGAACAAGGAAAATGGAGCAAACTGCGTGACAAGTTCGTGCAACCGCTGCGTAATAAGCTTCTGCTGCTCTGGGTTGGTCTCGCTCAGAAAGCGCAAGGTTAGGTGAATTTTTTCCACTGGGGTCCAACGTATACAACCATCCGCTTGTGCGCTGCGCAGGTAGCTTTGTAATTGCTGTTGGATTTGCTGCACCTGATCCCGAACGGACCTTGGTAATTCGATGGCGAGGAAGGTTCGCATGGTAGAATTTAGGGAAGTGGCACAGCAACCAATTTACTGACTGTCTGTGCCACTCCCCTTACTAATTACTGTTTAAGACAACCGGCGTTGAGTCCGATAACGATCACCTTTGCTGCGCGAGCGCATGTAGAGCAGGCTGGTCAATAAGCCTAAAATACCCAATCCGCTCGCACCAAAGAAGGTAAAACAGAGAAAGAGAAGTGCTACATTTTGTGTGCTTGGTTGAACCATGCTCGCTAGGTTGAAATTAGGCTGTGCTGTGACCGTGGCCAGTGGTGTCAGCGTCGGCGCCAATGTAATGGCTGCCAGGGTCGGCGTAGCCGTAAAAACCAAATAATCGGGCGCCGGCGTTGTGGCCGCTTGTGCTAAGGGATCACTACTATTAACCCCAGCAACGCCGCCGCTGTTATTAGTGGCTGCACCACTCGTCTGCGTGACAGTTGCCGTTACCGTGGCCGTAATCGTGAACGTCGTGGAAGGAATGATCTGGGTTGGTGATGGCGTCGGTAATGGACTAATGCCAAAGACAGTGGGTGTGGGTGTGGGTGTAAATTGTGGCTGCGTGATCACACCCGACGGGGCCACTGTGACAAATTCTGGCGTTGGCGTAAAGAAGACCGGCACCGGTGTTAGTGTGGCATTACCGGTGAAGATCGTCGTACCCGTTAACAAATTGGTGCTCGTAATCGTTGTCGCCAGCGGCAGTGCACCCACAACGGTCGGCGTCGGTGTGATGCCCAATCCATAGCCACAGCGGTCGAAGACTTCGCCCGGTTCATCACTGGTTGTCACCTCGCGCAGCCGGAAGCAGTAGCTTACCCCTGGCGTTAGGCCCTGGTCGATCAAAAAGTAGTAGCTGGCACCCTGCGTTGGGCTACCTTGCGCGGGACGGACGCCAATCGTATGATATTGGTTTTCCGGTTCGTCGGCCATTTTGCAAAGGATATCAAACCGGGCTAAATCATACTCGGCGCCAGTGGTCCAACTGAGTAAAATGTCGTCGGCTGTAGAAACGACAGTATAGTCCATCAATTCTACCGCTGCCAGCACTGGCCTGATGCTCAAGGTTAGCACAATGCCGGCCAGCAACAGTAAGACGAACCCATTGATAAGCTGGCGGACCCGATTTGTGGTCAGCTTAGATTGATTTAGTTTAAATGTCTGGCCAACTTGCTCGGTTGAATCTTTCACAACACTATTCCTACTGCTACGGACGAGAGATCTTCATTGGCAGACCCAGGGTGCACGGGCGCCGTTTGTTACTATACCACGCAATCTAGACCAATTCTATAAGGTCTTCGGCGTATTTTGGCGATCTTTTACCCATTTAGCAAATATTTTATATCCTCGGTTAAATCTGTGGCGGATACGTCGAACGGAAACGTGAGCCGCCACTTGCCTTGCGGATCGATTACATAAATGGAGCCGGTGTGATCGATAAAGTAGCTATCGTTATTGGGATCCCCGTCAATGTCGTTCTTTTCGGCATAGACACCATAGGCTTTCTTGACCGCGCCCAACTCCGCCTCGGGAATATAGACGCCATAGAAGTCGGGGTTGAACGCCTGAACATAGGTTGCCAGTTGATCGGGCGTGTCGCGTTCCGGGTCGGTCGCAATGAAGACAAAAGCCACCTTGTCCGCTTGTTCGCCCAGTTGTTTATACACGGCGTTCAGATTGGCCAACGTCATTGGGCAGACGTCGGGGCAATGGGTGTAGCCAAAAAAGGCAACTACAACCTTGCCTTGTTGTTCGCTGAGGTGAAACGTCTCTCCCGTCCAATTTGTTCCGGTTATCTGTGCTGCCGGCGGTGGGTCAGTCAAGGCTGTGCCATGAAATTCATAGGCCTTGCTACAACCG
>Ga0105046_10017817_pt1 | contig 10849 bp, 9 predicted proteins | sample MAT03_FD_78385 | JGI IMG/M metagenome (GOLD analysis project Ga0105046, IMG submission 78385) | Freshwater microbial communities from Lake Fryxell liftoff mats and glacier meltwater in Antarctica - MAT-03 (megahit assembly) | ecosystem: Environmental > Aquatic > Freshwater > Ice > Liftoff...
ACCGTCAGAATGTTGACCGGCTGCCCGGCCAGATCGGTGTGAAAGCGGGCCTGCGCCGAGGTGCCGCCGCGCATGGGTGCCAGCTCCTTGCCGCAAGCCGGCCGCCAGGCGAGATCTGTATGACAGGGCACTGATGGCAGTGATAGCAGTGTGCCAACGCTCATGGCGTCACCTCCGGGCCGCAGACCGGCTGCCCGGCCAGATCGGTGTGAAAGCGGGCCTGCGCCGGGGTGCCGCCGCGCATGGGTGCCAGCTCCTTGCCGCAAGCCGGCCGCCTGGCCATATCTGTGTGACAGGGCACTGATAGCAATGTGCCAACGCTCATGGCGTCACCTCCAGCACGTTGACCGGCTGCCCGGCCAGATCGGCACGATAGCGCACCAGCAGCGCCTGCGCTGTGGCCAGCCGATAGGCCGCACTGGCGCGCATGTCCGACAAGGGCGCGAAATCGGCGGCAAAACCGGGCAGGGCGGCGGTGATGGCAGCGGCGGTCCAGGCCTGGCCCAGCAGGGCCGCCTCGACGGTACGGGCCCGTTTGGGGATGCCCGCCATGCCGCCAAAGGCGATCCGCGCCTGCGTCACCACACCATCCGTCACCGTCACGTTGAACGCGCCGCAGACGGCGGAAATGTCCTGGTCGAACCGCTTGGACAGCTTGTAGACCCGCAGCGCGGGCGCGCTGGCGGGCAGGGTGATCGCCTCGACAAACTCGCCCGGCTGGCGGTCCTGACGGCCATAGTCCAGAAAGAAATCCGCAACCGGCACTGCGCGGCGCACCGCGCCGCACCGCAGGTGGACCATCGCGCCCAGCGCGATCAGCGGCGGCGCATTGTCCCCGATCGGCGAGCCGTTGGCGATGTTGCCGCCGATGGTGGCCGCATTGCGCACCTGGACCGAACCATAGCGGCGGATCATCGCGGCATATGACGGATGCTGCCCGCGCATCAGGGCCAGCACATCGGTCATGCTGGCCATAGCGCCGATGCGGATGGTGTCGCCGCTGACCTGCAAGGTTTTCAGATCGGCGCAGCGGTTCAGAAAGGCCACTTTCGGCAGGTCGCGCAACTGCTTGGTCAGCCACAGCCCCACATCGGTCGCGCCCGCGATCAGCGTTGCATCCGGGTTGAGCACATACCATGCGGCCAGTTCATCGGCTGTGCCGGGCGCGCCGGACAGGCGCTGCCCATCGTCGGAGGCCAACCCTGCCAACCGGCCGGCATCCGCCGTCATCCAGTCCGGCACGGCCGCATCCGCCGCCGCCTGCGCCGCCCGGATGATCGGCGCATAGCCGGTGCAGCGGCACAGGTTGCCTGCCAACTGGTCGTCATGGTCGCGCGCACCGTTCAGATGCGCCACCGCCATCGACACCACAAATCCCGGCGTGCAGAATCCGCACTGGCTGCCGTGATGATCCACCATCGCCTGCTGCACCGGATGCAGCGCGCCGCCGGGGCCCGCGATCCCCTCGACCGTGCGGACCGCCTTGCCCGCAACCTGGCCCATCAGCAGGATGCAGGCATTCAGCGCCAGCGACCCGTCGCCATCCGTGATCATTACCGTGCAGGCACCGCAATCGCCTTCGTTGCAACCTTCCTTGGTGCCGCACAGGCCCCGTTCCAGCCGCAGCCAGTCCAGCACCGTCACCGTGGCGGCGACATCGGCGTGCACCGTCTCTCCGTTCAGAAGAAACGCATATGCCATGAAAAAATGCCCGCCGCCTTACTCGCCGGTTGAGGGGGCCGGTTGCGCGGTCGATGCGGCGTAGAGCGCGCGCCCCTGTCGCCGCAGTGAACCCCAAGCCCGCCCGCTTTGGCAAGCGGGATTTCAGGTTCGACCCGATCTGGTGGTTTTGGTCGACCCGACCCCATCCGGTATGGACGGCCCCGCCGCAACCGCTAGTCTGCGCGGCATGACCCAGCCCCGATTCATCCACCTGCGCGTCCATTCCGAACATTCGCTGCTGGAAGGCGCGGTGCCGGCGCATCAGTTGCCCGACCTGGCGCTGCGTGCCGGGATGCCGGCCGTCGCCCTGACCGACACCAACGCGATGTTCGCCGCGCTGGAGTTTTCCGAATACGCGGCGAAAACGGGTGTGCAGCCGATCATCGGTTGCCAGATGGACCTGGCCTATCTGCCTGCCGACCCTGGCAAGCGCCCCGAACCGCCCGCGCCCATCGTCCTCCTGGCCCAGACCGAGGCGGGCTGGATGAACCTGATGAAGCTGAACTCGGCCGCCTATCTGGACAAGGCGGGGGCCCTGCCGCAGGTGACGCCGGACGATCTGGCGCGCCACGGCAGCGGGCTGATCTGCCTGACCGGCGGCCCGGATGGCCCGATCGGGCGGTTGCTGCGCCAGGGCCAGTCGGTCAGGGCGCAGGCGCTGCTGGACCGTTTGGCCGCGCTGTTTCCCGGCCGGCTGTATGTCGAACTGCAGCGCCATCCCGGCGATGGCGGCCTGCCCGAGGCCGAGCGGCTGACCGAGCGCCCGACGATCGAGATGGCCTATGCCGCCGGCCTGCCGATCGTGGCCACCAACGATGTCTATTTCCCGCAAACCGGCCTGTACGAGGCGCATGATGCGCTGATCTGCATTGCGGCGGGGACCTATGTCGATCAGCAGGAACCGCGCCGCCGCCTGACCCCGCAGCACTATTTCAAATCGCCGCAGGAAATGGCGACGTTGTTTGCCGATCTGCCCGAGGCGCTGGACAACACCGTCGAAATCGCCCGCCGCTGCGCGTTTCGTCCGCGTACGCGCAAGCCGATCCTGCCCCGCTTTGCCGATGACGAGGTCGAGGCGCTGCATCGCCAGGCCCGCGCCGGGCTGCAGGCGCGGCTGGCGGTGATCCCGCTGGCGGCGGACCGGGCGGCCTATGACGACAGGCTGGCGTTCGAGCTGAAGATCATCGAACAGATGGGCTTTCCCGGCTATTTCCTGATCGTGGCCGATTTCATCCAGTGGGCCAAGGCGCAGGGCATTCCGGTCGGGCCGGGGCGGGGGTCGGGCGCGGGGTCGCTGGTCGCCTATGCGCTGACCATCACCGATCTGGATCCGCTGCGCTATTCGCTGCTGTTCGAGCGGTTCCTGAACCCCGAACGCCAGTCGATGCCGGATTTCGACATCGACTTTTGCATGAACCGCCGCGATGAGGTGATCCGCTATGTCCAGGCCCGTTATGGCCGTGACCGGGTGGGGCAGATCATCACCTTTGGTGCGCTGTTGTCCAAGGCTGCGGTGCGCGATGTGGGGCGCGTGCTGCAGATGCCCTATGGCCAGGTGGACCGCATTTCCAAGATGATCCCGGTCGAGGGGGTCAAGCCGGTGTCGATCGACAAGGCGCTGGCCGACGAGCCCCGCCTGCGCGAGGCGGCGGCAGCCGAGGAGGTGGTGGCCCGCCTGCTGCGGCTGGCCGGGCAGATCGAAGGACTGTTGCGCAACGCCTCGACCCATGCGGCCGGGGTGGTGATCGCCGACCGGCCGCTGGACGAATTGGTGCCGCTGTATCAGGATCCCAGGTCGGACATGCCGGCCACCCAGTTCAACATGAAATGGGTGGAACAGGCCGGGCTGGTGAAGTTCGACTTTCTGGGGCTGAAAACCCTGACCGTGATCCAGAACGCTGTCGCGCTGATCCGGGCTGCGGGGCGGTCGTTGCACATCGCCGCCGACGGCACCCGGCTGTACGATCCGCCGCCCGGGTTTGACCATGACATCAGCGCCATCCCGCTGGACGACGCCAGATCCTATGCGCTGTACACCCGCGCCCGCACGGTGGCGGTGTTTCAGGTGGAAAGCAGCGGGATGATGGATGCGCTCAAGCGCATGAAGCCCAACTGCATCGAGGATATCGTGGCGCTGGTCGCGCTGTATCGCCCGGGGCCGATGGAAAACATCCCCGCCTATTGCGAGGTCAAGAACGGGCTGCGGCCGTTGACGTCGATCCATCCGTCCATCGACCATGTGCTGAAAGAAACCCAAGGCATCATCGTCTATCAGGAACAGGTGATGGAGATTGCCAAGGTGATGGCCGGCTATTCGCTGGGCGGGGCCGACAGTCTGCGCCGCGCGATGGGCAAGAAGATCCCCGAGGAGATGGCGCGCGAGCGGCCCAAGTTCATCGCCGGGGCCATCGCCGGCGGCGTCACCGCCGAAAAGGCGGGCGAGGTGTTCGACCTGCTGGAAAAGTTCGCCAATTACGGCTTCAACAAATCCCATGCGGCCGCCTATGCCGTGGTCAGCTATCAGACCGCATGGCTGAAGGCCAATCACCCGCTGGAATTCATGGCCGGGGTGATGAACTGCGACATTCATCTGACCGACAAGCTGGCCGTCTATGCCGAAGAGGTGCGCAAGGGGCTGGGCCTGATCGTGGCCCCGCCATGCATCAACCGCAGCCGGGCCGATTTCAGCGTTGCGGACGGGGCGCTGCAATATGGGCTGGGGGCGCTGAAGAACGTGGGCGTGGCGGCGATGCAGACCATCGTGGCCGCACGGGGGCAGCGGCCATTCGCCACGCTGTTCGATCTGGCCCGGCGGGTCGATCTCAAGGCCATCGGCAAGCGGCCGCTGGAAATGCTGGCCCGGGCCGGGGCGTTCGATGCGCTGGACCGCAACCGGCGCCGGGTGGCGGACGGGCTGGAGGTGCTGGTGGCCTGGTCTGCCACGGTGCACGAGGCGCGCGCCTCGTCTCAGGTCAGCCTGTTCGGCGAGACGGGCCAGGACCTGCCCGAGCCCCGCCTGCCCGACCCGGCCGACTGGCCGCCGGCCGAACGACTGGCCGAGGAGTTCAAGGCGGTGGGGTTCTATCTGTCCGGCCATCCGCTGGACGACCACATGCGCGCGCTGAAACGCAAGGAGGTGATGACGCTGGACGAGGTGACCGCCCGGGTGGCGGCGCGCGGGCCGTTCCTGGCCAGGATGGCCGGCACCGTCGCCGGGCGGCAGGAACGCAAATCGGCGCGCGGCAACCGGTTCGCCTTTGTGCAACTGTCCGATCCCAGCGGGCAATACGAGGTGACGGTGTTTTCGGACACGCTTGAAACCGCGCGCGCGCTGCTGGAATCGGGGGCGCTGGTGGTGCTGACGGTCGAGGCGACGATGGAGGCCGAGCAGTTGAAACTGCTGGCCCGCGCGGTTGCTCCGGTCGAGGTGGTGACGGCGGATGCAGGCGGGGCGGGCCTGCGGGTGTTCTTTGACAGCCCCGACCTGGCCCAGCACATCCAGCCGGTGATCGACACCGCGCGGGCGGCGGCCAAAGGGCGTGGCACAGGCCGGCTGATGCTGTGTGCGCTGGTGCCGGGGTTGGGCGAGGTGGACGTGATCCTGGCCGAGGATATGCCGGTCAGCCCGCAAGTCCGCAGCGCGCTGCGCATCCTGCCGGGGGTGATCGAGGTGGAAGAGGTCTGATCGCGGGTCGGCCATGGCCGATGCGGCGGCGCAAGGTGGACAACAGGTCCGCCTTTGCCGATTCGGCGGCGCAGGGGGGACAACAGGCCCGTCATTGCCGATGCGGCGGCGCAAGGTGGACACCGGCCCGCCTTTGCCGATGCGGCGGCGCAAGGTGGACAACAGGTACGCCTTTGCCGATGCGGCGGCGCAGGGGGGACAACAGGCCCGCCTTTGCCGATGCGGCGGCGCAAGGTGGACACCGGCCCGCCTTTGCCGATGCGGCGGTGCAAGGTAGACAACAGGTCCGCCTTTGCCGATGCGGCGGCGCAAGGTGGACAACAGGCCCGCCTTTGCCGATACGGCGGCGCAAGGTGGACACCAGGTCCGCCTTTGCCGATGCGGCGGCGCAAGGTGGACACCGGCCCGCCTTTGCCGCTATGCAGGGCTGTCCTGAAAGGAAGGCCGTTGCGTCAGACCCTTGCCCTGCTGCTGCCAATGCTGGCGACCCTTGCGGGCTGTGGCGACCCGGGTGGCCCGGGCGGCCCGGGCGCGGTAGCCCGCGCCGACCCCGCGTCCGGGGCGGATGCGGTGCAGGTTGCGGCGGGCACTGTGCTGCCTATTGGCCAGATCGCGACGGTGTGCGACCTGGCCCCGGCAGCGCTGGGCACCGCGATCGGAACCGTGGCGGGGTTTACCCTGTATGACACCGCACCGCAGACGATCGTGCCGCGCACCCATTACATCACCGGCCTGGCGGACGGCTGCGCCCGCCAGTTCAGCGCCGCGCTGGCGCTGCTGGGCGATCTGCCGACGCATGAGTTGATCCGCTATCAGCCGACCAATGCCGATCTGCCCTGGACGGCAACCGATCTGGCCTATGAGGCGGTCAAGAACGATTTCTGCGGCGTGGCGCAGGGCCAGCCTTGCGGCGCACGGATCGACCGGCTGGCGCGGCAGCTGGCCTTCATCACTGTCTATGAAACCTTCGGCACCAACCCGGCATGGAATGAAATCCTGCTGCATGGCGGCGATGTGCTGGCGATGAGTTTCAAGTCATCCTGAGGGCGCGCCCTGGGCCGACCCCCGGGGCTCTGCCCCGGAGCCCCGGGATATTTCAGGCCAAAAAAAGCTGAAAGGTCCCGACTACCAGTGCGGCGGCGGCCGGTCGGCGGGGTCCGGCCCGAGGGCGTCGGCCTCGCGCGCGGCCTCGCGCTCCTGCAACAGGCGCAGTCGGCTGGTCAGGGTGGCGATCTCGCGCGCTTGCCGGGCGACGATGTCGGACAGGTCATCGACGGCGCGGGTCAGATGCGCGAGGCGTTCTTCCAATGGGGTGAGGTCGGTCATGGCGCAGACAAGGCGCCACGAGGCCCGGTTTGGCAAGGGGTCGGTTGCCCGCGCGCGCAGGCCGCGCTAAAGCCCGGCAGCGAACCGTTGCAGGAGGCCCGTCATGGCCAAGGACAAAGCCCCGCGCCGCCCGCGCGCCGAAACGCCGAAAGGGTTTCGCGACTATTTCGGCGCGGAAGTGAACGCGCGCGATGCGATGCTGGCGGCGATTGCGGGCGTGTACCATCGCTATGGCTTTGACCCTCTGGACACCAGCGCGGTCGAGACGGTCGAGGCGCTGGGCAGGTTCCTGCCGGATGTGGACCGCCCGAACGAGGGGGTGTTTGCCTGGCAGGAGGACGCGGAGACGGAAGGCAAGGCAGGCGACTGGCTGGCGCTGCGCTATGACCTGACCGCGCCCTTGGCCCGGGTCTATGCCCAGCACCGGGCGGATTTGCCCACGCCTTACCGCCGCTATGCGTTGGGCCCGGTCTGGCGCAACGAGAAGCCGGGGCCGGGGCGGTTCCGGCAGTTTTATCAATGCGATGCGGATACGGTGGGCGCGCCGTCCGTTGCGGCGGATGCCGAGATTTGCATGATGCTGGCGGATTGCCTTGAGGCGGTCGGGATCGACGCGGGCGATTATGTCATTAGGGTTAACAACCGAAAAGTCTTGAACGGGGTGATGGAGGTCGCAGGCATCCTTGACCCCGCCGATCCCGAGAAATTCGTACAAGAGCGCGGCATCGTGCTGCGGGCCATCGACAAACTCGACCGTTTGAGGGTCGAGGGCGTGCAAGCACTCCTCGGCGATGGTCGAAAGGACCAAAGTGGGGACTTCACGAAAGGCGCGGGGCTCAGCATAGCGCAACAAAGCGTGGTCATGAGTTACGTGAATGCAAATAATATGGCCAAGAGACAGCTCATGACAATGAGCAAGTCTGTATCTCAAGAGGTTGCATCTTCGCTACGAATTGCTACGCATGACAATAGCAAGCTTGTTGGTGCTTATTGGAGATCAATCGAAACCAGTAAGATTTGGAATCGGCAGGTCCTGAGCGTGCTTCTTGATGTCGCTGGGACTTCTAAGGCCGGGGCCGAAGGCGTCGCCGAATTGACAATAATTGCCAACTTGCTCGAAGCCCAAGGTTATGGCCCCGACCGCATCATCATCGACCCTTCGGTCGTGCGTGGCCTTGGCTACTACACCGGGCCGGTGTTCGAGGCCGAGCTGACCTTTGAAATCATGGACGACAAGGGCCGCCCGCGCCAATTCGGTTCTGTGGCGGGGGGCGGGCGGTATGACGATCTGGTGAAGCGGTTCACCGGGGAAAGTGTGCCTGCCACCGGGGTTTCCATCGGGGTGGACCGGCTGCTGGCGGCGCTGGCGGCCAGGGGGCGCGGCGCGGTGGAGGCTGCCGGGCCGGTGGTGGTGACGGTGATGGACCGCGACCGGATGGCCGATTACATGGCCATCGCGGGCGAACTGCGCGCCGCCGGTATCCGGGCCGAGGTCTATCTGGGCAACCCGAAGAACTTTGGCAACCAGATGAAATATGCCGACAGACGCGGCGCGCCGCTGGCGATCATCCAGGGCAGCGACGAGGCCGCGCGCGGCGTGGTGCAGGTCAAGGACCTGGACTTGGGCGCGCGCATCGCCGCCGGAGCCTCGGTCGCGGAGTGGAAAGGCCGCGCCGCGCAGCAGGAGGTGCCGCGCGACGGGCTGGCGCAGGCGATCAAGGCGATGCTGGGATGATCGACGGCGCGGCACGGGCGCTGGCGCGGGCCGAATCCGCCCGCCTGATGGGGCTGTTCGCCGCCGCTGGTGCGCAGCCGGTGGAAGCCGCGATCCTGCAACCGGCGGCCACGCTGCTGGACCTGTATGGCGAGGATATCCGCGCGCGCGCCTATGTCACCGCCGACCCGCTGCGGGGCGAGATGATGTTGCGCCCCGATTTCACCGTGCCGGTGGTGCAGATGCATATGGACAGCGGCGCGGACCCGGCCCGCTATGCCTATGCCGGAACGGTGTTCCGGCGGCAGGACAGCGACCTGGGCCGCCCGCATGAGTTTTTGCAGGCGGGGTTCGAAGTGTTCGGCGGCCATGGTGCGCCGCAGGCGGATGCGGATGTATTTGCGACTTTGGCGGATGCGCTGGCCGATCTGCCGCTGCGGGCGGCGACGGGGGATATCGGGTTGCTGAGCGCCGCCGTGCGCGGTCTGCGCACGACCGAAGCGCGCAAGGACGCGCTGCTGCGGCATCTGTGGCGGCCGAGGCGGTTTCGCGCCTTGCTGGACCGGTTCGGCGCGCCGCGGCCGCATGCGGCGCTGGCGCTGGCCGACGCCTTTGCCGATGCCGGCCCCGAGATCGGGCTGCGGACCCGGGCCGAGGTGGCGCAGCGGCTGGAGGCGCTGCGCGCCGATGCCGCTGCCGCGCCCTTGGCGGCCGAGGAGATTGCGCTGATCGACCGCCTGCTGGGTCTGCGCGAGGATGCGCCCTATGCCTTGGCCGCGCTGCGGGCGCTGGCGGGTGATCTGGGCGCGATTGCGCCTGCAGTGGATGCGATGGCCGCGCGGCTGGATGCGCTGGCCGCACGGGGGGTGGCGGTGGAAACGCTGGCATTCGAGGCGAGCTTTGGCCGCACCTCGATGGAATACTATGACGGCTTCGTCTTTGGCCTTTATGCCGACGGAAGGCCCGATCTGCCCGCCGTCGCCAGTGGCGGGCGGTATGACGCGCTGACGGCGGTGCTGGGGCGGGGCCGTGTGGTGCCTGCGGTGGGTGGCATCATCCGGCCGGAACTCGTCGTGGCGTTGCGGGGGGGGCGGGCATGACGCTGCGGCTGGGGCTGCCGTCCAAGGGGCGGCTGATGGCCGACAGTCTGGACTGGTTCGGCGCGCGCGGCCTGGCCCTGCGCAAGACCGGGGCGGAACGGGAATACCGGGCCGAGGCGCTGGGTGTGACCGGGCTGGACGTGGTGTTGCTGGCCGCGTCCGAGATTGCGCGCGAACTGGCCGCCGGGCGGCTGCATCTGGGGGTGACGGGGTCGGATCTGGTGCGCGAAGGGATCCCGGACTGGGAGCGCGCCTTGCGCGCGCTGGCGCCGATGGGGTTCGGGGCCGCCGATCTGGTGATCGCAGTGCCGCAGGGCTGGGTGGATGTCGACACGCTGGACGATCTGGATGCGGTGGCTGCGGCATTCCGGCGTGCGCATGGCTTTCGGTTGCGGATCGCCACCAAATATCACCGCCTGACGCGCGATTTCCTGCAGGCGCATGGCGTTGCCGATTACCAGTTGATCGACAGCCAGGGCGCCACCGAAGCGACGGTCAAGGCCGAGACGGCCGAGGCTATCGCCGACATCACCTCGACCGGGGCAACCCTGCGCGCCAACGGGTTGAAGGTGCTGGGCGACGGGCTGATCCATGCCAGCCAGGCGGTGCTGTACAAAAGCCGGGTTGCGCCCTGGGGTGGTGCCGCGCAGGCCACGCTGCGCCAGGTCGAGGGCATGCTGGGCCTTTGACATGCGTCGCCTGCGGGTGTGGATGGGCCCTTGTCATCCGGCCGCATGTCGGGGCTGTGGCTGCAGACCACTGGGGCGCTGTGTCGCCAGACCTGTTGCAAATGGAAACCCCAGGATGATGAACACCGGCCTTGTTGCGGTTGCCGGGCTTGCCCTGTCGCTGTCGGCGCCGGCATTCGCCAAGGATATGGACGTTGCCACCATGACCTGCGCCGAACTGGCCGCGATGGATGCGGCAGGCCTGATGCATGCTGTCGAGATTATGGAAATGGCAATTGCCCAAATGGCCGGCGACACCGCCATGGCATCCGATCCCGCGATGCTGGAAGAAACCACCATGGCCGTGATCACCAATTGCGAAGGCACGGCCGACATGATGGCGAGGGACGAACTGCACAAGGTCAGGCAAGAGGCGTTGCAAGCGCATCGCCTTGTCAAAGCGGCGCGCGGTCTGCTGCGTGCCGCAGACCGAGTTGCGGCAAGCATCGTCTTAACAGGCTGCTGAAAAAGGTCTTTTGGAGTCGTTCGGCAGGAAAAATCTTCCTGTATGGGGCCATTTCATGCCGTAAAAGAGGAACTACCAACCGATCACAGAAGGTTTTTCCGCTTTCGG
>Ga0105046_10017818_pt1 | contig 10849 bp, 7 predicted proteins | sample MAT03_FD_78385 | JGI IMG/M metagenome (GOLD analysis project Ga0105046, IMG submission 78385) | Freshwater microbial communities from Lake Fryxell liftoff mats and glacier meltwater in Antarctica - MAT-03 (megahit assembly) | ecosystem: Environmental > Aquatic > Freshwater > Ice > Liftoff...
GGTGTTGGAATGGAACCACCTGTACGAGGCCGCCTATGTGGAACTTGCCAAGGTCCAACTCGAATTATACGAAGTGTTCACCGGCACCACCATGCAAATGCGCACCTTGGACAAGGCGGTGGAGAAGTGTACCGTTGCACTGGACCTGAACCCGCAAAGTACCGATGCCCTCTTCACCCGAAGTATGGCCTTTGCCGCACAGAAGCAATATGCAAAAGCCATTGAAGATATCAGTCGGTGTATCGCATTGGGGCGAATGGACCAGGCGGTCTACCACCAACGTGCGTTGTACTATTCGGGCTTGGGACAGCACCAGAACGCGGTGAACGACCTGAACAAGATACTCCTTGACCACCCGGATGACGTGGATGAATTGGTGCTAAGGGCCGAAAGCAAGGAGGCCAACCTGGATATGGAAGGGGCCTTGAAGGACCTGGAGCTCGCACAACGCACGTTGAAGGCGAACCCCGGTTCCGGCAAGGTGAACGATCAACAACTTGAGGAGTCGCGAGCCCGTATCGCAAAACAGGTGTTCGAAATGAACCGGGAAAGCGACCCGCCGCGCCTTACTGTTATGGAGCCTTACTCGAAGGACAGTGTGGCACAAGTGTCCATGTCCCTGCGCCATTTGAAGGTGAGCGGCCACGTTTTGGACAAGAGCAAGTTGAAGTCCATTACGGTGAACGGAGAACCCGCGCAATTCGATACCGACGAAAAGGATCCGCAGTTCTTCACCTCCGTCCCATGGGCCGCAACCGACAAGGAGATCGTGGTCCAGGTCACGGACATTTACGACAACTTCACCTCCCAGATCCTGAAAGTGGAACGCACCGAAGGGGTGCCTCCGAATGTGATCGTAACGACCCCATCTGCGACGCAAGACCGCATGGTGACCATTATGGAGGATAAGGAGAGCATATTCCTCGAGGGACGCGTGAGTGACGAAAGCCCGATCCGTTTGATCGCCGTGGATGGTGTTAACGCCAGCTATGCCCCGGATCAGTTGAACCCCGAATTCAGCATAAAGCTGGATGTGAAGGACAAGACAAGTTTTTCCATACACGCCGAGGACCAGTTCGGGAACTCCACCGACATGGCGTACACCTTGGTCAGGAAGGCCATTCCCTTGGTTGTTGCGAGCAAACCCGTCCCCAGCACAAGTACCAAGGAGCCGACCACAGCTTCCACAACACCCGCAGCAAGCCGGTCCGGGGCAACATGGGTGATCCACATTGAGAACAGCAATTACCGCAACTTCCCCGCCGTACAAATTGGGGGTGATGCAGCGAAGATCCAAAAGGCCTTCGGTAACTACTCCATCGCTCGCACTTTGAACAAGAAGAACCTGTCGAAGGATCAGCTGGACCGCTTCTTCAATATCGAACTTCGTGACCTCGTACGAACAAATAAGGTGGGCACCATTCTCGTGTGGTATTCCGGGCATGGGCGTACAGTGGGCGGCAAGGCCTACTGGGTGCCCGTCGATGCAAAGAAGGACGACATCTACAGCTACTTCAACTATGGTTCGCTGAAGGCCCAGATGCAGAACTACAGTGAAAGTGTGGACAAGACCGTAGTGGTATCAGATGCGTCGGGGAGCGAGTCATCATTCTACGAATTGACTCGATAGTCAGTACAATGGCGATATGTGCAAACCGAGCAACGGAACGTAGGATGGGAGCGAACCTCCGGTCTTTCACCCTCGCCATGTTCATGGGTCTGCTGCCGTTGCTGGTATCAGCACAGCGTTATTTCTTCGAGAACATCTCTGTGCAGCAAGGTCTACCCGCTTCGAAGGTGTATTGTGCTTTGCAAGATGCCTATGGTCTGGTCTGGATCGGGACTGAGGCAGGCATTGCGAGCTATGATGGGAACGTGGTGCAGAACCACGGAACGGCAGAAGGCGTTGCTCCTAATGGGGTACGTGCATTGCTTTTGGACAAGGACGATCACCTGTGGGCCGGCCATTTGGATGGAGGTATAACCTATTACGATGGCAACCACTTCCAAGCCTTGGAGCTGGCGTCCGGAATGAGCAGCGCGGTAACCGGCTTGGCGCAAACCGCAGACGGCGCGATCTGGGCAAGTACCGCTGGACATGGTGCCTGGCGGATCGATGGCCCACCCGGTGAAAACAATATGCTCAACGCGGCCCAATTCGGAAAAGATCAGGGCATTCAGGACAAGCTGCTCTCCCTTACCCTGCTGAAGGATGGACAGCTCTGTGCCGTTGAAGATAGGGGAGTGGTACGCCAATTCGATCTGCAGTCAAAGACGTTCAAGGAGATGCCATTGCCCGGCGTGGATGGGGTTTTCCGTTGTACCTCTTTGTTCCAGGACAGTCGCGATGATCTTTGGGTGGGAACCATTGGAGGTGGGGCCTTCCGCTTTAATGTACAGGGTAAACAAACAGGGCAGTTCGACCCATCAAACGGACTTGCCAGCGGCACGGTGATCTGTTTTGGAGAAGATGGCCTGGGTCAAGTTTGGATCGGGACCTTCGACGGAGGGATCGGTCTGGTGAGCGACTCACAAGTGAAAGGATACTCTACGCACAACGGGCTGCATAGCCGCTTTGTGCGTTGCATCACCAGGGATCGCGAAGGCAATTTGCTGATCGGAACCAATGACAACGGACTGGATATTTTCAAAGGAGATCGATTCGTGAGCTTTGGTCAGGATGATGGACTGTCCGATCCCCAGGTGTGGGCCGTGATGGAAGACCACCAAGGCCGCACCTGGTTCGGAACTGATGCGGGCATCGTTATCCTTAGCCAACAAGGTGATCGTTCATCCGTGGAGACCATTACTTCCCAAAAAGGCATGCTCACCACCAACTTCGTGCGGTCCTTGCGGGAAGATGATAATGGACGGGTATGGATCGGTACCGAGAACGGTGGTCTGTTGCGCTATGACCCGCGAACAGGCAAGGCCCAGTATGACGTTGAACTTTCAAGCAGCTTGGCCGAAGGAAAGGTGACCGCCATGGAGGTGGGCCAAACCGGGGAATTGTGGATCGGTGGCCTGAATGGACTTCGCCGATACATCCCCGGATCCGGCACCGTACCCACGGTATACACCGAAGCAGAAGGTTTGGCGAACAACCATGTGGTGGCCATTTTTCGGGATAACAACGGTACCATCTGGGTGGGCAGTACCGTGAATGGCATTACCCGGATCGACAATGGAGTGGCACATGCCGTTGACCTTGGGAGAGCGTTCACCGCAACGTGTTTCACGCAGGACAGCGACGGGCGGATCTGGGTTGGCACCGAAGGACAGGGCGTTATCGTGCTGGAGAACGGAAAGCAAGTCCAGCAATTCACCATGGAACAAGGCTTGCTGAGCAACTCCATCAAAGCATTGGGCAAGGACCAGCATGGCCACGTGTGGATCGGGACCAACAAGGGGTTGAACAAATGGCGACCCAAGAAAGGAGGCTTCATCGCATTCACGGAACGCGCCGGGTTCACCGGTATCGAAGTAAAGCCGAACGCCGTTTGGACCACGCTCAAGGGAGATCTCTGGTTCGGGACTGCCGACGGCGCAACTCGGGTAGGCAACGAGAAAGAGACCGAACGCGCCATTGCACCGCTGGTCGCCATTCGCGGCTGGAAGGTGAATTTGGAGGACCGGCCGAAGACGCAAGCGGAACTGGACCATGATGAACGAAATATCCGGTTGGCTTTCGGAAGTGTGTCTTTGAGCGACCCCGCTGCAGTGCGTTACCAGTATCGATTACTTGGCCTCGATGAGGATTGGGAACCCATCACTTCCGCCACCGAATCCTATTACCCCGCGCTGCCACCCGGAAAATACACCTTCCAAGTGAAAGCCATGGATCGTAGTGGTTTGTGGAGCGACCCACCAGCGGAGTTGGAGTTCCACATTTTGCCGCCATGGTACCGTTCGTGGTGGTTCTACACCCTGCTTGCGCTCGGTATCGGTATCGTGCTGTTCAGCTATATCAAGGTGCGCGAACGACAGCTCCGTATGCGCAACCAAGTGCTGGAGCGCAAGGTCGAGGAAAGAACGGCGGAAGTGGTGGCGCAAAGCCAAGAGATCGAAGGCCAGAAGGAACAGATCGAAGGACTCTTGTTGAACATCCTGCCCAAGGAGATCAGTGAAGAATTGAAGAACACCGGACAGGCCACTCCACGAAGGCATGAAAATGTCACGGTGATGTTCACCGACATGAAAGGGTTCACCATGGCGGCGGAGAAAATGACCCCTGAAGAGCTGGTGGGTGAATTGGACGAATGTTTCATCCAGTTCGATGCCATCATCGGTAAGTACGGTATCGAGAAGATCAAGACGATCGGCGATAGTTACATGTGTGCATCAGGGGTGCCACGCCCCGATCCAGAACATGCCGTTAAAAGCGTGTTGGCAGCAATTGAAGTGCGCACCCTGATGGACAAATGGCACGCGGAGCGAATTGCGCAAGGCAAACGGCCGTGGACCTTGCGGATCGGGTTGCACAGTGGTCCCGTGGTGGCGGGTGTGGTGGGCAAGCGCAAATTCGCCTACGACATCTGGGGCGATACCGTGAACACCGCCAGCCGCATGGAGAGCAGCGGAGAGGCCGGTGAAGTGAACATAAGCGGTACCACCTACGAGCTGGTGAAGGACGTGTTCGAATGCGTACATCGGGGCCAAGTGGAGGCCAAGAACAAGGGGAAGATCGATATGTATTTCGCCCGCAGGATCAAGGCCGTATTCGCCAAGGACAGCGAAGGGCAAGTGCCGAACGATAAACTGTTGGAACGGTTGGGGGTGGGGGAGATGGTTTGATCTCGGATCGTGAATTTCTGATTACAGATTACGGATTACGGATTACAGATTGCTAATTGCTGATCCCGTCATGCTGCGTCGTCAGTCGGGATCAGCAATTAGCAATTAGCAATTTACTTTAATAGTGTTCTTAATTCCCCTATCATCAACGCGGTGGCACCCCAGACGACTTCGCCATGTACCTCAAAATAAGGGATCTCGACCGTGCGCCCCATGATCTCAATGTACTGGTCGCGTTTCTTCAGAATATCGTCCCGGAGCAATTCTTCCAATGGTGCTTCGATCAGGCGCGCTACTTCCAGTGGGTCCGGCACCCAAGGTCCTATCCGTTCCACGTAACCCACGAACGGAGTAACCACCATCCGGCTCGGTGGAATGTATACCGGGGTCAACGCTCCCAACACTTCAACGCCCTTCGGGTCGGCACCGGTCTCTTCATGGAATTCCCGTAGCGCGGTTTCCTTCAGGCTAGGATCACCCGGTTCGCGCTTTCCGCCGGGGAACGCCACTTGACCGCTGTGGACACCGTCGTAGATCGGACGCACCATCAACAGACAGTGCAGCTTAGTGCCTTTGGGATACAGCAAGGTGAGCACTGCACTTTCCCGTGGTGCGGGGTCCAAGGCACGTGCCCGTTCAATATCCGGGCGACCATAACCCGACAAAGCGAGGAGGTCATCGTGGCCCGGCAAAGGTTCGGAAAGCGCGTTGCGTAGTCTATTAAGAATGACGGCCGTTCCGAGCATTACTTCCGCAAGGCCTTCACCAATTGCTCCGCTTCCGCTTTGTAGGAGTGTGCCTTTGCTGACGCGATCTTTTCCGCTCCTTCCAGCGCACGGTCTTTTTGGTCGCTGCACAGCCAACACACCACGGTATACCATTCCGTCTGGTCCTTGAACTGCATGGTGCTCGCATGCTCCAAATGGTCCAACTGGAGCTCCGCCTCGAACGGTTCGCCGGTGGCCAAATACGCACACGCCAAATAGATGTGAGCGTTCTTCTCAAATCCTTTGTCCTGCAGATATTGCTTCAACCCATCCCGCGCGCCGGCATAGTCCTCTTGGGCATACTTGGCCATGGCATCGAGGTAGGTGCCGTTCAGGCTGGTGCGCACCCGACCGCTTACCATGTCCGGATAGGGTTTGAATGTTCTCGAACACAGATCACCCACCGGGCCCGTGTCACAACCTATCAAGCCAACGATGAATAGGATAAGAAGGAGATGCCGCATGCGCGCAAAAGTACCGGCTACAACGCTTTCCAGTCCCGACCACTGCTTTGCCCTTCGATACCGTTACCCCAAAGGATCATGGCCGCTCGGCCGGTGAGGTGGTCTTCGGGCAGGAATCCCCAATATCGGGAGTCGGCACTGCGGTTCCGGCAATCGCCCAAAACGAAGTAATAATCTTGTTCAAATCCATAGCGGGAATTTGCTTTCCCGTCCACCAAAATGCTGTCGTGCGTTACACCCAAATGGTGGCCATCGTACACACTGATCACACGGTCGTACATCGGCAAGTCCAACACGTTGATGGAGATCGTGTCGCCCTTCTTCGGGATGATGAGCGGTCCGAAGTTGTCACTGTTCCAAGCGTATCGTTGGGAGAACGGGAATATGTGTCGTGGCGCACCTGCCGCAGGGCCAATGGCTTCGGCACTGATCACGTACGGCAGCCTTCGGACTTCTTGGGCGAGTTGATCATCCAACGGAACTTCCACCATGCTCCTGCCGGGTTGGGCTACTTCATGCGGAAGCCCCAAGTGGTCCATTAGGATGTTGGCATCGGTTACCGCACGCAAGCGTACCAAGTAGTTGAAGGTGAGTGAAGCTCCTGCGAAGTCCACTGGCTTGTTGTTCACGAGCAATTTTCCGCTACGCAATTCAACCACATCGCCCGGCATACCCACGATGCGTTTCACGAGCAAAGGACGGCGGGCCATGACCACATCGTTCTTCAAAGGATCGCGAAAGACCGCCACATCGCCTCGGGAGAAACCCGTCCAAACGGGCCAACGCTGGATCAACAACAGGTCGCCGGGACGCAAGGTGGCGTACATGCTCACACTTTCAACCAGCACCCAACGTACCACGAACACATGCAACACGGCCAACAAGAGCACGGCCAACAGGAAGGCTCGCGTCCAATCATTCAGCGCACGCCACCGTTCCTTCAGGTCCATGCGAAAATGCAATGAGTTATTTCACCAACGAGAACAATCGCTTCCAACGGATGCCCGTGTACGGGTCCTTGGTGAACCATACCAACACGGCCTTGCCCACCACGTGGTCATGCGGCACGTAGCCCCAGAAGCGTGCATCCTGCGACCGGTGCCGGTTATCGCCCATGAGCCAGAAGTAGTCCTGCTTGAAAGTGTAGCTGTCCGCAGGTGCTCCGTTGATCATGATCCGGCCATCGCGTACTTCCAGGTCGTTGTGCTCGTACACGCGGATCACGCGCTCGTACAAGGGCAATACACGCAGGTCCAACTTCACCGTTGTGCCCTTCTTGGGAATGTAGAGCGGCCCGTAATTGTCCTCGCTCCAATCGTAGTTCGGATCGTTCGGGAAGTAGGGTAGTTTTCGGTATTCGTTGGAATAACCTCGAGGATGGTCCTGCACGGTCATGCTCACCACGTTGTCGAAGTTCTTGAGCTTGGATGCCGCATCTGCGGTCAGTGGGATCGATACCCCACCGTTCTCACCGGGACCGATATCATCCGGACTGATGTCGAAGAGCTCCTTCAAGCGCTTTTCATTGAAATTGGAACGCAACACGAATTCGTAGCCCAACTGGCCATGAAGAGGTAACGGGGAGATCTTTCCGTTCACGTAGAGTGTTGTATGGCGCACTTCGATGGAATCCCCAGCGACAGCCACACAGCGCTTGATGTAGTTCTCCTTCTTGTCCAATGGCCTTACCAAAATGCCACCGGTGGGCACTTGCCGAACTTGGCCGTCCACCATGTTCAACATGCGGAAATTGGGATCGTGGATCTTTTTCCGACCTTGATCACGAACCAACTGGTAGTAGCTCTGGTTCTGGAAATTGGCCACCACCGTATCGCCTTCCGGGAAGTTGAAGACCACGGCATCACCCCGCTCGGGATCGCCGAAACCGGGCAAGCGACGGTAAGGCTGGCTGAACCAGGTAACGAAAGAAGGCGTGCTGGCCGTGAACGGCATGGTGTGGTGCGTGAACGGGAAGGTGATCGGTGTCATGGGCAAACGTGGACCGTAGCTCAACTTGCTCACGAACAGGTAGTCGCCCACCAGCAAGCTCTTTTCCATGGAAGGCGTGGGAATGGTGAACGCCTCGAAGGTGAATGTGCGGAATACCGTGGCCACGATCACCGCGAACAGGATCGCATCGCCCCACTGCCCGAACAACCCGCGTTTGCGCTCCGCAACAGGAACCGGTCCCACGTACTTCGCATCACTGAACACGATCTGCGGAATGCGCACCCAAGGCAGGAAGACCATCAGCACGTGGCTCTTCACATCGCGATCACCAAGTACAATGGAAATGTTCACGTTCATCAAAATGAACATCAACAAATTCACGCCGGGGACAAGGAACAGGAAGATCCACCACCACGGCTTACCGCTGATCTTCAGCCAGATCAAAATGTTGTAACCGGGAACGAAACCAGCCCACGCAGGCTCGCCCGCTTTTTGGAACAGTTTCCAGAAACAAGCGAAGAGCACAGCGAAATAGGCGAAGAGAAAGAGGTAAGGGATCATGTTGATCTTAGGGAGTCGTTAGTAGTATAGTCGTTAGTCTTGAGTCAGTTCAGTCGTTGGTCGGGAGTGAAGGGAGTCGTTGGTCGGGAGTCGTTGCGGCACTTCAACCCTTGTGACTTGTATCTTGTGAATTGAGTCTTCCTTTAGCCTTTGCTATTGCCGTTTGCTATTGCTCCCGCCTACCACCAAGCGGTACGGCGGGATTGCTATTGCCTTTTGCTTTTGCCCTTTGCTTTTGCCCTTTGCTTTTGCTATTGCCCTTGCTATTGCCCCTTTTGCTATTGCTTTTCCTTCGATCCCGATCATTCCGTGCAAAGAACGTGGACCCAACGGATCTCAAACGCCGTCCAACACATTGTCCATGTTAAAAAAGCCTTGTCTACCTAAGAGCCATTCGGCGGCAATAACGGCACCTAGCGCGAATCCCGTGCGGTCGAATGCTTCGTGGTTGATCACGATCCGGTCGTTCGCGCTTGTCCAACTCACTGCATGTTTACCGGTGACTTCTCCCGTGCGCTCACTGATGATGGGAACCGGAAGGGTGCTCTGACTTGTGGCCGTTCTGCTTTCTTCGCCCAGCGCTTCACTCTGCTCTACGAGTTCAAAACCCGAATAACGCCCGGTCTTCAGGTCGATATCCCTCGCCAAGGTGATGGCGGTGCCACTGGGTGCATCCAGTTTGTGGATGTGGTGGATCTCGTCAATGTGCGCCTTGTAGTCCGGCTGCTGGTCCATCAATCCCGCCAGTATGCGGTTCACACGGAAAAAGAGGTTGACGCCGATGCTGAAATTACTGGCCCACAACAAGCTTCCCTTTTGATCTGAAACCTCCTTGCGAAGAGCATCCATACGGTCATACCAACCCGTTGTGCCCACAACCACAGGTACTCCGGTCTGCAAGCACAATTGCATGTTGGCCATGGCTTCTTCCGGCCTGCTGAATTCAATGGCGGCGTCGGCGCCGGTCGGGGGTGTTCCGGCATTGTCCGCAGTTACCCTCAATACGATCGTATGCCCACGCTCCGTTGCCACCTGCTCAATGGCCTTGCCCATCTTACCATAACCATACAGGGCGATCTTCATGTGTTCGTTAAGGGCGAACCATACAGCGCCGCCGCCGCCGAAGATAGCCCCTTCAACGCAAGGTAAGAGCGAGCGAGAACCCCGGCGCACCCAAGGCCGCGGTCTGCAACGAGGGTGCTATGTGCATGCTCAGGTCCTCACCCACATCGAAGCGTACGAAGTAGCCATCCACCGAAGCATCCACCACGTTGAGCAGATAGCATAATCCAACGGCCACGTAACTGAGATCGCGCCACCTGCGATAGGTGTCGGTGGCATCCAAGAGTTGAGAGGAACTCACCCGGCCTTCGAACTCGTCCACAGTGGTCGGGTCATTGTCGATCACGGCGAGGTAGTTGTCCTTGTATCGCCGATATTGCGCCGTGTTGCGCTGCACGAACCACAGGCTAACACCCAAGCCGGCCCATACAATAGGGGCTTTCCAATATTTGCGGTTGTAGATCTGCCCGGCACCTGGTATGATCGCGGACATGATCGTGGCCTTGCGCGGCGAATGGCGTTGCCTCCAATCCAGCGTATCGGCTTCGTTCGTTCCCTCGTCCTTCACCGAGGGGTGCAATTCCGCTTCACCGGTCACCACTATGCTTTCGGGGGAAACGATCACCGTGCTGTCCAGCGGTATGTTCTGTGGCAAGCTGTCCGTTTGTGCCGATGCATTGTTCAGCATACACAAGCCAATAAGAAGTAGGAGCGGGGCCTTCACGCCGCAAAGGTCGGAAGGAAAATTGCAGAAGAGGTTCAACCCTAAGGACTATCGGGTCTGGAACACCCGCCGCATTGGGTTACGGCTACTTTTGAATTGACTTTTTTGAAGCAAAGTGAACCTGAAAGACCTGACCTCAAATAGACTGTGCCAGCCATGGACACTGCCTATCTCGCCTCTGTCGGACGCGATAATTTATCTGTGTCTATCTGTGTTTATCCAAATTATCTGTGGTTCCTTTCATGGCCGGCCGTAAGGCGCGCGCCGGTATCGGACTCGTTGACTCTGGTTCAGCCCCGCACGATGCGCAAGATCCTCTCCAGTTCCTCTTCGCTTTTGAAGGAGATCTCGATCTTGCCCTTGCCTTCGGGGCTCTGCTTCACCACTACGCGCGATCCGAATCTTTCGGCGAGCTGCTTGCTCAACTCTTTGTTCGGGCGTATTGCATTCTTTGGTCCTTTGCTGCCTTTGGATCCGGTGGTGCGTGCGAGGTCCTCCACTTGGCGAACGCTCAACTGACTGCTGAC
>Ga0105046_10017819_pt1 | contig 10848 bp, 11 predicted proteins | sample MAT03_FD_78385 | JGI IMG/M metagenome (GOLD analysis project Ga0105046, IMG submission 78385) | Freshwater microbial communities from Lake Fryxell liftoff mats and glacier meltwater in Antarctica - MAT-03 (megahit assembly) | ecosystem: Environmental > Aquatic > Freshwater > Ice > Liftoff...
CCATGTTGCACACCGTCATGCGGCCTTCCATGCTGAGCGCGCGGATGGCCGAGCCGCCGAACTCGATGGTGTGGCCGTTGCCACCCGCCGTGCCGATGCGGCCGATGATCGCCAGCACGATGTCCTTGGCGGTGCAGCCGAGGGGCAGCACGCCGTCCACCTTGACCAGCAGGTTACCCGCCTTCCTGGCCAGCAGCGTCTGCGTGGCCATCACGTGTTCGACCTCGCTGGTGCCGATGCCATGCGCCAACGCGCCGAACGCGCCGTGCGTGCTGGTGTGGCTGTCGCCGCAGACGACGGTCATGCCAGGCAGCGTGGCGCCCTGCTCCGGCCCGATGACATGCACGATGCCCTGGCGCTTGTCGAGGAACGGAAAGTACGCCGCCGCGCCCGACGCCCTGATGTTGTCGTCCAGCGTGGTGATCTGCAGCTTGCTGATCGGGTCGGTGATGCCGGCATAACCGTCGGCCCAGCCGGTGGTGGGTGTGTTGTGGTCGGCGGTGGCGACGATGGAACTGTTGCGCCACACCTTGCGCCCGGCCAGCCGCAGCCCTTCGAAGGCCTGCGGGCTCGTCACCTCGTGCACCAGGTGCCGGTCGATGTAGAGCACGGCGGTGCCGTCTTCTTCGGTATGGACGACGTGTTCGTCCCAGAGCTTGTCGTAGAGGGTTCTTGCGGTCATGGTGTGAGCGTCCTGAGGGCGATTGTCCGGCATGGCCGAGGCGGTGTGTTCAGCCCGGCAGATCCATGCCCGGCAGCAGCGGCAAGCGTGCAAGGATGCCGGCCGGGATGACAACCTGGTCCTTTGCGCAGAGCGTGGCGGTACACATGCCTCGATCTCGCCTTGATATCAGAGTCTAGCTTTTCAGCTTGCCCGGCAAGACTTTCCGGTGGTGGCCGCTCAGCCCAGCGCCGCCACCACCTCCGCCGGCGCCTGCACCAGTTCGATCAGCACACCCTCGCCACCCACCGGAAACTGCTCGTTGCCCTTCGGGTGGATGAAGCAGATGTCATGGCCGGCGGCGCCCTTGCGGATGCCGCCCGGCGCGAAGCGCACGCCGTGCGCCGTCATCCACTCCACCGCCTTCGGCAGGTCGTCGACCCACAAGCCGATGTGGTTCAGCGGCGTGGTGTGCACCGCCGGCTTCTTGTCGGGATCGATCGGCTGCATCAGGTCGACCTCCACCGCGTGCACGCCGCTGCCCAGCGCGCAGATGTCCTCGTCGACGTTTTCGCGTTCGCTGACGAACGTGCTCTTGACCGCCAGGCCCAGCATGTCGACCCACAGCGACTTCAGCCGCTGCTTGTCGGGGCCGCCGATGGCCACCTGCTGCAGCCCGAGGATGCGGAACGGCTTCTGGATTTCGCTCATGAAAAGCTCAGGATCGGTTGGTCGACCGCCAGGCTCTCGCCCTGCGTGGCCAGCAGTTCGGCCACCGTGCCGTCCTGCGTCGCGGTGAGTATGTTTTCCATCTTCATCGCCTCGATGACCGCCAGCCGCTCGCCGGCCTGCACCACCTGCCCCGGCTTGACGGCGACATGAACCAGCAGCCCGGGCATGGGCGAAAGCAGGAACTTGCTCATGTCGGCCGGCGCCTTGAAGGGCATCACGCGCAGCAGTTCGGCCGCGCGCACGCCCACCACCATCGCCTCGATGCGCAGGCCATCGTGCTCGACCCGCAGCCAGAGACCGTGGCGTTCGATCTGCGCGGTGTACGGCCGGCCGTCGCGGCTGCCGGTGGCACGTATGCCGCCGAGCGTCCAGTCCATCGTGATCGCATGGCGGCGGCCATTCACCCACACCATGATCACGTTTCCGGCCTCGATGCGCAGCGGCACATGCACATGCTCGCCACCCGGTCCCTTGATGACCGCCACGAAGTCGCTGCCGATCTCCACGCCGTGTCCGCTCAACTGCCCGCTGATGCCGGCCGCGCGCTCGCGGTAGCGGCGGTAGGCGGCACCCGCCAGCACGACCAGGAAATCGGGGTCGTCGTGCGGCACGTCCTCGGCGCGGAAGCCCTGCGGGAAATGCTCGGCGATGAAGCCGGTGTTGAAGTCGCCGGCGACGAACTTCGGGTGCGCCAGCAAGGCGGCCTGGAACGGGATGTTGCTCGACACGCCGCGAATCACGAAGCCGTTCAGCGCCTCGCGCATCCGGGCGATGGCGTCTTCGCGGTCCCGCCCGTGCACGATGAGCTTGGCGATCATCGAGTCGTAGTACATCGGAATCTCGCCGCCTTCGCAGACGCCGGTGTCGACGCGCACACCGCCGCCTTCAGGCACCGGGAGCGCCGCCTCCATCGTCTGCGGCGGCGGCTGGTAGCGCGCCAGCCGGCCGGTGGACGGCAGGAAACCGCGGAACGGGTCTTCGGCATTGATGCGGCACTCCATCGCCCAGCCGCGGCGCGGAATGTCTTCCTGTCTGAACCCGAGCGGCTCGCCGGCTGCCACGCGCAGCATCTGTTCCACCAGGTCGATGCCGGTGATGCTCTCGGTGACCGGATGCTCCACCTGCAGCCTCGTGTTCATCTCCAGGAAATAGAAGCTCTGGTCCTTGCCGACCACGAACTCCACCGTGCCCGCGCTCTGGTAGCTGACCGCCCTGGCGAGCTGCACCGCTTGCTCGCCCATCGCCTTTCGCGTGGCCTCGCTGATGAAGGGCGAAGGCGCCTCTTCGATCACCTTCTGGTGGCGGCGCTGAATACTGCATTCGCGCTCATGCAGGTAGACCACGTGGCCCTGGCTGTCGCCCAGGACCTGGATCTCGATGTGGCGAGGCTCCTCGACGAACTTCTCGATGAAGACGCGGTCGTCGCCGAAGCTGGCCCGGGCCTCGTTGCGGCAACTGCTGAAGCCGTCGAACGCCTCCTTGTCGTTGAAGGCGACGCGCAGGCCCTTGCCTCCGCCGCCGGCGCTGGCCTTGATCATCACCGGGTAGCCGATGTCGATCGCGATCTTCACGGCCTGCTCGGGCGTCTCGATGGCCGCGTTCCAGCCGGGGATGGTGTTGACGCCGGCCTCTATCGCCAGCTTCTTCGATGCGATCTTGTCGCCCATCGCCGCGATGCTCTGGTGCTTGGGTCCGATGAAGACGATGCCTTCTTCCTCGACCCGGCGGGCGAAGCCCGCATTCTCCGACAGGAAGCCGTAGCCAGGATGCACGGCCTGGGCGCCGGTGGCCTTGCAGGCATCGATGATCTTGTCGACCACCAGATAGCTCTCGCGGCTGGGCGCCGCGCCGATGAACACGGCTTCGTCGGCCAGTGCGACATGGCGGGCGTCGCGGTCGGCTTCGGAGTAGACAGCCACCGTCCTGATGCCCATCTTCCTGGCAGTCTTGATGATGCGGCAGGCGATTTCCCCGCGGTTGGCAATGAGGATCTTCTTGAACATCACATCACTCCTTCGAACAGCGCGTCGAGTTGCGCAGGCTTGTCGATCAGCAGCAGCTTTTGAATGGTCTCGATCCGGTTGATCTCCAGCCGGACGAACTGCTTGCCCCCGTCCGCGGCTGCCCGGCGGCGGATCAGCGCCGGAGAGATCGGCTCGCCGAACTCGTGCACCCCCATCAATTCGTCCAGCGCGAACCGAGCGGTCTCGGCCATGTGCCCCTCGGCCCCGGCCTGCGGGCGCTGGCATTGCACGCGCCCGGCCTTCAAGCCCAGCACGCGCCACAAGTCCTTCGGCGCGCCGCCGCGCGGGCACACCAGATCGCCCTTGCGCGGCCGGGCCTGGAGCCGCGGCAGCAGTTCGGGCAGGTGGTCTTCGAACACCCGACCGAACTTCTTCTCGCGTGAAGCGCGCGCCCACTCGGCAGCCAGCCGCTCGCGCAGGCGGTGGTCGCCGATCTGTGCAATGAGGTCGTGGATCGCAGCCATGGCTTCAGCGCACCAAGGTCATGGACGCTGCCTTCACCGCACCCGCGTCGAAGGTCATGGTCTCAGAACAACCCGCTGCCGACGCAATGCGCTCGATCAGCGCATCGGCGAAATCCGCGCTGCCTGAGCTGAAACGTCGCAGCGCCTGCGCGACTGGCGCGGCCCGGTCGATCACCAGTTCCTTGCTTCGCAGCAGGGTGTCGATCACCGCCGCCACCTGCGATCGGCCAAGCGCATAACTGCCGCTCAGCACCCACACCAGCTCCACCAAGGCAATCACGGGCACGAAACCGGGTTCATCAGCCGTCAGTGCCTCGATCAGCAGCGTGGCGCGGGGCGACTGCAGCGGGTCGTCCTGCATCACATAGCGGACCAGCACATTCGTGTCGAGGCCGATCATTTGCCGCGGCGGACGGATGGGGAGGCCTTGGCACCACGCGAGGCGGCGCGGGCGCCACTTTCGGCAATCACCCGGTTCATCTCGTCGATCGATACCGTGCGCGGAGGCTTGCCGAACAGTCCCTTGAGCTCGCGCACCGAACGCGTGGCGGCCACCAGTTCGAAGCGCCCGGGCTCGACCTGCACGAACTCGACGCGGTCGCCCGCCTGCACATTGAGCAGGCGGCGCACGTCGGCGGGGATGGTGACCTGGCCCTTCGAGGTCAGCGTGGCGGTGGACATGACGGAATCTCCTGAGATTTCCTTACTTTATTGTAAGGCGTAGGACTGAAGGTGGCACCGTTGGCTCGAGAAGACTCACAGCGGAATGTTGCCGTGCTTGCGCCACGGGTTTTCCAGCTTCTTGTCCTTCAGCATCGCCAGGCTGCGGCAGATGCGCTTGCGCGTCTCGTGTGGCTGGATCACGTCGTCGATGAAACCGCGCGCGCCGGCCACGAACGGGTTGGCGAAACGGGCCTTGTATTCGGCCTCGCGCGCAGCCAGCTTGGCGGGGTCGCCCTTGTCTTCGCGGAAGATGATCTCCACCGCGCCCTTCGCCCCCATCACCGCGATCTCGGCATTCGGCCAGGCGAAGTTGACGTCGCCCCGCAGGTGCTTGGAACTCATCACGTCGTAAGCGCCGCCGTAGGCCTTGCGCGTGATCACGGTGACCTTGGGCACAGTGCACTCGGCATAGGCGTACAGCAGCTTGGCGCCGTGCTTGATGATGCCGCCGTACTCCTGGCTGGTGCCCGGCATGAAACCGGGCACGTCGACGAAGGTCACCACCGGGATGTTGAACGCGTCGCAGAAGCGCACGAAACGCGCGGCCTTGATGCTGCTGCGGATGTCCAGGCAACCGGCCAGCACCTTCGGATTGTTGGCAACGATGCCCACGCTCTGGCCCGCCAGCCTGCCGAAACCGATGACGATGTTCGCAGCAAAGTCGGGCTGCAGTTCGAAGAAGTCGCCGTCGTCCACCACCTTCAGGATCAGTTCGTTCATGTCGTAGGGCTTGTTCGGGTTGTCGGGCACCAGGGTGTCGAGCGACATGTCCAGCCGTTCCGGCGCATCGGCACTCGGCCGCAGCGGCGGCTTTTCGCGGTTGTTCAGCGGCAGGTAATTGAAGAAGCGCCGGGTCATCAGGATGGCCTCGACGTCGTTCTCGAACGCCAGATCGGCGACACCGCTGCGCGTCGTGTGGGTGCCGGCGCCGCCCAGTTCCTCGGCGGTCACTTCTTCGTGCGTGACGGTCTTCACGACCTCGGGGCCGGTGACGAACATGTAGCTGCTGTCACGCACCATGAAGATGAAGTCGGTCATGGCCGGGCTGTAGACCGCGCCGCCGGCGCAGGGGCCCATGATCAGGCTGAGTTGCGGCACCACGCCGCTGGCCATCACGTTGCGCTGGAAGACATCGGCATAACCTCCCAGCGAGGCCACGCCTTCCTGGATTCGTGCCCCGCCGGAGTCGTTCATGCCGATGACCGGCGCGCCCACTTTCATCGCCTGGTCCATCACCTTGCAGATCTTCTCGGCATGCGCTTCGCTGAGCGCGCCGCCGAATACCGTGAAGTCCTGGCTGAAGACGAACACCAGGCGGCCGTTGATCATGCCGTAGCCCGTCACCACGCCGTCGCCGGGAATCTTGTGGTTCTGCATGCCGAAGTCGTTGCAGCGGTGTTCGACGAACATGTCCCACTCTTCGAAACTGCCTGCGTCGAACAGGAGGTCCAGTCTTTCGCGCGCCGTCAGCTTGCCCTTGCCATGCTGCGCGGCGATGCGCTTGTCGCCGCCGCCCAGCCTTGCCGCGGCGCGCTTGGCCTCGAGTTGTTCGATGATGTCGTGCATGAAGGGGTCTCCTGCGGATGGATTCGGTGGGGCAGATTCAGTTCGTCAGGTCAAGGAGGCGGCGCGCCGCGACCGACGCCGCCAGCGTGCCGGCATGCACTGCCGCGGTGAGCGCCGGCAGCGCCTCGCGCACGGCAGAGTGGGCGCGAAAACGCTGGCGCAGGCCGGCTTCGATGCGTTCCCACATCCAGGCCTGGTCCTGCGCGTGGCGGCGTTCGAGGTGGCGGCCGCTGGCCGTCTGCGCCTGGCGGAAGCGGTTGACCGCGGTCCAGAACTCCCGCAGCCCGGTGGCCTTCAGCGCGCTCAGTTGCAGAACCTGGGTCGTCTCGCCGCCGTCATGCGGCCTCAGAAGGCGCATCGCGCTGGTGATCTGGGCGCGTGCCCGCATGGCGGCCGCTTCGTCGAGGTCGGCCTTGTTGATGGCCACCAGGTCGGCCAGTTCCATCACACCCTTCTTGATGGCCTGCAGGTCGTCACCGGCGTTGGGCAATTGCATCAGCACGAACATGTCGGTCATGCCGGCCACCGCGGTCTCGCTCTGGCCGACGCCGACGGTCTCGACGATGACGACATCGAAGCCGGCGGCTTCGCACACCAGCATGGCCTCGCGCGTCTTCTCGGCCACGCCGCCGAGCGTGCCGCTGGCGGGGCTCGGCCGGATGTAGGCGCGCTCGTCCATCGACAGACGCTCCATGCGCGTCTTGTCACCGAGGATGGAGCCGCCGGACAGGCTGGACGAGGGATCGATGGCGAGCACCGCCACGCGGTGGCCTTCGTCGATGAGGTAAAGCCCCAGCGCCTCGATGAAGGTGCTCTTGCCGACGCCCGGCACGCCGCTGATGCCCAGGCGGAACGAGCGCCCGCTGTGAGTCAGCAGCGCGCTCAGCAGCTCGTCGGCACGGCGCCGGTGGTCGGTCCGGGTGGATTCCAGCAGCGTGATCGCCTTGGCCGTCGCACGCCGCTGCGCCGGGCCCGGCGCAAAGATGATCGCGTCGGCCAGTGCCTGATCGGCCTCGGTCAATGAGGTCAGTTGCGGCATGGGCGAGCCTGGCAGCGTCATGGTCGGCGAGCCCGCGGGTCGCTGGCAGAGTCGAAACGCAGGCAGCCGGCCAGCCGCTCGGGGCTGCGCCAGTCGGGCGGTGATGCCTCCGTGGCCCAGAACTCCTCGATGTGCACGATCAGACCACGCTCATCGACGCGGCACAGCGAAGTGGCGAAGAAACGATGCGGCGGGTGGTCGACGCGCACGATGCACAACACGCGCCCGTCCAGCAGCAGGCTGGTGTCGATGACGAAGATCGTCCAGCCTTCCGGGTAACGTGCGTTGGCCTCGATGAAGGCGTCGGCGCCAGAGAATCGTTCGCCGGTGGCCCACCAGGTCGCCTGCAGATCGTCGTCGAGCAACCGGCGCGCCGCAGCCCAGTCGCGCGCCTGGAAGGTCGACCAGAGCCTGCCAGCCACTTCCAGCGGCCGCGATGTCGACAACGACGGCATGTCGGTCAAGCCACCGCCTTGCGGATGTGCTCGAGCACATCCTTCGCGCTCACCGGGATCGGCGTGCCGGGGCCGTAGATGCCCGTCACACCGGCCGCATAGAGAAAGTCGTAGTCCTGCTGCGGCACCACGCCACCGACGAAGACGATGATGTCGTCAGCGCCCTGCGCCTTCAGTGACGCGATGATCGCCGGCACCAGCGTCTTGTGCCCAGCGGCCAGCGAACTGACGCCCACCGCGTGCACGTCGTTCTCTATCGCCTGGCGCGCACATTCCTCGGGTGTCTGGAACAGCGGGCCGATGTCGATGTCGTAGCCCAGGTCGGCGAAGGCCGTGGCCACCACCTTGGCGCCGCGGTCGTGGCCGTCCTGGCCGAGCTTGGCGATCATCACGCGCGGACGGCGGCCGAACTCGTCACCGAAGGCAGCGATTTCGGCTTGCAGCTGAGCCCAACCTTCTGCGCTGTCGTAGGCTGCTGCATACACACCGGTCACCTTCTGGATGTCGGCGCGGTGGCGCCCGTAGACGGTTTCAAGCGCATCGCTGATCTCGCCCACCGTGGCGCGCGCGCGCACCGCGTCGATGCTCAGCGCCAGCAGATTGCCGCCGCCCGAATGCGCCGCCTCGGTCAGCGCGGCCAGCGCGGCCTGCACCGCAGCGGCGTCGCGGCTGGCGCGTATGCGCGCCAGCCGCGTGATCTGCCCATCGCGCACCGTCACGTTGTCGACCTCGCGGAAGTCGACCTTGTCGTGCGTCTTCAGCTTGTACTTGTTGACGCCGACGATGACGTCCTTGCCACTGTCGATGCGCGCCTGCTTCTCGGCCGCGCTGCCCTCGATCTTCAGCTTGGCCCAGCCGCTGTCCACGGCCCGTGTCATGCCACCCATCGCATCGACTTCCTCGATGATGGCCCACGCCCGGTCGGCCATGTCCTGCGTCAGCTTCTCCATCATGAAGCTGCCGGCCCAAGGGTCGACCACGGCCGTGATGTGCGTCTCTTCCTGGATGATCAACTGCGTGTTGCGTGCGATGCGCGAGCTGAACTCGGTGGGCAGCGCGATGGCCTCGTCGAAGCTGTTGGTGTGCAGGCTCTGCGTGCCGCCGAACACCGCCGCCATTGCCTCCACCGTCGTGCGCACGATGTTGTTGTACGGGTCCTGCTCGGTCAGGCTCCAGCCCGAGGTCTGGCAATGCGTGCGCAGCATCAGGCTCTTCGGGTTCTTCGCATCGAAGCCCTTCATGATGCGCGTCCAGAGCAGCCGGGCCGCGCGCATCTTGGCGATCTCCAGATAGAAGTTCATCCCGATCGCCCAGAAGAAGCTCAGACGTCCGGCAAAGCCATCGACGTCCAGTCCCTTGGCCAGCGCGGTCTTCACGTACTCCTTGCCGTCCGCGAGGGTGAAGGCAAGCTCCAGCGCCTGATTGGCGCCGGCCTCCTGCATGTGGTAGCCCGAGATGCTGATCGAGTTGAACTTCGGCATGTGCAGCGCCGTGAACTCGATGATGTCCGCGATGATCCGCATCGAGGGCTCGGGCGGATAGATGTAGGTGTTGCGGACCATGAACTCCTTCAGGATGTCGTTCTGGATGGTGCCGCTCAATTGCGCCATCGCCACACCCTGCTCCTCGGCCGCCACCACATAGCCGGCAAGCACCGGCAACACCGCGCCGTTCATCGTCATGGAGACGCTGACCTTGTCGAGCGGGATGCCGTCGAACAGGATCTTCATGTCCTCCACCGAGTCGATGGCGACACCTGCCTTGCCGACGTCGCCCGTCACGCGCGGGTGGTCGCTGTCGTAGCCGCGGTGGGTGGCGAGGTCGAAGGCCACGCTGACGCCCTGCCCGCCGGCGGCCAGCGCCGTGCGGTAGAACGCGTTGCTCTCTTCCGCGGTGGAGAAGCCGGCGTACTGGCGGATCGTCCAGGGCCGCACCGCGTACATCGTGGCCTGCGGGCCGCGCACGAAGGGCTCGAAACCGGGCAAGGTGTCGGCGTGCGGCAGGCCGGCGGTGTCTGCAGCGGTGTAGAGCGGCTTGACGGTGATGCCTTCGGGAGTGGTCCAGTTCAACGCGCTCACATCGCCGCCGGGCGCCGATCTGGCAGCGGACTTCTCCCAGGCTGCCAACGTCGCGGGGGTGAACTCGGGGTTGGTTTCGCTGCTCATTCCTGATCTCCGCGGCACTTGCCGATTTCTGAACATTATGCATAATTATAAATTCAAAACCAACAGCAAACTGACACTGGCGGTGAGCTGAATCAGGGTCTGGCCACCGCGCTACCCCTGCGTTCAACCCGCCCTGCCGGTCCCACCGAGCGCATCCCTTGGCCGCCATCGAAACACCCGCCCGCCCCAGCCTGTCGCCTCGCGCCCTTTACCAGGACGTGGCCGAGCGCCTGCGCCAGCAGATCTTCGCGCGGGAGCTGGAGGCCGGCAGCTGGATAGACGAACTCAAGCTGTGCGCCGAATACGGCATCAGCCGCACGCCGATGCGCGAGGCGCTGAAGGTGCTGGCCGCCGAGGGCTTGGTGACGATGAAGGTGCGGCGCGGCGCCTATGTCACCGAAATGTCGCGCGACGACGTGGCCCAGGTCTACCATCTGCTGGCCTTGCTGGAGAGCGACGCCGCCGGCCGGGTGGCGGCGAACGCTGACGAAACCCAGCGCAAGGAACTCGCCGCGCTTCACGAACGACTGGAAAAGCAGGTGCGCCAGCGTGACGCCTACTTCGCCACCAACGAGCAGTTTCATCTGGCGCTTCTGCAAATCGCGGGCAATCGCTGGGCCCTGCAGATGGTCGCCGACCTGCGCAAGGTGATGAAGCTCAACCGACACCATTCGCTGTTCAAGCATGGCCGGCTGGCCGACTCGCTGGCCGAACACCGCGCCTTGATGGCAGCCATCGCGGCGCGCGACGATGCAGGCGCAGCGCGGTTGATGAAGGCGCATTTCGAAAGCGGGCTCGAAGCGGCCGCCTAGCGCCGCATGATGTACTTGAGCGCGCTTTAAGTTTCCGGTCAGATGGGCGATGGACACTCGCCCGAACCCACAGAGGACCCAAAGATGAAGATCCACGAATACCAGGCCAAGGAACTGCTGCACGCCTTCGGCGTGCCGGTGCCGCGCGGCCACGCCGCGTTCACCGTGCGCGAGGCGGCGGAAGCCGCGCAGAAGCTCGGCGGCAGC
>Ga0105046_10017820_pt1 | contig 10848 bp, 10 predicted proteins | sample MAT03_FD_78385 | JGI IMG/M metagenome (GOLD analysis project Ga0105046, IMG submission 78385) | Freshwater microbial communities from Lake Fryxell liftoff mats and glacier meltwater in Antarctica - MAT-03 (megahit assembly) | ecosystem: Environmental > Aquatic > Freshwater > Ice > Liftoff...
CACTTCGCGCTTCATCCCAGGCTACTCAGATTTCGCCCCGTTGGGGCTCTTCGAACAAACGCAATCGCCGCGGATTTTACCCTGCGAATCCCTGCGCACCCTGCGGTAAAAATGCATTTTCAGAACCACGCCAAATAAAAAGTTCGCGGATAAGAATATATAAGATTTTTGGAAACCAGTTATCTTTTATTTAAACGTATGTCGATCATGCCTATTGGATTTTACAGTTCTTAGCGCATTTAATACCGCTAGCACATCGATTATCTCCTGCGTAATCGCACCGGCAAGCGGAGTTAGAAGTCCAAAGCTTGCAGCTCCCATACCAATAACGCTAAGCGCCATTCCGCCAAGTGCACTTTGTAAAGCGATGCGGCGCATTCGTCGTGCGATGTGGATTAGTTCATCAACCCGCTCTAAAGACTGATCGAGGATTACCGCGTCGGATGCCTCCGATGTGATATCGCTTTTTGTGCCAAGCGCTATTCCGACCGTTGCGGCTTGCAGCGCCGGCGCATCGTTTATGCCGTCTCCGATATACAAAGTGGGTGCGCGCTTTGTTTCAGCGATAACGCGATGAAGTTTCTCCTCTGGAGAAAGTCCACCTTGAACATCTGAGATTCCAACTAATTTACCTAAGCTTTTTACCTCTGCATCGCGATCACCGGACATGATCATTATTCGGTTGATACCGTGTTTCGGGCCTAAGTGACGAACAAAACTCTGACTCTCTGGTCGCGGAAGATCTTCAAAATGAATTACTGCGGCTAACGCCCCGTCAATTAGCACCACACATTCAAGGCCCGGCTGTGTTGCTGGCAGCGCTAAGCCAAGCTTAGTTGCAGGGCCGCGTCCGGTAACGGTTACGGTCTTTCCCTCAACCACTCCCACTAAACCCTTACCAGGCTGCTCCGTGATCGAAGTCACCGAAGGCAGTGCTATTTCTCGTTTTTTCGCCGCTGCGATGATCGCTTCTGCTAACGGATGTTTAGAGAAAACTTCAACCGCGCCAACTAGTCGCAATACATCAGTTTCATTAAATCCAGGGCTACACTCGATGGCTGTAACTCCAGGCTTGCCGTAAGTTAAGGTGCCGGTTTTATCTAAAATCATAGTGCGACATCGACTTAACGTCTCAAGCGCTGCGGGATTTTTAATAATAATTCCGCGGCGCGCGCAATCAGAGATAGCGCCGATAATCGCCACGGGAATAGCGATTAGAAGCGGGCATGGGGTGGCTACCACAATCACAGCTAGAAAACGGTGCGCGTCACCTGAGAAATACCATGCTAGCAGCGCAATCGTGAGAGCAAGCGGCGTATACCAAGCGCCAATAGCGTCACCAAGGCGCCGCATCGGGACTTGTTTGCTTGCTTGGGACTCGATCACCTGAGCGATCTTTTGATAGCGCGAGTCAGTCGGCAAAGCCGTTGCTTCGATAACGATCATCGATTCACCGTTTATCGCTCCGGAAATAACCGCACTGCCTGGAGCTTTTTTGATCTGAAACGGCTCGCCGGTCAGGTACGATTCATCCATCGCACTGATACCTTCGCGCACGATGCCATCGACCGGAGCGATATCGTGGGGTGGAATCTCAAGTAGGTCACCTAATTGAACTTCACTCAGAGATACTTCAGAGGAGACTCCGTTTTTTCTGCGTCGTGCTGAGTGCGGCATGCGTTTTGAAAGCGCATCTAGCACCGCTGATGCGCGCTTCATCGCGTAGTTCTCAATCGCTTCTCCACCGGATAACATCAGGATTACAAACGTGCCTGCGAGATATTGATCCAGTAACGCCGCGGTAATGATCGATATTCCAGCCAGAAGATCGGAACCGAATTCGCGCGCTAACGCTTTCTTTAATAATACCCACAGCAGTGGCAGCCCACCCAGCACGTAAGCCGCAAAAAGCGGGGCTTGGATTACGATACGGGATAATCCTGAAGTCTCTGCAACGAGCGAGGATATGATCGCCACCGTCGCAAGGATCGCTATTAATCCTTGCGCGGTGAGATACCACGGTGCAACTTGAGCTGACTTTACTTCACTATTCACTGAGGAGCTTTTCATGTATCCGGTCACAAGAGTTTTAATCCATATAGGTTAATCGACACAAGGATGTAGCATATAATCCATATTGGAGCTGATATTTCTTTCTTGTCAGCCACCGCAGCTCTCTAGAACTCTGCGTAATAAATAGGAAACTAATTGGTTGCATCGCGGCATAACCTAGGGGTACGCATTATTTGGAGATGCAATTATGGCAGCGGCCTTCGCAAGAAATCCTCCTGGGGGAGAGCCTTCCCAGCACCCCCAGCACAATGGGGTAGAGATGACCAACCTCAACGGCTTAAGATTTCCAGTAATTCCAACGGCAAGACTGAGCGCTATTCACGCCGATGAAAGTTCCCTGCAACTAGTTACCAGAATCTTAACAAATCCAGCGGCTTTTGAATTACCGGAAATCGTACGCGTCGTTAACTACCTACGGGGAGAAAGCATCGCTGCGACTTGCGGCCCCGAAATTGCTAAGAGAGACCGTTCGTTTGTTAACTCAACCGGAGCTGCAAAATTCGACGCAGTCATATGTTACGATGCCAAAACACCAAACGGACTTCAGTCGGTTTACAAACTAACGGTATGGCATTTACTAGCGGATCCAAAGGTGCTGATCGGTGCCGAGGTAAAGTATCTATGCGAAAAACTTTCAGGTCCTACAACAACCCTTTCTGCCGACCTACTGGCTGACACTAAGGTACTTCCAGAGGTAACTGGTATTAATCGCGCCGGTCCATTGCAAGCGTATATTATCGAAGAGGGTCAGGAGATTAAAATTCCCTATAGTTTACTGCGCGATCACATAGCGCATATTTCACCGATGGGTCCCGTTGTTAGTTGGAACTCAACCCGCGACGCGAGAGTTGGTGTCGGCTTCCAACGCGCAGCAATCGCGCTAGCTTTGCCGGGCACAGTATTGGTTCAGGAAAAGCCGCTAAACACATTGTTCCAATTCCCAATTTTCAACGCCATTAAAGGTGAACCGCTTATAGTGCGGCTTACCGGCGGAGAAGACGGCTCTCCACGAGGCAAAGTCGAAATACATCTTGACTCGCGCAACCCATTTGCACACGCTGATATCACAATTAAGCACGGAGCTGGAGAACCCGTGTCCATCATCATGGCACTTAAAGACGCTGCAAAACTTTATCCATAAACCTAGTTACACAATTACTCATACTCACTGAAACCACGTAGATATTCAATTCGCTCCGCGGTTGGGGGATGTGATGAAAGATATGCATCAATGGCTCGCTCTTCATAAGCTTTGGTTAATTTCGCCAGTGCTGACGCAAGAAGGTCCAAAGCAATTTGGGTTCCAAATGACTCAGGCTCACCTTTAAATCCTGCTATTTTTGCAGAAAATACTTCGACCATCTGCTGACGCCAGCCGCTGCACGTCAAAAATGCATCAGCTCTTCTTTGACTCGGCGAGGTTAGCCTCGATGACAAATTTTCCTTCAGGCATTTCAAAGGGAATCTGTATAACCGGTGCCTTTGATAGTTGAGTAATGCTAACTCCTTGCCCGGTGATCATAATCGGCGTTGCCATGCTGAAATTATAGCCTAGTTCTGACAGCTGGTTTTTTGCTCCGCCGGAGATCATGTTTGTAAGCTCTCCAACTGCGTCGACTATTTCAGGATTAAGCTCGACAAATTTCTCTGAAAGCATATTACTTACTAATGCAAGAATCGATGGTTCATCAAAACTAATCACCATATTGCCAGATAACTTATCGCTTGCCATGCCGATGATTCCCGTCACAGCGCCCCAGGTGGAACTGCCCTGCTTTAAACGCGGCGTTCCCGCAATCGGCTTAACTTTACACATAGTGGTAAGCACATTTAGGGTAGAGCTTAAAAACGGGTTGATAAGTTCAGCTTTCATTACTAGTAAAGTCCTTAATTGTTACTTTAGACTATGCACTCACAACAAGGTTTCTGCAAAGCAGAAACCTAGCGCGATATTTGTGGCGTTACTTCTGAACGCGCCAGTCGTAGCCTCTGCCTGCGGCCAAGCACCACATGCACAACCAACACTATCGGAATCATTACGCCACCGACTACATGACTCCACCACGCTGCATCTCGAATCAGCTCTATCCCAGCGTAGTAGAGAAGGTACCCGCTAACGGTCAAAATCGATAGAAATATCAGAAGCGTGAGACCGGAACGAACGTTACGCCGCGCACTAAGTCCACTTGCTATATGGATCGGAAAAAGAGAGCCAAAGATTATAAGAAACAAAAATGCAGCGGCACCATGCGCAGCGAGCATCCATGATTCAAGCGGATGGGGTTGGCTTCCAAACGGCGACGGCAACGCCGCAAAATAATGTAGACCTAGCCAAAAATAACCAGAAATAGCTAACGCTAAAAAAATTACGTAAACAAACATTCGCTGAAGTAATGAAAGCCGCACCGCCGTTAAACTCCTTCTCTTGAGACTTTACTTCTCTAACACCGATGCCCATTTACTACCTGGGCGGTTGAATTGTCTACAAATCGCCAAACGCCCAGGTAGTAAATCGCGCGCGGAGGCGCGCTAAAACAACAAACTAAGTGGGCAGTCCTGTCGCGTAAGCGACCGCCCAGTTAGTAATCGATACGCTTTTGCATTAAATACTTGCATTACCTCAGGTGCACCGCGTTCCGATAGCAGCGCAATCTTTGCTAGACCATCTGCCAGCATACAGGTTGGGGCAACAACCGTCACACTTTCTATCTCGCTGCGTGCAGCACCGGTAAGGCAATTGATATGAGCTGCCGTTGCTATATTGGAGTAACAAGCTGAAGTTGCAAGGCTAGCATTTTCAAGCTCTATTATCGCGCTAACTTTCCAGGCCGCATTCGGTGAGCGAATAGGAATCTCATACGGTGTGTCGCCGAAGACAGCGATATCTCCGCCCGCATTTATAATGCCACTGGTCAGCCCAAACTGCTGCAACGTTGCTATACCTTGATCAACAGCAAATCCTTTAGCAATTCCGTTTAAAGAAATGCGCAGCGGTTGCTTTAGCTCAACGTGACCCGCGTTAATTATCAGGTCCGACATCGAAGGTTTTACTGACACATCTGCGCCGTAACAACATGCAACGATATCGAATAATCCCCCACTCTCTGCGAACAAGCGCTGCGCCGCCTGCAGTACGGTGAAAGTCCATGAATGAACGGATATCGACTCACCAGGAACTGCGTTATTAATTCTACTAACATCACTAGAGTGAATATATTCACTCATTAAACGCTCAACTTGCTCAATAACATCGAATGCAGAATCTATTGCCGCAGCAACTTTTTCTTCGGAATGTTCCTGACCCTTAAGCACAGAAATTTGAACTGAAATTTCCACAAACGTGCCAAGTGCTGGACGACATCGTCTAAGCATTTGATTTATCCTGCATCGCACTTTCATCGTTTGTAGTTACCGGAATGGCAGCTGCAATTTTTAAAGAAGCAAGAATGCGCCTTACTCCCTCTGCGATATGATTACTCGACAGCGTTGCGCCTGAAATGTGGGGAATATCCTTTTTTATCTTGAATAAATCTCCCGCACGTTTACCAACAAAACTTTTTAACCAATCAGGATTTCTCACCTCACCGCCATAGTTTTCGCGGTACGTTAATATTTCAACGCGCAGAACTTCGGCCATCGGCGAAACGGCAACGGTATAATCGATTAACAGATGTTTGCCTATCACCGCATCAGTAATGAAATACCCGAGCGAAGCATCGCCATTCATAGCTTTCCAAATATGCAACGTCTCACCCTCTACTTCTACGTCAGAAACATCCTCGATCGCTTCGCGCTGTTCCTCTGAGAGAGCAAGCGGCATCGGAACAAAAACAGTCGCATCTTTAAACGCGAGTCGTTGCGCCTGCTCGACGGTAAGGTAATCGATCGCAAAGACCTCGTGACTCGGTACGCCGAGCGCAAAGCCCGAGCCGATTGCTGCCAATGCCATGGGGTGGGAGAGCAAACGCCAGCGGTGTTTCATTTAAAAATCCCTTGCAACGCAACCGATCTCTCACTCACAGCGTCGTATGTCAATCACACGCTTGACATGCCATGCAACTTCACGCTATGAGCTTATCGGCTTACGCATACCGCGCAGATCGCACGGTATACCTACAGATAACGTCTTAGTATTAATGGATAAAAATGAATAAAAGCACCATACCCGCTCTAATATTTGCAGCTTTCGGGCTATCTACTCCACTCTCTCTTTTTGCTGACGTGCGGCAGTTTACCTACGTTTTTGAAACCGATGTCTTGCCGAAAGGCGGGCTTGAAATAGAGCAGTACATCACCAATCAATCCGGTCGAGAGGAGGGCGATTACTCAGCATGGAATTTTAGGACCGAGATCGAATACGGGTTAACCGAGAAGCTGCAGGGAGCTGTGTATCTAAATTTGGACTCCGTTCGCAGCGAGGGAATGCCTGGCAAAGACGACGTCAATGATTTCGACTTCAAGGGATTTTCTGGTGAATTAGTTTATCAAATCCTCAATCCAAACCTCGACCCAGTGGGCGTTGCCGCTTACGGCGAATTTACTTCGGACGGACTGGACATGGAGCTTGAAGCAAAGCTCTTGGTTAGCAAGCCTATCGGGAAATGGAATTTAGCATTTAACGCAGTCTATGAAGCTGAGTGGGAGCGTGAAGATTCCCGTTCGTCGCGCGAGGCAAAAGTCTTACTGTATACTGGAGTATCCTACAAGCTAGATCCACAATGGGCTATCGGAGTTGAGTCGCGTAACAAGAGCGCGTATCCGGACGGGCTAAATCTTACTGGTCAAGAGTATCAAACCTGGAACGTTGGACCAAACGTTCATTGGGGATCACCTACCTGGTGGGCAACATTCACCGTATTGCCGCAAGTGTGGGGCAACGGCGATGGGTCTCAGGGAAGTCGGCAACTCGTTCACGAGGAATCGATTGAGACACGTCTAATCGTTGGACGTAACTTTTAAGACAGCTTGGGTTTGTCACTCGGCTTGGCTGTTAGACCAAACCGTTTTGTCGTAACGAGTTTTATTTTGTAACGCTTAAAAAAACTCGCTGACTTCTGCTGCGTCACTTGCTTAGGTTTCTGCTACGCCGAAACCTAAGCAAGAAATACTACCGTAGCCCACCCCATTAGTGCCAAAAGCGTACCAGTAATCAAACCAACTAACGGAAGCATGCACTTTTCATAGTATAGAAGCGCAAAAAAATATGAAGCCGGCAGAAAAAAGAAGCAGACTAATCCGTAGGGAACGGAAACTAAGAACATCTGTATTGCAATGAAAACATTAGCTACCACAGCGAGCAGCATTCCCACCACAGCTAGCATGACTCCAAATTGAACAGTTGTAGGCTGAGACGAAAAATTACTGGGCGTTATTGTAAGTCGTCCAACTGAAGATGCGGATTCTCGCGAATTTTGGACAGAATAGTTATAAGATTCATTTTGATCACCTGACTTCATCACTTCGTGCCAGGCCGTTGTAAGTATTCCACCACTCAGAAAATTAATCAGCACTAGTCCAATGACAATTTTTATAATGAGCTTCTCGGCCGCTTTAACAAATTCACTTTGACCGCCAAACATAGAATTCCTATGGAATATGAGTTGTCTTCGACGATCTGAGGGAAAAACTAGAGAGGAAAATTAAGCAAATCGCCTCAACTGACCCTTAAGTTTCTAATGAGATCCGCGACATAAGCACACGAGCGAGGGGCTAAGCCGCGCAGAATCAAGATCTGATTGGTATCGAGCCGTTAGAGCTGGTGCTAATAAATAAGCTCTTCGTAGCGATAATCTTTGCGATTATTTTCGTATTTTTACTTCCCCGCAATCAAGTACTCAGTCGAAGGTCTTAAATATTTAGTCACTAAGTGCAGGGATTGCCAGATACCGCACGTCGAAAGAGAAGTGCTACACAGAAAGCCAAGCATTAACCCGTCCGACGGATTAACCCCTCAACAACTGCAGGATCAGCCAACGTAGAAGTGTCCCCAATACTTGAAATATCTCCCTCAGCTATTTTTCGCAAAATTCTACGCATAATTTTTCCGGATCGGGTTTTAGGCAGGCCATCACATAACTGGATCACATCAGGGGTAGCAATAGGCCCGATAATTTTGCGAACCTGATCTTTTAAACCGCGCTCAAGTTCAGCAGTTTTAGCGATACCAAGCTTAGTAACCACGAAGCAGTGAATACCCTGCCCTTTAAGTTCATGCGGAAATCCAACCACCGCAGCCTCAGCTACACTTGGGTGCTCAACCAATGCGGACTCTAACTCAGCGGTTGATAGACGATGGGCCGAAACATTCAGCACGTCATCTATGCGCCCTTGAAGCCAGAAATACCCGTCCTTATCCCGACGTGCGCCATCCCCAGTAAAATAATCGCCTGGATATGTAGCGAAATAATTTAAACGAACTAAAGCGTTAGATGGATCGCCCGTTACACCGCGAATCATTCCAGGCCATGGGCGCTTAATAACAAGCGCTCCACTTTCATTGCACCCCACTGGCGCACCCTTACCGTCAACAATTTGCGGCTCAACTCCGAAAAACGGCAACCCAGCGCTTCCAGGCTTCATCGCGTGAATTCCAGGAATGGTGCTAATCATGACCCCTCCGGTCTCTGTCTGCCACCACGTATCTATTACCGGGCAGCGCTCACCGCCGATGACCCGATAATACCAGCGCCACGCTTCCGGATTAATCGGCTCTCCAACACTGCCAAGTAAACGCAAACTTGAGAGATCATGCCTGCCAGGAAGCTCTTCCCCTAGTCGCATTAAATTTCTAATCGCAGTGGGAGCAGTATAAAAAATCGTGACTTTTTCCTCAGCTACTATTTTCCAAAACCGATCCGCTTCCGGGTACGTCGGAGTTCCTTCGTACATCACGCACGTTGCACCGTTAGAGAGTGGTCCGTAGATTAAATAAGAATGACCGGTGATCCAGCCCGCATCAGCGCTACACCAAAAAATATCGGAAGGCTGATAATCGAAGAAATATTTGAAAGTTAAATCAGCAGTAAGTAAGTAGCCAGCGGTTGTATGTAAAACTCCTTTAGGTTTACCTGTGCTTCCACTCGTATACAAAATAAATAACGGGTGCTCCGCAGGAAATGCAGCGGGAACTTCATGATCTTTTACTGGAATTTGAGCACACAATTCAGCCCACGGATGAAAATTTACCCCAGCGATATTGCAGGCCGGAATTTCGCTTCCATCCCTAGAAAAAACAACCACGTTCTTTATGCTAGGCGTGCGTGAGATAGCACTTTTAGCTTTCTCAAGAATCTCAACCCGTTTTCCGCCGTGAAATCCGAAGTTAGCCGTAAGTAACACTGTGGCGTTACAGTCGCTAATTCGAGATGCCAGCGCCTCAGCGCTAAACGCCGAGAAAACGATACAATGGGTAACACCAATGCGGGCACAAGCTAACGCTGCAGCAACTAGCTCAGGCACCATCGGGGTATAGATTACCGCTGTATCTCCAGCCTTTAATCCAAGTTTTTCAAGCCCCACTGCAACATGAATTACCTGTTCCAATAACGCACGGTACGTAATCACGCGACGTTGCGAATTGTGCGAATTAGTAGCGCAATCATTCTCAGGCTCTCCCCGCCAAATGAGTGCGGGTTTTTCGCCCAGTCCTGCCGCTACGTGCCGGTCGAGACAGTTAACAGAAGCGTTCAGTTTTCCATCGCTAAACCAAGATACGTAAGGACCCACCGAATCCGCGCCTGGAAATCCACCCGAAAGCACTGAAGAAATTGGAGCGGAAGAAAACGGCGCTTCCCACTTCAGATGTTCCTTTGCCATCCGAGTCCAAAACGCTTCCGGCTGATCAAGAGATTCCTGATACAGTCGCTGATAATCGGCCGGTGTTTTTAATTCAGCATGCTGATGAAAATCCGGCGGTGGCAGAATACAGGCAGATCGATCGTTCATGAGAAGTAAAGTTAAACAATCCGGGAGTTAAATGATACTAGCCAGTGGTGACTCATCCGCCCTTCTTTTTCGGCCCAATTTGAGCACCAATTTGCTCTATAGAAACTCGTAGAAAAGGCTCGGAGGGGGCCTCCTCTTAATAGCTTAAATTTGCTGGATTTATTCATTTTATCAAGCAGTTGAAAAGTAGGCCGCCTCCAGCGGATGAAAACAAAAAAACAAAATATTTTACTCCGGAGCCCCAACGGGGCGAAATCTGAAATAGCCTAGGGTGGAGCGCGCAGCGCGGAACCCTAGGTTTGGGAACCCCCTTCCGTCGAGTCCTGAAGGGACGACACAAATGAGTGATCGCAGTTTTCGCGCCGATCCGATCCGTTTGAATTACCTCCACCGGTGGAGGTAACTACAAAATTTTTAAGTTCGATGCCTTTTAGCAATCACTGTAGGTTTTGCTGATACGATCATTTTTTTGCTGGGTATGGCGTAGTCGAATCCTTCGGCAGCTGAAGATGTAAAATGTTTGAGCTGCGAACGCCGGCTTGAAAGTTGGAAATATTACGAGGCTGCTGCATTCTGGCGAAATCACCTCCACCGGTGGAGGTAAAGTATTAGCGCTAGCAGCGCAGCTGCTTTGCCAGCGCCAGCTGCCGAAAGATCCGACTACGCCATACCCAGCAAAAAAATAATCATAGTTGCGACAAGCTAGGCGATTTTCCAGCGATGTGCGATTTCAAGATTTGGGGTTACCTCCACCGGTGGAGGTAAGCCTGAAATTTCCAAATTTAATGTGAATCGTTATGTAGATCGTAAACAAAAAAACAAAATATTTTA
>Ga0105046_10017821_pt1 | contig 10847 bp, 6 predicted proteins | sample MAT03_FD_78385 | JGI IMG/M metagenome (GOLD analysis project Ga0105046, IMG submission 78385) | Freshwater microbial communities from Lake Fryxell liftoff mats and glacier meltwater in Antarctica - MAT-03 (megahit assembly) | ecosystem: Environmental > Aquatic > Freshwater > Ice > Liftoff...
ATTGGCCAATGCATTCATGGTAAGGCGCGAAAACGACTTTGCTGTGAGAACGTATATGAAGGGTCGTCAATTACTTTCTCCCGGCTATACCTTCGGGTTTGAACTGGCACTGCTTTACGAAACCCAGGGGATTTACGATAAAATGGTAAATGAGTACCTCAATTTGCTGGAGACAAACCCCGAATTGCAGAACCAGGTGCAGGACCGTTTGCAGAATTCCCTGAACAATGACCCTGATGGGCAGAAAAGCGAACTGGTGCGGATTGCCATCCTGAAAAAGGTACAAAAAGCGCCCAACGATGTTATGCTGTCTGAGTTGATGTTATGGTTTTCGATACAGTTAAAGGATTTCGAAGCGGCATTCATCCAGGCAAAAGCCCTTGACCGCAGGCTCAACGAAAACGGCAGCAGGGTATTTGCCTTAGGACGTTTGTGTGTAACCAACAATAATTTCAGCACTGCTATTGAAGCCTACAGTTATGTTATTCAGAAATCGAATGACATTCCCCTCGTGATCCAATCAAAGGTAGAAATACTCAGGGCTGAATATGAGCAGGTAACGGGTAACTACCCCGTTAGTCAGGCAGACCTCAAAAAACTGGAAGAGAAGTATCACAAAACGCTGGCAGAGGCCGGCCGCAATCCGCTGATCTTTCCCCTTATGCGAAACCTGGCGCATATACAGGCTTTCTACCTTAATAACACCGATTCAGCCATTACACTGCTCGAAGAGTTGATCAGTCTGACTTCCGGCGATCGTGCACTTCAGGCTGAAAGCAAACTCGAATTAGCCGATATTTATCTTTTTACCGGCGACCCATGGGAAGCTACCCTGCTTTATTCGCAGGTGGATAAGGCCTTTAAAAACGACCCTATGGGCCATGAAGCCCGATTCCGGAATGCCCGTTTATCTTTTTACATCGGCGAATTCGAATGGGCCAGGGCGCAGCTTGATGTGCTGAAAGCGGCCACATCCAAACTGATAGCCAACGATGCTATGGCTTTGTCGCTGCTGATAGGCGACAATATTGATATGGATAGCTCTACCGTTCAACTCGGCACTTATGCCAGGGCCGACCTGTTGCTTTACCGCAATAAACCCGATGAAGCGCTGGCATTGCTCGATTCGTTGCTTACTGCTTTCACCGGTCACATGATTACCGATGATGCACTTATGAAAAAAGCAGAAATTCAGATAAAAAAAGGAAACTTTACCGAAGCAGAAACCCTTTTCAGGACGGTAGTAACCGATCACGGCGATGGGATTCTGGGCGATGATGCCCTTTTCAGACTCGCCCTTCTCTATGACCAACCCGAAAAAGGTCTTTCCGAAATATCGGCTTATTCTTCAGCGGAACTTTTTTTCATGAATATACGCGATCAACAAAGCAAAGACAAAGAAAAAGCCATGGCTGCCTATCAGGAATTGCTGGTAAAATACCCCGGAAGCCTGTTTACCGTTGATGCCCGAAAGCGGTTCAGGGCGCTGAGGGGGGATCAGGTTAATTGAGGCACAGGGCTCAGAGCGCAGAGCATGGGGCACAGAGCAAGGAGCATGGAGTTTTTCGTCCCCCTCCTTCACTGCACTGCGGCGGGCAGGCTCGTCACAAACGTCCCTCGTCCCTTTTTGACACAAGGCGTGGAGCAAGAAATCATCTAATCTGCTAATCCGCTAATTTGCTAATCCGCTAATCTGCTAATCTGAAATCCACAGTCCAAAATCCGCAATTATCATGGAACCCATCAGAGCAAAAAAACACCTGGGGCAACATTTTCTGAAAGATGAAAACATTGCCAGGAATATTGTTGACAGCTTAACCATGCCTTGCGATGCCCTGCTCGAAATTGGTCCGGGAACCGGTGTGCTTACAAAGTACCTGATTGAACTACCGGTCAGAAAATTTGTTGCCATTGATGTTGACCGCGATTCCATTCCTTTTCTGAAAGCAAGCTATCCCACGGCTGCTGAAAGTTTTATTGAAGGCGATTTTCTGCATAAGCCGATTGATGAAATGTTCATGGAAAATTTTAAAATCATAGGCAATTTCCCCTATAACATCTCGACCCAGATTTTTTTCAAAGTACTTGAAAACCGCAACCGGATTCCTGAAGTGGTCGGCATGTTGCAGAAGGAAGTGGCTGAGCGGATTGCAGCCCCTCCCGGCAGTAAAACTTATGGAATAATGAGCGTGCTGCTCCAGGCGTGGTACACCATTGAATATCTTTTTACGGTGGAACCCCATGTTTTTGTGCCGCCCCCAAAAGTGAAATCGGCTGTTATCAGGATCAAGCGCAACCAGGTACAATCGCTCGGATGCGACGAGAAACTTTTCTTCAAAATTGTAAAAACAGCCTTTAACCAGCGTCGCAAAACCCTGAGAAACGGGTTGAAGTCCTTCCAATTCAAAGAAGATGAAAAACTGACACATCTTTTCACCTTGAGGGCTGAGCAACTCGGGGTTGCAGAGTTTGTTTACATTACTCAAATGGTTGTTTCAGTTGATAATCTTATTCCATAGCCGGATCATTGATCAAAGCTGCAGGTTGGGTCGATCCTGCTTTGCATCAATCCATTTTTTGCTTTACTTTGCGACCTGAACCGGGAGACTGTCAGAAATCTGAAAAAACTTCACAACTGCCTGACCCCCCGGAAAATCCGGTACTATGAACCTGAAAAATATCAAACAAGTTAGTGCCCCGCCAAAACCGGTGAAGCCCGAACTCACGAAGGCTCCATCTTATCACATCTATTACCTTCTGATCCTGGTTTATTCTTTTATCCTTTACGGAAATACCATCAATAACCGGTTTGCCATTGACGATTTTTATGTAACCGGCAATAATCCTTTGGTTCAGCAGGGAATTAAAGCCATCCCCGCTATCTTCTCTTCATATTATATATCGATCAATGCTGAAGAAGGTGGTCAGCACAATTTCGGTTACCGGCCTATTGCCAAAACAACTTTTGCCATCGAACGGCAGATTTTCGGCGAAAACCCTTTTGTGAGCCACTTTATCAACATACTGCTCTATGCCCTGACCGGGTTACTGCTATTTCAGCTTTTCAGAAAGTTGCTGAAAAATTATCATGTGATGTTTCCTTTTCTGGCCGTGATGCTTTTTCTTGCACATCCGTTGCATACTGAAGTAGTTGCCAGTCTAAAGAACCGCGAAGAACTGCTCAGTTTTCTGGGGGCATTGATGGCGCTCAAATACTTCCTGAAATATAACGAAACAGGAAAAAAATTGAATATCCTTTGGGGAACCCTGGCTTTTGGGCTGGGCTTTCTCTCAAAAGCCAACATCATGACCTTTCTGGTCGCGATACCGCTGGTTATGTATTTCTTTACCGACATCAAACCTAAGAAAAATCTAATCCTGGCTGGTTCGATGATCCTGGCACTTTTAATCGCTTTGCTGGTGCCCAGGTTATTTCTGGGGACTGCAAGCAGACCCATGCAGTTTATCGAAAATCCATTGCTGTTTGATGTGCCTTTTTTCGAAAGGATAGGCACTTCGATGATGAGTTTGCTTTTCTATTTAAAAATGCTGGTTTTCCCGCATCCGCTGATTTATTACTATGGTTTCAACATGATTCCTGTAACCGGGTTGGCCAGCCCTTTGGTATGGCTTTCTGTGATCATCCACCTGGCATTACTGGGATTTGCAATCCTGAAAATCAGGGGAAAACACATTTTATCGTTTGCAATTCTCTTTTACCTTGTAAGCATCTCAATGTATTCAAATCTGGTTTCACCCCTTACCGGAATGGTTGCTGAACGGTCGCTTTACATTGCTTCTTTTGGGTTTTGCATGGCCCTGGTTTACTGGTTGTTCCGGTTGTCCGGCTCTGAACCGACAAATCCGAAAATATCATTAAAAACAGTGAACTATGCCATTCTTGGTTCGGTAATACTTGCCATTCCGGCTACTGCAAAAACAATAGACCGCAACAACGACTGGAAAGATGAAGTTACCCTTTATGCAGCCGACGCGCCTTACCAGGAAAATTCAGCCAAAGCCAATTTCATATATGCCACCAACCTGAGAAGCACGGTGGTAGAGCGGTTAAAAGCAGGGGTGCCCCGTGCGCAGGTTGTCGCGGATGCCCAAATATGTATCACTCATTTTAAACGTGCAACGGCAGTTTATCCGCAATACTCCGACTCATGGAATAACCTGGGTGAGGTTTACCTGCTGATTCTGAATCAACCTGATTCAGCCATCCTTTACTTTGAAAAGGCCATTGCAACCAATCCGGAATTTACCGCCGCCTTTTACAACCTTGGTTATACTTATCAGGTAACCGACCAGCCTGAAAAAGCTATTCCAAACTATGAAAAAGCACTTGAGTTAGAGCCTTACGAAATAAGGGCCATGCCGAACCTTGCCAAACTCTATCAGAAAACAGGGCAAACCGAAAAAGCCATTCAACTGAACGAAGATATTATTCTGATTGAGCCCGGGTTGGATCTTCCGTATATCAATTTGGGAACCTACGCGATGCGAAACGGAGACCCTGAGAAAGCGCTGGACTATTTTGCAAAAGCCATTGAGATCAATCCAAACAATTTCGAGCTCAATATGAAACTAAGAAATTATTACCAAAAAGTCGGCGACTCAACAAAAGCCGATTACTACCTTGACCTGGCCCGCCGTTCAGGCAAACCACAATAGTGATGATATAACATGCCTCAGTTAAGTAAATACTACCAACCGGAATTGACCCTTCCCAACCTGCTTAAGAGAGCCTCTGCCTGTCCTGATGCCCTTTATGTTGGATATATGCAAGAAAACGGCGAAATCAACCGGCAAAGCTATCGTGATCTTCTTGACGAAGCGCTTGCGCTTGCTGCCGGACTTCAGCATTTGGGTCTTAATCAGGGTGACAAGGTAATTATAGCCACACAGGATAACCGCGAAACAATAACCCTGCTTTGGGGATGTTTTCTGGCGGGTATGGTTCCCACTGTTTTACAGCCACCCATGACCTTTTCGGGGTATAATCCGGCGGTGATTAAGCTGAAAAATGTTTTTGCACAACTGGGTGAACCATACATTTTCCTCAGCAGTAAAATAACTGAAACGGATGATCTTCCTGCTGAAAAAATAAAACATTCCGGCGATCTGAATTGCAGCGGCCCCTTCACCGAGCCCAGGCTTCATCCCGATGATCTGGCATTTGTGCAGTTTTCGTCGGGCAGCACCGGTGATCCCAAAGGAATTATGCTCACCCATCACAACCTGATGGTGAATATGGATGCCATCCGCATCGGCCTCGACCTCCATTTTCCGGATAATACCGGCAACTGGATGCCCCTATTCCACGATATGGGCCTGATCGGATATCATCTTGTTCCGATATATTGCTCTATCTATCAGTTCCATACTGAAACCATTGATTTTATCAAGAATCCAGGATTATGGCTCGATCTGATGAGCGGGGCAAGTATCAATGTGACGGGGTGCCCCAATTTCGGGCTGGCTTTGGTGCAGCGCTTTCTGAGCCGTAAGAAAACCCTGCCTGACTGGGACTTTTCGCCCATGAAAGCCATGCTAAATGGGGCTGAACCCATTTCGGTGCAGATTATGAATGATTTTGTGGAGAAGTTACAACCCTTCGGTTTCAGTCCCGAAGCCATGATGCCGGTGTATGGTATGGCCGAAGCCACCCTGGCCATCTCATTCACGCCGCTGATGCAGCCATCGGTAATTACAGCTTTCAATGCCGAAGTCCTTGATTTGGAATACAAAGCAATTAAAGCCGATCGGACTGATGGTTCAGCAAGGTTACTTTCGGGCGTAGGATTGGCACTGAACGATACGGAAATAAGAATTGTTGACCACAATGACCAGCCGCTGAAAGATGGAATGGCCGGACATATACAATTAAAGGGTCAGGGCATTACCAATGGTTATTACAACAAGCCCGATGAAACTGAAGCCGCTTTCAGCAACGGATGGCTTCGAACCGGTGATATCGGTTTCTTTTTCGAAGGGAATCTATACGTCAGCGGCCGGCACAAAGACATCATTTTCAAGAACGGACGGAATTATTTCGCCAACGATCTGGAAGTTATGGCCTGCACCCTCGAAGATATCAGTTATGGGAAGGTGTGTTTTGGGGGCATCACCAGCAGGGAAACCGGGCACGATAAAGTGATTGCCTTTCTGGCCGGATCGCCGGGCGAAAAGGCCATGGAAACTTTTCGGCAGCTTCGCAACCTGCTCCGCGCAAACCTCGGGATAACCGTTGACGAATTGGTGATGATCAAATCGAATGAAATTCCGAAAACATCGAGCGGGAAGCTGCAGCGGTATAAGTTGATGCAGCGGTATAATGCAGGGGAGTTTGACGGACAGGTAATCTCAGCCGATAGCCTTTAGCAATAACTACAGGTATTCAGTAGTTTTTAGATTTTAACAAGTTTCCTGGTTTCAACGGAGTTTGCTGTTTCAATACGGAGAAAGTAAATTCCGGTTGCAAGTGTGCTGATGTCCATCTCAACAGGAAGATTCTGGTACTTTCTATTCATTATCTGCATCCCGTTACAATTTAAAATTTGGATATTTACCGGTAAGCCAGTTGAATTATCCGCAGTTTTAATTGTTACGGTTGATTTTGTGGGATTCGGGAACAATGAAATTCCGGATTCAGGTACTGTGTGTGTTTCTGAGAATACCTGTCCACCGTTTGTCGTTTTTAGTATTATACCATTCGGGCCAACGGCGTAGCCGGTTAAATCATCAGTAAACCATAGGGTTGTTGAGCCCAATGACCAGAAACTTAATTTGGTCCAGCTTATTCCGCCATTGTTCGTTTGAAAGAAAGTTCCTCCATCACCACTCATATAGCCGGTGTATTCATCAATAAAAAACATATTGATTAAACTGTTCATAAACTGTCCTGATAAATCAGTCCAGGTTTCGCCTCCATCCGTTGTTTTAAAAAAATCACCCATAAATCCACAGACATAACCTACATTTTGATTTACAAAAAACACATCGAGTAACAGACCTTCGTTTTCAAGGGGTGTTTCAGTCCAATCTGTTCCACCATTAACTGTCTTTAATACCGAGTTTGAATGGATTGCAAATCCGGTATTTTCATCAACAAAATGAATACCCCTAACAGCGTCTGAGCTTTCAAAAACTATATTCCATGAAATCCCTGCATCGGTTGTTTTGAGAATAATACCACTTTGATCTTGTCCGGCAACAAATCCTATGTTGGAAGAAGGGAAAACAACTTCTGATAAAAAATGCCCATTGTAATTTGCCAGCGTATCCCATTCAAATCCTCCATCCGTTGTTTTGTATATTTTTCCATAACCACATACCATGTAACCGGTACTTACATCAGTAAAGTAAACAGAGGTCAGGCGGCCAAAGTCACCATCAGCGGTTATCTGCCAGGTTTCGCCGGCATCCGTGGTTTTTAATACTTTTCCATAGCGTAAACCAGCAGATACATCGTATTGGCTAACAATATAACCGGTATTTATTTCAGGGAAATGAACATCTTCCAGATTGGCATCAGTAACCGACGTGGTATAATTTATAAATGTTTCCCCTGCATCTTCGGATCTGAGTAATTTTCCAAATGATCCAACGCCGATAACAATACTGGTACTTGCAAAAGAATAAGAACCTATTTCTGACAATCCGACAGGGTTCCATGTAATACCACCATTCGTAGTTTTAACAAGTTCATCATAAGAAAGGGCATAGCCGGTCAACTCATTGATAAATTGCATTTTTTCAATCGGGCGATTGCTCTGGAAGTGAGTCCATGAAGATCCTCCATTCATTGTTTTCATCATAAAATTACTGGCTCCTGCAACATAACCAAGGTTCTGATTCAGGAAGAAAATACTTCTCAGGTTAAGATACGGATCGCCGGAAGTGCTGGTCCAGGTATCTCCACCATTGGTAGTTTTATAAACGGTTCGCATGGAAGCTGCGGCATAGCCCACATTTTCATTGACAAAGTGCACCGAATAAACATCGCTATAAATATCTATAAAAGCCCGTAGCCAGGTTTCACCGCCATCGGTGGTTCGTAGCAGTTGTCCGTTCATACCTGCGATAAAACCGAGTGATTCGTTGAAAAAATAGATATCGTTGAATTCTTCGGTGGTTCCGCTTTGCAACTCCATCCAGGTTTCGCCCCCATCGGTGGTTTTCATGATAAAGCCGCTGTCGCTGGTAACGTAGCCGGTTTCAGCATCGGTGAACCAGACCATTTCAAGTCTGCGTAAAGTTCCGGAAGGTAGGAATTCCCATGTTATCCCTCCGTCGGTGGTTTTTAATATTGTTCCCTGTTGGCCAACAATATACCCGGTATTCTGATCCGGAAAGTGAACATCAGACAGAGAATAACCAAAAGGTGTCGGGTTTGACCAGTTCCACTGTGAATAAGTGAAACAGGCAATCATGGTAAACATTGCGGTTATGAATACCTTTTTCATGGGGGATGGATTAAATGGATTACAATCTAATTTATCTGAATATATAATACATCAAATCTACATAATAAAATTTGTAAAAATCAACGGAAACGAAATAAATTTTTTTTGAATATCAAATGCAGCAGTCAAAGGCTTAACTTTTTACTTTGAACTTTAGACTTTTAGCTTCCCTAATGCCTGCCCCTGAACCTGTCCACCATCTTATTCCAGGAAATAGCGTATAAAACAATCAGAATATAATCGGTTAGCTTCAGGTATAAGGATCTTTTCCCTGAATTCCATTCCAGGTTGCGGTTCAGTCCATCAGGATTATCGTTGATTTTGTCTTCAAGCACTATGCGTCCATAGTTGTGGTTGGTTCCGTAAACCCAGTAAGCAGCTTTGAGGTTGCGTGTCCGCCACAGGGTTTTGAACATCATTTTGCGGATGTTGTCCTTGTTGTACATGCTCCACCACACTTCCTTCATGGTTTCCTGAAGCTCTTCGCGGGTTAGCTTCGAAGTGCCCATGGTTGCGTGCATAAAGTGATAGTATTTCCAGTCTTCCGGAAAGTTTATCAGCCCGATTTTATTCTCAGCTTTCATGCGGAAGAAAAGTCCGGTACCGGGAAGCGGAGTCATAATACTTGATTGAATGGCATCTATACCGCTTTTAAGAATAAAATCGCGACGAGCCAGCAATTCATCACGCCCATCGCTTTCCATTCCAAAAATCATGGCTCCAAGTATAGCGATTCCATGTTTGTGAATCTTTTTAAACGATTGTTTATACGAATCAACGCCGCGTTTCAGGTTCAGCCGCTTTTTGGCATCGGCCAGCGCTTCAGTGGTTTCGGCTTCAATTCCCAAAAGAATCAGCGTGCAGCCACTTTTTGCCGCCCAGTAAAGCACCTCGTCATCGTCGCCAAAATTGATGGAAGCCTGACCAAACCATAATTTCCTGATTCCCCTTTTTACCATTCCTTTAAACAAGCTGATGGCTCTTTCTCTGCCGCTTTTGTTGTTGTTTACCAGATGATCATCCACAATAAACAACATCGGTCGGGTGAGTTTTTCCAATTCATCAAGCACATCCTCCACTTCGCGTTCGCGGTATTGCTTTCCGCAAAGCTGGGTAACTGAGCAAAAATCGCATCCCATCGGGCATCCGCGTGAAGTTTGAATCAAATCGCTTACGTAAGGGTACTTAAAAATATCACGCCTCACATGCGGAATCATCGCCACCGGCGTAACCCCTCCATTGTACAATGCTTTGGGTTGTCCGGCTTCAAAATCATTCAGAAAAACCGGCCAAACGGTTTCGGCTTCACCGGCAACAACAGTATCAACATATTTTGCTACTTCCTCTGTCATCATACTTGCATGAATACCACCCATGACAGAGTGAACCCCTTTTTGACGATATATCTCAGCAATTTCGTAGGCACGGGGCGCATTGGCAGTAAAAGCCGTTAAACCAACCAGATCGGCAGGCCGGAAGGTAAAATCTTCGAAACTTTCGTCAACAAGATCAATATCCCAATTTAAAGGAGTAAGTGCAGCTATGATTCCAAGCCCAAGCGGCATGTAACTTGTGCTGGGATCGCCGACAAATCCTTGCGAATGTTTGTTTATGGGATTGATTAGCAGTAGTTTCTTTCGTGCAACGTTCATCCGGTTGTCAGGCTTGAGTAAAATAAGGTATGCAATATTAAGCATATATTTTATTGAAAAGACATTTACCAAAACGTGGAAAAATCGAAACAAAACAATGAAACTTTATACCTTTGCCGCTCTAAACTTATTCAAATGAAAATTGAAGATTTTGTCACGCACATTGAGGAAGAATTTGACGATATAACCCCTGGTACCCTGAAACCTGATAGTATTTTCAGGGAAGTTTTTGAATGGAATTCGATCAATGCGCTGATCCTGATTGCGATGGTGAAAACCGAGTACGATGTTGCCATCAATGCTGAGGATATTGCCAAATCAAAGACGGTTCAGGATATTTATAGGATTATTGAAGCAAGAGTAGCCTGATTGATTGGGACGGTGGACGGTTCCTTCGGTTAAAAGTTCTGCTTCTTAGTATATGACAAGGAGAAAAGGGGACTGGGAGACAAGGATGGAAAATGGGTCGAGGGACGTTGAAGAGGGACGAGGGACGGTTCCTTCGGTTGAAAGTTCTGCATCTAAATGAGAGACAATGGACGAGGAACGGAGATTCTGCTCTAAAAGGACAAGGGGAGAATGTCTAATTTCTAATTTCTAATTTCCAATTTCCTACTTGCCTGACGACAAACGCAATATTAATTGAGAAGTAATCATTAGTCGGTCAGGCGGGTTTCCAATTTCCAATATCGATAGCTATCTGGACCAATATCCAAAGTCTAAA
>Ga0105046_10017822_pt1 | contig 10846 bp, 8 predicted proteins | sample MAT03_FD_78385 | JGI IMG/M metagenome (GOLD analysis project Ga0105046, IMG submission 78385) | Freshwater microbial communities from Lake Fryxell liftoff mats and glacier meltwater in Antarctica - MAT-03 (megahit assembly) | ecosystem: Environmental > Aquatic > Freshwater > Ice > Liftoff...
CTAAATTTGGGTTTGGAAGCGCGCTCAGAATCTCCCTAAATGCCAAACTCGTGCCTTGATTATGCAATGCCAAAAATTAGCATTAGTCTCTGTAAGTTGGTAGTCCTAAATTAGTAAGGATTTTTTGATGGGCGGGCGAAGCCCGCCCATCAAAAAATCCTTACATCGCTACCACTACCTGTAAATTTATCCGGAGATTAGGTCTAGAATTGGTGAGTTTAAGTGTTTAGTTCTTTCGCGCACCTCTTGCCATGCCTACCTTCAGCTTGCGATCGCACCTAGCTCGGTTCTCAATGCTGTCACTGATCGCGACAGGATTATCTGTTGGCCTACTGCCTACAGCTCCTGCTGGGGCGTTTTTTGATTTCGGTTCCTATGACGTTGACGAACGAGACTACGCAACCTGTGCAGATAATCTGTTGGGAAAAGGAATTTCAGAGCCAACGGCAGCCTCTGCGTGTGCCCGGGCACTGTATCCCCTTGACCTATCAAGGTGTGTAGACAGAATAGATAGCAATAACACATTGGCCGCAACCGAGGTGCTAAGCGCTTGTCAACGCGTACGCCGCCCTCTAGAGCTAGCAACATGCTACAACGAGATTGAAACGGGGGATGCTGCTGCTGCCCGGTCCGACGTGCTTGATCACTGCCGCCGAAGTCTTTTACCAGAGCGCTTTTCTAGCTGTGTCGTGGGGCTAAGACGGGAGACCACTCTTTCTACCGCCTCTGCCATGACAACCTGTATCGATGCAGGCGACACACTTGATGCAGGCGATGTACCCTCTTCAAACCCTCCAACCCTAACGCCGCTGTAGTCCAACCCTGCTGTAAATACAGCAATTTTCAATTGCGTAAACCACAGTTATTTTTTAGAAGCCGCGCGGAGCGCGGCTTCTAAAAAATAACCTGCACCTAACCAAGTGCAAAGCGCTGTAAGTGCAGCGTTAGGATTATTTGGGGCGCTTGATGTTTCAGGTGCGAAGTGCTCGAAACATCAAGCGCCAAGTGCAGAACCTAACCTCTTCTCAATAAAGGGTTGCAGGCTTCTCGGCTACGCTGATCACGAAGGCCGCGAATACGGTTGTTGGCGCGGCATTCTTCCCAGGCAATTTGGTTTGCCAGACTGCGAGGCAATTGACTTTCTTGGGTCAACGCCTGTTGGAAATACTCAAGGCTTTCCTGATCTTTGCCTTGGCGAACCAAGATCTGAGCCTTTAAGTAAAATAGGTCGGGGTTGTTGGGTGTGGCTGCTAAGGCTCGGTCTACAGCGGCGATCGCACTGTCGAGTTGTTCGAGGTCGCGGTAGCCAATGGCAAGACCTCGATCGACCAAAAATGAGGGAGCTGCATAGGACTCAAGCCGCTCAATGGCCTGATTAGGACTCGTGAAAGGCAGATTAACTGCTAATAGCAAATCCATGTATCCCTTCAGCAGGTTTAGCTCGGGGTCGTCGGGCGCAATTTTAGCGGCTTGATCTAAATTGTCAAACACCTCTTGCAGGTTGCTGAGTACAGTTGGGGTAGCCGCTACCGTACTGCTCGTAGCGACTGCATAGGCACCCTCTAGAAAATATCCGGTGGCAATGTAGAGATGGCCTCGCAGGGGATCTCGGTTGACCAGTCGCTCAGCCGTTTCGCGGGTGCGGGTGGCATTTGAGGCCAAAGCATCCCAATCCTCGTCTAAATAGGCAAGCGAGGCTCGAATGGCATAGGCTAAGGGTTCAGTAGTCTGAGCATTTTGCAAGAGAGCGTTTGCTCGTTGGTAATCGCCATCGGCAAACAAGGCCAAAAAGGCGGCCTCCGTATTGGCATCAATGACGTGGGGGTTAGTAGTCCGAAATGGATCTGCCAGCGCTGGCAGAGAAAATGTAGTGCAGGCGATCGCGATTCCACTGACCATAGCTGCCACTATCCGCCGCATGTTGGGTACCTTCGAGAAAGAGTTAGGGAATGTTTGAAACGCGTTAGAGTTTTGAGAACAAGCAATTGTGGCAGACATTCAATGCCTCCATGAAGCGTCTGAATCACTTAACCAAGTTTACGATTCTGCGGCAGAGGTGTGGGGCTATCCTCATAATTTCTCACGACGCGATCGCTCTAAGGGAGTTCCAGGCTGGGCACACTGCTGATTTAAAGGTTTGGCAACATAGCAGAGCAGGTTGGTCAGCCACTGAACCAGATCTGAGTGGCCTACTGCTGCCCAAATTGTTTCCCCAAATTCATATTCTGTCTTCCCTTTTCCAATGCTCCACATCCAAAACCTAACGTATCATCCCCCTGCTACGCCCACAGCCATTCTCAAATCCATCAATTTAGAATTGGCTCCTCAGCAAATGGGCTTAGTTGTTGGACCTAGCGGTTCAGGCAAAAGCACTCTGCTAGAAATTTTGGCAGGTTTGGCCAAAAAAACGTCGGGGAGCATCCGCTGGCGAGATCAAGAATTACTGCCCGACCACCTGCGCGAACTGGGTGGCTTAGTGTTTCAGTTTCCCGAACGCCATTTTTGTGGAGACACAATCTTAAATGAACTGCGGCTGGGGCATCCAGAGTTGGGCAAAGAGCGGATTGATTTGGCGTTGCAAGAGGTGGGGCTGTCTCATTTATCGCTCGAAACCTCGCCCCGAGACCTGAGCGGTGGCCAGCAGCGGCGATTGGCGCTATCGGTTCAACTGATTCGGCAGCCGTTTTTGCTGCTGTTAGATGAACCCACAGCCGGGTTGGATTGGTCAATGCGGCGGCAGTTGTCTAGCGTGCTGGCAACGCTGAAAAAAGATTGGTGTTTGCTGGTTGTATCCCATGATGCTAGCGAGTTGGCGGCGATCGCCGACCGCTGTTGGACGCTGAATCACGGTGAGTTAAATGCAGTCAACCCAGCCAGCTTGGTAGGGGTTGCACCAGAGGGCGTTGGCGAATGATGCCAGATAATAGGGTGCCAAAGCTGCCGTTAGATCCACAAATAAATCCGCAACTTAACCTATCTGTAAACCTGCAAGTAGATTTACCGACGTTAATGGAGGTCTGGCAATCTACGTTAGGGTGGCAACCCCAGGCCGCGCAACACCAGAAATTCCAGCAGCTATACGCCAGTATTTTAGAAGGCAATCAACGCCTTAACCTGACTCGAATTACTGAACCCACGGAATTTTGGGAAAAGCACCTGTGGGACTCCCTGAGCGGACTGGTGCCCTTTCTGGGAGAACCGGATCGGCAGATCAAGCTTTGGGATAACGCCTGTGAGCATTCGATCGCCAAACAGGACGCGGACGTTCCAGTTCCAGAAGGGCAAATTGCAGAGGAACAAGCTCCAGAGTTAGGGGCATCTGCACCAGACTTGGAAGCCGCCTCCGAGTTACAGCCAGATCCAGACCTACGGCCTGATGTTTTAGCCTCAGGGCGGTTCTCAGGCTTGGGGCAACTCCCTGCCCGCCCGTTTACCGTGATCGATATTGGAACAGGTGCTGGGTTTCCCGGTATTCCTGTGGCGATCGCCTTGCAAGACGCAGTGGTTACTCTGTTAGATTCAACCCGCAAGAAAATTGCCTTCATTGATGGACTTTTAGCTGATTTGAATCTACCCAATGCTAAGACTCTGGTCGAGCGCGTTGAACAAATTGGGCAGCAACGTCACCACCGAGAAGCCTACGATATTGCATTACTGAGGGCGGTGGCTCCAGCTACGGTTTGTGCTGAATATGCTCTGCCACTGCTCAAAGTCAATGGATTAGCCATCCTCTATCGCGGTCAATGGACGGCGGATGAAGAGAAGGTACTGGGGTTTGCGATCGCCCAGTTAGGCGGCACCCTTGAGTATGTGGCGCAGTTCACGACTCCCCTTTCTCATAGCACGCGACATTGCCTGTATCTGCGGAAAGTAGCCCCCACGCCCTTGCAGTTTCCCCGCGCTGTTGGGGTTCCCACCCAAGTGCCCCTATAGCTAAGTAGGTGGGTGTAATTAAACATAAAACCCTAAAACCCTGCGCCGCCCGCTGTGCGGGCGGCGCAGGGTTTTAGAATCTCATATTTAATTAAGCCCACCTACTTACTGGGTTAAAAACGAGAGGGGTTGGCTCATATTGGCGGCAAATCCCAAAATTCCGGGATCACGGTGTTCGTAAAGTAGCGTCCCCTGAGAATCAAACAAAAAGGTGCCGCCGCGCTGTGTCAGATACGCCGCATCGGGCACATAGGTCTGCCAATGGCTGAGCACCTCGCCCATGTTGCGAAGCCTCAACGTCGCTAGCTCAAAGGGTCGCTGAAACTGTCTGCCGCCTGCCCTTTGAAAGATTGATCCCTTGAAGGCAGGTAAGGGCGGAGCGTTGACTACAGCTTCATCTGGAATAAGCTGAGGAGCCTGGCGATCGCCTCTATAGCCACGAAAGACTTCTGCTAACGTGCCAGGGCTGCCAATCCCAGCGCACATCAAGAGCAGATTCAGCCACGCATTTTGAGCGGTCGATAATCTCGCTAGCTTTACTGACAGCCCCGGGTATAGCTGAAGTTGCTCGTGCAGATTTGCCTGGGGATCGACAAACAGCCAGTCTTCAGGAAATCCAGTAAAGTGACAAAACTGTTGACCAGAGGCGCGATCGCCAATTCCGACAGCTCGGATTGCTACACCAGTAGACGATAGCTGTTTAGACTCCCGTTGCAGCCACCAAGCGTATTCAAGACTATCAAAATCGCCCAATTGAGGCCAGACCAGCACCAGCAGCCGAGTCGATGCCTCACAGCCGCTCAAGATAGGCACCGTTTTGCCATCGCTGATGCGCTGACGCTGAGTCTGCTGCAAAATTGCAAATGTATCCATGCAACTAGTCCTTTAGCGGATAGTCCTAAATTGATAAGGATTGCGTACAAAATAAAACCTAATCTTTTTTTGGAAGTGCCGCGCGGAGCGCGGCACTTCCAAAAAAAGATTACAGGTTAATTAATTTACAATCCTTACATCAATACCACTACCCTTTAGCGCTTAACCCTACGGCGTTGCTGAATGGGTAATAATTTGGGAATGTTTTGGATGGAGAACCTTCGGTTCTCCATCCAAAACATTCCAGATTCAGCACTGCCAACTCTACTTATGATGGTGAGACTTCGAGAGGAGACTTGCTAAACCGCAGCATGTGACAACCCTCTTGTTCACCAATGTTAAGATTGCCATACTAAAGTGGCACGAATTTTATCCTTGCATATAGAAATTTCCTGAGAGGAGTATGGTAACAACTTCCAACATGGCTAACAACAGCTCTACGCCCCATCCTCCCATGTCCCTCCAGGCAAAGCTAGATGCTTACTACCAGGAAGTCGGAGCTATTATTCTGATCCGTCAAAATCCAATCACCGGACTATTGCCAGCCAGCACTGCCATTAACAGCCACGGCAATTACACAGATGCCTGGGTGCGAGATAACGTCTACAGCATTCTAGCGGTGTGGGGGTTGGCGCTGGCATACCGCCGCATCGGAGAAGACCGGGGTCGCTGCTATGAGCTAGAGCAGAGCGTAGTCAAGCTGATGCGGGGACTGCTCTTTTCCATGATGCTGCAAGCGCCCAAGGTTGAAAAGTTCAAGCAAACCCAAGACCCGCTGGATGCCCTCCATGCCAAGTACGACCTCTGCACTGGCGCTACGGTTGTAGACGACGACGCTTGGGGACATCTTCAGCTCGATGCCACCTCTCTCTATCTGCTGATGCTGGCGCAAATGACGGCATCGGGGTTACAGATTGTCTTCACCTTAGACGAAGTCAACTTTATTCAAAATCTGGTCTACTACATTGGGCGCGCTTACCGCACCCCCGATTACGGCATCTGGGAGCGCGGCAACAAAATTAACCACGGCAAACCCGAACTCAACGCCAGTTCAGTGGGGATGGCAAAAGCGGCATTAGAAGCCCTCAGCGGACTCGATTTGTTTGGGGTACGCGGCAGTCAAGCATCAGTCATTCACGTATTACCCGATGAAATAGCCCGCGCTCGCAACACATTAGAGTCGTTGCTACCCCGTGAGTCGGCTTCAAAGGAAGTTGATGCCGCGTTGATGAGTGCTATTAGCTATCCAGCGTTTGCGGTAGAAGACTTAGATTTAGTAGAGCGTACGCGCCACAACGTTGTGAGCAAGTTGCAGGGTCAGTACGGCTGCAAGCGATTTTTGCGCGACGGACACCAAACCGTACTGGAAGACGTAAGCCGCCTGCATTATGAACCGTGGGAGCTAAAAGCATTTGAGCACATTGAATGCGAGTGGCCGCTATTTTTTACCTACCTATTTTTAGACGCGCTGTTTCGGGGTGACAAGGCACAATCTGAAGACTATCGCCAGCGCCTAGAAACCCTGCTGGTTGAGCAAAATGGTATGCGCCTTTTGCCTGAAGTCTACTATGTGCCCGCCGAAGCCATTGAAGCAGAACGCGCCCAGCCGCATAGTCAACCCCGCTTACCAAATGACAATGTTCCGTTGGTTTGGGCGCAAAGCCTTTACCTACTGGGTCGTCTGTTGCAAGAGAACCTGATTGCACTGGGAGATATTGATCCGGTGGGGCAACACTTGCGTCTGGGCAAGCATCCCAAGCCATCGGTACAAATTGCCTTGCTGGCAGAAGATGAAAGCCTGCAAGCAGACCTAGCGGCCTTTGGAATTGCAACTCAAACGCGCCAACAGGTCGATCCAATCCAGGTCTGGCATTCTGGACAATTATCGACAGTTCTAACTCAAATTGGGCGAAACGATAAGCTGGACTTGAGTGGTCGTCCGGTGCGGCGGCTACGCAGTCTAACTACCTCTAGGGTGTTCAAAATTCGGGGGGACACGTTGGTGTTTCTGCCCTCGTTTTTAGATCAGCAAAAGTTTTATTTGACTTTGGATTACCACTTTTTGGTGGCGCAAATTCGCGGAGAGGTGGCGTATATTCAGTCCCACTGGCATCAGTTAGGTCGACCGACCATGACGCTGCTTTTGACCCACGATATGTTGCGGGATCAGGCTCCGCTGCTGGAACTATTTACAGAATTGCAGGACGGACAGTGTGGCAATGTTCCGGTCAAATTAGGGCGGCTGCAAGAACTAATCCGTACCGCTGGCGTAGAAAGGTTTGACTTCATTCACGATCTCGATTTAACGGAGTCGTTTGTTCAAGAAGCGTTACCTCAGCCGCTTTACCTAAAGGCTAATGGCGATCGCCACACGGTGTTAAATAGCGCTCAAGAATTTATGCTGGAGTGTGAAACTGATGTTTCAACACTAATAGGTGACCTCCGTCGTTCAACCAACCTTTACGAGCAGATCGAACTGCTAGAGGCGCTGAATCGACTGGAGGGACTGGAGTTTGATACGGGGTTAGGAAGGGCTGATCAGCCCGTTACGGTAGCTCACTTGTTAGATGAGGTCTATACGAAGGCCAGCCACCTGCGGCTGTGGGCGGTGATTCGACGAGCGGCAGGCTTGCTGGATAAGGTGGATGTGGGCTTGTCGGATGCGGTGACAGACATTTTGGTGCGGCAAAAGCAAATTTCGGTCGGCAAAGCGTACAGCGAAGAAGCGCTGATTACCCGCCCCATGTCTACCGTTGAAATTATGGACAAAATTCGCGAGTTTGTGCGGCAGGATATTCGCGATCGCCCTCTGACTCAAGAATTTTTGGTCTACCTTAGCATTTTGATCAAAACTGACCCGCATTTGTTCAAAGGCTTTTTAACGCTGCGAGTGGGTCACCTAATTTTGTTAACCACCGGCGAACTGGCGCAGGAATTGGGAGTCACCCAAGACGAAGCCTACGATCACTTGATGCAGCTCAGCCCGTTTGAGGTCAAAAACCGCCTCAGCGAGGTGCTACAGGGCTACGAAGACTCTAAAAAGACGCTATTTCAGCAGGAGGCATTGCATATACGGCAGCGCCAAGATATTGAATGGAGTGTAACCACTTGGGAGAGTGAAGACACGGCAACAACCGAAGCGAATGCTCCCGATGGCACTACCCCCGATGCCACTATTAGCTGGGCTAAAAAACGTCAAATGCAAGGGTCACTCAACAAGGTTCCGAAAGACTTTTACCCCAGCGTGTGGACAGTGCTGCAACATAGCAAGGGGTTGGTGATTGGCGATAAGCTCGATCGTCGTAACCGTCTGGACAGCGAACTGGTGCTAGAAATGACTCCCGGGGAAACTAACTTTGCCCTGCGAGTTGAACATCTGCTTAACAAAATTCAAGCTCCCGAATATCATCAGGTCAACGTCGAAGCGCTGATGGCACTGGCGGCGATCGCCGAACGCAACCCCGACCTCCAAATTGAACAGTACATTGTCTTGGATGTGTTCATTGGCCACGCGGTTCGTTTGGCCTGGTTAGACAAGCACCTCAATGATGCCGATCGCTACGACGAATACAAAGCTCAAGCTTGGCGCTCTTTCTATCGGCTTCCGCCTAATGTTTGCGCCGACTATATGCTAAAAGCGCTACGCTTCCTCACCGAACAAGGACAGGCGATCGCGGTTTAAGCCGCTGATTAAAGGTGGATGGCTCGGACGCATTGTGCCCGAAACATCCAGTTCTAATCAGATTCTAATTGCCGCTTCATCTGCTCTAGCTCGATCGCCTGAAACAGCGCCAGGAAATTTCCCTCTCCAAACCCTTTCGCTTGATAAACCTGTTGGTTAGCGCAATAGGCTTTGCGTTCGATCACTTCAAAGAAGAAAGTGGGCTGAGGGAAAATGGGCTGGGTGAACGCCTGCAACAGGAGAGCATCAGGGTTATCGGACTGCCAGTCGGCCAAAATTTCGTACTGGGCGATCGCCCTCCAGTCTGGCTCAGACAAGGGAAACCCCGGACGCAAGCGCAACTGGTCGTAATAGACAGCCGGGACAGTTAGAAAAGCTAAGCCTCTCTGCCGCAGATGGGCGATCGCTTCTACCGCACTGGGGGTTTGGAGCGCAATATGCTGCACTCCCGATCCCCGATTCAGATCCAAAAACTCTTGAATTTGAGAATTAGCTGAAGTGGGTTCGTTGATGGGCAATTGGATCGACCCAGTCGCATGGGCCAGCACCTGGCTACACAACCCCGACTGCTCTGTTTGAATTGAAAACCGCTGCTGGCGTTGCAACCCCAAGACCGCCTCATACCAGGCGATCGCCTGCTCTAGCTCACCAACGGCCACATTTAGTACCACATGGTCAATCGCGAGAAGTCGAGCCGCTTGATCAACGCCAGCTTCCATGGGCGGAGTGAGACCATGAACAGCATGGATCTCCACCTCCATGTCTGCTTCCAAAAACCAGGGCAGCGTTGCCCCACGCTTATAGAAGTTGCAGGATTGATTTTGGCTTTGAACGAGCGTGTGCCGCCAGTTGCCCCAGCCTGCGATCGCCCCCCAAGTCAACCATTTGTTGCCCTGCCAGTTTTGCTGAAATGGCTGTAAAACAGTAGCACCTCGACGAGCAGCTTGCTCTAGCAAAGGCTTCAACTGCTCTACCCGAACTGCTACATCCGCAACGCCGGGTGGGTGTCGTGTTAAATAATCGGCAACGGGGCTGTCGACTGTAAGCGGCGAAGAGACCAGAAAGCAAATGTCTCCACTGCTTATAACCGCTGTTTGGGAATGAGCATTGCGACCCGTTGCCACAGCCTGAAAGCCCAATGTCTCTACAAACCAGTCGCGCTGTGTCAGTGCATCTTCTACAAAAAAGTGAACGTGATCGATTTCCATCCCAGTTGTTCGGTAGGACACCTGCCTGGTGTCGAGTACTCAGTTCTCCCCTTTAATACCAAACTTTTAGCAAACCCGCATGTGGGGTTGGTGCCTTAGCAACTCGGCGATCGCGGCTGTCTTCATATCAAAATCAGCCTCAACACCTTACAGAACTTTAGGATAGATCGCTACGAACTTTAGATAGATCTTGTGGTAGAGCTTGAAACCGTCCGACGTGTCGCTAAGTATTCAGACCTAAAAATCAGAGCTGTAAGTAGGTGGGCTTAAGTAAACATAAGATCCTAAAACCCTGCGCCGCCCGCGCAGGGTTTTAGGATCTTATGTTTAGGTTGAACTACTTATCAAAGTCTAAAAGAACAAATGGCTCTCAGGCTGAATGTTAATTTCCATAGGAACGGCCTGGGGATCAGCAGCTAGGGCGTATACGATCGCATCTGCGGCGGTTTCTGGGCGCAGCATTTTGGTGCGATCGACCTTAAGGCTGGCATTCTCCCAAAAGGGCGAATCTACGCCACCAAAATAGAACAGGGTAAATTTGACGCCAAAGCGCTTTAACTCATCGGCCATGCACTTACTAAAGCCCACTACACCATATTTCGAGGCGCAGTATGCAGAGGCCATTGCCATTGGATGCTTGCCCAAAATACCAACTACATTACAGATGTGCCCCGACTTCTGGTCTTTCATCACATTGGCTGCCGCTTGACAGGTGTAGAAACTGCCCTTGAGGTTTAAGTCCAGCATGGCATCCAAATCTGCTGGCTCGATTTTGTTGTATTGCTTTAAAATGCCTGCCCCAGCAACGTTGACCAGTGCATCAATTTTGCCGAATTGGGCGATCGCCTTCTGCATCACAGCCTCTACCTGCTGTGGGTCGGTGATGTCTGCCGACAGCGCTAGCACTTGACGCGCATCTACCGCGCCCAACTGACTGAGCAAGGCTGACAGGTGACTCTCTTGTTTGGACACCAATACTAATCGCGCTCCTGTAGGGAGCAGTTTATGGGTCAGAACGGAGCCAATCCCGCCCGTTGCCCCGACGACGACGATGACTTTGTCCTGCATGTTTACATTTCTTTACGTTTGGTCTCCCCTTTATCATACGCGCACTCAGTCGTAGAGGAGGGGCAAACTTAGACAGTGGTCA
>Ga0105046_10017824_pt1 | contig 10846 bp, 5 predicted proteins | sample MAT03_FD_78385 | JGI IMG/M metagenome (GOLD analysis project Ga0105046, IMG submission 78385) | Freshwater microbial communities from Lake Fryxell liftoff mats and glacier meltwater in Antarctica - MAT-03 (megahit assembly) | ecosystem: Environmental > Aquatic > Freshwater > Ice > Liftoff...
ACGGCGAGGATCATGGCAATGCCATCACTGGGCACGCCCACCGAGCGAAGCACGATCACCAGCATCACCATGCCACCAGAAGGGATGCCGGGGCTGCCGATGGCGGAGAAGACTGCCGCGAACACGATGGAGACCTGCTGGGTGGTCGTCAGTTCGATGGAGTAGAACTGGGCCAGAAAGACGGTGGCGACGGCCTGCATCAGGGCGGTGCCGTCCATGTTGATCTTCGCACCCATGGCGCAGACAAAGCTGGTAATGTCCGATGGCACGCCGAGCCGGTCGCGCACATTGGCGATGGTGATCGGCAGCGTCGCGGCGGAGCTTGAGCTGCTAAACGCCACCATTTGCGCCTGTGAGATGCCGCGGAAGAAGGTGCTTATGCCCATGCGCGAGAAGATCAGCACCACGGCGGGATAGATGGCAAGCTGAATGAATGCCAGGCCGACGAGCACCGTCAGGCAATACGCGCCGAGGGAGGCAAGCACGGTGAAGCCCAGATTGGCGACGATGGGCACCATGAGGCAGAACACGCCGATGGGTGCCAGATACATGATGCCGCGCACGATCAGGATGAATGCCTCGCTGAGCCCTTCGACCACGGCGAGCACGGGCGCTGACTTCTCTCTGGGCAGCACGCTTAAGGCGATGCCCAGCAGCAGCGCGAGTACGACGACCTGCATCATGTCGCCGCGGGCGAGCGCATCGAAGGGGTTGGTGGGCACGACCTCGCGGGCCAAGTCCCACGGGTTGATGGACTTGGCACTGCCGACCACCTTGCCAGCCAAATCGGAGCTTGTGCCTGTCTGCGTGCCGGCAATCAGCTTCTCGCGCGCCTCATCACTGATAAACCGCGGCCCGCCGGGCTGCACCACATTGACGAGCACCAACCCGACGGTGACACTTAAAAAGGCGGTAACCGCGAAGATTCCCACGGTCTTAGCGCCGATACGGCCGAGCTTGCGCAAGTCTCCCAGCGAGCCAATCGCCAGAATCATCGCAAACAAGATGATTGGTACGGCGATGAACTGCAGTGACCGCTTGAAGATGTCGCCGATGAGCTGATTCAGGTTAATGAGCGCGCTGGCCACCGCGCTGCCCGGACCGTCGCCGAGTGTCGTGCGGAGTGCCGAGCCGTAGAGGTTTAGTGCCAGCCCGACGGCGACCCCGAGTGCCAGGCCGATCAGAATCTTCCAGTGCAGGGCCAGTTTCACGAGCGGGCAACTCCAGCGCGTCAGGTTCGATTGCAGGCGGCAACGGTTGCCGCGGTCATGGCAGCCATTCATGCCGGGAGGCCCGCTTCGGGCAAGTCATATGCACAAATCTCTCAGGCGATTCGGCTTTACTGAAATATTCACTGGCCGAATCCCATTTATTCCGTGCGACGATCTCTCATCTTTGTACAGATGCGCTTCGCCGCGACTGTTTGTGTGCTGCTGCACGATCGTAAACCCCCATTTTTAGGTATTTTACATGCGTCGCTCCGCCTTCCTGACCGCCTGCTCCGCCCTCTTTGTTCTCGCCGGAACCGCCATCGCCGTGCCCGCGATCCTCGACCGGGTGCCGGCTGATGCTGCCGTGGCCGTCGCCGTTCCAAGCGTGGAGAATCTTGAGAAGGATCTGCGCTCGCTGGCCAAGCTCTTCGGCGCGCCGGCTGAGGCGGTCAGCGTGGATGCGATCTTCGACCAGATCGGCATTCCCGGCGTGGTCTCCAAGACCGGCCCGATGGCCTTCTTCGTCATCATGCCAACTGAGGGCCAGGATGAGCCGACCATGGGGGTGCTCTTTACGGCTGCTGATTTTGATGCGGTAACCAAGGGTCTCTCGGCCAAGGCGGATGGCCCGCTGTTCTCGGCCGATCTTAACGGTGAGACGATCTTCGTCAAGAAGCTTGACGATCAGATGGTTTTTGCCAGCAGCAACAAGGCCTTTACGACAACCTACGAAGGCAAGACCGGCTCGGCCAAGGCCTTTACCACCCTCGTCGGCGAGATGGGCGACAAGGCCAGCACCAATGCTGATCTGTCGATCATCATCAACTTCGAGAAGGTCCGCCCCTTCGTGCAGATGGGCCTCGATCAGTTCCAGTCGCAGCTCGAATCATCACCAGTGCCTGAAGAGCAGCTCGAGCAGATGACCAAGTTCATGGAAATTTTTGGCGGCACATACGTCAAGGACACGGCCTCGGTGACTGCCACGCTCAACATCGAGCCAGCCGGGCTTTCGCTGGATTGGATCAGCCGCTTTACCGACGGCACCACGTTGGCGGGCATTACCGCCTCAGCGGGTGACAGCGGCAAGTACTTCGAGAAAGTACCCAACATGCCGTATCTGGCCGCCTTCGCGGCGGATTTCAGCAACCCCGGGGTGCAGAAGCTCCTTGCAATGGTGCCTGATTCCGCTCCGGCGCCGATTGCACCTGCCGACGGTGACAAGAAGGCGGATGCCGCCAAGCCAAAGACGATGGACTTTAACACCAAGGCGGCCAAAGAAGCCATGGCAATGACCACGGGCGCGGCATCGGTGATTGGTGTCTCGCCGGCTGGCCTGATGGGCGGCCTGCTGACGCGCATGGTCTCGTACACCGCTACCAAGGACCCGGCCAAGATGCTCACGCTCGCGCGTGAAAATATGCAGTCGATGGCCGATGGAGACGCGGCTGAAGTAAAGTACACACAGGGCGGCGCCGAAGTTGCTGGCCGCAAAGTCGATGTGTTCGAGATGCGCATTAAGGGGGGCGAAGAGAACCCCATGGCCGGCCAAGTGATGGCCGGTCTCTACGGCCTCTCGGGCGGGCCTACTGGTTATACAACCACGGTCGAGGGTGGCGTGGTCACCACGTTTGCGAAGAGTTCCGAACTGATGGAGAAGTCCATCAAGGCGGCGGGCGGCGCCGACACGCTCTCCAGCGACAAGACCTTGGCCGCCACCGCCAAGAACCTGCCCTCTGGTCGCGTCGCCGAGGCATACATCGGCGTCCGCGGCATACTTGAGTCTGTCGGTGGTTTCCTCGCCATGAGCAACCCCAACTTTAAGATCGACATGCCGGAGAATCTGCCGCCGCTGGCACTCGCACTTAGCCCAAACAAGGGCTCGCTGCGGGCAACAATCTTCGCCCCCACCCCGACGCTGAAGATTCTTGGTGATGTGGCCACGCAGATGGCTCCTCGCGGCGAGGAGGATGAAATGGACACCGAGCCGGCAAAGGATGGTGAGAAGCCCGCCAAGGAAGGCGCCAAGCCAGCCGAGAAGCCGAAGTTCTAACTTCGCATCAATGAAGATCGATCACTCAAACGCACCCCCAAGGGTGCGTTTTTTCTACGTCCGGCGGCATTGGTGCCCTGCTTCACTCGGAAAGCTGGCCAAATGGCCATTTCGTCAAGTTGGGCCGATTGAGCCATTGCCAAGGCCCTACTTTCTCCGGTGATTCTCTCCGCCCGCGACATGACCAAAGCCCACGGGCTTACCACGCTCTTTACCAACGTCTCACTCTCGATCATTGCGGGCGAACGCATCGGTTTCATAGGGCCCAACGGCGCTGGCAAGAGCACGCTGCTGAAAATCATCGCAGGCCACGAACCCGCCGACGAGGGCACCATCACGCTCGCCCGCGGCATGCGCGTCATATACGTGCCGCAGCATGACCGTTTTGCCGATGCCTCGAGCGGAGCAAGTGGAGAGGAGCGCTCGGCCCGCGCCATCTGCGCTGCCGCCGCGCTCAACCACCCGGCCGCGCCGGCGATTCCTGCCCCCGATGACGACCATCACCATGCCTATGCGCACGATCGCTACGAGGCCGAAGTAATGGCCGACATGACGCTGGCACGCCTCGGCTTCGACGACAACCACGCCAATGCCCCGGCCAGCGCGCTCTCTGGCGGATGGCGCAAACGGCTCTCCATCGCCTGCGGCCTGGCCCAATGCGCTGGCGAGCCCGACCTGCTGCTGCTCGATGAGCCAACCAACCACCTCGATGTGCAGGGCATTACCTGGCTTGAGGACTTTCTCAGTCGGCCCCCTGCGGGTCGCACGCCCTTTGCCAGCATGTTCGTGACGCACGATCGGCAGTTTCTCGAGTCGGTCTCGACGCGCATCATCGAACTGTCGGCCGCGTATCCCGATGGCACCTTTTCAGCGCCCGGCAACTATTCGCAGTTTCTGGTGCGGCGGCAGGACTATCTCGATGGTCAGCAGCGGGCCCAGCAGTCGCTGGCCAATCAGGTGCGCATCGATGCGGCGTGGCTGGCGCGGGGTGCCAAGGCCCGGCGCACCAAGAGCAAGTCGCGCATCAGCGCAAGCTTTGAGCGCATGGATGAGCTTGCCGAGCTTGGCTCGCGCAATGCCGTGGCCGCGGGCAATGCTGCGCGCGTTGACTTCACTTCAACTGATCGGCAGACGAAGAAGCTCGTCTCCGTACGGCATGCGTCAGTCACCCTTGGCGGTCGCACGCTCTTCTCGGATGTCACCTTCCACCTCGGCGTGGGGGATGTGATCGGGCTTTTCGGCCCCAACGGCTCTGGCAAGACCACGATGATTCGGCTGCTCTGCGGCGAGATCGCACCCGATGACCGTCCCAATGCCGAAGGTCAATATCCAGAGGTGCGCCGGGCCGACCCGCCGCCGCGGATTGTGGTCTTCAGCCAGCATCGCGGGCATATTGACCCGGCCACGCTGCTCAGCGAGGCGCTTTGCCCGGTGGGCAATCAACTGCGATTTCGCGGTCAGGCGATGCACATCACGGCGTGGTCGCGGCGCTTTCTGTTTCGAGATGAGCAGCTCATGCAGCCCGTGGGGTCACTCTCGGGTGGCGAGCTGGCGCGGGTCCACATTGCGCGCATCATGCTCGAGCAGGCCGATGTGCTGATTCTCGACGAACCAACCAACGACCTTGACATCCCCACGCTTGAAGTGCTTGAGGAGGCGCTCGAGGATTTCCCCGGCGCCGTCGTGCTCGTCACCCACGATCGCGCCATGATGGATCGCCTGGCGACCGATGTGCTCGCGCTCGATGGCCTCGGTGGGCACCGCATGGTCGCCACACTTGAGCAGGCCGTGGGCTATATGACCGGCATGATCGATGCGGCCGACGCCAAAGCCGCGGCGGAGCAAGCTGTGCGAACCAAGGCAAACCGCGCTGCGCAGAAAGCCGCGGAGGTCGAAGCAGCTGATGCACCAGCCAAGCCGGGCAAACGCAAGAAGCTCGCGTACAAGGAGCAGCGTGAGTTTGATGCCATGGAGGAGAACATCATGGCTGGCGAGGAGCGCGTTGCCGCGCTTGAGCGCATGGTGAGCGACCCGGCGGTGCTGGCCGACCACGTGGCCATGACCAAGACGTGTGCTGATCTTGGCGCACAGCAGGCCGAAGTGGGGCGGCTCTATGCGCGCTGGCAGGAGCTTGAGGCCAAGCAAATCAGCTGAGTATCGCCGATAAACATAGGTTTGTGCCGGTAATTTGCCGGGGAACGCGGACAATTGAGCACGCACGCGTTGCACGCTGAAACCGCTGCGATTTCTCCTGCGTAAAGGAATGTGTCAAACCTCATCTGCCCACACAGAGAAGGGATGCACGCAAAGGCCGTCAGTTGCATCTTCAACTGAGACCTTGGGAAAAAGCCAGCGCGCATCAGAGAACCATGAACGTTCCGCCATTTTCATTTGTGCAGCATCCCAGCGCTCAACCGTTCGGTGTTCAGCCAGTTGGAGCGTTGCAGCTTCGATGCGAAAGTCAGGCCTATTCGGGCCAGCTTTGCTCCGCTGCTGTGGTTTGACGACCGCGACTTTCCGTTTCTCATGTTTGCATTGAGTGTCCGCTGCGGGCTATCACATTCGTGATCCTGCAGTGAGCAAGCGTTCTCTTGCGCACTCGTGTTGACCGTCCGTTCTCTTTCATTTAACACGACTTGCTTTTCTACCTGGCCTTCGCCCCCCGCCCCCCGCCTCCCCCGCTGGGCGGAGAGAGATAGCGTTGGAGCTTGGTCCGAAAGGACTCTCCAATCGCTTGTGCGTGCTTGCCTGCCCCGCATAAACCGCAAGGTCGCACCGCTGCGTGCCTGCGGAGCTTGGCTGAACGCGCGGATGAATTGCAAAGTTTGTGGTACCTGGCCATTCGCCATCCGGCGAGAAGGCGTGCTGCGCGTTCGGCACGCTGCCAGAACCAGAGAAAGTCGGCCCATCATGTTCCCACGCCACCGGATCAATCTCGCTCGCGCATCTGCCTGCTTCAAGCTCGCTCTCTTGGCAACCCTTTGCTGCTCCGCCGCGGCGTCGGCCGTACCTGTTTACGTCGATTATTTTGACAGCGGGGAACGTCACCCTGGCTGGGAAGTTCCTGAGGGCATCGCCGCGGGGCGCACACCAACCGGGGTGCCGACCTTTGGCCCCTTTGGCGACAAGCCGGTCAGCATTCGCTTGGAGAAGCTGCCCGATCACCAGTTGATCATCGTGGCGATGGACTTGCAGATCGTCGGCCCGTGGTCGAGTGCCCATTTGGGTAAGGCGACTGTCTTCACCGTCTCTGGAGATTCTGATGCGCCGCAGTTCCGCGCCACCTTTGCCATGGAGGAGCCAACGGGCGCAGCGACACAATCGTATCCGGATCCTGAAGGGTTCCGTACGCACCCTGCCGGCTCCGGCGCTTTGGAAGTTGCCACACTTGGCTACGGCACACTCGATGCGCCGGGTGATGCAGTCTACCGCATCGTCGTGCCCATCAAACACAGTGACAGCGGCCTGACCATCGTGCTCACCGCAGAGAACCTCCCACCGGGTGCCACATGGTCGCTGGGTACTTTTGCCGTTGAGGCCTATCAAACTCCAGAGGCAAGCCCCACCGGCCTGATCGGCCCCACGCCATTTGATATCAGTGAGTCGGCCTGGTCGCGTGGCAACTCCGGCGATGTTGGTGTGCCGCCGGCACTGAACTTTCCTTATGGCGGCGGCGGTGGTGGAGATGGCGGCGGTGGGGGAGGCGGCGGAGGTGGAGGTGGTGGGCCGCCGCCCGGTGGTGGCATCGTGCCCGCACCTGGCGCAGCAGTGGTTGCTGCGCTCGCCGGGGTGTGGGCAATGCGCCGCAAGCGCCTCTGAGCCAAGTTACCTGGGGTTTGTGCTTGAGTCTTTCAGCGAGGTGCTCAGCCGAGCGGCAATGCCATCCATCGTTGCCGCAAAGCGCTTTACGCCTTCAGCGCGGCCGCGCTCCAGCGCATCGACCAGCGGCCGGGCGCGAGTGCCCAGCGCGGGCTCCACGCCCGAGGTGTTTGCCATCGCGCGCATGTCGCCCGCCAAATCAAAGGGCACGCTGTGATACCCCGCGACCTCACTAGCCATGGCGATGATCATCTCGAGGCCTTCTTTGGCTGGCGGCTTCGCTGCCAGCTTGCCGACGAGCGCCTCGCCAGCATCAGCGCGATCACTCAACAGCACATCGATCCCGCTGGTGGCAGCCAAGGTCTCAAAGGCATCAATGCCGCGAAGTTGCTCGCGCAGCAGCCACAGATGCATCACCATCGCGGCGGCCGCCTCCAGCTTTGTGGCATCATCGCCGCCAGTGTCGGCACAGGCCTTGAGCAACTCGGGTGTGCCCATCTTCGTCTTTAGTGTGGCGAGTTCGTCGCTGCAGGCCCGCTCGATCATCGCCGCCAGCGCAATGGCCTCCTCTCGCACCGGCGCCGAGACAGTCTTGAATGGCTTGGGAAAGCTGGACGTGGCGCGGCCACCGCCGGGCACGTTGGGGTCGCGCACAAAGGCCTTCGCCGGTTCCAAATCAACGCGCCGCAGCACGGCCATGGCGAGCGCCGGCGCTGCGGGAATGGGCTTCTTGCCCACGATGGGCCCGGCGGCCAGCAAGCTGCGGGCCCGCACGAGCGCCTCGGCGGGGTCATCGGTACTCAGCCCCACGCACGTGTTGACGGCCTGCTGCACTGCATAGGGCGCTGGCTGATCCTGCCAGCCCGGCAGCACATGCACATACGCCATCTTGTGGCCATCAAAGCCGTATGACTCGCGGGCCGAGAAGGACCGACTCAGCGGGAACATCTCATCATCAGTGCCGTGCAGGAACACCAGCGGCACACCATGCACACCCCCCTTGGTGGCGGCGAGCTCTGCCGCCCCGGAGTTGTGCGCGATGACGCCCATGCTGAGGGCCGGGAATCTGCCGCCGAAGGTGGTGACGAACATGCCGCCTTCGCCGAGGCCATAATGGATGATGCGGCGGCATGGAATCGTGCGCGTCATCTCCAGAATGAAGTCGCGGAAGATCAGCACGTCCTGCGGGCGCGGTGCGAAGAGCCGCGTGCCATCCTCACGATCGGTCGTGCCATCGATCGCCACGCTGATGACATCGCCGCCAAGGGAGCCCGGCGGATAACTCTCGTGTCCCCAGAGCACATCCTGCTGATCGTTATGCACGATGGTGACAAGGTCGCGCGGCTTCTCGCGGGTGAAGCCCGGCGGCAAGGCCCAGGTATAGCGCAGCTTCTCCATCGCGCTGGCGTCGGTGGCTGGCTCGGCGGTAATGCCCCGCGTCTGGCTGAACCACAGATACACCGTGGCTGGCTTTGCGGAATCAAGCGCAGTGAGCGGGTTCAAACGCGGCAGGTCGTCGCTGGCGTGCGCGGCAGCACAGATGCCCAGCAGCGCACCGGCAAGCAGAGATGACGACAGATAACGCAGCCCTCGATTCATGCGGTATCGTTGGCACGCCGGGGCAGAGGGCGGTGTGGGCAGGCGCGACCACCGCCCATCACCACGCGCGCCGGCCGCTTGGCATTGTGTCGGCCCTTACCCTGCGGCATGCTGGTGCTGACGATCCTTCAAGGGCCTGACAAGGGCCGCATCTTCGAGTTGCCCGACGATGAGCCGCAACTGCTCGGTCGCTCGTCAGAGGCGCTGCCGCTGAGCGACAGCACCGTTTCGCGTCGCCATGCCGAGCTGACCCCCGACGGCGGCCAGTGGTTCGTGCGCGATCTTGGCAGTCAGAATGGAACCTGGGTCAACGGTGTTCGCATCGATGAGCGCACGCGGCTGAAACCGGGCGATCAAGTCCGCTGCGGGGCCACGCTTGTGAGCTTTGGCCGCGGCGCCGGCCACCCCGCCACGGGCCACGTACGAATCACGCGCGAGTCTGGTCTGGATCGTGTGGAGCGGACGCTGGCAAGCAACGACGATTCGGTGATTCTCTCAGAGCCAGAGCCGCGCCACGCCGCGGCAGACCACCTGCGCATAATTTATAAGCTCACGACGCTGACGAGCCAGATTCCTGATCGCCAACAGCTGCTCGAAGGCGTGATGGATCTGGTATTCGGCGAGTTCAAGCCCGAGCGCGGCTGCATCATGATGATTGATCGACCTGAAACCGCGCCGCCAAACGGCGCTGATGCGTTGGAGTTTGACGAGAAGGCCGCCGACCGCGCCAAGGCCGAGGACATGGTGGCCAAGCCGCGGCCCGCCGTGGTAAGGTATGCCATTTCACCTGAGAAGCTTGATGGCGGCGGCGATGCGGGCCAGCCAGAGCTGGAGATATCGCGCTCGATCTTGCAGCATGCGCTGATAAAGGGCGAGGGCGTGCTACTTGGTGCGGGGCATACTGGTCGCTCGCGTGGTTCCTCGCCCAGTCAGGGTTCACACGGGGGCCAGGGCGGCTCGTCGCACGCGAGCGTCAGTGGCAAGTCGGTCGCGGGCATGCCCGGCTTCGCTGCTGGCGACAGTGTCATGCAGCTCTCGATTCGTTCGGCCATCTGCTCGCCGATTCGCTTTAGAGATCGCACCTATGGCGCGATTTACATTGACTCATCGATTGCCAACTACTCGTTTACCAGCGAGCAGCTCGCCCTGCTGAACGCCGTGGGCCAGCACACTGGCCTCGCGCTGGCTAATGCAGAGCTTTACCAGCAGAAGCTGCACGCTGAGCGGCTGGCGGCGATGGGCGAGACGGTCGCCTCGCTGAGCCACTCGATCAAGAACATTCTTCAGGGCCTGCGCGGCGGCGCCGACGTTGTCGAAATTGGCCTTAAAAAGGGGGATTTGAGCGTCTCTCGCGGCGGGTGGGGCATTCTGAAGCGCAATCTTGATCGCATCATCGGCCTGACGATGAACATGCTGGCCTATTCGCGCCCGCGCACGCTCGAGCTGGAGCTTGTCAAGATCGGCCCGCTGCTTGAAGATTGCGAATCGCTCTTGCGCGACCGGGCTATTGCCAAGGGCATCACGCTGCTGATCGATGCCGATGCGGAAATGCCGCCGGTGCCGATGGATGCCGGCCAGATGCACCAGGCGCTGGTGAACCTGATGACCAATGCCGTCGAAGCCGTCGAGCCGACCATCGGCAACGTCACCGTGCGCGCCGAGTTCCTCGCCATGGATCAGGTGCGCGCTCGCGCCCGCGCCGCGGGAATCACGCTGCCGGTCTACACGCACACGCCACTGGGTGAGGTACACATCCAGGTCATTGACAACGGACCGGGCATCGCCCCTGAGATGGCGAGCAAGGTTTTCGAACCCTTCTTTACTACCAAGGGCCTGCGCGGCACGGGGCTGGGCCTCGCCGTTACCAAGCGCATCGCCGAGTTGCATGGTGGCTCGGTGACGATGAAGTCGGCAACTGGCCGCGGCACCATCTTTACGCTCGCCATACCAGTAGACCCCGAGCGCGGCATGGACCCGTCGCAAACCACGGCCTCTCGCCCCATGGCGCAAGGGTGGGCCGCGCGCATGTCACTGGATACAGGCATCGACCCGCGCCAGCTTTAAGCCAGTGGGTCCGCCGCAGAGAAGGCGCAAGAAAAAACCCCAGTTGTGCTGGGGTTTCGGGGGCTGGGAATCATCGAGCGATCAATGCCGGGCGCGTTACTCC